>Ga0194125_10000549_pt1 | contig 62375 bp, 57 predicted proteins | sample TA2KigC250mmetaG_FD_148626 | JGI IMG/M metagenome (GOLD analysis project Ga0194125, IMG submission 148626) | Freshwater microbial communities from Lake Tanganyika, Tanzania - TA2015034 Kigoma Deep Cast 250m | ecosystem: Environmental > Aquatic > Freshwater > Lake | place: Tanzania: Lake...
GTTCCATGAGAGGGTACTGGAGGAGATTTTGGAAGAACGCGTGGTATCCAGCCGTAATCGACGTAACCCGCGAGGGGTCAAGCGCAAGATGAGCACATTCCCCGTGCGTCGCCGCGGCTCTAAACCAATGCCCAAACTCGACCTCCATTTGGCTATTAATATATTAAATAAACAGTATTAGGGTTAGGGGTTAGGAAAAGGATGATCCCCCCCCCTAGGGTTCCGCTGCCTTATTTTTAAGGGCCGTCAGAAGGCCGTTAATGATTCGGCCTACCTCGGCCACCTGAACGAGAAGCCGGTTCAAGTCAGGGGCGATTATGAAACCAAGATTATGAGAGATAATGAGATGTGTTTCCAATTCCGCCACGGAACCCCGGGAATTACTCAAGAAATACTGAAATTCCTTGCGAGAAGCCCTGGCGTGACCTTCGGCAATATTACTGGGGATGGACCCTGCGGCCCGCCGAATTTGGCTCACCAGGCCGAACATCTCTTCCTTAGGGAAGTTTTTGGTCAGATAGTATATTTCGGTCACCAACTCCACAGCCTTCTTCCAGGCCACCAAATCCCGATATGAGTGCGCTTTCTTCGTCATAGAACTTATTCTAACCCCCAGCACCTAACCTCTAATCCCTCTCTCCCAACATAAGTCATTTCCAGGAAAAAATAAAGGGAGCGTAGGGCTCGCCGGTGAGCACGGTCTGGCGGAGACGCTGGGCCTGACGCCGGAAGAGGCGACGGAAATCCATTTCCGGGTCATCCGCCGCGGCCCCCTGGGACCGGGTGACAAAGCGCTCGTATTCCTGAAAATAGCGCTTGCGGGGATCATCCAGAAGATAGACGCCGCCGGAGGTATGGGTGTAAAAATCCGGCTCCTGGACGATGCGGTTGTTGACCAGATAGAGAGTGAGCCGGTCCACCAGGGGGACTCGAAACTCTTCCAGGAGGTCCGAGGCCAACGTGGCGTGCCCGAAACGGGGTTGATGGTAAAACCCCAGGTAGGGATCGAAGCCCATGCCGTCCAGGAGGGAGGAGAGTTCGTTATATACCAGGGTATAGCCCAGGGAGAGCAAGGCGTTCACCGGGTCCGGGGCGGGATGGCGGGCGCGGCCGGTGAAAGAGAAGGAGTGGCGCAACATTTTGGCAAAGCCGGCAAAATAGGCCCGGGCCCCGGCGCCTTCCAGGCCCAGGAGGCGGGCCGGGTCCGGGGCCTGGGCCGCCTGGTCCCGGGCGGCGGACACCTGGGCGGTCTCCTGGGCCAGGTCGGTGTCGGGGTGGTTGTGGGCGAACTCCCGGAGGAATTCCAGGGCGTTGCCCAGTTTGGCGGCAATCAATGTTTGGGACAGGCTGAGGGTGAAGGCGGCATCCGCGGCTCGGCGGTATTGGGCCTGGCGCAGTTCGATATTCTTGGGGAAGGGCGAGGTGAGCTGCCCCAAGAGCCGGCCCCGGCGGGTGAAGAGGGCCAGTTCCACCTCATGGCTGAGGCAGAGTTGCAGGGCCGGGGTGGTGAGGTGCACGTGGCCGAAGACCAGGACGCCGTCCAGGTCGGACACCGGGATGTCCAGGAGGGTCTGGTCGTCCTTGGTGACAGTAAGGCGTTCGCCGGTTTTGGCGAGCACCGCGCCTTGTTCGGTAAGGTAAAGGAAGGCCATGACTCTCCTCAAGTGCCAGCTTTTTTGCGGGCCAGATAGCCTTTAAGGTCAAAGGTGGGGTTCCTTTGTTTACAGAGCCAGAAGGTATCCTTGTTTCATTAACCGTTTCTGCAACCAAGATGCCTTGATGTGAGGGAGTTTCTCCCAAGTGCTTAAGTATATAACTTTCTAAGGGACCGGGGTCCACAGACCGAAGTGCCCTATTTGAAACCTCTGACTCTGTAAAATTTTACTTCCGGGTTGAAAATATATGCCGGCAAACTCGACATGCTGGCCGGCATAGCAGTGGGCAAGATTGTCGGAGCGCCATTCCCGGCCCACCAGGGGTTCCACCGCGCCTGCGGCAGGCAAACCCGAGAGGTGGGCATGGGCCAGGAGGGGTTTACCGTCTTCCAGGCAGATGAAGGGCCGGTCATGGTTTGCAAGCTCGATGCGGGCATCGCCGCCGAAGAGGGGGGCCTCATCCTGAAGTGGAAGGGGATCATTCGCTGGTTCCACCCAGCCCCAACCGTAACAGCGCTCCGCCCCCAGTTGGATTTGCCCCAGCACGGCCCGCCAGTCGGGGGCATCTTCCCGGGTGACCAAGTACCCTAAGAGATGAACCGGCTGTCCCGTGTCGTTGGTGAAAGGGGAGATGAACTCGACTTCATGAAGGGCCCCTTCTTCCGCCGTTTGTTGCGGATAGGACAGGGCGGTGGAGGCGTAGCTGCCTAAGAAACGGGAGTTGAAGTCTTCTTCCCAAGGCCATATGGGACGAAATGTGGTTCCCTGTTTTAGGGCGGGATAGAGATAGGTATAGGCCAAAGATTGATGAATCCGGTCTCCCATGGCCCGGTATAGCCGAGAGTCGGCAGCAGGCCCTGGCTGTAAACGGGTGAGGCGCATAGTGAGAGCGCCCCAAAGAACCCGACCCAGAACATAGCCCCGGGTGCGTAGCAAGTTGCCCACCTTGCCGCAGCCGATGTGCATGGGCGAACGCAGACGCAAGACGATTTCATATACTTGCCAGTTCATCTGTCGTCGCCCTCTGCCTTCCGGGCCTTAGCCCCATAGCGAGTATAAATGAGCATCTGCTCCAGGGTCTCCTTGGCCAGCAAAAGCCGCTCCAGGTTGACCACCACTTGGCTGGAGATGTACCGCAGCACCTCTTCACTTACCGTGGGATCGGGTTTGCTGGACCACTTAAAGGTAAATTTGGTATTCATGTCATCCAGCAGGTTAAGAATTTCGTCCATCACCCTTTGGGCCTGTTCTCTTTGCTTATCTTGACGCTGGGAAGCTAAAAACAGGATGGCGGCATAGACGCCGTTTTCCTGAAGCACTCCCAGGGTCTTGGTGACGAGGTTGTCCAGATCCCCAGCCTCTTTGGCGCTCTTGGCGCATCGGACGATGTTCTGGGCGAAGGTGGCCGCCAGCCGGTCCAAATTTTCCACCCTGATACTGGAAATGGTATTAGCCATGACTTGATTTCTCCTCAAGAGGGGGAAATAATGGAATCACCAACCAGGGCCAGGCGTCCAAAGCCCCTGGTGCCCATGCCGCCGACTCCGAGCCAGGCCAGCATTTCCAGGCCGGCGCGGAACACATGGGCAGGTCCCTCCCACGCGAGGCCGAGAGCCTCAAATTTTCTGCTGGCTTCTGCCACTCCATCATTGTCCCAGCTCTTTAGGGTTTTTTTATCTTCTTCAGTGAGGGTTGACCAATGTCTCAGCAGCGCCGGGGACGGAAAGGTCTGTCGATAATCATCCACCACTATCTCCAGTGTGAGGAATGTGGATCGGGGCAGGGCTTCATAGGTGAACAGGGCGCCCTCTGCCGCGGCGCCCCGCCAAGGGTCGATGCTTACCGAGGTGCGCACTTCCAGGTTGCTGTTAACTACTTGTGAAAAGAGTGCCTCTGAGACCAGGATCAGCCGTTCCTTGACAGTATCCCAACATTCGCCCTGCCAGGCATCCGGGGCTGTCACCGTGACCTGGCCGCCTACTGTCAGCATTAACCAGCCCAGATTGAGGGGGTCAGTGCGGCTCCAGCTCAGGAAGCAAGCTCCTATATCTTGGGACGACTCCGCGTTATTTGGCGATTCATCTACGGTGAACCCCACGCCTTTTAGTCTCTGCCTGGTGCTTACCCAGACCGGGCCGTACATGGAATGAACCGGAAAGAGTAACAACTGGGCATCAAAAACATTAATCACCCCGGAATAGGTCTCCGTTTTCTCCTCCCCGGCTTCAGTTTCGCCACCCTTGGTATAGCCGAAGGTATAGCAAACGGGATTGGTAGCTGGATAGGTGACATTTTCATGGTCCTTGCCGGCAGCCGCCAGATCTTCATAGAGCCGCGAGGCATAGGAACGGGCGGCACCGTGCAAGGCGGTGCCGGGAATCTTGGGCACCCGGGTGCCCGGCTCCCGAACAATGCTGTTGTCTACTCGGCCCAAGCGGTAGCCGCCGGTGCCGATATGCACCGGGTCAAGGGTCATCAGCAGGTAGCGGTGTCGTTCAAAAATCGCCATGGTTGTCTGCCCCCTTGGATTCTTTTTCTTTAAGGATTTGCAGGTGGAGTTCGGCTAGGTCGGCCAACTCCCCCGTTACTCCGGCATCTTCCAACTGCTGGCGAATCTCTGGAGAGATTTTCTCCCAGGAGGTTTTCCGCCAGGCGGCGCCGGCTAAAGTGTCCCGGACAAATTGTCGGAAGGTGCCTTTTTCTTCATCTTTTTCCAACAAAGCAAGCCGACCGTCCTGGCCGAACCAGGCCTCCCGGGTGGCCTCGATGGCTTGCACCACCTGGTATCGTTGGGTTATGGACAGGTCCTGCATCTGCTTCCAGAGGGCTTCCAAGCGGTCCAGGTTATCCAGTAAAAAGGGGCGAGTGGGGCGGGACCACCGGCGCCCCGACACATCATAACTGATCTCAAAGCGTCGCCCCGTAATGTCTAAAAATTCGAAGTCGAAGCGGCTCGGGCTGATGCATACTTTGGGTCTCTTATCAGGGGGAGTCTTTGAGTCACGTGCCTTCAGGTCCTTGACATGCTTTGACTCTATGATAGGTGGCTCATTTTGTATGGACGGGCAAAAGCGGAAATGGGGATACCATTTGTCCAGCACTGTCCCGTCTCCGGAGCAAAGGGGTACTTCCCAGACCACGCCGTTATCAAAGATCAGGCGGCGTTTGTCGTTGACCGTCTCTGCCTGGACAATCCCCCACCACTCCTCTACTTTTTTATCTCCCATTTTCAGCATGGCCCGCCCTGCTTCCAGCACGGCCCGCATGGGGGCGCGCCGGGGGAAGAAGACCAGCCCCAGATGCAGGGGCAGGCGGTCCCGCACCCGCGCCATTTGATCCATGTAGGCTCGACAGATGGCCTGCACCAGGTCCAAAGCCTTATCGGCGGGAACCAGCGACAGGCCCACCATGGGTTCGGCGAGAAGGGGAATTACGGGCACATAGGCGTCGAGTTTTTCATATTTGATGATCTGGACGCTGTTCAGAGGCTGGCTTTTCCGGCCCGCAGTCCCCGGTTCTCGAAGCTGGCATTTGGCTTGCCCCAGTTTTTCTATCCACTCTTCGTCTTTGAGCTTATGACGTTTAACGAAATATTCCAGGTTCTCTACTGTTACGAAACGGGATCGGGGCGCGTCCCAAACCACCTCCAGGGTCTTGCCTTCCCACTGCAGTTCGTAGGCGTGGTAAGGCCCCAGTTTTGCTGTCAGCCAGTCCCACGCTGCGTCTTCAGGATGAAGGGCTAGCCGAAATGTCCTCCTATGATTTACAACAGCCGGGGCAATCACATTCCAAGCGCGTTCCCAGAATCGACGTCCCGTTTCGGCTACGCGATAAAGGCGGGTCGGAGAAGGGGCCTTGGGGGAGTCACCTTTTATCATGATGGTGGAGAAGAGGACGCCGTCCAACCAGCCTTCCAGGCCCAGACGCCCCACCAGCAGCGCTAACCGGCCATGATTGTCAGCCACTTCACTGGTCCAGACGGTGCCCTGGAAACTTCTTTCGGCCCACTCCTGACTGCGCCGTCCCCGACGGGTCAAACAGACCCGGCAGAGGTTCCGTTCCTTGGCCTTGTCAAAGGTGGCCCAGGATGCCAATTCTGGTTCCAGAGTGGCCTCCGCCTCCGAATTTTTAGGAGGGTAACCTACGGGGCGAAAGCCGCAGACCGTGCAGATTTCCGCGTTGGGCGGGCGGTCTTTTAACCACTCCTTTCCCCAGGAATAGAGATTGTTATCCCATTGCACCGGCTCCTGGCGTATCTTTAAAGCGCTTTTCCGGGGGTTTGCGACAAGATTGGCCGCTGCTTCAACATAATCATAAGTTTTGTTCCAGGGGTCCAGTTGGGCACCGTTAACCGGTGCCTCCAGGTGAATCTGGGGCTGCAGATCCGGCGGGAAACACCCGCGGATTTCCTGAAGCAGTTCGTCGTCACGGTCGAAATTCGGAAACAAATAATATGCCCCGGTCTCATCGTGATAGAAACGGTTGGCCAGGGCGTAGGTTTCTTCAAGCAGGGTTTGCACCGCTTCGAAAGATTTTTTTAAAGCATCTCCGATGCCCAGAAGGTCCCGGATGGTGTCACTCTGCTGATACAGTCCCAAGATATCCAGACTCACCCGCAAGGTGCGCCAGGCCAGCCAATCTCGCCTGGTAAAATCCAGCGATTCGGGTTTGGTTTTAAATAGCCAGGCTGCTGCGGCCTTAGTCAGGCTGGCCACCGTATAGCCCCAATCCCACAAGGTGATATCATTTTGCGGCCTCCGGGTGTCGGCAATGCCCTGGGCCATACAGCCTCTCATGTCCGCCAACCATCGCCGCCTCTCAGGCGTAACGATCTTCGAGAGGCGATCAAGCGGGAGCGACTTTAAAGCTGCCGCGGGGGTGTCCACCAAAATTGGGTCTTCACTACCGAAGGGCGTGGCACGGTGCATCTCCTGGTAAGGCTGGGAATTGTCATCTGGGGCATCTTCTTTTTCAAAGTGGGCGATGCCATGGAGCGCCGCCACAAGCAGGGCGGGGGACATGTTTTTTTCCAGCGCAGCAGTCCAGTCTTTTTCAGTGTTTTTCGGTCTGTTGGCTAGCAGCGACATTTCGCCCAGGTTGTATCTCACTAGATCCCAGTTTGTGATTTCAAGATGTTGCAGTATTCCAGTCAGATCAGGACGATCAATAAAAGGGGCGTTTATTTGGCTACTTGCCTGCCTCTGCCATTCACGGATAGTTGCCGTTGTTCCCTCCACAGTGCTTCCCGTATGATTCGGGAATACATGGCGCGGATCCACCAGTCGGCGATAGAAGTATTTCACTCCGTAAATATCTTTATCTTTAGCCTGGCTCTGCAGGAATTTGTCGCTCAGCTTTCCTAAGTCGTGGATCAGACCCAGGGCTTCCAGGTAGAGGATGGCTTCTCTCTCATCTTTATTGGGTCTCCAGGGAGAGCTCATACTTCACCCCCCGGCATTAACGCCGCCGCCAGTTGCCGTACCACCCCAGGCAAGTCCTGTAAACGGGAGAATTCCTGAACTACCGCACCGGCCGACTGGGCAGCCTGATGTTCGCGGTAGCTCGCCTCTCCTCCGGTTTCCCACCAGTCTTTGATTCTTCCATAAAGCTGTCTTTTTTTCCGGTAATAATCCTCGCCCCGGTCCCGGAGAATTTGGGTATAGGCCTCCACTGAGCGCAGATTGCCCAAGGGATCGATGAAATCATCCAAGCGATCAGCGGCGCCGAAATAATGTTCCAGGTGGGGGGGCAGGCAGGTGTGTTCTGCTGGGGTGCCCAGTTGGGCCTTGAGGAGCAGGCGTCCGGGAGACGGTAGATTGTCCTCCGCAGCCCCATAACCGCTGCTGGTTTTGGCCCCGAAACCGTAAGAAGTGAAAAGACCGTGCACGGCTTCGGCCAAGAACGGCAAATCCTCGGCCAGTTGCCGGACCAAAGCGTTTCGATCCGGCGTGACTGCTCCCCCACCGTTTTGGCCGCTGCCCGGAAAGTCGAAGGGCACATATAACAGACTGAAGCGGCCTTGGGCGCCCCTCGGCACGCACTCATACAGGATGGGGTTAATGCCCACCCCCCGGCGGCGGTCATGGGGATTGATGATCTCCAGACCAAGATCGTTGAAATACGTGGGAAAGAAAAACAGGCGGCCTTGGCGTCCCTCGATCCGCTCGGTGCGAAATCCGTGAGTTCGGAGGTATAAGTCGAACTCGGTTTCAAGCCCTTCCCGTTTCTTACGACGCTGCGCACTCAGGTCTTCCTCTGGCGCTCCCTGGTTCCGTGACAACAAAAACTCCGCTATCCTGCCGTTGAGATACCGGGCTTGAGCCGCGTTTTCATTCCCAAAGAGCAACACCCCCTGGGCGCGGCGGGGCCATAAAGACGAGGCCCGAGCCTCTGGAGTTGCTCCGGCCTCCGGGCTTTGTCTGAGAACCTCCTCCAGCCTTCGTCCAATTATGCGAGTTGCTTTAGCTCTAAGGGCCCCTTTCCAACTTGCGGGGGCCATATAAGGGACCTTAAAGACCTTGTCCTTGCGAACCGGGTTGTCGATGATGTAGAAGACGTCATCATCTCGGCTCAGATAGGGCCGGGCCAGGGTAAAAGGAAATTCGATTCCCAGGCTGTAGGAAGGCAAAATCGTCATGGCCTCTATCAGAGGGCGCTCGAGTCCCAGGCGCTGTAACCTCGCCAACTCGATAGTGATCTGATTCGCAGCCGGCGTCCCGCCCCCAGGCTCCTTAATCAGAACCAAGTTACGATAAAACCCTCGGGCCAGCTCTTTCAAAGCCGTGGGCAGGGCCATGCAGAGCAATTCCGCTCGGGTAAAGGCATTCAGGTTTTTATCGCGCATGACCTCATTTAAGGCCTGGACATCGAGCCTACCCCGGTATGCGAAAATCTCCCGTTCCTTCATCCCAAGAACTCCTCTGGCTTAAACTCATACTCCTCAATGCTTTGACTGCCGGGGAACATGCCCTTTTCTCCTCGGATGAACTCATCCACGGTTTGCACCACCTCCTCCAGCTTCGGATGACGGTCCACTTGCTCCCAGAGGCGTGGGGGCACATCTCCCCATACCTTCAAATGCCAGTGGTCATCACCTGGTACTTTAAAAAGGTGGCTGACCCGGATGCGGCTAGCAATCCTTTCTGCTCCCCGATACCCCCCCAGACCTCCGAAGAGCAGATTGGTCACTTCATCACCCCACCGTTTCCGGAAAAAGGGGCGCAAGCCGACATCTCGTCCTAAGCCTGAAAATGGGTTGCGCTGCTGGCTCTTGTAACGGATGTCAAAAGCGCAGGGGACATAGTGCCTTAAGTGGTGTTCCCAGGGAACACCGATGGGGCGCAGCCCCTGCACATAGGTCTCAGCGGTGGTCAGTCTATACGTGCGGGAAAAAAAGCTTCTTAAAGTAAACAGGTCCTCACGCTGAGGCGGGGCCTTCCTGGGGTTTTCTCGGATAGACGCTTCCGTTTTTTCTAAGTCTCGCCGCACCAAGTCTTTACCAGCAGCGATAAATTCCGGTAATACGCCATTTAAGATTCTAATCTGGCCAAAGCCGTTTTGGGTTTTGGCTCCCAGTCCCCCGAAGCGGGTAGCAGTATCCAGCAAAAAGGCGAAACGTTTCAGAATATCATCGTGCTCCGAGTCCACAGGAGTAATACGTGTGAGTGCTCGCTCCCCCCAGAGCACGCTGCTGCCGAAGGTGAAGCGCGTGTCGGGTCCCCGCCCGGTTTTTGTTCCGCCGGTGTCTTCCCCGCCGAACATACGCCACAGCCAATTGCCTGCTGCCTGGTAAACTTGTGGAGAGGCCTTGAAAAAGAGGGGATGAGAATCCATTTCGGAAATCTCGAGGCGGAAGCGGCGCTTCAAGCCGGTAGCCCCGAAAAACCGGCATACAGGACATAAACCGGCCCGGACAGCAGCCTCGGCTTCGCCATAGCCTGCGGCTATTGCCTTTTCATAAGCATTCCCATCGAAGTCGCAGCCCCCCTGACTGGGATCACAGGTGTAACCGCCCATCCCCCGCACAATCCCTTCATACCACCAGCGCAGGGAGCCCAGCAGGCCGGCCTCCCGGACCTGGTCGCTGCGGCGTTGCGCATCCCCGGTCCACAGGGGGGTGAGGGTCCGAAATTCAACCGCTAACCCGTCCATATTAACCCCTTCTCACCAATCTCATTAAGCATTTGGTCAATTTTAGAATAAACTGCATGAGTTTTAAATGGTTCCCAACGCTTCTTTAAAGAAACAAAAGCCTGGACAGCAGCCGCTCCACCAATTTTTCCAATAATATCCAAGGCGTAATCCATTACATATGGATCATTACCAGGATCTATCAAACACTTCATAGCTTCAACAATTTCAATATGTGGAGTTCTTTCACAAATCTTATCAATGGCATTCATCACCGCTCTAAGCACAGGGCTATTACTGGTATTTTTAAAAAGAACCTTCAACAAGCCCCAGAAAACTTCCCCGCCAGAAGCCTTTTCTCCTAAGCCATTGGCAGCAGCTTCAATTACTTTGGGTTCCGGGTCATCCAGGGCTTTAGATAGAGCTTTGAGGGCATCATCACTATCAAAATTTTTCAAGGTATAGGCGGCTGCCCGACGGATTTCAAGATTTGTACTTCTATTCTCCAAAAGTCCTGTCAAGCATGTTATGGCTGGCTTGATTCCTGTTTTAAACTGCGGCAAAAGGGCTATTGACTTTTTTCGGTGGTCCAAAATATCGCCCTTCTCAGCCACTTCTATAAGCAAATTCTGCATTTCAATCAAATACTTTTCGTCATAATTTTGTGAATTAATTATGGGATCAGTAAGCTCTAATATGCCATAAACCTCTCTCTCTAATTTATTTCTTTCTGCTTTTCTTCGAGCCTCTCTCTTTTTCCTTTTTTTGTATATAATATAAAAAATCGGAGGGATTATAATGATAATTAAAATAGATATTACAAAGAATATGCTTGTTAACCCATAAATGAAACTCCATATAGCATATAAAATAGCACCAGCATAATAGATTCTTGCAAGCCAATGACTATTTTTATTGATCCAGTCTAACATTAAAGCTCCACTTGGCAAAACTAATTATAAAAGTATTTACGAAAGTTATTAGCGACAGAGGCAAACTAACCAACTGCCATTATCGAATCGCCAGCCGCATGCGCCCCAACCCGAAGGTGGTTCCCTGACCGATATTAACCTGTTCTGCCAAGCGCAGGTAAGGAATAAAAGGACCCAGGTCACCATGTAGGGTAACCCTTCCCATCAAGCCCCCCAGCTTCATAACTGCGTCCTGGCGGCGGGAGTAACGCTCCCAGTCAAACCAGCGCAAATCATTGTCGCTGATGTCAACCTTCTCTGTGCGGGCACGGAACAGAGAAAAATCGGGAATCTTAATGTTATTGCCGTAAAAGGTGCCCAACAAACTCAGTCGCCGGGACAATGTGTCGAAAAAAAGAGGAAAGCTCAGGTGTGTCACCAAATCACTTTTCTCTTTTAGACGCAGCGGGGTGAGAAATTCCAAGGCTACTTTGTTGGTCTGCTCGTCTTCGGGACGAGCCATTGGACCCGATTCAGGGACAAAGGCGGTCAGGGCACCGGTGGCATTGGCATAAACCGGGAAGGCTCCGCCCGGTTGACGCACCATCACCTGCTGCAATTCGTATTTTCCCCGCTCTGATCCCAGCCCCCGGCGCCCCATGTCCTCGAGAATGTGAATAAAATAAGGGATGGCACTTATCGCCGGGCCGATGAGCACCAATTCAAAGTCCAGGGTTTCGTCGGGGTGAAAGACCTGGCGGGGGGTCAAAGGCGGATTTAGGACGTACGGGCGGGGAGCTTGGCTAAACTTGGCGGCATCACTATAGCCAGTGGGTGCCGGTGGTTCAAAGATGGCCACATAGAGGCATCTTTGCCGCAGGATGCAAGAAGGACAATTAGCTTTAGGGGCTACGCAGGCCAACCGCCGAAAGACATTGCCGAAAGCCCCCCTGAAAACCGCCCCCTTATAAGGGGGTAAAACCATAAGGGTTTGGATTCGCAGGTGGAAGCGAAACCGAGCGAAAGTGAGAAACGGGGCCGGTCCATCCTTGTCCGGCATCATATGCTTCTCTCTCTATGAAGAAGGGCTTAGTGGCGCAGTAATATTAGCTTGGCTTACTCTTGCAAGTCAAGAAAAAGAGTAAAAATTCTCTTCAAATAACGGTCATAACTCCCTTTTGGATACCTATGCTGATTGATACTCGTTTGAGGAGCGTAAGCCCTGGATTTTACAAATGGATAACTTCGAAGGGGCAGATGAACTCAGAATGTGACCGATAAAATTAGAAGAGGCGCTATATCGGAGAGCTTCTTAAAGGTGCATAACAAGTAGTTACAATGCTTTGATTTTTTGGCTCTTGGAGGAAGACCAAAGATGACAATGGATTACAATATTCCTGGTTTTCCTATGATTGAAATTTTGAAAAATCTTCCGTCCGGGTCATAAGGTATAGGGGGGGGTAGGAGTCCCGTCTCCGGTTTCCCCTTTGGGGCCGGGAAGAGGAGCACGGTACAGGGCCCTGGCTGGTGCAGGTGACCAGGGCAGGGGGCGGTGCCGGTGGCCGGTGCGCCAGGGGCCGGGGCCGGCAGGGGTAGGGCAAGAGCCAGGTGTCTAAGGTCCGAAGTGCAGGTTGATTTGCTCAGATGAAGTGGTTACACTCTATCTTGTTGAGGGCGCGGATGCGCGTCGAGAGGAGCGCCAGGGGCCCTGAGTGAGCGGTTGGGTTCGCCCAACGTCGGGTTCGCAGGACCGGTGGTAACCCGCCCACCACGCGCCCTCAACGATCCCCTGCTCGCCAGATGCTTCGATGAACGAAGCCCCCGCTCTCACGTCCGCTACTTTCCGCGGCCTTTCCCCCACTGCTACGCTGGGTTTCCCCCTCTAGGGGTGGGGAGGCTTCCGTTAAACCCTACTTCTTCCCAGGGGCTTTCTCATCCATCCTGAGCATTTGCCTGATTTTCTCTGGCTCGGAAATCCGCGGGCGTGCACAGGAGATGCACAGGACAAAAAAGAAGGGCCAAGCCGATTGTGCTAAGCCCTTGATATTACTGGCGCGCCCGGAGGGATTTGAACCCCCGACACACGGATTCGTAGTCCGTTGCTCTGTCCAAGCTGAGCTACGGGCGCCCGATGAAATTTCCCCGGGGGGTGTTATCCCCCTTGGCCACAATATTTATAACTCCCAAGCCTTAAAAGGTCAACCTCCCGGATTGACCTATCCCCCTCAAAAGATCGGCTTATATGCAAATCCCAGAGAAATGCTTGACAATCGGGAAGTTAGCTGCTAAAAAAACCAGATATTTTGCAATCTTCAGAGGATAAGGGAAGTAGCCGGAGGGGCCGATTTAGGATTTTCCTTCCAGGTCGGCGGCCGGTGGTGGTGCTCTCCGGTTTAGCCCCTGTGTCCTTAAAGGAGAGGCTTAAATGACCTTTCAAGAAGTATTGATGACCCTGGAGCGCTTCTTTGCGGACCGGGGCTGCATTATCGTCCAGCCCTACGACCTCGAAGTGGGCGCGGGGACCTTCAGCCCCCACACCCTGCTTAGGGCCTTGGGGCCGGAGCCCTGGAACGTGGCCTACGTGGAGCCTTCCCGGCGCCCCACCGACGGCCGCTACGGGGAAAACCCCAACCGCCTCCAGCACTACTATCAGTACCAGGTGATCATGAAGCCCTCTCCCAAGGACATCCAGGAGATTTACTTGGACAGCTTGCGGGCCTTGGGGGTCGATCCCCTGGACCACGACATCCGCTTCGTGGAAGACGATTGGGAGTCACCCACCTTGGGGGCCTGGGGGCTGGGCTGGGAGGTTTGGCTGGACGGCATGGAGATCACCCAGTTCACCTATTTTCAGCAGTGCGGTGGCATCGACCTGGACCCCATCAGCGCCGAGCTGACCTACGGCCCCGAGCGCATCGCCATGTACCTCCAGGGGGTGGAGAGCGTCTTCGACCTGAAGTGGACCGAGGACCTCACTTACGGCGACGTGCACCACAAGGGCGAAGTGGAGTGGTCTGTTTATAATTTCGAGCAGGCTGACGTGGACATGCTCTTCACCCTCTTTAACATGTACGAAAAGGAATCCATGCGCATGGCGGAGTTGAAGCTGGTGCTGCCGGCCTATGACTACTGCCTGAAGTGCTCCCACACCTTCAACGTGCTCAACGCCCGAGGGGCCATCAGTGTGGCGGAACGGGCCAGCCTCATCGGCCGGGTGCGGCACCTGGCCCGGCTGGCCGCGGAAGGATATTTGAAGCAGCGAGAGGAGATGGGATTTCCGCTGCTGAAGAAGTAATTGTTATGGGGGAGGGCCAGGGGCCGACGGGGCCTGCCCTCCCCCCACATCCCCTCCCAACCCCCTGGTAGGGGCGTGATTTATCACGCCTCATTAGTCCGGCGCAATAAATTGCGCCCCTACGGGATTGGGGGTGGGGCTTGGGGAGGGGGAAAGGGCGGGCGCCCGTTGCCACCTCCCCAAAACCTCAATTCTTAAGAGGACCAAATGAGAAGCGAGCTGCTGCTGGAAATTGGCACTGAAGAGATCCCGGCCCGGTTTATCCCGCCGGTGCTGGAAGAAATGGCCGCGACGTTCCGGACCCTGATGGCGCAAGAGCGCATCGGAGTGGGAGAAATCGTCACCTGGGGCACCCCCCGGCGGCTGGCCCTGGTGGCCCAGGACGTGGCTCCGGTCCAGGCGGAGTTGAGCGCCGAGATCCTGGGGCCGCCCAAGGCCGTGGCTTTTGACGCCGGGGGCCAACCCACCGCTGCGGCCCAGGGTTTTGCCAAGGCCCAAGGCGTGGCGGTGCGCGACCTCATTGAAGTGGAGACCCCCAGGGGAGTTTACCTGGCGGTGAGCAAGACCACCCCGGGGCGGCCCACCGGAGAGCGCCTGAAGGAACTTCTGCCCGGCTTCATTTTGGGCCTCAGCTTTCCCAAGTCCATGCGCTGGGGGTCCCTTACCACCACCTTCGCCCGGCCCATCCACTGGGTGCTGGCCCGCCTGGGCGGGGAGGTGATTTCCTTCCCCGTGGCGGACGTGGTAAGCGGCGGGGTGACTTATGGGCATCGGTTTCTGGCCCCCCAGGCCATCGAGGTGAAGGACTCCACCGCCTACGTGGCGGCCCTGGCCCTGGCCCACGTTATCGTTGAACCTGGCCCCCGGCGGGCCAGGCTGGAGGAGGAATTGGCCCAGGTCGCGGCCCGGGTGGGGGGCGAGGTGGTCCCCAACCCCGGGCTGGTGGAGGAAAACACCTTCCTGGTGGAATACCCTTCCGTGGTCCTGGGCACCTTTGAGGATAAATTTCTGGCCCTGCCCGACGAAGTGCTGATTACGTCGATGCGGGAGCACCAGCGATATTTCTCCTTAAGGGGAAAAAACGGCAAGCTGCTGCCCCACTTGCTGGCGGTGAACAACACCCTGGCCCGGGACCCGGAGTTGGTGGCCCGGGGCCACGAACGGGTACTCCGGGCCCGCCTCAGCGACGCCATGTATTTCTACCAGGTGGACCAGAAAGTGCCCTTCCAGGACCGGGTGGAGGAACTGAAAGGAGTGGTGTACCACTCTCTCCTGGGCACTTCTTTTGAAAAAATGGAGCGCTTTCGACAACTGGCCGCGTACCTGGCTCGGGAGATTGCGCCCAATCTGGAAGAGACGGCGCGCCGGGCCGCCACCCTGTGCAAGGCTGACATCGTCACGGAAATGGTGGGCGAGTTCCCCAGCCTTCAGGGGATCATGGGCCGCCAATACGCCAAGATTTCCGAGGAATCGCCGGAAGTGGCGGAGGCCATTTTTACCCATTATCTCCCCCGCCATGCCGACGACGAGCTGCCCGGGGACTTAGCGGGCGCCCTGGTGGGCATGGCGGACCGCATGGACACCATCTGCGGCATCTTCGGGGTGGGCCTCATTCCCACCGGCGCCGCCGACCCCTACGGCTTGCGCCGTCATGCTCTTTCCATTATCCGCATCCTGAGGGCCTTGGACCTGCACCTGGACCTGGTGGGCTTAGTGTGGCAGGCCCTGGAGCTGTTGAAAGACAAAATCAGCCGCACCCCGGAAGAAACCGCCCTGGAGGTCCTGGACTTTTTCCAGACCCGCCTCCAACACCTGCTCCTGGCCGAGGGTTTTGAGCACGAGACGGTGACCGCGGTCCTGACCGCGGGCTGCCGGGACGTGGTGGAGGCCATAGACAAAGTGGAGGCCCTGGACGAGGTGCGGCAAAGCCCCGAATTTCCGGTCCTGGCGGTGGCCTTCAAACGGGTCATCAACATCTCTCGGGGCGCGGAGGCCGGGGAGGTGGATGCCGGCCTTTTTGAGTATCCCGAGGAGAGGGTGCTCTTTGAAATTTCGGCCCTCATGGAAGATGAGGTGGACGCGGCCCTGGAGAAAAGGGATTACTTGTCGGCCTGCCAGGCCCTGGCCAAACTGAAGGCGCCCGTGGACCTGTTCTTCGATAAGGTACTGGTGATGGCGGAAGATGAGCGGGTGCGCCGCAACCGTCTGGCCTTGCTGGAGCGCATCAGCGCCACCTTCCTGAAGATGGCGGATTTTTCGAAGATCACCACGGGTTAGGTTATATTACTCGGAGCGATTAATTGTTCCCATCATCCAAGGCAGGACTGAGTGATGAGGACTGAGGACTGAGTACTTTAAGATAGAGATGGCAAAGACTCAGTCCTCAGTCCTCATCACTAAATTTCAAGTAAATAATTTGGCGAAATGAGAACAATTAAGTGACCTGAGTAATAATTGGGTGGGGCGGGCCTCCGTGCCCGCCCAAGTCATCTATTCCGGCAGTCAAGGTTTGGCGGGCACGGAGGCCCGTCCCACCATTTATGAAATGAGTCGGGAAGATAGCCCTTGGCGCAGGCTGAAGCCTGCGGCCACATTTTAATGGCAAGAACCTGTGCGGGGTTGCACCCCACCCAACCGAAAACCGAAAACTAATACATGCGCCGCTGGTTTAGACGTCGGGATAAGGACCGCCAAAGGTCCCAGGAAGAGGAACCGGCCCGGGAGGAGGGCGAGGCTCCCGTAGAGGCTGAGGAGCCATCGGAGGCTGCCGCAGAACCCACGGCTTCGGAAGAAGCGGAACCGTCACCTCCACAGGTTTCAGAAGAAGAAGGGTCTCCTGCGGCTCCGGAAGCCCGTCCGGGTTTTTTCCGCCGGATGTTTGGCGCCCCGAAAATCGAAGAAGACCTTCCTCCGGCCCCTGAAGCAGAAGCCCTTCCCGAAGGCGAACCCTCGCCGGCCCCGGAACCACCCCTGGAAGTGTCGATGGAAGGGGCTGCTGCGATTCCTTTGGAAACCCCCACTCCTCCCGAGACCGCCGAAACCGAAATTGCCGCCGAGCCTCCCGAAACCCCCGAAGCCGCCCGCAAGGGCCTGTTTCGCCGCTTCCGGGAGCGGTTGAACCGCACCCGGGACGCCCTGGCTGGGGGCCTGGACCGCCTCTTCGCCGGCCGCAAGGTCATTGACGAAGCCCTTCTGGAAGAACTGGAGGAACTCCTCATCACCGCAGACCTGGGGGTGGATACCGCCTTGCACCTCATCCAGGGCCTGCGGGGCCGGGTCAAGCGCCGGGAACTGGGGGACGTAGAAAGGCTGAAAGCCGCGCTGCACGAAGAAATGGCGGCCCTCCTGCAAAGCCCCCCGCCGCCGGAAAGGGCCGCCCAACCTTGGGTGGTCCTGCTGGTGGGGGTGAACGGGGTGGGCAAAACCACCACCATCGCCAAGCTGGCCCACCAGGACCGGCAGCGAGGTCTCACCCCTCTCCTCATCGCCGCCGACACCTTCCGGGCCGCAGCGGTGGAGCAGTTGGAAATCTGGGGCCAACGGGCGGGGGCCCAGGTGATCAAGCAGAAGCACGGGGCCGACCCCGCGGCGGTGGTCTTCGACGGCCTGGCCGCGGCCCAGGCCCGAGGCGTGGACACGGTGTACATAGACACCGCGGGGCGGCTCCAAACCAAGGTCAATCTCATGGAGGAGCTGAAGAAAATCCACCGCACCGCGGCCAGAAAGCTCTCCGGCGCCCCCCACGAAATCTTCCTGGTTTTGGACGCCACCACCGGACAGAACGCTTTGAGCCAGGCCCGGCTGTTTCACGAGGCCGTGGGTTTAACCGGCATTATCCTCACCAAGATGGATGGCACCGCCAAGGGCGGGGTGGCCCTGGCAGTGGCCCATGAAACCGGCATCCCGTTGCGATACCTGGGGGTGGGAGAAGGCATGGACGATTTGCGCCCCTTTGACGCCGAAGCCTTTGTGGCCGCGATCCTGGGAGAGGGGGAATAAGAGGGGGGAAAGAGGGGAAAGGGAAAAAGGTGAAAAGGATTTCCTTCATACTGCAATATTTCTCGAAAAATCCCCTTTCTTGATAAATGATTTTGCAAACCGCCTTGTCCTTCCTATGCAGCAAGGAATTCCGGTTTTACTGGCTGCCGCCCTTATTATTGACCGCCGGAATCATGATATTTTCCGGTGACTTCGGCTCTTCCCAAAAAACCCGTTCATTTATCTGGCAATTGCTCAGCCAGTTTTTATCGCCGTACTGGATCGCCCAAATCAATCATTATCTGCGCATCGCCGGCCACATGCTGACGTACGGCTGCCTCTATATTCTATGGGCCCGGGCCTTTGGGGAGCATTTGGGCTGCACCCATTGGCGGCGTGTTTTCTGGTCTCTGGGCTTGTGCCTGGCGGTGGCCCTGGCGGACGAAGGCCACCAGTCTCTGGTGCCCACCCGGAGCGGCAGCCTCCGGGATGTGGGCCTGGATATGGCGTCGGCCGTTTTAGCGGCCATGTTTGCTTACCTTTTTCGGACCTTGCAAATTGTTCGCCGAAAATCGGCGCTTTGATTGTTTATATATAAAGATAAATATGGATTAGGCCAATGCTGTTCGCTCAAGCAACCCCCTAGGGGCGGGGTCACCCCGCCCCTGCGACAAAAACAAATTGCCCTCGCTTAAGTGAACATCATTGGAATTAGGCCGGATTCTTTCCGAGGGGCAAAGGTTAACCCTTGCCTTGAAATATCCGACAAGAAAGTATATTTTTTCATAAAAACCAATATTTTTTCCAGGCGTAGCTGGCGCGCCGCGCCCAATTTTTGACTTTCGCCATTGGGAATGGATATGACGCAGATGTTAGCCCGGCGCGGGCGAATTTTTTTGTTCCTGGCCCTCCTGAGCCTCAGCCTGGGAGCGGGACTTTTTCCCACCCCACCCGCGGCTGGCGCCGACCTCTTTGACCAGGTGTCGGAGCACAAGCTGTCCAATGGCCTCAAGGTCCTGCTGCTCAAGGAAAGCCGGGCGCCCATTATCAGCGTCCAGGTGTGGTACCGGGTGGGGTCCCGCAACGAGGAACTAGGCAAAACCGGCCTTTCCCACCTTACCGAACACCTGATGTTCAAAGGCACCGCCAAATACGGCCCCAAGGTCTTCTCCCGCACGGTGCAGAAGGCCGGCGGGTCGGAAAACGCCTTCACCAGCCGGGACTACACCGCGTATTTCGAAAACGGCCCTCAAACCGAATTGAAGCGCTGGCTGGAGATGGAGGCCGACCGCATGCAGGGCCTGCAGGTGGATGAGGCGGCCTTTACCACTGAGCGGAAAGTGGTCCTGGAAGAGCGCCGCATGCGCACCGAAGACGATCCGGTGAGCTTCCTGGTGGAGGAGACCATGGCCGCGGCTTTCAAGGCCCATCCTTACCAGTGGCCCATCATCGGCTGGTTCCACGACATTCAGAGCCTCAGCCGGGAGGACTTTCTCCATTACTACCGGCGTTATTACGTTCCCAATAACGCCACCGTGGTGGTGGTGGGCGACTTAGACCCCCAGGAGGCCCTGAAGGCGGTGGAAGCTGCCTTCGGCTCCATCCCCCAGGGGCCGGAGCCTCCCAAAGTTACGGCCCAGGAACCCCGCCAGTATGGGGAGCGCCGGGTGGTGGTGCACCGGGAGGCCCAACTGCCCTTCGTGCTGATGCTGTACCACGTCCCCAACTGGGAGCAGGGCGACGCCTACCCCCTGGAGATGCTCAACCGCATTCTGTCACAGGGCCGCAGTTCCCGGCTCTACCACCGTCTGGTGTACCAGCAGCGCCTGGCTTTGGAGGCGGGCGCGGACTATTCCTTCGACACCGCCAACCCCACGGTCTTCACCCTGCACGCCCAGCCGCTGCCGGGGAAGACCGCGGCCCAACTGGAGATGGCCCTGGAGGTGGAAATCAGAAAACTCCAGCGGGAACTGGTGAGCGACAAGGAATTGGCCAAAGCCAAAAATCAGGTCCAATCCCAGTTCTACATGGCCCTGGATTCCCTCTTTTACCGGGGCATGCTCCTGGGCCGGCTGGAAACCGTGTCCCGCTGGCAATTAATCAAGGATTTCATTCCCAAAATGATGCAGGTCACCCCGGAAGACGTGCGCCGGGTGGCCAAACAATACCTGGCGCCGAACAATCGCACCGTGGGCATCCTTTCTCCCCTAAAGACGGGGAAAACCAGGGCGGAGCGCTACCGTCCCGGAGGAACGATTGAATAATAAGTTTTCAGTTTTCAGTTTTCAGTTTTTAGTTAATAAAAATCGACCGGCGGGGATATGGGCGTTGGTGGGGTTGGTTGTGCTGGCCCTGTTGGGCGCGATCCCGGCTTATACGGCCGAGGCTCCCAAAGTCCTGGGAACCAAACAGACGCTGCCCAACGGGCTGGTGTGGCTCCACTCCCAGCAGAGCGGTCTGCCCCTGGTTACCATGCAATTGCTGGTGAAGGCCGGGATGCTGCAGGAGCCGGCGGACAAGGCCGGGCTGGCCAACCTCACGGCCCGGCTCTTGCTGAGCGGCACGAAAAAGAGAAGCGCGGCCCAGTTGGCCCAGGAACTGGATTTCCTGGGAGCGCGACTTAAGGCCGCGGGGAGCGATGACTTTGCCACGGTGACCCTCACCGTCCTGAAAAAGGACCTGGCCCAGGGTCTGGAGTTATTGCAGGACGTGCTCTTTAACCCGGCCCTGGCGCCCGCCGAAATGAAGCGCACCGTGGCCCAAATCCAGGCGTCTCTCACGACTGACGAAGATGAACCGGGGGTGGTGGCCAGCCGCGCCTTTGTCCGGGAGCTCTTCGGCCCCTTTCCTTACGGCCGTCCCGTAAGGGGCACTCCCCAGGGCCTGAGCGCTATCACCCCCAAAGACCTCAAGGATTTCCATCAGCGTTTTTATCGCCCCAACAACGCGGTTCTCAGCGTAGCCGGGGATTTAACCCTGGAAGAGGCCGAGGCCTGGATTAGCCGGACCTTCGGCTCCTGGGCCGCCCGGCCGGTTCCCGCGCCCCAGCTGCCGCCTATCCCGGCTCTGGACAAAAGCAAGATTAACGTAATTAATAAAGATATCAGCCAGGCCAATATCATCCTGGGCAACCTGGGTCTGGCCCGGAGCAACCCGGATTTTTACGCCCTCCAGGTGATGAACCATATCTTCGGGGGCGGCGGCTTTTCCTCCCGCCTCATGGATAATATCCGGGTAAACCGGGGGCTGGCCTATCACGTGCGGAGCGATTTCTCCCCGGGGCTGGAACCGGGGCCGGTGGCGGTCACCCTGGAGACCAAAAATGCCAGCGCCCGGGAGGCCGTGGAACAGGTGCTCTCGGAGATGGCCCGCATCCGCCAGGAGCCGGTGACCGACCAGGAGCTTCAGGATGCCAAGTCTTATTTAATCGGCAGTTTTCCCCGGAAAATGGACTCCCTGGACCGCCGGGCCGGGCTGATGGCCTACGTGGAGTTCTATGGTTTGGGACTGGACTACCCCTGGCGTTATCCCGATCTCCTCCAGGGACTGACTCCGGCCGACATTCAACGGGTGGCTCGGGAATACCTCCACCCGGATAATTATTTACTGGTAATAGTGGGTAAAAAATCTGAAATGCCTTCCCTGACCGGCCTGGCTTCGGCGGGGAAAGAGGAGAAGCAGGATGAACCAAAGAAATCTGGCAATTAGTCTGTTTGTAGTGTTGGCTTTACTGGGGCTGGGAGCCGGGGTGCCGGTGCTGGGACCGGTCCCCGTCCAGGCCGCGGGCGCGCCGGAGAGTTTTGCGGATCTGGCCAAGAAGGTTTCCCCCGCGGTGGTCAACATCAGCACTGAAAAGACGGTAAAGGGGGGCCGCGGCCGCATGAAGGATTTCTTCGGGCCTTTCGGGGATCGCCAGCCCTTTGCCCCCTTCGGGCCGGAAGAACCCTTCAAGGATTTCTTCGAGAAATTTTTCGGGGACATGCCCAAGAGCTTCAAGCACCGCAGCCTGGGGTCGGGCTTTTTCATTGACCCCAAGGGCCTTTGCATCACCAACAACCACGTGGTGGAAGGCGCGGACAAGATCAAGGTGAAGCTGGTGGGAGGCAAAGAATACCAGGCCACCATCAAGGGCCGGGACCCCAAAACCGACCTGGCCCTCATACAGATCACCGATCCCCCCAACGGCTTGCCTTATCTCACCTTGGGCGACTCAGACGCCATCCAGGTGGGGGACTGGGTCCTGGCTGCGGGCAACCCCTTTGGCTTGAGCCATACCGTTACCCAGGGAATTATCAGCGCCAAGGGACGGGTCATCGGCGCCGGCCCTTATGACAACTTCCTCCAGACCGACGCCTCCATTAACCCGGGGAACTCCGGCGGCCCCCTGGTTAATCTGAAGGGCGAGGTGGTGGGCATCAACACCGCCATCGTGGCCACCGGCCAGGGCATCGGGTTTGCCATCCCCAGCAATATGGCCAAAAGTGTCATCCCTCAACTCCGGGAAAAGGGCAAGGTGACCCGGGGCATGCTGGGGGTGCAGGTGCAGAATGTCACCCCGGAACTGGCCAAGTCTTTCAATTTACCTGAGGCCATGGGGGCCTTGGTGGCGGAGGTGAACCCCGGCACCCCGGCGGAAAAGGCGGGCATCCAACGGGGAGACATCATCATTGAATTCAATGGCCAAAAGATTCATGAAATGAATGAACTGCCCCGGTTGGTGGCGGAGACCACGCCGGGGAGCGCGGCCACCATCAAGATTCTGAGAGAGGGCAAGGAAAAGACCGTCAAGCTGACGGTCACCGAACTCACCGATGAAAAGATGGCCCAGGCGCCGGGAGAAGAGGCCGAGGAAAGCCCCTTGGGGCTGGTGGTCAAAGACCTGACCCCGGAATTGGCCAAGCGTTATCGCTTGAAGGAGACCCAGGGAGCCCTCATCGTGGGGGTGGAGCAGGGAAGCGCCGCGGCGGACGCGGGCCTGCGCCCCGGCGACCTGATTCTGGAAATCAACGGCAAACCGGTGACCAATCTCAAGTCCTACCAGAATATCATCGAGGGATTGAAGAAGGGCACCTTCGCCCGGCTCCTTATCAAGCGGGCCGGCCGCACTCTGTACTATACGGTGGAGATTCCCCAGTAGAGGCAGGGAATAGGGAATAGGGTTGAAACCCTTAAATGGCTGAGGCGGGCATAATGCCCGCCTCACCTGTTCTAACCCCTATTCCCTAATCCCTCTTAATCACCACCAAAGTGGTCTTTTCGTCCACCAGGGGGTAGAGGTCTTCCATATCCTTGTTGCTCAAGGACACGCAACCCTGGGTCCAATTCCGCCCCAGGAGGTTCTTCAGTTCGTCCTCGGTGCCGTGGATGCCAATCTGCCCCCCGATGTCCGCGTCCGGGGGCAACTTCCCCGCCTGCTTGGCCCGGCCGAATTTCAGCCAGTTCTGGGTGTTGGGATAATCCAGCCAGATGAACCAGGCCCACTTGTGGTGGGGATATTTGGCCTTCACCCGGTAAACCCCTTCGGGGGTGCACATGTCACCCTGGCGCAACTTGTCGTTGTAAGGGTCGCGGCCCAGAACAATAGGGTAGGTCTTTAAAGGAGTTAGGCCGCGATACGTGGTAAGTCTGCGGCTCAATTTGTGCACCACAATTACAGTGGGTTTTTTGCCGTAGCCGTTGAAACCGTTTTTGGTTAAAAGTTGATCAATGTATTTCTGCTCCGGGGTTAAATTGTCCGGCCGCGTCGGCGGTTCCGGCAGCTCCACCACAGCCGGGCTTTCCCCCAGACTCCCCCGGCTCCCAGCGCATCCCCCCAGAAGCGCCAAGGCCGCCAAAAGTAGTAGGAATAACTTTATGTTACGCATTTATTTCAAATTCCCCCGTTGAAATTTTGCCGTAACAAAAGCCACTATAGCAAAGATTAGGCGCTTTGGCAATTAAGTTTTTGGCATTGTTGATTAGTAATTGATGGTTATAAAATTAGAATGAGGTTCGTTATAAAAGTTAACTTGCGCCTTTTGGAATTCCCTGTTTTGTCATTCGGCGCGAAGCAAAGAATCTGGATAGATTCTTCCATCGCTTCGCTCCCTCAGAATGACAAATGAAAATTCTTGCTGGAATTCCTAAAGGTGCGCCGGTGGCATGAGTGTGATAAAATTACCTGCCAAGGAGCGGCGCAGGCGTCCGCCAATAATCAACCTATGCCCCTACATCTTATCGTGGACGGCTATAACGTAATTCGCCAGGATCTCCAACTCCAGGCCATGGACGCCCGGGACCTGGAAGCCGGGCGGGCGGCCTTGCTGGAGGCCCTGGCCGCTTATCGCAGGCTGCATCCGGCCCACAAAGTCACGGTGATCTTTGACGGCTGGCAGGGGGGCGAACTCCAGGAATCCCGGGACCGCTACCAGGGACTAGCCATTGTCTATTCCCGGCGAGGGGAGCGGGCTGATGAAGTGATCAAGCGCCTTTTGAATCGGGAACGGCAGCGGGCCGTGGTAGTAAGTTCGGATAAGGAATTGCAAATCTTTGCTCGGAAGGTGGGGGCCGCCTGGATGGCCGCGGCCCGGTTTGCTCAACAGCATCTGGGCCGGACAAAGGATTACTTGGAGGAAGATGACGAAGTCAGCTCTCCCGGCGCTGGCAAAAAAGGTCCGGCCCGCCGCCTCCCCAAGCAAGAGCGCCGCCGCCTTCAGCGGTTGAAGAAGCTGTAACTGTGGCCAGTGACCAGTAGCCAGTGATCAGTGGTCAATGGTTATTGGTGGGGTAGTGTCTATCATAGTTTCAGAATTATGATGGCGAATATTATGAATGACGTCAGGTTCCAAATAAACCGCTGCGCCTGCAGGGTTTGGCGGGTACGGAGGCCCGCCCCACCAATAGAGCCTCATTTTATCCCGGTTCCAAGATTTTCTGATTTACGGGAATGATATGAGTTACTGACAATTTATGATTTTTAACAGAAAACCGAAAACAGAAAACCGAAAACTGCTTTTAATCAACCCCTGGATTTACGATTTTGCGGCCTATGACTTCTTCGCCCGGCCTTTGGGGCTCCTGTACCTGGCGGGGCTGTTGGAAGGCCGGGGTTTTCAAGTGCACCTGATGGACTGCCTGGACGCGCCCCAGGCCCGCGCCGGGCCGTATGGGGCCGGCCGCTATCCTAAAGAGATCCTCCCCGCCCCGGCTCCTCTGACAGGCATTCCCCGGCGCTACGGCCGCTACGGCATCACTGAAAAAGCATTTATTGCCCAACTGTCCCAAGTCCCCCGGCCTTGGGCCATCCTGGTCACTTCCCTCATGACCTACTGGTATCCCGGGGTGGCCGCGGCCATCCGGCTGGCCCGGCAGCGCTTTCCCGAGACCCCGGTAATCCTGGGCGGCATTTACGCCACCCTGTGTCCGGGCCACGCCCGGCGCCACAGTGGCGCGGACCTGGTGCTAACGGGGCCGGGGGAGGATGCCATCCTGGCGGCCTTGCTATCCACGGCAACCCTTGCAGGGGGTTGGGAGGGGACTTTGAGGGGAGGGCGGGGGACCCTTACGAAAAATTGTCCCCCGGCCCTCCCCTCAAGCCCACCTCTCAGAAGTCCCCTGATGAGAGAGGGTCAAAGTGGGGGTGAAAACCTCACCCCCGCTGATCTGAATTCCTTGCCCTATCCGGCTCTCCACCTTCTGAGACACCTGACCTTTATTCCCCTGCTCACCTCCCGGGGCTGTCCTCTGGATTGCGCCTACTGCGCCTCCCGGCTTCTACAACCCCATTATCGGCGCCGGTCGCCGAAAGCAGTGGCGGAAGAACTGCAGTATTGGCAGGCGCGTCTGAACTTGCAAGATGCGGCTTTTTACGACGACGCCTTGTTGGTCCAAGCCAAAGACCATTTCCTGCCCCTCCTGGAGGAATTGGCCCGGCGGGGGCTGCACTTCCGCTTCCATACTCCCAACGGCCTCCACGCCCGGTTTATTAATAAAGAAGTGGCCTTATGGCTGAAGCGGGCCAACTTTCGGACCCTGCGCCTGGGGGTGGAGACTACGGAAGTGGGCGGCGCCCGGCTGGATAAGAAGCTGGCCGCGGGGGAACTGGAAGCCGCGGTGGCCTGCCTGGGGGAGGCCGGCTTTCGCCGGGAGGAACTGGGGGTTTACCTGCTCCTGGGACTCCCGGACCAGGAGGAGGCGGAGCTGGCCGAGTCCATCCGGCAGGTTAAGGAACTGGGGGCGACGCCGGTCCTGGCCCAGTATTCCCCCATTCCCGGAACTGCCTTGTGGCCGCGGGCGGTGGCCTCGTCCCGTTACGACCTGGCCGCGGAACCCCTGTACCACAATAACTCCCTGTTCCCCTGTTGGCCGGAATTTTCCTGGGACCGCGTCACCCGCTTGAAACGCCTGGCCACGGGGAATTAAAGGGGAAAAGGTTAAAAGGTTAAAAGGGGAAAAGGTTAGAAGGGGAAGAGGGAAAAAGAAATCGATTATTAGCATTTGCTCCGAAAAGGAAGCCTTGAGTGGGCGCACCAGAGAGAAATCTCCCTAGTTGGAAGTCATCGACTAAAAAAAATAGTGGCACAGGCCTCTGGCCTGTGGGCGCTGTCTGTTCTCTCAAGCGACTTTCGCACAGGCTGGAAGCCTGTGCCACTCATCCCTTTGTCAGTTTTTTCATTTCAGCGAGAAGCAGACCCTTTAAAAGGACTCTTCCGGATTTAAAATAAAATCGAAGAAGGAAAAAAATTGATTTTTTCTATCCTTTTCTTCCAAGATAGTCGATAGGGCAAGCAAGATGACATCCCTTAATTAATTGCATAACAATATCTTTAAGGCACCCCAAGGAGAAAATAATTCTATCTGCTTTTTGTTAACAGCTAACAGCCAGCAGCCAACCCGCTGCTGACCCGCTGGCCAGCGGCAATTGACCACTCAATAAGAAGGAGGTCAAATGGGCACTTCCGCGGCCCGGCGGGGCCCCCTAGGACCCCGGTGGAGCCTGGCAAGGCGGACGGCCACCCGCTATCTGGCGGGAGAGGCCTCCAGTATCCCGGCCGCCCGGGAGTTGGCGGCCCGGTATGTGGCGGCTTTGGAGGAAACCGCGGCCCAAGAGGGCCGGGACCTGTTGGGGACTTTCCGCCTGACCCGCAGGACCGCGCAAAATCTGGGAGAATTTATGGAACAGGTGCGCTCCGGGGGATGGGAGATGGCCCTGGCGAAAAAAGGGCTTTCCGGGATGGAGGCGGGGGAGGGCGCGATTTCCCTGACTGCCGCGGTATTGGGCGGCGCGGATGGGTCTCTGGAAGCCGCGGTGGCTCGCACCGCCCTGGCCCAGGTGTTAGGCGAAGGCTTTCCGGGCCCCGCTCATAAAGAACCCCGCGCGGCCCAGGACGGAGTGCGCCGGTTTCTGGCTGCGGCCCTTTATCTGCGCCTGGCTCTGGATTTGGGGGAGACCCTGGAAGCGGCCAGCCGGGACGCGTCTCGACTGCGGCAGGGTATGGAAACCCTTAAGACATGGGTGGAGCAGGCCGCGGCCCAGGTTCCCGTCCCGCCCATGCCTCCGGCCTCCCCATGGCAGGGTTTGGCCGGCTGGGCCTGGATTACCCGGGTTCTAGAAGGACTGGTGGCAGGGGTTAGAGGTCAAGGAATAGGGAATAGGGAATAGGCGCCAGAGGTCTGTATACGGGGAGATAAGCGTTGGAGGCAAGGTGAGGCAGTTTAAGCCAAAAAACAGCAAACAGCAAACAGAGGACAGAAAACGGAAAACGGAAATTCAAACTTAACGTCCCCGCAGTCTCCTCCAACCCCACAGCCCGGCGATCCCGGTGGCGAAGAGCAGACAGGCGGCCGGCACCGGGACCAGGCCGGCTTCCCCGGCCATCCAGGCCACCGCACCGCGGGTCATCTCTTCCGCATAGTCGAAGTCAATGTATTCCAGGCCGCCGTAAAGATTGGGGAGGCCGTTGGAGTCCAGATAAAAATCAGTGCTTTGGTGATAATAGGGATTCCGGGGGGTGTTGGAGGGGGTCAGCTCCTCTATGACCAGGACCGCGGGGTAGCCCTCATCGGCAAAAGAATTGTGGTCGCTGCCCCAGACGTTGGGGCGCGGATTGGGGGTCAAAGGGGTATAGTCAGCATAAACCAGGGCCAACTCGTTCATTAAGGGCGTGGAGTTGGCGTCATAGCCCCGGCAGATCTCCACCCGGTTGTTTTGGACATGGTTATAAACGATCATGTCCAGGGAAATCATGCCCTGGATGTTGTCGCCGCGGCTCTTGGCCGCGCTGGCGTACACACTGCTCCCCCACAGCCCCTTTTCCTCCAGGTCAAAGGCGATGAACACCAGGGTGGCATTAAAGGCATAGCGGCTTAAGACCCGGGCGGCCTCCAGGACCCCGGCCACGCCGCTGGCATTATCGCTGACCCCGGGATTATTAACCGCGTCGTAATGGGCCCCCAACACGTATTGTTGGGTATTGCCGGGGTCGCGGCCCGGGAGCACCCCCACGATATTGCGCCCCGGGTATCCGTAATAGGTGAAATTCTGGTAGGACACCGCGCCGCCATAAGGAGTAAGGAGGGCGCTCAGATGGTTGTAAATGGTGGTTCGGGCCGCCAGCAGGTGAGGCTGGGGGGTGGTGCCGCTCCAGCCCCGCTGGTCGCCATAATTTACCGGGAGGGACCCCAGGAAGTCTTGGAAGCTGTCTATTGCCGGAGTGGAATTGGCCCCCTGGACCTGATTGGCGATGGCCGCGATTTCCGGCACCGGCGCGGCCGGCCCCATCACCGGCAACGCGGCCAGGATTAGGGCCAGGACTAACCCCCGGAAGGTGACTTTTAAGCGAGGCATCTCGTTAAATCAGGTTTAGGTGCTGATATTGAGCCAGTAGCTATCTTAGGGGAAGTCGGAAGCTTTGTCAAAATCAAATCAAGAACTTTAAAGCTGGGCCGGGGATTCCGACAAAGTCTGGGACGCGGGCTGCGATGATTACGACACCAAACCCATCGACCTGGAGCGGCTGTTGGGAAAAATCCAGGCCCAACTGGAAAAGATGGCCTAGTTTTAAGGGCGCTTAAGGTCTAAAATTAATTGTGTGGTTGTGCTATAAGAAAGATTGTGCCTCTATAGATTCAGAAGGTGGGCGTCGGTGACCGTTCCTTTCAAAGCTTATATCCTGTCCCTGCAAGCCGCGGTAACGGCCAAAGACGCCACGGAGCACACTCACCGGCCCGCCTTGAAAACCCTCCTGGAATCCCTGGAAGACGGCATCCGGGCCACCAACGAGCCACGGCCCGAGGTGACCGCCTGCGGCAAGCCGGATATGAGCGTGTCCCGGGGGGCGGCGCCCGTGGGCCACGTGGAAACCAAGGACATCGGCAAGAATCTGGACCCCGAGGAAAAAAGCGAACAGATCAAACGCTATCTCAAGGGCCTGCCCAACTTCATTCTTACCAATTATCTTGAGTTTAGATGGTATGTTAACGGGGAAAGACGGGCCAGAGCGGTCTTGGGCCGCCCGGACCAGGACGGCAAGATCATGGCTCGAAAAGAGGACGTGGCCGCGGTGGGGCAACTCCTGGGACAATTCCTGGCCCACCAGACGCCCACCCTCGGCACCGCCAGGGACTTGGCCCTGAGAATGGCGGGGTTGGCCCACCTCATCCGAATCGCCGCCTTGCAGACCCTTAACCAAGAACTGGAGACGGGCACCCTCAAGGGATGGCAGGCCACCTTTGAAAAGACCTTGCTTCCCAATCTCACCGCGGCGGAATTTGCCGACATGTACGCCCAAACCCTGGCCTACGGCCTCTTTGCCGCCAAGGTGACGGTGGGCACCGGGGTAAATCTGAGCCGGGAAACCGCCGCCGGGTTGCTACCCCCCACCAACCCTTTGCTTCGCAAGCTGTTTCACCACCTGGCCGGGCTGGAAGTCCCCGACGCCGTGGCCTGGGCGGAGGACGACATGGTGAACCTCCTGAACGCCGCGGACATGGAGGCGGTGCTGGAGGACTTCGGCAAAGGGTCCTTAGAGAAAGACCCGGTAGTCCATTTCTATGAGACCTTCCTGGCCGCCTACGACCCGGAAAAGCGCAAATCCCGCGGGGTCTATTACACCCCGGAGCCGGTGGTTTCCTATATCGTGCGGGCCATTGACCATCTGCTCAAGGAACGGTTTGGCCGCGCCTGGGGTCTGGCCGATCCCCACACCCTGATCCTTGACCCGGCCTGCGGCACCGGCACCTTCCTGCACAGCCTCATGGCTTTGATCCATGACACCTTGTTAGCCAAGGGTCAGGGAGGCGGCTGGAAAGCGTATGTTTCTGACCACCTCCTTCCCCGGATATTCGGTTTTGAGCTGCTCATGGCCCCTTACGCGGTGGCCCACCTCAAGCTGGGCCTGCTTCTCAAGCAGCGAGGCTATGATTTTCCCCCCGGACGGCGTTTAGGGGTCTTTCTCACCAATACCCTGGATAAAGGGGTCAAGAAAGCCGAAACCCTGCCCCTGCCCGGATTCATCACCGAAGAAAGCAACGCCGCCGCGGGTATCAAAAAAGAGGAACCCATTGAGGTCATCCTGGGGAATCCCCCTTACGCCGGGCACTCCGCCAACGCCAGCCGGCGCCGGGAGATCACCCCCGCCGGCGTGAAAACCGGGCTCACCTTCATCGGCCGCTTGATCGAGGACTATAAGCAGGTGGACGGCCGGCCCTTGGGGGAGAAGAACCCCAAGTGGCTTCAGGATGATTACGTCAAGTTCTTGAGGTGGGGCCAATGGCGGATTACCCGGACGGGCCGGGGCGTCCTGGCCATGATTACCAACCACGGCTACCTGGACAACCCCACCTTCCGGGGGATGCGCCAGCAGTTAATGCAGACCTTTAATGAAATCTACCTATTGAACCTCCACGGCAACGCCAAGAAGAAAGAGGTCTGCCCGGATGGTTCCAAAGACGAAAACGTCTTTGACATTCAACAGGGCGTGGCCATCGGCATCTTCGCCAGGACTCCCGGCGGCCCTGCCCCCGCCCGGGTTTATTACGCCGACCTGTGGGGGCTAAGGGAAGACAAGTACCATACCCTGAGCGAAATGGAGTTAACTGACACTCCCTGGCAGGAGCTTCAACCTGGCCCGCCCTTTTACCTGTTTGTGCCCCAGGCGGTTGATTTAAGGGCGGAGTATGAAAAGGGCTGGCCGATAAACGAGGTTTTTCCGGTCAACTCCGTGGGGGTTGTTACCGCCCGCGACCATCTGACCATTAAATGGACGCGGGAGGAAATCTGGGAAACCGTGCGAGACTTTGCCAACTTATCGGAAGAAGCGGCCCGTGAAAAATATGCATTAGGCCGGGATGTGCGGGAATGGAAGATAAAACTTGCCCAAGAGGACATAAAGAAAAGTGGGCCTGACCAGGAGCGGGTGGCGCAAATCCTGTACCGGCCTTTTGACATTCGCTATACCTACTATACTGGCCAATCACGAGGTTTCATTTGTAGGCCGAGGTCTGAGGTTATGGGGCATATGCTGAGGGAAAAGAATTTGGCGCTTATCACCACTCGCCAAACTCGAGATGACTGGGATGCCTTGGTCACGCGATTGATTGTCGGCCATAAGTCCTTAGCCGCTTTTGATATCAATTATATTTTTCCCTTATATTTAATTCCGGAAAGGAAGAAGTCTAACAATCCAGGGAATAAGAATCAGAATTCCTTTCTCTATTTATGTGAACCCGAAGCGCCCTTCGGCAAAAAGCCCAATATTGATTCCAAGATCATAAGAAAGTTGGAGAATTTGCTTGCAATAAGCTTTAATCCTGACGGTCGGGGCGATCTGGAATCCACTTTCGGGCCGGAAGATGTGTTTTATTACGCTTACGCCGTGCTTCACTCCCCCACATATCGCCAGCGTTACGCCGAATTTCTCAAGGTGGATTTTCCCCGCCTGCCCTTGACTGGCAACAAGGCCCTGTTTGCCGCCCTGGCGGGACTGGGGGCGGAATTGGTGGGCCTGCACCTTCTGGAATCCCCGGCCCTGGATAAACTCATTACCCGGTTCCCCGTGGCCGATTCCCAGGTGGTGGAACGGGTTCACTATGACGAGAAGCACCGGCGGGTTTACTTCAACCCAGACCAATACTTTGAGGGCGTGCCCCCGGATGCCTGGGCCTTTCGGGTGGGCGGCTACCAGGTCTTGCACAAGTGGCTGAAAGACCGCAAGGACCGTGAGTTATCCTTTGATGACCTCCAACGCTACCAGAAAATCGTGGTGGCCCTAACCGAAACCATCCGCCTCATGGCCGCCATTGACGCCGCCATTGACGCCCACGGCGGCTGGCCAATTTCTTGATAATCTTTTTTCTTTTCAACCGAAAACCGAAAACTGTATTAAACTGGTCGGGGCGCCCGGATTTGAACCGAGGACCTCCTGCGCCCAAGGCAGGCGCGCTTCCAGGCTGCGCTACGCCCCGTTGGAAAGACGGTTTTAGGTTTTCGGTTTTCGGTTTTCGGTGATTAAGGAAATGAGCAACTCCTTCAAGGCCGCCAGGGCCCGGGCCCGGTGGCTGATGCGATTTTTCACCTCCGGCGGCAACTCCGCCATGGTCTGCTCAAACTCCGGCGTCCAGAAGACCGGGTCATAGCCGAAGCCCTGGCTGCCCTTGGGCTCCAACGCGATAATCCCGGTGCACTCCCCCCGGGCGGTATAGAGGCGGCCGTCGGGGAAGGCCAGGGCGATTTCGCACACGAACCGGGCCTGGCGCCGCTCCCAGGGAATCCCCGCCAGCTCTTTCAGGAGCTTCCCCCAGTTGTCCGCGTCCGTGGGGGGCGCCGGCCGGGTAAGGTCCGCGGCGTAGCGGGCCGATAAGACCCCGGGGCGGCCCTCTAGGGCCGCCACTTCCAACCCCGAATCATCCGCCAGGGCCGGAAGTTTGGTGAGCCGGGCCACTTCTTGGGCCTTGGCCCGGGCGTTGTCCCGGAAGGTGGCCCCTTTTTCGGGGATCTCCGGGATTTCCGGAAAGTCCGCCAGGCTCAAGAGCCGGACCTCCAGGTCCCGGAGCAGGGCCTGAAGCTCGCGGACCTTGCCGGGGTTGTGGGTGGCCATCACCAGGGTAAGGGGAGGCATGGGGTTAGGACCGCTTCCTGAATGGCGCAGAGCTCTTTAATTCCTTTGAGGGCCAACTCCACCAGGTCCTTAGTCTGCCCCGGGGGAAAAGGCCCGCGTTCGCCGGTGGCCTGGACCTCGATGAGTTGGCCCCGGCCGGTGGCCACCACATTGGAGAAGGTTAAAAGGTTCAAAGGTTCAAAGGTTCAAAGGTTAAGAGGGTAAAAGGAAAAAAAAGCCTTTTTCAAACCATTTAACCATTTAACCTTTTCCCCTTTTAACCCCTAGTCTTTAAGAGATTGGCGCAAGGTGTCGATGACCATGGTAAAGGTGTCGGCAAAGGAGGCCGGGGAGACCCTTCCCACCTCGATGAACTTCACCACGATCTCCTTGGCCGCCTTGAAGATCAATTCCTCCCGGGAGGGCAGGGGTTGGGACTCCCGTTGGCCCATGGTCTTTCTCCTGTTAGTGGTCGGTTGCCAGTTGCCGGTTGACAGTGGTCAGTGGTCAGTTCCCAGTTGCCAGTTGCCGGTTGCCAGTGATAATCTAATACAATTAAGAGGCGAATTTATCGATTCGATAACTGATAACTGATAACTGGTCACTGGTCACTGACCGCTGACCACTGGCCACTAAAAGGCCCCGCCGGCCAGAAGAAGGCCGTCTTAGATGACCGGCGGGGCCTTGGCTAAGAAGAACCGGAGCACAGCCCTCCTTGGTCAAAATCATAAACCAAGGGGGGCCGTTAGGCAAGGGGATTGAATGGGCCGCATCCACCTTCTCGACCCCCAGGTGGCGGAGAAAATCGCCGCGGGAGAAGTCATCACCCGCCCCGGGGCCGCGGTAAAAGAGCTGGTGGAAAACGCCCTGGACGCGGGTGCCCGGACCATCACGGTGGAGATCGTGGAAGGGGGCCGGAAACTCATCCGGGTGGCTGACGACGGCTGCGGCATGAGCTCCGAAGACCTGGGGCTCAGTCTTAAACGCCACGCCACCAGCAAGTTGGCTTCCGAGGCCGATCTCCTGAGCATCGCCACCCTGGGGTTTCGGGGGGAGGCCCTTCCCAGCCTGGCCGCGGTCTCCCGCCTGGAGCTGATTAGCCGCCGGCCGGACGCGGCCTCAGGCTGGCGCCTGGTGGCGGTGGGGGGAGCGGTGGCGGAAAGCGGCCCCTGGGCCGGGGCGCCGGGCACCCAGGTGACGGTGACCGAGCTGTTCTTTAACACCCCGGCCCGGCGCAAGTTCTTGAAAGGCAAAGACACGGAGCAGGCTTTTATCCTGGAGACCCTGCGGGCCTTAGCCCTGGGTTTCCCGGAGGTGGGCTTTTTTTTACAGACTCCCGGACGCACCTTGCTCGCCGCGCCGGCCTGCCGGGATTTGCGGGAACGGGTGGCCGCGGTGTATGGAGCGGAGCTGGCGGCCCGGATGCTGCCGGTGGCCCTGGGGGACAGGCCCTGGCAGGTCTCGGGGCTGGCCACCGAACCCGATTTTTCCCTGGCCTCCTCCCGCTTCCAGGTCTTTTTGGTGAACCGCCGGGCGGTTCAGGACCGGCTCCTCCCCGCGGTCTTAAAAGAGGCCTACCGGGGGCTGCTCTCCGGGGGCCGGCACCCCGGCGCGGTGGTGAACTTAAGCGCGCCGTTGGACCAGGTGGACGTCAACGTCCACCCCGCCAAGGCGGAGGTGCGGTTTCAAGACCCGGGACGGGTTTACGCCTTGCTGCTGGCGGGGCTCCGCCAAACCCTGGGGCCGTTTCCCAGCGCCGGCCCGGTTTACCAGGTAGCCTGGCAACCCGCGCCTTCCCCGGCCCGGGAGCCAACTCCGCCCCTTCCATGGCATCCTCCGGCCCCCGGCGCACCCCCCGCCGCCGCCCCGCCCCTGGGCGCCGGGGTGGGAGAATGGAGCACCTTCGGTCCCGGGTGGCGCTTTCAGGATTTGAAGATTCTGGGCCAGCTTGACGCTACCTACATCCTGGCCCAGGGCCCGCCGGGGGGGTTAATCTTAATCGACCAGCACGCGGCCCATGAGCGGGTCCTTTATGAGGCTTTCCAGGCCGGTTACGGGGAGGCCGCCCGCCAGGCCCTGCTTTTCCCCCGGGTCATTGAGGTAAACCCGGTTCAGGCGGACTGGGTTAAGGGGCACCTGCAAACCCTGGCCCAGGCCGGTCTGGAGCTGGCTCCCTTCGGGGGCGGGAGCTTTCTCCTCAGCGCCGCGCCGGCCGTTCTGGCGAAAGCCGACTTGGAGGCCGTGGTCCTTGACATCATCGAGGCCCTGGCCCCGGTGAAGAGCCACACCCACCCCCAGGCCCTTAAAGAGACGGCCCTATTGGTGATGGCCTGCCGGGGGGCCATCAAGGCCGGGGAGGTTCTGGCCCCGGAAGAGATGCACGCCCTCCTGAAGCAGTTGGACGAGATCCCGGTTAATTCCCACTGCCCCCACGGCCGGCCCCTGTGGCGGCTCATCTCTTCGGAAGAGATTAACCGCAGCTTCCGCCGCCCCAAAGCATAGGGCGAAAAGGGGAAAAGGCGAAAGGGCGAAAAGGTTAAAAAGTGAAAAAGTGAAAGGGTGAAAAAAGGAAGGGCAAAATCGAAATGGCGAAAAGGGGAAAAAAGGAAAAAATAGGCCTCTTGCAAAATGTTGCACAGACTTAGCCTGCTCCTGCACAGGCTGGCAAGCCTGTGCCACCGGCTATTTGGTGGCCAAAGATGGGACATTTTAGCTTCAAAGTAAATTTTGTGGGAGGCTCCAATGGTTAGCAGATTTTCCCTCTTCTCTTTTTCCCCTTGTATTTTCCTTCCCCTTTTAACCTTTTCCCCTTTTCCCCTTGTTCTCTAAATCCATGACCGCTAACCATCGTCCTTCCGTGGCCATCTTAGTGGGACCCACCGCGGTGGGCAAGACCCGGGTGGCCTTGGAGTTGGCTGGGAGAATAGGCGCCGAGATGGTCAACGCCGACTCCCTCCAGGTGTACCGGGAGCTCAATATCGGCACCGCCAAGCCCACCCTTAAAGAGCGGGCCTTGGTGCCGCACCACTTAATTGACGTGGCCCACCCCCCGGAGCCCTTTGACGCGGCCCGTTACCAACGGGAAGGCCGGGCGATACTGGCGGCGCTCCACGCCCGGGGGACGCCTCCTTTGGTGGTAGGGGGGACGGGTCTTTACATCAAGGCCCTCCTTTACGGCCTCTTTGAGGAAGGCCGGGAAGACCCTCAGCTGCGCCGGCGTCTGCGCCGGGAACTTACCGAGGGCGGGCTGGCCGCCCTGTTTGCGCGCCTTCAGGAGCTGGACCCGGCCACCGCGGCCCGTTTAAGCCCCAGCGACACTTACCGCACCTTACGGGCCTTGGAGGTGCTGGCGGCCACCGGGAAGCCCCTTTCCCAGCATTTCGCCGGCCACGGCTTTCGGGATTCGCCCTACCGGGTGCTGAAACTGGGCCTGACCCGGCCCCGGGAAGAACTGTACCGCCGCATCGAGGCCCGGGTGGAGGCCATGCTGGCCCAAGGCTGGCTGGAGGAAGTGAAGGAACTGCTTGCCCGTTATCCCGCGGATTTAAAGCCCCTGAGAGCCCTGGGCTACCGCCACCTCATCAATTACCTGGAAGGGCGCTGGAGCCTGGAGGAAGCGGTGGCATTGATCAAGCGGGACACCCGGCGCTACGCCAAGCGCCAGCTCACCTGGTTTAGGGGGGACCCGGAGGTTCAATGGTTCGAGCCGGGCCAGATAGAGGACATGGCGGCCCGGCTGGCAGGGTTTTTTTGATTTTTCCTAAGGGGCCGAGTCTTGACGGAGTAAGGGCGAGCCGGCGGCTCGCCCTTAGAAGCCCGGGGCCGCCAGGGCCCGCCCACCCGCCATTTAGCGCGGCAGGCAGAAACTAAAAACTAAAAACTAAAAACTGTCTTTTAAGGCATTTTTTCCACCGCCGCGTCCTTGGCCCCCTTCTTGGGGAAAGCCTTTAAATAAAAAGGCTGGGTCAGCATCTGGGCCACGAACTGGCCGGGCTGGGGGTCATGAACCTTGAAGGGGATGACCAGATTGGTCCCCGCCAAGCGGGGTTCCCCGAACTCGATCCAGTAGCCGCCGGTGGGCTTTTCCCCCAGAAAGATGGCCGCGGCCACGTATTTGGAGAAATCCAGGGGCGGGGCCTTCTCTCCCATGGCCGTCTGCCACAGGCGGTCCCAGGCGCCTTTGTCAGTCACCGCCTGGGCCAGATAAGTTTTCTGCGGACAGAAAACCCCCCGCCATTCCGGGGTTTCTTCCGGGGTTTGGGCCAAAACGGCCGGACACCACACCATCAGGATCAAGCAGAGCCACCAAACCGCGGGAATTTTCTTGAACCGCATAGTTCACCCATCCTCCTGGCATCAGCCATCTTGGAATTTACCCCTGGGGAGATCGCAGTCGGGTAGGAGTTCGCCCCATGGCCCCCATTATACTCCTAATTCCCCTCGATGCCACTTCTTTTGCACCCTTGCATCGCCGCAGAAATTGGGCTAAGTTGAGAGGGTGGGGAAGGGAGCGGCGGAAAAAAAGACTCGCCACCAAGACATCAAGACCCAAAGAATAATTTCTTGGCGCATCTTTGTGTCTTAGTGTCTTGGTGGTAAAATTTTAAGTCAGCCGGGTATTAAGCCCAAGGAGTCGGACCACCTATGGCCATTATCGCCCCGTCCATTCTGTCGGCGGATTTCGCCATTCTGGGAGAGGAAATTAACAAGGTGGCCGCCGCGGGCGCGGACTGGATCCACATCGACGTCATGGACGGCGCCTTTGTCCCCAACATCACCCTGGGGCCGCCGGTGATCAGGTGCCTGAAAAGTTTTTGCCGGGATCATCAAATTGAAAAACCCTTTGACGTACACCTGATGATCCAGCAACCGGAGCGTTACATCCAGGACTTCGCCCAGGCCGGGGCGGACCTCATCACGGTGCAGGCCGAGGCCTGCGTGCATCTGCACCGCACCCTGCAGCAGATCCGGGAAGCCGGCTGCAAGCCCGGGGTGGCCCTCAATCCCGCCACTCCTCTGGACCAGATTCTCTATGTCCTGGAAGAAGTGGCCATGGTGCTCATCATGAGCGTAAACCCGGGTTTCGCAGGCCAGGAGTTCATTCCGGGGGTGGTTCCCAAAATCCAGGCCTTAAATGACATGATTTACCACCGGGATCTCCGGGTCCTCATCCAGGTGGACGGCGGCATTAACCTAGACACTGTGGGGCTCGCGGCCCGGGCCGGCTGTGATACTTTTGTGGCCGGGACCGCGATTTTCGGCCACCAGGATTATGCCGCGGCCATCTCCGAGTTGCGCCGGAAAATTGCCCAGGCGGTAAAATAATCGGCAGATTTTACGAATTATTGACCGAAAACCGAAAACCGAAAACCGAAAACCGAAAAATCGAAAACTGAAAACTGTCTTTATGTGGAGTTATATCCTTAAACGCCTGCTCCTGATGATCCCCATGCTGGTGGGGATTACCCTGGTTTCCTTCTTGGTGATCCATTCCGCCCCGGGGACCCCGGTGGAGGTCCAGACCACGTTGAACCCCAAGGCTTCCCTAGAGGCCCAGCAGCGCCTGAAGGAACTCTACGGCCTGGACAAGCCCTTCCACGTGCAGTATTGGAACTGGGTCAAACGGGTGGTCTTCCTGGATTTCGGCCTCTCCTTTTCTCCGGACCGCCGCCCGGTGTGGGACAAGATCAAAGAGCGCCTCCCGGTGACCCTCAGCCTCAACCTCATAAGCCTGATGATCGTTCTGTTAGTGGCCATCCCCATCGGGGTAGTGGCCGCGGTGAAGCCCCACTCCTGGTTTGACAAAGGCACCACCCTTTTTGTCTTTTTCGGCGTTTCCATGCCCAGCTTTTGGCTGGCCCTGCTGCTTATCATGTTCTTCGGGGTGTATCTCGACTGGCTGCCCATTTCGGGGCTGACTTCCTTTAATTTCCGCCAGCTCACTTTCTGGCAGAAAGTTCAGGACCTGGCGGCCCACGCGGCCCTGCCGGTGTTAGGGGCTGCGTTTATGGGCCTGGCCGGCATGTCCCGCTACATGCGGGGCAGCATGCTGGAGGTGATCCGCCAGGATTACATCACCACCGCCCGGGCCAAGGGTTTGCCGGAGCGCACCGTTATCTTCAAGCACGCCCTGCGAAACGCCCTCTTGCCGGTGATCACGATGCTGGGGTTAAGCGTGCCGGGGCTAATCGGCGGCAGTGTTATCTTTGAGACCATCTTCGCCATTCCCGGCATCGGGCAGTTGCTTTGGGGGGCGGTGATGGCCCGGGATTATCCTCTGGTAATGGGGGAACTGGTCATCGTGGGGATCCTCACCCTGCTGGGCAACCTCCTGGCGGACGTGGGTTACGCCCTGGCGGACCCGCGGATTCGGGCAGGGTAGCAAAGACTGTTTTCTGTTTTCAGTTTTCTGTTTTCTGTGCCCAAGCAGTCTCCCGGAGGATCAGCTTGGGGCTGTATGGGCGGGGTCTCCCCGCCCGCAAGATGGGATGTCACAAACAGATGAAAAGACGCGAATTCTGGGGGCGCTTTCGGCGCAACCGGCTGGCCATGACCGGCCTCATTTTGGTGGCGGGACTATTTGCCGTGGCCCTGCTGGCGCCCTGGGCGGCCCCCTACGACCCCAATTTTATTGATCTCAAGGAGGTGCTCATGGCCCCCAGTCCGGCCCACCTCCTGGGCACCGACGTCCTGGGTCGGGACGTGTTGAGCCGCATCATCTTTGGCTCCCGGGTCTCCTTGTTGGTGGGGTTTGTGGCGGTGGGCATAGCCACCCTCATCGGGGTGCTGGTGGGCTCCCTGTCCGGCTATTATGGCGGGATAGTGGATCAGGTGCTCATGCGCCTGGTGGATCTGATGCTCTGTTTTCCCACGATATTTCTGATCCTGGCGGTCATTGCCCTGTTGGGGCCCAGCATCTGGAACATCATGGTGATTATCGGCCTGACCAACTGGATGGGGGTGGCGCGTCTGGTGCGGGCCGAAATTCTGTCCCTCAAGGAGCGGGAGTTCGTGGTGGCAGCCCGGTCCCTGGGGGCTTCGGATGCCCGCCTCATCATGCGCCACCTGCTTCCCAACGCCCTGACCCCGGTGATGGTCTCCGCTACTTTAGGGGTGGCCGGAGCCATCCTGACGGAAAGCGCTCTGAGCTTCCTGGGGCTGGGAGTCCAGCCTCCCACTCCCAGTTGGGGCAACATCCTCACCATGGGTCAGGCCAACATCGAGATCGCCTGGTGGCTCTCCTTTTTCCCAGGACTGGCCATCCTGGTGACGGTGATGAGCTACAACCTCCTGGGGGAAGGCATTCGGGAGGCCATTGATCCCCGCCTAAAAGAATGAAATTCGCCCCTCCCTTGCAAAAACATTGACAATGCGGGGAAAAACTTTTATTGTAGGACTGGGCGGCAAACACCTTAGCGCGCTTAAAGGAATCATTTAATTAAGGGAGGGAGAAATGACAAGGACTTTTAAAATTTTAGCCGTCGCGATGGCCGTAGTCTTTTTGCTGTCCGGCATGGCCTTAGCCGCCAAGAAAAAGAAGGCCGAAAAAGAGTTGGACGTCGGCAAGGCCCTGTTGGACAGCTTTGACCTGATCGAGAAAGGAAAAATGGACCCGGCGGAAAAACTGCTCAATAAGGTTCTGGAAAAGGACCCCGGCAACCCCCTGGCCCTGAACAACCTGGCCTCGGTTATGGTGAAGAAGAAAAAATTTGACAAGGCCGACACTTATCTGAACCAGGCACTGCCCCGGGCCAAAGGTTACATGGTAGCCGTGAACCGGGTCTGCTCCGTCGGGGGAATCTGCATGGCCTTCAAACCGGTGGCGGGGGGAACCGGCAACCAGGATCTGGAGCCCTTGATCAAGATGAACATCGACATGGTCAAACAGTACATGTCGGCAGGCCCCTTGCCGGGTAAAGGCGAACGGTAACACCTAGCTTGCCGCCCACAGGAGCTCCTGGCCCCTTCGGGGGCCTTTTTTATTTAGGGTTCAGGTTTCAGGTTTTAGGTTTCGGTTATGGGCCTGGCCGGATTTCAGGGAAACATCGTCCATTTCCCTCAAGTGGGGAGGGGGTTGGGGGGATTGCAAAGAGGGGGCATTCGTCTTATGTTGATAAAAACCAGGCGGAATAAGGAGAGAAGGGATGACGCCCGTATATAAAGGAATCCTGCTGGCCGCGATGTGGCTGCTGGCCGCGGCGGCCCCGGGCCTGGCCCGGACTCCCGACGAATTGACCCAAATGTTCATCGCCAGCTATGACCTCCTGGAGGCGGGGAAGCTGGATCAGGCCCAGGAGATTTATCAAAAAATCCTGGGCAAAGACCCGGGCAACCCTCTGGCCTTGAACAATCTGGCCGCCATCAAGGTGAAGCAGAAGAAGTACGATGAGGCTCTGAAGCTCCTGGAGCAAGCCAGGTCCCGGGCCAAGGGCTACAAAGTCAAGGTGAACAAAGTCTGCGACGTGGATGGGGTGTGCCTGGCCTTCCGGCCCCTGGCGGTGGCATACGGCGATCAGGACCTGGAGCCCCTGGTGCGGTTGAATCTCTTGTTGGTTAAGGCTAAGATGGCCGGGAATTAGGTGTCAGGTGTCAGGTGTCAGGTTTTAGGTTCTGGGTTTTAGGCTGAAAGCTGATAGCAGTAAACCGACCACTAAGGCCAACTACTGAAACCTGAAATCTGAAACCTATCATTTTTCGGTGGCTGCGACTTTTTCCTTCAAATAGGGAACAACCCCCGGGGCCTGGTTCGGCCGCTCCAGGAGTTTTTTCCAGTATGGGGCGGCTTCTCGGGGCTCCCCGGCTTTTTCGTATAAAAATGCCAACCGCCGCCAGACTTCTCCCTGATAAGGCCCCTTGACTTGGTCCGCCGCGGGTTGCAACACCGCCGCGGCTTTCTTGAAATCCCCCAGGGCTTCATAGCAATAACTCAGGCTTTCGGCGATGAAAGGGGCCAATCCCGGGTCCGGCAAACTCAGGGATTCGTAAGCCTTGGCGGCTTCCGCAAAGTTTTTCTGTCGGTACAAAAGGTTGGCGCGCAGCAGTTCCGCCTCCCGGGCCGCGCCGGCGCTGGAATATTCCCGGATGACTTTTTCCAGGCCTTGCAGGGTTTGGGTCTCCTGGGCCGCGTCCTGGGGCTTAAGGTTAACCTGGGCCAGGGCGGCGGAGGCCTGGGACTCTTTCCGGGCCTGAAGATAGGCGTTGATGCCGGCTCCCAGGGCCACCGCCGCCGTGATCAGGCCCATGATCAGGATATAGATCCAGTATTTTTTCACCGGCTCCAGCAGGCGCTGGGCCAGGTTCAGGACTTCTTCCGACTCTTGCAGCGCGAGGGGGCGTCGGGGTTTGAGCTTGGCCATTTAATAACTCCTGTTCTCCGTTTTCGGTTTTCCCTGTGCCTCAATAAATCCACCAGATCCTCACTACGAGGGCCGTGGCTGACAAAGGTCAGTTCCCGCTCCTGACTGCCGGTGATGGTCAGGCGCACTTCCAGGTGGTCGGCCGGCAGCAGGGAGGCCGCCCGTTCGGCCCATTCCACCACCGCGACCCGGCCCCCATGCAGATACTCTTCCAAATCCGGCAGCATTTCCGGGGAAAGGTTCTCCAGGCGGTAGAGATCCAGGTGCGTCAAAGCCAGGCGGCCGGGGTACTCGTGGGCCAGGGTGAAGCTGGGGCTGGCCACCGGCGTCTGGGACGGCACCCCCAACCCTGCGGCCAGGCCGTGAACGAATTCGGTCTTACCGCTGCCCAACTCGCCGGTAAGTGCGATAATGTCCCCCGGGGCCAACCATGTCCCCAGGGCGGCGGCCAGGCGCCGGGTCTCTTCCGGGCTGCGGCTATTATAGCGCCATTCTCCCATTCTGATCACTGGTCACTGGTTACTGATCACTGGTTACTGCTCACTGGCGGGCCAGTGCCCGGATCAGGTCGATTTTGCCGATAACGCCCACCAGCTTGCCGCGTTCCACCACCGGCAGGGTGTGCACATTTTTCCGGTCCATGAGCGCCGCCAGGTCGGCCAATGGAGTCTCAGGGACGACGGTGATGGGATCGGGAGTCATGACCTCTTTCACCGTGCCGCCCAGCATCTTTTCCAGGCGGCGGCGGAAATGGGACGGGGTCTCGATGAAAATGCGCAGATCCATAAGGTTGATGGCCGGGGGCAGTTCCAGGTCCCGGGCCCGCTGCACCAGGTCGCTTTGGGTGATGACCCCCACCAGCCGGCCTTCCTTATCCACCACCGGCAGGCCGCTGATGCGGTGGCTCTCCAGGAGTTCGGCCGCCTCCGTTACCGAGGACTCCGGGGCGGCAGTGATTACTTCGGTGGTCATGATATCGCGTGCAGTAAGCATGGATCTTTTCTCCGGTTAACGGTCCGGGAATTAGCGGTTTGGCGGTTTAGCGGTTTAGCAGTCAGCCTAACCCGCCAACTCCTAACTCCTAACTCCAAAAACCTGAAACCTAAAACCAAAAACCTGAAACCTAAAACCTAACCCCTACCCCGGTTTACTGTCTAATTTCCACCCGCATGCTCCCGTCGCGGTATTCCGCGATGACGGTCAATTTCCGGGAAATCTTGCCGGAACTCACGGTGACCGTGCTTTCCCCGGCCTTTTTAATGGTGAGTTTGACCTGGTGGCCCCGCTGGGGGGTGATTTTCACCTGAGCCTGGTCGCTAACTTTCCAGGTGGCATTGACCACCACCTGGTTGCGGCGGGAGTCCAGGCCCATGACTTTCAGATCGTGGGTGAAGGTGCGTCCTTCCCGGGTGCGCTGGAACTTATCCGGATCGTTCCACACCTCGCCCATATAAACATTTTCCTTGGTGAGAAACTCGTTTTTAAACCAGACCCTGAGGGCGGCGATTTGAGCCGCGTCCGCTATTAGGGCTCCCATTAGGACGCACCCGCATATAACTGGGAGAACTAGCCAGCTTATTTTCCTAATCATCGATGTTTCCTTTATGTCCTTGAATTTCCTTAGCCAAAGGTGGGGAGGCAAGTTTTGAAAACTAAGCTCACGTTCAGCCCGTAAACTTGAATTCCCCCCGGCCCAGAAGGTCATGGAGGTGGACAATGCCTAAAACCCGGCGGGCTTCGTCCACCACGGGCAACACCGTGATGGCGTGGTGTTCCATGAGTTCCAGGGCCTGGGAGGCCCTGGCCCCGGGGCCTACGGCGCGGGGGTTGGGGGTCATGACTTCTTTAGCACGCTTCTCCAGAATATTTCCCCACTTTTTCAAGGCCCTCCGGAGATCCCCGTCGGTGATGATGCCTTTCAGCACCCCTTGCCGGTCCACCACCAAAGAGGCTCCCAGCTTTTTCTGGTCCATCTCCTGGATGGCCTCCTCCAGGGGGTGTTCCGGGCGGGACAGGGGAATGCGCTCCCCGGTGAGCATGACTTCGGAGATGGCCAGGGACAAACGTTCCCCCAGGGTGCCGCCGGGGTGAAAGCGGCGGAAATCCGTAGCCTTAAAACCCCGTTTAGTGAGCAGGGCCACAGCCAGGGCGTCTCCCATGGCCAGCATGGCGGTGGTGCTGGCCGTGGGGGCCAATCCCAGGGGGCAAGCCTCCCGGGGCACCCCGGTGTCGATGGCCACCTGGCTGTGCCGGGCCAGGGTGGATTGCAGCCGTCCGGTGAAAGCAATAACCGGCGTCTCCAACCGCTTCAGGCTGGGGAGCAGGATGGTCAGCTCCTTGGTCTCGCCGCTGTTGGACAGGGCCAGCACTACGTCGTCGGGGGAAACCATGCCCAGGTCGCCGTGCATGGCCTCCACCGGATGGAGAAACAGAGCCGGGGTGCCGGTGGAGTTGAAGGTGGCCACCAGCTTTCGCCCCACGATGCCGGATTTGCCCACCCCGGTGACAATGACCCGGCCCTTGGCCCGGTAGATCAAGTCCAGGGCTTTGAGGAAGCCGGCGTCCAGCTTCTTAATCAGGGCGGCGATGCCTTCGGCCTCGATGGTCAGGACTTCCCGGGCCAGGTCTAGCAGCTTGCTCATGGTCAGGTTTCAGGTTTCAGGTTTTAGGCGACAGGTTCAAGGTTCAAAGTTCAAAGTTCAAGGTTAGCAATTCACAAAAAAATCTTTAGCTGAAAGCTGAAAGCTAAAAGCTGATTGCTAAACCGACGCCGGGGTCAAGTCCTTCCCCACCATGATACAATCCTTGCCCCGGCCCTTGCTGGTGAACATGGCCCGGTCGGCGATGGCCAAGAGGGTTTCCCGATCCTGGGCGTCTTCGGGCAGGGTGGCGATGCCGTAACTGGCGGTGAGGTGGAGGCTCACCCCCTCCTCTTGCAAGAAAGCTGCGGCGTTGATAGTCCGCCGCAGGCGGCGCACCAGGTCCAGGGCCTCGGCCTGGGACCGGCTGGGCAGAAGGATGATAAACTCATCGCCGCCATAGCGCACCAGGCTGTCGTCGTTCCCCAATACCGAATTGATCACCCGGGCCACCTCAGCCAAAACCTGGCTGCCTAGAAGGTGACCGTGGGCGTCCACGATGTCCTTAAAGTTGTCCAGATCCAGGAAGGCCATGGAGTAATGGGCGCCCCGCTTCATGACCTCCGGGATATGGCGATCCAGTTTGCACAAAAGGTACCGGGTATTATAAAAGCCGGTGATGTCATCGATATAAGCCCGGGCCTGGAGTTTCTGAAAATTGCGGACGTTATCCACCGCAATGGCCACGTAATCCGCCAGAATAGTGAGCAGGGGAATAAATTTCTCCCGGAAAAAGTCTTCGTTTTCTACGTTGATTACTTCGAAAACGCCGATGACCTCGCCTCGGATAATTAGAGGTAAAGCCATAATGGAGCGGGTTTCGAATCCGGTGATATCGTCCACTCGTTGGGAGAAGCGCTTGTCCCGATAAACATCCCGGACGTAAACGGGGCGGCCCTCCTGAGCCACGGCCCCGGCGATGCCTTCCCCGGGTTTCAGGCGGATGCCTTTCACCGACTCCGGATCAACTCCCACCACCACTGCGAAGTAGAGTTCCCGGGTCTGGGGGTCGATGAGCAGCAGGGACCAGTTGCGGGCCGGGATGAGGCCGTTGATCTGCTCCAGGATGGCGGTGAGCAGACCCTCCATGTCGTAGATGCCCACCAGGGCCTTGGAAAATTCGATGCAGGCCAGCAGGCGCTCCATCTGACCGGTATCGGCCAGGACATAGCTGAGTTCGGGGTCTCGGGCCATATGCCGCCTCTCTTCCTGAAAATTCTATGTTTAAGAGCCTGTCTTTGCAAGGAAAAAGGAGCCGCCAGCCACCGGCAAAAGATTGAACTGAAAACTTTAAACAGGATGGCTAAAAAATAACGAGGGCCGCCTCCAAAGGGCGGCCCCATGGTTTTACGCTGATTCAGTCGCTATTAGAAGACCTTATTGGGGCAAGGCTCCCACAAAGAACGGCCGCATCATTTCGTGGTCTTCGTGTTCCAGGATGTGACAGTGCCACACATACTTGCCCGCGATGTCGAACTTGGCCTTGATGCGGGTAACCTGGCCCGGATACGCGATGACGGTGTCTTTGAAGCCGGTCTCCCAGACTTCCGGAGGGATGGTTCCGGAAATGAGGACCGCGGGCTGCACCGCCACCCCTTCCGCGTCGGTTTCCAAACCCTGGCGGTTGACCACCTGGAACTGCACCTGGTGCAGATGGATGGGATGGGCGTCCGCGGTGAAATTGTAGATTTCCCAGATTTCGGTGGCATTGAGGGCCGGGTTCTCAGTAATGGGAAGGTCATCGAAATTCATGGGATTAGAGGTGCCATTGGGGTTGAGGGTTCCCAATCTGGCCATTTTGGGTCCGAAAGCCTCCCCCGCGGCGTCGAACACCACATTGCCAAAAGCATCGGTGGTCACAAAGACCGTGGCGGAGGAATCCTCATTCAGGGTGACCTGGCGGGTGTTGGTAACCGCGCCCAAGGGCCTGAACCCCGGCAGCCGCAGATTTTTGGCGGGGTTCCGGCTTCTATCCGGACCCACTGGGGAACCTACGATAAACTTCATCACCTGTCCGGTGGTGGCGGGATCGGCAAAGGGAAAGGCATCGGGGGCTCTTCCGCCGCCGAAGGGCTCATCCGGCCCCTCGTTGATGAGATAAAGAACCGTGCCTGGGGGGAGGCCGGTGAAGTCCACAATGACGTCAGCCCGTTCCGCCGGGGCGATGAGCAGCTCCGCCAGGTTGACCGGGGCCGGGAGAAAACCGCCCTCGGTGCCGATCTGCCAGAAGTTCAAAGCCGGCGTCCCGGGCCGGGTCAGGGGATCACTGGTCAGCTTCAGGATAATGAAGCGGGAGTTGCAGCCGTTGAGCAGTCGGAAGCGGTAGCGCCGGGCCTCCACGTTGAGGTAAGGCCAGGTCTTGCCGTTGACCGCCATGGTGTTGAAAAAGGCCTCAGGGTTCCAGATGGGAGAGATGTCGCTGGGCGGTCCGGGGGGAGTATTATCCGGGATAAAAGGAATCTGCAATTCTCCCGCGCCGGGAAACTGCGGGGGCTGCCCCGGCACATTCAGGCCTTCAAAAAAGGCCCGGTTATTCGGATAAAACAGGGAACCATCGGTGTTAAAGGATCGGTCCTGAATTACTAAGGGAATTTCAAAAATTTTTCGGTTCGGCTTATCGTTCAATTGAGGGGCAGGTCCGGGTAATATTATGCTAGGCAGGTCGGATCGGCCGCCTCGGAGGATATAAAAACCCGCCAGCCCGGCGTAAACGTTAAGCCGGGTTATCCCCATGGTATGGTCATGGAACCAAAGGGTGGTGGCCCGCTGGTCATTGGGATACTGGTAAACGGCGCTGCCGGCCTCGGAGGGGACCACCGTCTCATAATCCGTGCCCTGGGTGGCAAATCCCGGGGGAATATTAGTGGCCGCCGGGAGAAACCACTGCATGGGGGAGCCGTCGCTGTTGGGCTGGACATGGGCGCCGTGCAGGTGGACCGTCAGGGGGACTGGGCCGGTGTAAGGAGCGGGATCCGTGCCCTTGGAATCTTTTCCGGCGTCGCCTCCCCCCGGATTGGCCCACATCAGGGTCTGATCCACTGCAAACAAGTGGGTGCGGAAAGTGTCGTCGGGGTTTTTGAGGTCGTTAAGCCACTTCACCCGCACCGGCCGGTTCACCTTGGCTTCGATGGTATGGCCCGGATAGCTGAAAGTGCCGGGATGATTGATGGAACCATAGCCCCAGACCGTGGTTTGAGGGAAACCGGTGGGCAGCACCTGTTGCTGGAACTGCCGCATGGCGATCTCGTAATAATCAATATTCCGGGGTATCCCCATTTTCTGGGTCTTGGGCATGGCCGGCGGGATTCCCACCGGCTCCGCATACTTTGGAATGGTAGTGGGGTCCAGGGTTCCCCCGGGCACGAACTGAGCGTGGGCCAGGGACCCCAATCCTCCGAACACCAGCGCCATTGCCATGGCTAATTTAAGAAATTTATTCATTACCGCCATCTCCTTTCCAAGGTTGCATTAATGCTCCCCCCTCAATAACATGAGGTGGCCCCGTGGTTTATAGTAAGAAAGCGTCTCGGTTCGGGTCAATAGGTATTTATACCTAATTTCGTATAGTCAATTTGCCTAAATTCCTCTCGGCTGGTCCAAACTGGCCTGAAAATATGGGCCACCCCCGAAAATGAAAATCCCGGGTAGGTGCGGTTCGCCAACCGTCCCTACAGGAAGACTTACCCGGTAAAAGTGCTTGGGTTTCAGACAGGATCATGCAAACCGCCCGGCGCAGAAATAAAAATGGGCCGTCCCCAGGGTCGGCCCTTTTAAATGTCAAGTTGACCTTAGTTAGATTCTCCTATGATTATATATTCCCCAAACCTTTTGAGAGTTCTTAAGTTTTCCCATGTTCATTGTAGATAACAAGGAGGCTGAAGCGGATGAACCCACAGAACCCTAAAATCCTGGGGGCAATTTTTCTGCTGTTTTTTTTCCTGGCCTGCGGCAACCCTCAGGAAGAGGCCCGCATCAAGTTGGGCCAGATGAACGTCAAGTATGGCGAAGAGACTTTTATCGAAGCAGCCAAAACCGGCGACGCCCTGGTGGTAAAGCTCTTCCTTCAGGCCGGGATGAATCCCAATGTCACCGACAAAAAAGGGGAAACCCCATTATTAACCGCGGCCAAGGCCGGCCGGCAGGAGGTGGCGCAATTGCTCCTGGCCCAAGGAGCCGATGTCAACCCCAAGGATAAGCAATTCGGGGCCACGCCGCTGATCTGGGCGGCCCTGGGCGGCCATAGCGACCTGGTAAGGCTGCTGCTGGACAAGGGCGCGGACCTCAAGGCCGTGGAAGAGAAAAACGGCATGAATGCGTTGCTGGCTGCCGCGGTGAAGGGGAGCACCGACACCGTCAAGCTCCTGGTGGACAAGGGCCTGGAGGTTAATTCCCGGGATAAGGACGGGCGCACCGCCCTGATGTGGGCGGCGAACCACGGGCATGCCGGCGCGGTGAAATTCCTTTTGGATAAGAGGGCGGACATCTCCCTCACAGAGAACAAAGAAGGAATGACGGCTTTGATTTCCGCCGCGAGCGCGGGCAAGGGCGATACCGTGAAGTTATTGCTGGACAAGGGCGCGGACATCAACGCCAAAGACAGAACCGGCAAAACCGCCTTGATGTGGGCGGCGCGTAACAGCCGGGATGAGGTGGTCAAGCTTCTGCTGGAAAAAGGCGCGGACGTCAACGCCAAAGACAACGCGGCCAATGATGCCTTGTCTTACGCTCAAGGCCCCAAGAAAAAGGAGATCCAGGAGATGCTGGTGAAGGCCGGGGCCGCGCCGGTGAAGGAAAAACCCGAAGAGGCCAAAAAGAAACCCGGGGTAACTAAGGGGTCACCAAAGCCGGCTACCAAAGGGAAAAAGTAGCCGAGGGGCGGCCCAGCGCCGATGAACTCTTGCCATTTTCATTCTGCTTCGAAAAGTTGTTGTTGGGGGAGGGGGCCAAGGGCGCCCTTGGCCCTCCCCCCAAAATATTTTCGTTCCCAAGCACAGCTTGGGAACCAGAAAAAACCGTGATAGGGCTAGCTCAAAATCCGCCTTAATCCCTTTTTCAGGCCAAACTCCGCAAATCCACCACCAAAGGTGAGGTTTCCCGGTCTCGGGAGATGGACCCCGGCTCCACCAGCTTCACCCGGGGGCGGATACCGATGCCCTGGGAAAGTTTGCGGGTGAGGCGCTCCAGGAAGGTGCGCTGCACCGTCATCTTGTCGAAAAATAGGCCTTCCCGGACGGCCAGGCGGATATCCAGGTAGTCCAGGTGGCCTTCCCGGCCGATGACCAACTGGTATTCGGGGTCTTCTCCCAGGACATTGGCCAACACCTGGCCCACCCTGCCGGGGAAGATGTTGACCCCCTTGACGATGACCACCTGGTCGCAGCGGCCGGCGATGCGGCTCAGCCGGGCAGTGGTGCGGCCGCAGGGGCAGGGGTCGAAGGAGAGGCGGCACAGGTCTCCGGTGCGGAAGCGCACCAGGGGCACGCCCTCCTTGGTGATGGTGGTGATGACGAGCTCCCCCAACTCTCCCGGCGGTAATGGCGCGCCCGTATGAGGATCGATTATTTCCGGGAGGAAATGGTCCTCGTTCAAGTGCATGCCCTGGCGGTGCTCGCATTCCCCCGCTACCCCCGGCCCCATGGCTTCGGACAGGGCATAGTGGTCGTGGGCGGTGAGGAAGAGGCGGGCCTCGATTTCCCGGCGCATCTCCTCGGTCCAGGGCTCACCGGCCAGGAGGGCCACTTTCAGATGGAGGCTCTTGGCGTCCACTCCCTGGTCGTCCATCTGGTCCGCCAGGACCAGGGCATAGGACGGGGTGCTCACCAGGGCGGTGACCCGGTAGTCCCGCATGATCTGCACCTGGCGAAAGGTGGCCCCCGGCCCGGTGGGAATCACCGAGGCCCCCAGGAGTTCCACCCCATAGTGGATGCCGAAGGCGCTGGTTAAGAGACCGTAGCTCAAAGTCACCTGGACCACGTCATCCCGGTCCACCCCCGCGGCGGTGAGGACCCGGGCCGCAAGCTTGGCCCAGGCCCTTAAATCCCGGCAGGTATAGCCCATGACAATGGGGTTGCCGGGGCTGCCGGTGGAGGAATGGATGCGCACCACCTCTCTGAGCGGCACCGCGAACATTTCGTAAGGGTAGGCCCGGGCCAGATCGTGCCGGGTGGTGAAGGGCAGGCGGGGGAGGTCGTCCAGGGACTGGCAGTCTTCCGGGAGAAAGCCGATGCCGTCGAACTGGCGCTTGTAGAACTTGACGTTCTTATAGACCCGGTGGAGGGTGACCTGGAGGCGCTCCAACTGCAATTGAGCCAACTCCTGCCGGTCCATTTGCTCCGCGTCTTGGTCAAAGATGGGCATCTTGTTTCTCCTGTTTCCTGTTTCCTGTTTTCTGTAACAGATTGGTTTTGATTTTTTGGTTTTTGCAAATAATTTAAGGAATTAATACAATATTAAATTCCTAACTGCTGGATAGAGAACACATTTCAATGTTTTTTCACAGAAAACAGAAAACAGAAAACAATTTTTTCACTCTTCCCGGCCCAAATAAGCCTCAATGACCCGGGGGTCCCGGCGGATCTCCGAGGGCGGGCCCACGGCAATGACTTCGCCGTGATCCAGCACTACCACCCGGTGGCTGATGCCCATGACCAGGGTCATGTCGTGTTCGATGACCAGAAGGGTGACGCCCAGGTCCCGAAGCTGCTCCAGCAGGGCCATGAGGTCTTCCGTCTCCCGGGGGTTGAGGCCCGCGGCGGGTTCGTCCATGAGTAGGAGCCGGGGCTCCTGGGCCAAGGCCCGGGCGATCTCCAGACGGCGTTGGTCCCCATAGGCCAGGGCTTCCGCGGGTGCGGCCGCCTTCTCTCCCAGACCCACCAGGTCAAGAAGCTCCAAGGCCCGTTCCTGGGCCCGGGCCTCGGCTCGGCGGACCCGGGGGAGCGGCAGCAGGGCTTCCAAGAGTCCCACTTCCTGGCGCAGATGGCGGCCGGTGAGGACGTTTTCCAGCACCGACATGCCCCCGAAAAGCTGGATGTTCTGGAAGGTGCGGGCCAATCCCAGCCGCGCCCGGTGATAGGGGGGCAGACTACCCAGGTCTTGACCGGCCAGATGGATGCCGCCTCCGGTGGGGGGCAAAAGGCCATTGATGACGTTGAAGCAGGTAGTCTTGCCGGCGCCGTTGGGGCCGATGAGGGCCACGATCTCCCCCTCCCCCACGGCAAAAGACACCCCCTCCAGGGCCTTCACCCCGCCGAAGTGCTTGGTAAGGTCGTTAACCGCAAGTAAGGCCATTGTCTTATTTAGCGTTCAGCGTTCAGCGTTCAGCCTTTTGTTTTCTGTTTTCTGTTTTTTAGTTTTGGCTTTGTAACTCAAACGAGACTATTATTTTGCAAGAGGTTGCTTATACTAAATATTTTAGCTGACCGCTGATAGCTGAAAGCTGACAGCTATCATTCCCAAACTTCCCGATAACCCTTCCCCAAATAGGCCCGCTGCACTTCGGGGTCCTCCTGGAGTTCCGCCGCGGTGCCGTCCAGGATGATGCGCCCGGTCTCCAGGACATAGCCCCGGTCCGCCACTTTCAGGGCGGCCCGGGCGTTTTGCTCCACCAGGAGGATGGTGGTGCCCCCTTTTTTCAAGTCTCGCAAAATATCGTAAACCCTGGTCACCATCTGGGGGGCCAGGCCCATGGACGGCTCATCCAGCATAAGGAGCTTGGGGCGGGCCATCAAGGCCCGGCCGATGGCCAGGATCTGCTGCTCGCCGCCGCTCAGGGTCCCCGCGGCCTGCCGGGCCCGCTCCTTGAGGATGGGAAACCGCGTCCGAAGCTCCTCTATATCTTGGCGCACGGCCTTCTTGTCTTTTCGGTAAAAAGCCCCCAACTCCAGGTTGGCGGTGACGCTTAAACTCCGGAAAACCCGGCGGCCTTCGGGCACCAGGGCCAGCCCCAGGGTGACGATGCGCTCCGGCGGCATCCGGGTGAGGTCCTGGCCGGCAAATTCAATGACCCCCTTCCGGGCCGGCAGCAACCCGGAAATGGTGGAGAGCGCCGTGGTCTTCCCCGCACCGTTGGCACCGATGAGGGTTACCACCTCCCCAGGGCGCACGTGGAAGGAGATACCCTTGAGCACCGGTGCCCGGCCGTAACCGGATTGGACGCTTTTTAGGGTCAGCATTTTGAAAACGGTTTTCGGTTTTCGGTTTTCGGTTTTCGGTTTTTCAATAACATGCTTTGTCTTAGATTCGGCATCCAGTATCCAATGGGAGGATTCCCTGCCAAGATTGGATCTTTTTCATATTTGAGGAGATCATCCCAATTGGGCTTCTTTCGTACCATCATCTGCGCTGTAAATGCACCAAGAACCGCATCCCGCTCGTCCTCTGATCTGAATCTTGTTCCTCTTATGTTAACCTTACTTAAATCGCGGGACGTTACCATTTGTGGTTCATAATCTTTACGAGCTATGCCCATCAACCAGAGCAAAGCTTTGGGATGAGCCTCTGTTATGGGGAGATTGGGATATAATCGGCGAAGCAATTTTAAAATTAACAACCCCTGAATTACACAAGCACCGCGCAAAGAGTTAAAATGCTGAACCGTCCCTCCTGGTGATTTGGCACCAAGATGCTTAATTGCTTTTCGAACTATATTGTCTGATTCCCGACACTCAGAATTTACCCAAAACATAGGCGCATCGATCCCTGCCCCAGCAATTGATCCTCCTTTTGGTTTTGCATTTAAGGATTGCTCCAAAGCTCCCTTCGCATGATCGGCCAAGCCAGTGGCCACAATGTCAAGTCCATCATCCTTATCAATGCATACCGCCCAACCGAAACTTCCTTTGCCACCAGGATCAAATCCCAGGAAAACATTCATAACATCCTCTAAAAATTCTGATTACGTTTTGTCTTTCACCGAAAACCGGAAACCGAAAACCGAAAACCATCATTCTTTCCGCATAATAAACTTCAAACTCAACTTCCCCCGGCCCATCAGCCCCTGGGGCCGCAAGATGAGAAGGCCCACGAGCAACCCGCCGTAAAGGAGGTCCTGGTAGTCTTTAAACTGGCGCAGCATCTCAGGCAACACCGTCAGGATCACTGCGCCCACAATGGAGCCGGCGATGGAACCCATGCCTCCCAACACCACCATGGCCAGGAGCAGGATGGAGGTGTGCAATCCGAAGGATTCTGGGTTGATGAAAGTGATGTAATGGGCGTACAGAGAGCCGGCCAGCCCGGCCATGGCCGCGGCCAGGGTGAAGATCATGATTTTGTAAGCCGGGGTGTTGATGCCCATCACCTGGGCGGTAGTCTCATGGTCCCGGATGGCCCGCAAAGCCCGGCCATGATAGGAGCGGACCAGGCTGTAAGTCAGGGCCAAGATCATCAGCACCACCAAGGCAACCAAAACTATATAGAGCCCCCGGGGCCGGAAGGTCACTCCCAAAATCCGGGGCGGGGAGATGTTCACCAGACCGTCGGGGCCGCCGGTGATTTCCAGGTTGAGAAAGATCAGGTCCACGATGACTCCGAACCCCAGAGTGACAATGGCCAGGTAGTCTTCCTTGAGGCGCAGGGTGGGCAGCCCCAGGGCCAGGCCGCAGCCGCCGGTGACCACCAGGGCGCTCAGGGCCGCCAGGGAAAAGGGAAAACCGAAATGCAGGGACACCAGGGCGGAAGTGTAGCCCCCGATACCGAAAAACGCCGCATGCCCCAGGGAAACCTGCCCGGCATAACCGATGATCAGGTTGAGGCTAATGGCCAGGATGATGAAAATGCCCGATAAAACGGCCAGGTGGAGGAGATACGCAGTCATTCTATGCTATTTTCATTATATCTGCTAATGATCCTATTCTTATCACCGAAAACCGAAGACCGAAGACCGAAAACCCGCCTCAATCCCCCCGGCCCCGCAGAATCCCCTGGGGTCGAATGAGCAGCACCAAGATAAGGATGGCGAACGCGGTGGCGTCCTTGAACCCCGAAGAAAGATAAGCCGCGCCCAAGGACTCGGCCACCCCCAGGAGCAGGCCCCCCAGGATGGCCCCGGGTATGTTCCCCACCCCGCCCAGGATGGCGGCGCTGAAGGCCTTCAGCCCCGGCAGCAGCCCCATGCGGGGGTAGGTGGCGTTATAGTAAATGGCCATCATGATGCCCGCGGCGCCGCTCAGGGCGGAGCCGATGAAGAACGTCAGGGCCACCATGCGATCCACGTTGATGCCCATGAGGCGGGCGGTGTCCCGGTCCAGGGCGCAGGCCACAATGGCCTTGCCGTAGCGGGTGTAGCGGACAAAGACCACCAGGAGCAGCATGAAACCCAGGGCTGCGGCCAGGATGGCCCCCTGGAGGGTGGACAGGGGCAGCCCGGCCACAGTGATGGTGGTAAAATCGAACTGAATGGGAAAGGGGCGGTCGTTAGGCCCGAAGAGCAGCAGGGCCAGGCTCTGGAGAAATATGGAGGCGCCGATGGCGCTGATGAGCGGCACCAGGGGGTGCGAGCCTCGAAGGGGCCGGAAGGCCACCCGTTCCAGGACTACTCCCACCACGGCTGCAGCCCCCATCCCCAACCCAAAGGCCACGAAAAAGTTCACCTGGCCCGTGGCCAGCAGCAGCACTGCCACAAACGCCCCGGCCATGTAAATCTCCCCCTGGGCGAAATTAATCAGGCCCAGGATGCCGTAAATCATGGTGTAGCCCAAGGCGATGAGGGCATACGCGGCGCCGGTGGTGAGGCCATTAAGAAGCTGTTGGAAAAACATGGACAGATTTAAGAAAAGCCCGGCCTTTTGAGGAAAATTATCCTATGACATATATCATCTTTGCACCGGAAGACACAAGGCCAATGAGCCGCCTGGAAAAGGGAGGTACTGACGGAGACCGGAGACCGGGGACCGGAGACCGGGGACCGGGGACCGGAGAACTTATATTACTCGGAGCATTAAAGAAGTTCCTTCCTTTTGCCCCCTCCCCCTTAAGGGGGGAGGGCGGGGTGGGGGTGAACGTAATCCATTTTCCGCTCCGAGTAATATAACAAGTTCAGTTTCAGATGCAACAAATTCTTTGGCTAACTTATTGATAATACAATTTCTTTTAACCGAAAACTGAAAACCGAAAACCGAAAACGGTATTAATCCCGATTTGGGGGAGAGGTGATACCGGGGCTGCTTTCAAATGCACTTAGGTTGACATATAAGTAATTGATAATTCGCTTATTTAACCGAAAACCGAAAACGGTGCTGTCCCCCTGCGCCCTTGCCCCCGCACCTGCCTGCGGTTACCCCCCCAGCAGCTCCGCTTTCTGGTAGTGCAGCCCGATGTCCCGGCGCAGGGCCAGGCGGTTGCCTCCAGGATTCTCCCGGGGAATGACCCGGATTTTCCCATTGTCAAAGGCGCTGAGCATCCGGGCCCGCAGGGTTTCCACCACCTGGCCCCTTTTGTGGCCCTCCTTCACCGTGGCGTTGGCCACCAGGAACGCCACCCGGGAGCCGTCGGACTTGAACCCGCCTTCTTCCGAGCAATCCATGGCTGAAGGCACCACGGTGATCTTCTTTTTGTCGAAGTAGTCGAAGTCCATTTGCAGCGGCTCCCCCTTGGTGAGGGACCAGGGGTAGCCCTTCTGCTGCTTGGGGCCGCCGGGGCCGGTGACCAGGGCAACGCACAGGGAAATCTGGTCAGTCCGCACTTCCGGGGATACCTGATTCAGATTGCCCCGGGCCATGGCCTGGATGAGCGCCCCCAGGTTGCGCAGGCGCTTGACCACCGGCTGAAACTCCGGTTCCCCAGGGCGGATGTTGATTTCACAGACCCGGATGGCCCTGGGTCTAAAGGCGCGGTCAAAGGACACGAAGCAGCCGGGGTACAAGACGCAGGGACGCAGCAGACCCCGTTCCTTCATCTTGGCAATCAGGGGCCGGGCGATGGTCTCCTCCGCCAGGGCCAGGAGTTCCGGAGACTCCAGGGGATGGGGGGAGATGGAGCCCATGCCGCCGGTGATGGGGTTATCAATCCCCGGGGGCCCTTCAAACCGCTCGGGGTAGTCCATGGCCGTGGGCAGAATCTGGTAATGGCCGTTTTGATCCACGAAGATGGTGAAGCTGATTTCCACTCCGGACATACGGGCTTCGATAAGCAGGGGCCAGGGGCCTTTTTTGCCGTATAACCGGGCGTAATCGTCCTTATAGTCGTTTATCAACAGCTCGTAAACGTCCCGGATTTTCCAGGTGTTGAGAATGATCCGGGCGCCTTTGCCTCCGGCGCTGTAAGGGTATTTCAGCACCGCGCCGCCGAAGTCGTGAAGATAATTCAGGCAGACCCCCTGGACGGAGTGGTAGTCTTTGGCGTCCACTTCGGTCCACTCCGGGGCCATGGGGATGCCGGCCTCCCGGCACAGACGCTTGCAGGCGATTTTGTCCCCTTCGATGAACGCGGCCTTCTCATCCAGGCCGATGACCTTATCGCCGAAGCCGGCGGCGTTCAGACGGTCCACCAGGCCGTTGAAAATAAGCTGCTCCGGCATAATCAGGGCCAGGTCCAGTTCCTCTTTCTGAAAAGCCGCGATGAGAGCTGCGGCGAAGGCCCCGGTGGTATTTTCCGCCACCGGAAGAAAACCCACGGGCCAGCCCATCTTTTGGGCGAAGGTCGGCATGGCCGGGGTGCCCCGGACCACGAAGCCTTGATAATCGCCGGGATAGAGCTCGCTGGTAGCCCGGCTGGTCTCCAGCGCGGCCAGGAAGCTGCGGCCGTCGGTGCCCACGAACCCGATATTCACCTGTGTCATTTCTTATCCCCCACCTGAAGCCGTTACGCCCACCGGATTTGACTGCTTATATCAATAAGCGGGAGGCAAATCCATCAAAATCATGGGGAGGAGTTTCGGTTCGCGAAAGAAGGGCGGGAAAATTTTAGACGAAAGGCGAAAGGCAAAATGGGGAAATATGATGGGTTGCGGCGACAGGGGGCTATTTCTTTGGCTTCAGCCTTCGCCGGGAGAGCAGGGTTTCCCAATTTTTTAAGAGTTCCGGCTGTTCCAGGGCCGCGGCGAATTCTTCCAGCCACTGCCTTATCCGGCGGCGGTTAAGCTTCGGGTGGGCGTCCAGAATCCCTTCAATATCCATCAGATCCTGAGGGCGCCGGGCCACTGCTTTCAATATTATCAGGTCCTCGGGAGTGGGCAATGGCACCCTGGCTTTTCCCATGGTTTTCCATTTAGCCCGGGCCACCGTTTCTTGTTCGAAGGGCAGGGACCCGAAAATAAGGTCCAGGTCGAAGTCCGTGGGCTGATGCCGCATTAGGAGAACCCTGGTTTTACGGGCAAAGGCCAGGGCGTCGGATAGCCGGGGAAGAAAACCATAGGTCGCTCCTGAATCCCCAAAACCCTCCCAATCTCTCTCTGGCAGCAGCACCAGGACATCCAAGTCCCGGGTAAACCGGGGCCTGCCCAGAAAAGAGGCGGCAATGCCGCCCACCAGGACCCACGGGACCCGGCGGGATTCAAGCCAGCCCGCCAGGTCTTGAAGGATGGCTTCAAGGGGTGTGGGAGTTGTGTGTGCCTGCATGATAAACCTGCCTGAGCCTGGCCCATTGCCGCCTGACCTGGGCTTCTTCCTCTTCTCTGGCCTCGTGGTCAGGTTTCAGGGCGGGGATGGAGGCCAGCAGCGCGGCTAGCTGCTTCAGCTTCCGGGCCAGGGTGGCAGCTCGCAGTTCTTGGCGTTCCGCCTTATTCACCATTTGCCACCGGTCCTGGAAGGCCCGGGCTGCAGCCGAAGTTAAGCCGCCCCGGGGGGATTCCAGGGCCGCTTCCATCTCCCGCAGACGGTTTAGAAGAAAAGGCTGGGGACGCCGGCGGCCGTTTTCCCACTGATTGACCGTGCTGAAAGTGATTCCCACTTCCCGGGCAAACTGCTCCTGGGTCAGGGCCAGACGCCGGCGAAGGCTTTTAACTAAAATGGAAATATCTGTTTTCGGCATAGGCTTTTTATTATTTAAAATTATATATTATTTTAAATATATACTGCGTAATCTGTGGATTACTTCCCGATTTTTTCCACCCGCACCCCGATGAGCCGGATCAGTTTGCGCCGGGGGTTTTCCCGGCGGTCCAAAAAGGGCATCAAGAGCCGCATGGCTTCAAAGACCAGGGTGCGCCGGGACTGGGTAGGGTAGGGCAGAGTATAGGCCCGGGAATGGGTGTCGAAGTCGGCGAAGCGCACCGTCACCACCACGGTGCGGTAGGTTTGGAAGCCTTCGGCCTGCAAGCGCCGCCAGACGCCCTGGCACAGATCCCAGAGTCGCTCAAAGATAAAGGCCAGATCCAGGGTGTCCTGGCCGAAAGTCTCCTGTTCCCCCACGGATTTGGGTTCCCATTCCTCCACCAAGACGGCGCTGCTGCGGCCCCGGACCTTCTCGTAGAGGGCTAACCCCCACTTCCCCAGCATCTTTTCCAACTCCGGAGGCGAGAAGCGCTTCAGGTCCGCCACAATTTTCACCCCCTGGCGGGCCAGGAATCCCTCGGTTTTAGGACCGATGCCAGGAATCTTCCGCACCGGCAAGGGCGCCAGGAAGTCTTCCGCGGCCTCCGGGGTGACCACCGTGAGGCCGTCGGGCTTCTTAAAATCCGAAGCGATCTTGGCCACCATCTTGTTAGGCCCGATGCCCACCGAGGCTGTAAGTTGCTCCTGGGCTTTGATCTCTGCTTTGATTTTCCGGCAGAGGGCCGCGGCTTCCTCGTATGAGCCCGTAGAACTCAACTCGAAATAGGCTTCGTCAATGCCGCCTTCTTCCACCAGGGGGGAATGGCGGCGCAGGATGGTCATGATGCGCCGGGAGATTTCGGAGTAGCGCCGGAAGCGGGGGCGCACAAAGACCACCGGGGGCTCACCCCGGCGCCTGGCGGTTTCCGAAGCCCGCCAGGCCCGGGTGATGGGCATGGCGGAATGGATGCCGTAGCGTCGGGCCAGATAATTGGCGGTGGACACCACCCCCCGGCCCCGTCCCCCGGCGGGGTCAGCCCCCACCACCAGGGGCAGTCCCCGGAACTCCGGGTGGTCCAGCTCCTCCACCGCGGCAAAGAAAGCGTCCATGTCCAGATGGCCGATGATGCGCATCGTCAGGTGTCAGGTGTCAGGTTTTAGGTGTCAGGTTTCAGGTTTAATTAAGGTGCTGGGTTTCAGTAACTTCCCAATTATTAATGGGAGCACAAAATAGGTTGCCCTTTCCGTAAGGGCGGTTTGCGAACCGCCCCGACAGAGACCATTCATGGTGTGACTAATTTAATGCCCCCTAATAATTCTACGGCATCTCTGGACTGCCAATACTGGCCCAATCGCTAGGAATTCTCCTCCAAAAATCTCAATATTGCCAGAATGTCCTTATTTATGATAACTTATTCATGAAACTTCGGGTTTCCACAGAAAGAAGTCGGCTCATGCCGGCCACGGGTAATAACCTGAAACCTGCAACCTGAAACCTGATAAGGAGGCCCAATGGCCCGCGTTACCATTGAAGACTGCCTGGAGCAAGTGCCCACCCGCTTCGGTTTGGTGCACCTGGCCGCCAAGCGGGTGCGCCAGCTGTACCGGGGCGCGCCGGTTCTGGTAAAGGGCGACAATAAAGAAATAGTGATGGCCCTGCGGGAGATCGCAGCCGGGAAGATTGCACCGGTGGGGACCTTGCTGGCCCTTCCCGGGAAAACCGAGACCGCGTAACCACCCGGCCAACTGGATAAGTAACCCGGAGAGTTCAATGCCGGCCAACCTTCCGCCCCAGTACTTTGAGGTGGAAAAACTATACCGGCAGGCCAGGTCCGCCAGTGAAAAGCTCCGCTACCTGGAAGAGATGCTGGCCATCATGCCCAAGCACAAAGGCACGGACAAGCTCCGGGCGGACCTGCGCAAGCGCATCTCCCAGTTCAAGGAGATGCGCAAGGGCGGCAAGGGGCCTGGCCGCCGGGCCCCGGCTTATCTCATCGACAAGGAAGGGGTGGGCCAGGTAACCCTCCTGGGCCCCCCCAATAGCGGCAAATCCTCTCTCCTGGCGGCGCTTACCAAGGCCCAGCCTCAAATCGCCGATTACCCTTACACCACCCGGATTCCCCTGGCGGGAATGATGCGGTATGAAAACATCCAGGTGCAGTTGGTGGACACCCCGCCCCTGGGCGGCGAGCAGCTGGACCCCTGGCTCCCGGATCTCCTCCGCCGGGCCGACGCCTGGGTCCTGGTCCTGGCCCCCCCCGAAGACCCCCTTTACCAGGTGGAGCAGGTCAAAGCGGTCCTGGCCGGTTATAAGCTGACCTTACAGGAACGGGGGGCCGGCGCAGTTCCAAGCGATGCGGCCGCCCGGCCCACCCTGGCCGTCCTCAACAAGAGCGACCTGATCTCCGACCCCGAGGAGATGGAACTGTACCTGGAGTTTCTAGGGGAGCATTTCCATACCCTGGCGGTGTCCGCCCACACCGGCCAGGGCCTCCAGACTTTCAGGGCCGAGCTTTATAAGATTTTGAACCTGGTGCGGGTTTATACCCGGGCGCCGGGAAAGGCGGCCAATTTCAATTCTCCCTTTGTCATCCCAGTCCGCACCACCATCATGGAGCTGGCGGAGCGCATTCACCAGGACCTGGCCCGGAACTTCAAGTTCGCCCGGGTCTGGGGCCGGGAGACCTTCGAGGGCCAGCGGGTGCAGCGGGACTATTTCCTGCGGGAAGGGGACGTGGTGGAGCTGCATGTTTAGTTGCCAGTGGTCAGTTGCCAGTGGCCAGTGGCCAGTAAAAACAAAAAAGCATCTCCCGGCAACTGACCACTGACCACTGACCACTGGTCACTGGCCTTATCCCGGCAGTATGCCTTTGCCGGCGCCGGCCCAGCAGAGCACCGGGCTTTCATCTTCCTTCTCCTCGCCGGGCATCCAGATTTCCAGATCCCAGGTCCAGTACGGGGTAGAGGGCCACTTTGCCGCCACTTCGTCCGCCAAAAATTCTTTTAAGCGCAGAGCGGCAGTTTGCAGTTCCAGAAAACCTTGCTCCGTGGCCGTGAGGCAGGTGGCCAGCATCTCCTTAAACTTCGATTGCCAGGGAGGGGGGGTGGCGCCGCCGCCGGCCGCCCGTAACTCCTCGGCGCTCCGGCAACCCGGCAGCGCCAGCTCCACCCATTGGAGGCCGGTCCACCGGGGCCAGCCCTTTAAGGTGAGAAACAGCGACCGGGAAGCGCGGCCCAGGAGCATGGGGGCATAGTCTTCCTCCAGGTAGGGGGCCATAACCCTATCCCACAGGCGGTGGCGGAGGCGGGCCAGTTCCGGGTCAACCATTTCTTCCACACCGGGGACATTGAAAGCGGGCTGGTCCTCCCA
>Ga0194125_10000555_pt1 | contig 61987 bp, 46 predicted proteins | sample TA2KigC250mmetaG_FD_148626 | JGI IMG/M metagenome (GOLD analysis project Ga0194125, IMG submission 148626) | Freshwater microbial communities from Lake Tanganyika, Tanzania - TA2015034 Kigoma Deep Cast 250m | ecosystem: Environmental > Aquatic > Freshwater > Lake | place: Tanzania: Lake...
CCAGATAGAACATGGTCAGATTGTGCCTCCGCTTCGAGTAGGTTTCTTACGTGAGGCAACGGGGTGGCTTCGAGTAGATTTCTGGTGAGGCAACGCGTCGCCTTGACACCGCACACGTACGGGCTACAATGTTAAATCGTGAGTGAGGGTATCGTTGGACCGAGTTCGAGAGTGAAAAGAACCAAAACCTGTTCGCAGAAGAGAAGCGACGGCAGGCGATGATCCCGAGTCGCAAATCCAAGGCGGTCGGCCTGTTTTCGGGCGGACTTGACAGCATTCTGGCGACGAAGCTGATCACCGAGCAGGGCGTCACGGTCGTGGCGCTCCACTACCGTCTGCCGTTCGGCGTGCCCGGCCAAGGACCGACCGAGGAGAATCTGTCAAGAATGGCCAGCCTCGTCGGAGCGAGCCTGATGACTCTGGACGCGGACGAAACATACCTGCAGATAGTCAGGTCCCCGCAATTCGGCCACGTCAAACAACTGGCACCGTGCATCGACTGCGTCGCCCTGATGCTGGCAAAGGCCAAGGAGCTGGCCAAGGAGATCAAGGCGGACTTCGTGTTCACCGGCGAGGTGGTGGGCCAGCGGGCCATCTGCCAGAACAAGCGGTCGCTGAAGCAGATTGAGAAGGCCGTGGGTCTCGAAGGCAGGCTGCTCCGGCCTCTATCGGCCAAACTGCTCGAACCTACTATCCCGGAACTGACCGGGTTGGTGCGCCGGGAGCGGCTGTTGGACCTCAAGGGACGCAGTCGGCGCCGGCAGATACGGCTGGCGCACGAGTTCGGCATTTTCGACTATCCTATCCCGGGAGCCGGATGCATGCTTCTGGACAAGTATTTCGCAGCCCGGGCGCGGGACGCCGTCAAGCAGGACCAGTTGGCGCTTCCCGAGATCGAGCTGCTCAAGTACGGCCGCCACTTCCGGCTGGAGAGTGGGGCGAAGGTGGTGGTGGGCAGGAACGAGGCCGAGAACAGACGGCTGGAAGCTCTGGCGCGCGAAGACGACACTCTCTGTAGACCAGTCGAAATCATGGGGCCGACCACAGTCCTGCGTTCTCAGAAGAAGACAAAGAAGGATACGGAGATCGCGGCGCGGATAACCGCCCGGTACTCGGATGCCCCGGCCGGCAAGTCGGTGAAGCTCGAGTGCGCGGGGAAGACCCTGTCGGTCAAGCCCTACAAGGACGAGGATTTTGCTGCCTGGCGCGTGCAACCGCAGGAAACGAAGTCCATCGAGCCGGCTCCCGCACCGAAGCCGGAGGCCGACAAGACCAAGAAGCGGCGTGGCAAGAGGTAGGTGCCCGAGCCGCTGCCCAACGGGCAGATGTCCCAGTTCCTGTTGACAAGAGAGAGGTCAGCATGACGGAAGAGACGAGAGCGAAGATACGCGAGACACTTGATAAAGAGATAAGGCCGAACCTGCAGGCTGACGGCGGTGATCTAGAGCTGGTTGGTGTCGGTGATGACGGCGTGGTTCAGCTCAGGCTGACCGGGGCCTGCGCCGGCTGCCCGTTCTCGGCAATGACACTGGCTGTGGGCGTTGAGCAGAGGCTCAAGGCTGCCGTGCCCGAGGTCGTCAGAGTACAGCCGGTGCCCTGAGGGCAGCAAACCCGGGGTCTGCGGACCGGCGCTGCGCCCCGGTTCCCGATCGACAATCCGAGCTTTAGCGGCCTCTCCGGCCGCGGTCAGGGCAGTTCCTCGAGCAGGTTCTGCCTGTAGGCGGCGCTGTAGGGCAGCAGATAGACGGCCGTGGTGAAGAACCCGACCCGGCGCGGTCTGCGCAGCATCCGGTCGGCTATCGTCCCCATCGAGTAAAAACGGTACTTCAACCAGGCAGGTTCGGCTGACGTGATCGTGGGTCGATAGACAACTTGCGCTAGGCTGCCGTCAGGACGCAGGAAACGCGGCTCTATGAAATCCAGGTCGATTTGCCGGAGCAGCGTGGCGATCCGGTCGTAGTCGGGCGGCGTACTCGGTTCCAGCGGCATGACCAGGCGCGCACCCACGAGCATCTTGTTCGCCTGCAGTGACTTGACTCGCCGGTACAACTGGTGCGTTAGTCGATGGCTGTCCGCGGCGCGGCGCAGCTTTCCCAGCAGGAACGACTCGTCCAAGTAGACGATCTTGGTGCCGGCCTTGGACAGGAGGCGAATCAGCCGGGGCTGCTCGAACAGCCGCTCAGACGCATTTACGATCCACTGTCGCCGGTGGTCGCGAAGTCGAGTGAAGAGCTCCTGGTAGTAGTCCGGCGCGGCGGCGACGTCGTCGTCCAGCAGTTGGATGCGCTTGCCCGGCAGCGTGATGACCTCGCCGACGATCTCTTCGGGGCTGCGCATCATTCTGTTCCTTCCGTAGTACAGGTGTTCGGTGCAGAGCCTTCTGACCGGCTCCGGGCAGAAGCACCCGCGCGCGAACTGGATGGTCTGTCCGGCGGAGTCCATCTCGAAGTTGACTCCGACCTGGCGAGGGGAGGTGTAGCCCGGGATCTCGGTCGCAACATAGACCGGCCGCAACCGCCCGGACTCGGCGTCGGCTCTCAGCTGGGGCCAGATGTTGGTGATATCGCCGACCACGCGGGGTCTGGCCCAGGCTGGCGCGGCTTCCCGCCAGGACGTGACCTGCGGACCGAAGAAAACCGGGGTGCCTGCTCCGGTCGTCCAGTTGTGCAGCAGTTCCCTGCCCCGGTCTCTCTGGCCCAGTCCGATGTGCACCAGGCAGAGGTCGTGGTCGGGTTGCTCGGCGGATTCCACCCGTTCGTCCAGGTAGCGCAGCCGGTCGCCGGGGCGCAGCAGCGCGGCGATGCGCATGACCTCGAGGTTCGGCCGCAGGAACAGCCGCGCCCCTTTGGGCGCGTAGCCTTTGATGAAGCGCTGGGTATCGTCGGCCAGCGCGACGGCCAGGACGTTCACTTGCGGATCAGTCTGAGAATGTCGTTGAAGATGGTGAAGACAGCGAGGGCCCCGATCATCACCCAGCCGATGCCTGCGGCCCAGCTGAGTTCCTTTTCGTTAAGATTGCGGCGGCGGATGCCCGCGATGCAGTCGAGGACGATGCGGCCGCCGTCAAGTACCGGCACGGGCAGCAGGTTGACCACGAACAGGTTGATCGACAGTATCGCGAAGAGCAGCAGGAAGTAGTCCCATCCCCAGTTGGCGCCTTCATACGCGATCCTGGCGACCATGATCGGTCCGCCGAGCGCTTTCTTGGCGAAGTTCTTGATCGTTACCGCCTTGTAGAGCACGACGTATGTCTGCACGGTAACCGTGCCGACCTTGCTCGCTGCCTCGCCGACTGCCATCGGGAAACTCAGCTTGCGGTGGGGCACGCGTGCGGAAATGCCGATGGCGCCCGCCTGCTGGCCCATGAGCTGGTCGCCTTCCTTGGTGACTGCGACCTTGGCCCGCATCGTCTCGGCGCCGCGCTGCCAGGTGATGGGTACGGTCTCGCCGCCCCGGGCGTAGACCGCCTCGGTGAAGTCAGTCCATTCCCGCACCGGCAGGCCGGCGAACTCGATGATCGAGTCACCCGGCCGCATCCCTGCCTTGCCGGCCGGCCCGCCCTTGCGCACGTTGCCGACGACTGCCGCGACTCGCGGGGCGATGTACCAGTCGGTGCTGACCTGGACTCCGGCGAGGTTGATCCTGGCCCCCGTTTCGGCGTCCGTGGTCAGGGAGTCCCTTAGTGTGTCGACGTGGACCGCACCGGCGTGTCGCCACGACAGCTCGTAGCTGCCCCCGGTCTGCCTGCGCACAATTTCGGTGAATCCGGTCCAGGTTGTCACCGGCGTCCCGGCGACGGCGATGATGGTGTCTCCGGGCTGGAGATCGGTGGCCGAGGCCGGACCGCCCGCCAGCAGATTGCCGACTACCGGTGGGACGAGCGTGTCGACGTACGCGAGCGGTACGGTTATCGGCACGTCGAGCCGCTGGCCGTCGCGGAGCACCGATACGCTGACCTGCCTGCCGGCGTTTTCCTGCATCCTGGCGTCGAAATCGTCGAAGGATGGAACGACTCTCCCGTCTACCGCGACCACCATATCGCCCGGCCGCAAGCCCACGGCAAAGGCGGCCGATCGCGCATCCGGGGATATGACCGGCGCGGTATAGGGCAGGCCGAAAGCGGCATAGAGCACGAGCAGGATGAGGAAGCCGAGCAGGAGGTTCGACAGCGGGCCGGCCGCGATGACGGCGACTTTGACGCCGAGCGGTTTGTCCATGTACCCGCCGGACGGGGCAGGTACCGGCTGCGCAGGCGCCGGGCCGGCCTTCTCTTCTTCGCCGACCATCTTGATGAACCCGCCCAGTGGAATGGCTGAAAGCCGGTACTCGGTTTCGCCGAACTTCTTCTTGAGGATGACCGGGCCGAACCCGACCGAGAAGACCTCGACCGGGATACGCGAGAGTTTGGCGGCGATCAGGTGGCCGAACTCGTGGAAGATTATCAGTATGCCGATGAACAGGACGACCAGGACAATTGACGAGAACATGCTATTCCTTTCGACGCGCCAAGCGGTCGGCGAGCGCGGCTACCGTTTTGCCGGCCTGTAGGGACGCGAGAGACTCCATGCGCAGAAGCCCTCGGACAGAGGGACGAGGCAGGGGAGAGGAGGGATGGGAGACGGCCGCCAGCGCCCGAGAAATGACTCCAGGGATGTCTCCGAACAGAATCCGGCCCGCAATGAACGCGTCGACCGCGACCTGGTTCGCCGCATTCAGAGCGCAGGTGGCGGCCGGGCCGGCTCTCAAAGCCCGGTATGCCAGTTCCAGACAGGGGAACCGGTTGCGGTCCACCGCGTGGAAATCGAGACGGCCGATGCCTGCCAGGTCCAGAGTCCGGGTGAGCGAAGGTACGCGGTCCGGCCACGTCAGGCAGTATTGGAGCGGCAGGCGCATGTCGGGCAGGGAGAGCTGGGCAAGTACCGAACCATCGTTGAACTCGACCAGCGAGTGGACTATGGACTGCGGGTGGATGACCGGTTCGACCTGGTCGGGACTGAGACCGAACAGCCGGCAGGTCTCTATGACCTCGAGGCCCTTGTTCATCAGCGTTGCGGAATCGATGGTGATCTTGCGTCCCATGGACCAGGTCGGGTGCCGGAGCACCTCGGCCAGACCGGCCTGCGGCGGCAGCCCTTTCTTCCAGAACGGACCTCCGGAAGCGGTCAGGATTACCCGGCGGATGTCGGTAGTCGGTCGGCCGGCAAGACACTGGTGCACGGCGGATAGCTCAGAGTCGATCGGCAGAACCGCGCCACCGCACCGGCGTGCGAGCCTCATTACCGGCTCGCCGTAGCCAACCAGTATCTCCTTGGTGGCCAGCGCGACCTTCTTTCCGTTTTCGAGCGCGGCCACGACGGCCAGCAGGCCGGCGGTGCCTGACATGGCCATGACAACGACGTCGTTCGAGCGGGCGGCGGCTGCGTCAATCAACGCCGCCGGGCCCCAGGCGACACTCGTCCCTGGTTCCAGCGCCGGTCGCGCAGCTTCGCAGGCGCCGTAGTCGCTCAGGATCACCTGCTCCGGCCTGAACTCCCGCGCCTGCCTGAGGATGCTCCGGACCGAGCGGTTGGCGGCCAGCGCCACGATTTCGAACCGGTCCGGCAGGTGCCGTACCACATCGAGGGTGGAGCGGCCGATAGACCCGGTTGACCCGAACAAGGCGATGCGCTGCTTTCTCACAGCAGGGCCTCGCACAGCAGCAGGTCCTCAGGCGTGGTGATCTTCAGGTTCGTGCGCGGGCCCGGCAGCCAGTGGGGCCGGAGGTCGAGCATCTCGATCAGCGCGCAGTCGTCGCTCGCGATGATGCCGGCGTTGCGGGCCTTGGCATAGGCGCGGCGGAGCAGGGCCAGGTGGAAGAACTGTGGCGTCTGGACGGCAATCAACGCATCCCGATCCACCGTCTCGGTGATGGCCCGATCTTGCACGCGCTTCAGCGTATCGGTGACCGCGTAACCAAAGGTGGCAGCGTCGTACTTGCGGCAGGCGCGGAAGCCCTGCTCCAGCATTCGGGTAGAGATGACCGGGCGCGCGGCGTCGTGAATGGCGACCCACCCATCTTCCGGCAGCGCGGCCAGCCCGGCCGCAACCGAGTCGGTCCGTTCCCTGCCCCCGGCTACGACGTCCAGCAATTTGCGCACGCCCTGCTGGCGCAACAGGGTCCGCACATATCCGACCCGCTCGGCCGTGGTCACGACCACGAAACCGGAGACGGCCCGGCAGTTCTCGAAAACGAGGATGCTGTGGAGCAGGGCCGGCTTGCCTTTGATCCGGGAGAACTGCTTCATGCCGCCGAAGCGGCGTCCTCTCCCGGCCGCGACAATCAGGCCGAATCTGGAACCGTGCCCCAGTGGTGAAGTCAAAGACTAGAGGCGGAAAGTGGAAATGACAAGGCCGGACTTGTGGATTTCCACTTTGTCCTTTCTACTTAAAGTAGTCTATCTTCATCGCTTCCCGCACGAGCGACATAGTCGCCGCTCCCTCCTCGCAGGCGCGGGCGGTGCCCTTGTTCAGGATGTCCCAGACCGTGTCCGGCGACTTCTCATAGACGGCCCGGCGCTCACGGATCGGGGCGAGAAAGCGATTGAGGACGTCGATCAGCAGTTTCTTGCAGGCCACGCAGCCGATAGTGCCGGCCTTGCAGCGCTCTTCTATCTCTGAACTGCCCTCGGGGTTGAATACTCTGTGGTAGGCATAGACGACGCAAACGTCAGGATGGCCCTTGTCGGTGGGGTGAATCCGGGCCTTGTCAGTGAGCGCGGTAGAGACCTTCCGCTTCACCTCCTCCGGTGGGTCGGAAAGGAATATGGCGTTGCCCAGGCTCTTGGACATCTTGGTATTGCCGTCCAGCCCGACCAGCCGCGACACCTCGCTGACCCGGGCATCCGGCTCGACCAGCACCGGGGCGTAGGTGGCATTGAACTTCCGGACTATCTTCCGGGTCTGCTCGATGTGGGGAAGCTGGTCCTCGCCGACCGGGACGAGATGGGCGCGGCAGAACGTGATATCTGCGGCCTGGCTTACGGGGTAGCTCAGGAACCCGAGCGGCATCGACTCGCCGAAATTGTACTGGGCGGCCTCGGTCTTGATGGTGGGATTGTGGGAGAGCTGCTGCACCGTGACCAGGTTCGAGTAGATGACAGTCAGCTCGGCAATCTGCGGAACCAGGGATTGGATGAACAGCGTGGCTCTGGCCGGGTCCAACCCGCAGGCGAGGTTGTCCATCGCCACGTTCAGCACGTCCTGGTGCAGTCGTTCCGGGTGGTCGAAATGGGTCGTCAGCATCTGGACGTCGGCGAGGATGATGAACGACTCGTACTCGTCCTGCAGCTTCACCCGGTTCGCAACCGAGCCGACGTAATGGCCCAGATGCAGGGGGCCGGTCGGGCGGTCGCCCGTCAGAATCCGCTTCTTTTCCATTGGGCGGATTATATCGGCCGCTCAGGGTGAATCAAGGAAGGTGGGGCGGGCTCACGGGGAGAATGGGCAGTCCACGGCCGGCTACCGGGCGGCGGCCGGCGACATCCCGACCATGCGGCAGGACCGGCTGCGCGGCCCCGCAGCTATCGCTGAAAGGCGAGGGCTGCCCCGGGCAGCCCTCGCAGCAACAGCCGACGTCCCGGTTCAGGAGTCCCGGGCTACCATTCGTGGTTGCAGTCGCGGCACATGACTTTCGAGGCCTGGGTCAGAGTGCCGTCACCGGGCAGCGGGCAGGGGGCGGGGAGGGGTTTCCCATCCGGCGTCGCGCCGATAGCCTCTGCTTCCCACTCGTTCTTTCCCGTCGGCGAGCCCGGGCAGGGCTCGTGGACGTAGTGAGCCCACGTGTTCTCATGCGTGCAAACCGGGCACTTCAGTCTAGCCATCGTCAGTTTCCTTTCGCCTTCTGTCTTTGTCTTGCCGGCTGCCGGCGCGGTTCGGCCGGGCCACCGGTTCTTCCATTCGGTCCTGTTTACCCGAACGGGCCACGTCACCACTCAAGCGGTGGCGCGGTCCTGCCTGCGAAAAGAACGCCCACAGGTTATTGCACACCATTTCTGTGTCAACCAAATCCGCGCCAGCCCCTTGGCACACCGTGGACCGTGCAGCGCTCCTCGACACCTAGTCCTAGGGTTCTTCGCTGGTTGCTTCCAGTCAGAGTCACCCTCCGGATCTTCTTTGTGTCTTTGTGTCTTGGTGGTGGACTCCTGTGTGGACTCTGATGGCCGCGAACGAGCTTGACTTGGCCAAGGTGAACACTATGCTGACCGCAGGTACGGCATGAGTGGCGCAAACGGAGTACGAGACAAGCTACAGGCCCTGCGCGCGCGGGTAACGGCGGCTACTACCCCGGCTGAGCGCGTCAATTCCAAGCTGGAGCTGGCGGAGGAACTCTGGCACCGAGACCCGGTGGCCGCGCGACCGCTGTTCGAAGAGGTGGTTGCCGAAGCTGAAGCGGCGGGACTTGCGCCCAGAGCTGGCCGCGCCGCCTCCATCCTCTGCGAAATGCTGCGGCATGCCGGTGACCTGGAAGGCAGCGCTCGATACGCGGAACTCCTGCTCAGAGATGCGGACCGTTCGGGCAAACGAGATGACCGTGCCTGTGCGCTCAACCTGGTCGGTCTGATTCACCAGGAACGCGGGGAGCTGGACCAGGCCCTCGCCTGCTTCGAGGAGTTCCTGCGGCTCAGTCGGGAGATCGGTTTCAAGAGGGGAGAGCAGCCGGCCCTGAACCAGCTCGCCGGCGTCCATGCGCTGCAGGGCGAGTTGGACAAGGCGCTCGGATACTATCAGCAGGCCCTGAGACTGACTGAGGAATCGAGCGACTTCTATGCCCGGGCGCTCCAGTTCCACAACGTCGGCTGGACTCTGGAGGCGATGGGCCGTTGGGCCGAGGCCACCGAGCACTTCCACCGCGCCGTCGCGCTCTGCGAGGAGCACGACAACCGCGACCTGCTGCTGGCCTGTCGGATGGCGCTGGGCGAGCTGGCTCTGAAGCGTTCGGACTACGACAACGCCGCCCTGGTGTTCCGCCATGTCATCGATGCGGCGCGCGAGATGAACCACTCGGGAGGGGTCTACCGCGAGGCGCTCTCGAACCTGGGCTGGACGTACTTCCGGAATGGAGACCTGGCCCGGGCTGAGGAGACGCTGGCCGAGGCCGCGCGGCTGAGCCATGCTTCTGAAGACCGCTACCAGATTGCGACCTTCGGATGCCGCCGCGCCGAACTGGCACTCGCCCAGGGAAGACTCGATTCGGCCCGCGACCTGCTGGTCGAGGCCGCGCGTCAGGCATCGGCCCTGAAGCTGCGCAAGGAGCAAGGCGAGGTGCTGCGCGTCGAGGCGCTCCTCTCCGCGGCCCGTTCCGATGCAGGCCCGGCCCTCGATCTTTTCGCGCGCGCCGAGGCCGCGCAAGAACCGCTCGGGGACACGTACGAACTCGCCCAGGCCCGGCTGCAGCACGGGCGCCTGCTCTTTGAGCTCGAGCGAACGGCAGAGGCCCTGCCCCTGCTGCAAAACGCGGCCCGGACGTTCCGCCGCCTCGCCGTCGTCGCCGAAGCCGAAGAGGCGGGCCGGCTCTTGTACCGGATTGAGGTACGCTCCGACCGCGACGCCGCCCTGCTTCAGGGGCTGTTCGGTATTGCCGCTCTGGGGCTTGTCCCGGAGCTCTTCATGGAACGCGCACTCTTCCTGCTCTGCGACAACCTCCGGTTCGAGCACGGCGCTGTCCTTCTGGATGGCCGGCCGGTCGCACTCAGGGGCAGGCCGGACCAGACACAAATCCCCGACCCTCGGACGCCCCTCACCCAGTCCGACCTTGCCCTGTTCCTGCCGGTGAAGAAGGACCGTCGTCTTCTCGGTTCCCTCTGGCTGGGTCGTGGCCAGCCGCTTTCGGAACGCGTCGACCGGGGTCTGCTGGAACTGGTCTCCCGCGCTCTCGCGCCGGAGTTCCAGAAACTTCTGGAACTGAAGAAGGTCGAAGCCGGCGGCGCGCCGGAGGTTCCCGGCCTGCGCTTTCGCGGCGTGGTTGGCAGCAACCCCGAAGTCCTCGACCTGCTCAATCTCGTCCCGCGCGTGGCCGCAACCCCCGTGCCGGTGCTGATACGGGGCGAGAGCGGCTCGGGCAAGGAACTCATTGCCCGGGCCCTGCACGATTCCGGCCCTCGCGCCGAACGGCCGTTTGTCACCGTCAACTGCGCGGCCGTGCCCGAGAACCTGCTCGAGGCGGAATTCTTCGGGGTCGAGGAGGGCGCGGCCACCGGCGTTGCCGCGCGGCCGGGCAAGTTCGAACTGGCCGATACCGGGACGATCTTCCTCGATGAGATCGCGGACATGAGCCCGGCGCTGCAGGCAAGGCTGCTGCGTGCCATCGAAGACAAGACGATTACGCGGGTCGGCGGCTCCGGGGAGAAGCAGGTTGACGTCCGGGTCATCGCGGCCACCCATGCGGACCTGGACCTGCGCGAGCGCCAGGGTTTGTTCCGGCGCGACCTGCTCTACCGTCTCAACACGGTCCAGTTCCTGCTGCCGCCGCTGCGCCGGCGCCGCGAAGACCTGCCGGCGCTCACCGGCTACTTCATCGCCCGTACCGCCCAGGAATACTGCCGGCCCGTGCTCCGGGCAAGCGAAGCGGTCCTGGCCCTGTTCGCCACGTTTTCCTGGCCCGGGAACATCCGTCAGCTTCAGCACGTCATCGAACGGGCCGTCATCCTCGCCTCCGGCCACAGGCTCGAGATTGCCGACCTTCCGCCCGAATTGAGACAGGCTCAGTTGGTGACAGCGGCGCCACCGGCCCCGGCCACGCGCGACGACCAGCGCAAGGTCGCCGACGAAGCAGAGCGGACCTGGCTGCTCAAGGCGATCGAGAGATCCCCCGACAACATGACCGAAGCCGCCAGGCTCAGCGGGTACAGCCGGGCTCAGTTCTATCGTCTGCTCCGCAAGCACCACCTCGGAGAATAGCACGCGACCGGTGGCAGCGCGCCGCTGATCGTCAGATCAGCCCACACGCTGCGCCGATATGGCCCGTCTTCCTGTCTCACTAGTGAGACAGTGTCTCATCAGCGAGACACTATCACCAAGTCAACCTAAGTCAGGCAGAACATAGCCTTATAACGTGGGCAACTTCGAAGTGACTGTCTCATTCACGAGACAGATGATTAGGCGGTCTCTTGCTCATTGCGGCTATGATATTGAGATAAGCGTAGTTAGCGCTACAGCGAGATGCGGCACGGATCATGCACTCGTGAGAACTGGAATGAAGAGACTAGTATCGGTGGTTCTGGCCGATGTCTACAATGACTTCGACTGCCTGCGCGTCACCGGCATGTTGGCGCGATTTTGGTGGGTAGGATGCCAGCCCTGCACGGGCATCCTGCAGACGAAAAGAACAAAAGGGTGCGGCGGCATCGCCGCACCCTGGAAATGAGGAGACTGTGACCAGCTTAGCTCTCAATGACTATGCATCCAGTTTGGGGCGAGGGGAAGAGATGAAGTACCTCATGCCGCTGCGGACCACGGAGTATGTCGACGTGGTCGCCCGGGCCGCGGAGCTCGGAATCCGGGCTCCGGTCGGGATAGCGCTCCTGCCCGGGAACTTCATGACAGCGGCGAGCGCGGCCGAACTCCGCTACCATGAAGCGGCGCCGCACCTGCGGTCGGCCTGGCGGAGCATCGGGCTCATTGACGGCGGTCCCTATCGTGGACCGCGCGAGCATGCGGCCGGAGCGGGCGGTGCCTTGGACCCGAAGGCTTCGCTCGTAGTCTTCTTCGGCTCCGGTCTGCGCACCAGCCCGGCCCGGCTGATCACACTAGCTTTCGGCATGATTGTTTCCGTCCTTACGCTGCGCCCCGACTGCGAGGGTTCCCGGGAGATCAGGCTCGATGCCGTGGTCGAACGGCCGGACGGCAGCTATGCGTGCTTTGAATACCGGGGCGACGGCTATGAGCTCTTCGCCCTGGCCCAGGCGGTGCGAGAGACCTGGACGTAGAATCGTGCCCGTGACGGCGACTGACACCATGCCTCCTAGTAGAAGGCCCGGCCGGCACCTACGCCTGGGCTGCCGGCCGGGCCGGTCGCAGCCAGGCGCGGGACGCAGATGTCTCCGCGACTCAGCTGCGCTTGAGGAGAGGACTGGGGTGCTATCGTTCGTCGAGTCCGGGCACTGCGAATGACCTTGTCCGTGTAGAGCAGAGACAAGCCGCAATCCGGCGCGGGGCGCCGAGAAGGCGACAGGGAAGCGGTCGGGAGGATGGAGTCGAGACCGCTCGAGCTCAAAGGTCCTCTTGATCGGCACGCCGGAGGCGGCAGAAGGAAGAAGGAGGAAAGGATGCGAAGGAAGCTGACAATGCTCCTTGCGCTCGCAGGGCTGCTCACGACGGCCCTGTCGGTGACCTGGGGTCCCGCTGCGGGGATCACCAACAACAGGCTCGAAAACGTCACGTACAGCAGCAACGCCCACAAGGTCGTCTACGGTCAGGACGGCGTAGGACACTTGGTGTGGTTTGACAACGGCGGCGGAGTGGGGGCGAGCGCGGTCTACTACAAGCGCTACTATCCCAAGACGGGCTGGACAAGCGAGCTGAAGCTGAACAACAACGGCGCTTATCCCGCGATTGCGCTCGACGCCAACGGCAGAGACATCCACGTTGTCTGGTCGGGCTACAAGAAGGTCGGAAGCACGAACTTCCACATTCTCTACCAGAAGTGTGTACCCGGAAAGTCAAGCACCGGTGGCTGGGTCGGCAATCCGACTGACCTCTGTGACAACATCACTGGTCATTCCCACGCGTATCCGGCTGCGGCCTGCGGACCAAACGGCCAGGTTGTGGTAACCTGGATGGAATCCTGGGGAACCGGAGCGGAACTGATGCGGACATACTGCTTCCGGGAGTTCATGAATGGAGCGTGGCAGCCTCAGCAGCAGATCGAGGAGCCGATACCAAGTTATCGGTGGAACCCGTCCATCGCCACATTCGGCAGCGGAAGCGTGTTTGTGGCCTACTACGGCAGCACTTCGCTGGAACCCAGGGATGAATTTCACGTCTACGTGAACGAACGTTTGGGGACCACATGGCAGGGATGGCAGAACGTGACGAGTTCGGTAGGCTATCCGGACTCCTTCATAACTCCGCACATTGAGGTCGACCCAGCGACCGGTAATCCTCACGTTGTATGCCACAGTTACTCGATAAGTGTGTCAGGAAGCGACACGACCAGATACTACCACATCTACCATGCCTTCCGGAGCGGCGGCACATGGTCGATTCCCGAGATGATATCGGACGGCGAGGCCATCGCCGATGCCTCCCCGAGCATGGACTTTGGCGCAGACGGAACAGCCCACGCCATCTGGAAACAGGCGGTTCCAGACCGCGCCGTGGAATACAGCTTCCGTGACCCGACTACCGGCGTTTGGGTAGTACCGACTTCGGTCACCAGCAGCGACGATCTCTCATTCTACAGCCCCAGTCTGACGGTTGGCCCCGGAGGCGTTTTGTACGGGGTCTGGACAAGATACGATGCCAGTGCCAAGTACGCCTACCAGATCTGGGGCAGCAATACGGGGAGCTCGAGCGGCGGCCAAGCCGGCCCGAGCGCGATGGCCAATGGGGTAGCGCTTGACGTCTCGCCCAATCCGGTTACCCGCGGAATGCTGGTTAGCTACGGCTTGCCGGCAGCGGGCAACGTTTCGCTGCGGCTCTACGATGTGAGCGGCGTCTTGGTGAAGACGGTGGATTGCGGGCAGCAGTCGTCAGGCAACCACACCGTCTCAGTTTCGAGGCAGGGCCTCGCGCGGGGCGCGTACGTCCTCAAACTCGACACCGGCGTCGGCAGCGTGACCCGGAAGGTCGTTGTTGAGTAGTACTAGAGCTCATTCTGAGGATTGCGGACGGGGCCCTTCCGGCCCCGTCCGCTCGGGCGTGTGTCGACGACCTCGTGCCATCTTCAGACCCCAGACCCGAGACTGAACCACGAGGACACCAAGGTCAAGCGAATGGGAGTATCTCACCTCCGCACCGCCTTTGTGCCTTTGTGTCTTGGTGGTGAGTTCCTATGTCGGGTATAGGGTTAGGTGTTGTGCTTGACACGCATAGTGGGCAATATGTAGAATACCGCGTTCGAAAGGGGGTCCGCGCAGTGGGCACGCGGACCATGACAGGCTGGGGCCAGTGCAGTCGGCGCCAGATGGGTCCGATTGTGCTGAGCCTCCAGAAGGAGGCAAGTTGAGGCGTACGTTCGTACTTGCGGCCGCAACGGCCGCGCTCGTGTCCGCCGCTCTTTGGGCCGAACCGATAGACCGCCTGTCCGAGCCACTACCGGCCGCCATACCGGACTGGCTGGACGCGCCGACGTTGGGTAGTTCCCCGCCACCCCACTGGATTCCTAAGCAAACCGGGCACTACGACTCGACCGACTGGCGACGGGTGATAGACTCCACCTGGGGATCGGGACTACCGGTCGATGAGAAGCTGGCCATCTTCGACATGTTTTGGGACACGGTGGACGCCAAGTACGCCTGCTTCCACAACCTCGACGTCAATTGGGACTCGCTGCGGACGGTCTACAGGTCGGAGATCGAGGACACGGTCAGCCGCGGTAGGTTCGCCGCAATCATGAACCACCTCGGGTGGGCTCTCAGGGATGCGCACACGTATGTCCGTGACTGGGACGTGAACTACTATGCTCAGTTGCTGCCCGGCGTGCCGCTGTGGGTCATCGGCGGCTGGGGCGATGTCAGCCACTTCGGTGCCGGGTTGACGCCCCTGCCCGATAGCTCCTTGCTGGTCTATCGTGTGGTGCCGGACCATCCGCTCGGGCTTGAGCGTAGCGACGTGGTTCTCGGCTACGACGGTCGAAGGTGGACCGAAGTCCTCCGGGAGCTCAAGGAAGCCGAACTGCCGATGCACGTGAACTACATCTATGGCAGTTGCAGCACCGCAGTGACGCATGCGCTGCTCAATGCTGCCGGCGAGAACTGGCACCTGTTCGACACCATCGACATCGTGAAGTACACCTCCGGCGACACAGTGCACCTGCCGACTTCCCTGCTGGCCGATGACACCATGCACCTCTTTGCCACCGAGCAACTGGATATCCCCGGCGTGACCATGCCCAGTTCCGACTCCAATCCATCGGTCACCTTCGGCGTTGTCAGCGGGAGGCTAATCGGCTACATCTACGGCTGGCGGTGGTGGACGGCCACCGTATCGACCGAGTTCTACAATGCGATAAACGCGCTGCTCAGGATTTCGGGGCTCAAGGGCATCGTTATTGACTTCCGATACAACGAAGGCGGCGGATTCTTCAAGAGCAACCGTGGGCTGGCGTTGTTGTTCAAGGACTCAACGCCGACCATCTGCTTCTCGGCGCGGAACAGCCCCGGCAACCACTTCTCAATGGCGATCTACGACCCAGGTGACGCGAACGTCATTCCCGGCAACGGGATAGGCTTCGACAAGCCGATTGCCGTGCTGGTCGGACCGGCTGCGGTCAGCTCCGGTGACCATGTGGCGTACCGGATGACGTTTCACCCCCGGGTCAGGACTTTCGGCAGGTCCATCAGCACCACGTTCAATTCCCCGACCGGACTTGATATTGACAGTGGTTGGGGAGCGAGCTACGCAGTGGGCGAGGCAAGTCCGGTCTCCGACCCGACGTACTTCCTGACACGCAGGGAGTTCCCGGTGGACGTTCCGGTCTGGCACACACGCAGCGCCGTGGCTCGAGGTGAAGACACCGTGGTGACGGTGGCAATGGCCTGGATCGACAGCGTGGCAGGAGTGGCAGAGAGCCCCAAGCCGCAAGCCGCAAGCTACGCGCTGGAACCGACCATTGTGCGCGGGGTGCTGTTCCTGCCGAAGAGCGCAAGCTCAAGCTCAAGCACAAGCTGCCTGCTGGATATCAGCGGGCGGAAGGTTATGGTTCTAGAACCGGGCGCGAATGATGTGTCGCGATTGAGCCCCGGAGTCTACTTCATCAGAGGACCGAGGACCGAAGTCTGCAAGATTGCTCTAACAAGGTAGGAGGGAAACGTGAAGAAGTCGATTCTGTTCGTGGCCGTGTGCTTGCTGGCTGGATCCGCCGCAGCCGCCGATTCGCTCAACTGCCGGTTCGTCGGCAACTGGCCATTCGGCGTATCGTTCGCAGTGGCACTGGACTCGGCACGCGACCTGGCGTTCTGTGGCTCCGGTGGTGGCGTATACGTGTTTGATGTCAGCGATTCGACCAATCCCGTCAAGCTGTCGGAGGCAATTCACACTCGCGGTCTGGTCAGGGGGCTCTGTTATCAAACCAACCGGCTATATACCGCAGGCAAGTTGCAGGGCTTGGAGATCTGGGACGTCTCGGTTCCGGCAAGTCCCGGGTTCCTCGGCCGGTTCGACACACCAGGCTGGGCCCTCGACGTAGCGGTCGCGGGCAACTTCGCATATGTGGCGGACCGTGACTCAGGACTACGTATCATCGATGTCTCGAATCCGCAGAGCCCGCGGGAAGTCGGCCACTACATTGCACCGGACTGGGTCATGGGTGTATCGGTCGTCGGGAACTACGCCTACCTTGCGGACGGGTACCTGGGGCTCTACATAGTTGACGTCTCGGACCCGCAGAATCCTCAACTGGCAGGTAGCTGTGGCGCTCCGGGTCAAGCTATGGACGTTGTGGTTGTGGGGAGTCATGCGTACCTGGCATCTCAGAGTTCGGGACTGCGGGTCATCGATATCTCAAACCCGGCCAGTCCCCAGGAAGTCGGGTTCTTTAACACTTCGGGCGCAGCCTTGAGCGTCGCCGTCGCCGGGGGCTATGCCTTCGTTGCGGACTCCTCAGCCGGGCTGAGAGTGATCGACGTGTCGACTCCCCAAAGCCCGCTGGAAGTCGGATACTACGACACGCCCGGCAGTTCCTTTGGTGTGGCCGTTGCGGTGAACCACGCCTACTTGGCAGACTACGACGCAATGCGGGTAATCGACGTTTCAGACCCGGGGAATCCGCGGCAAGTCGGATGCTGCGACCACCCACCGGCCGTCCTCTGCGCGGCGGTTGCTGGCAACTATGCCTATGTGTCGGCCTACACGGCGGGACTGCGTGTGCTTGATGTCTCCAACCTTGCGGACCCGACTGAAGTCGGATTCTACAGCCCGCCGGGTCGGACGTACGCTCTGGCAGTCGCTGGCGACTACGCCTTTGTGGCGGACTATGACTCTGGACTGCGTGTTGTCGACATTTCAGACCCAAGGAGTCCCCGGGAAGCAGGGCGCTACCAAACACCCGCTCCACCTCGTGCCGTTGCCATTTTGGACACGCTTGCCTTCGTTGCCGACATGGGTGCGGGGCTCCGAGTGATTCGTGTCTCAGACCCGGCACATCCGGTTGAGGTCGGGTACTACGACACGCCGGGCTATGCCTACAGTCTCGCCGTTGCCGGGAACTATGCCTATGTGGCGGACGCGTCGGCCGGGCTGCGCGTGGTCGACATCTCCAACCCGTTGAGCCCGAATGAGGTCGGATACTGCTCCACTCCCAGCAATGCCACCGACGTAGCGGTTGCCGGGAACTACGCCTATGTGGCGAACTACACTGCCGGGCTGCGCGTGATTGACATTTCGAGCCCGCAGAACCCTCAAGAAGTCGGCAGTTACGACACACCTGGCTACTCTTGGGGAGTGGCGGTAGCCGGGAACTTCGTCTACGTAACGGATGCGATAAGTGGCGACGGTCTGCATGTGGTCGACGTTTCAGACCCACAACACCCGCAGGAAGTAGGCTACTATCACACGCCTGGCAACGCCGCTCGTATGGCTGTTGCGGGCAACACGGTTTTCGTCGCGGACCAGAATGCTGGGCTGCAGATAGTCGAGTTCCTCGGTGCGGGAATCGCCGAAGCGCCGAACGCCAAAGTGCGAACGCCGAATGAACCGACCATTGTGCGCGGTCTGTTGTTCCTTCCTCCAGCGTCAGGCGTCGAGCGTGGAGCGTCAAGCATTCTCCTCGACATCAGCGGCCGCAAGGTGCTGGACCTACAGCCCGGCGCGAATGACGTGTCGCGGCTCTCGCCCGGCGTCTACTTCGTGAGAGAAGCCCAAGCGCAAGCTCAAGCCCAAGCCGTCACAAAGGTCGTGGTGACTCGGTAGGAGCAGGGGATGAGAGCATTGGTGATGTTCATCGGCCTCGTGGCGGTCGCCTTGGCCACGCAGGTTGGCAGCCTCCCGGGTGCGCCGCCGAACTGGCTGAAGCCACGCGCCGGCGAAAGCCCGCCGCCACACTCGATACCGAAGCGACCCGGGCACTATGACTCGACAGATTGGCGCCGGGTGATTGATGAGACTTGGGGTCCCGGGCTACCGGTCGACGAGAGACTGGGGATCTTCGACGCGTTCTGGGAGACGATTGACTCCTCCTTTGGATGTTTCAATAATCTCACGGTCAACTGGGATTCGCTCCGGGCCGTCTATCGGACGGAGGTCGAAGCAGAAACGATGAGTCGCGGGAGATTCGCCGCGATCATGGACCACCTGGCGATGGCTCTCCAGGAAGGGCACACGGACATCGGTGACATAGCCGTGAAATACAGCCAGATGACACCGGGCGTGCCGCTGTGGGTAGTGGGATCTTGGCAGGAAGTCGGTCACTTCGGCGCCGGACTAACACCGCTGCCCGACAGCTCGCTCCTCGTGTATCGGGTTGTTGACGCCCATCCGCTAGGGCTGGAGCGCGGAGATGTGGTTCTTGGCTATGACCGCCGACGATGGGTTGACATCCTGCATGAACTGCAGGAAGCGCAACTGCCTATTCGGCGGCGCTATTGTCTCGGAAGTTGCAGCAGCGCGATGACCTATTCGTTGCTGAGTGCCGCGGGTGAGAACTGGCACCTGTTCGATACCATCGACATCTTGAAGTACTCCAGCGGAGACACTGTGCATCTTCTCACTGTGCCACTCGCCCGCAGGACTATGCACTTGTTCGCCACAGACCAGATGGACATCCCCGGCGTGCCGATGCCCGCCACCGACTCCACACCCTCAGTCACTCACGGCGTGGTCAGCGGCACTCGCATCGGCTACATCTACTGCTGGCGCTGGTGGACGGGGACTGTGGCAACCGAGTTCTACGATGCGGTCAACACCTTGGTCAGTGACACTACGCTGAAGGGTATTGTGATCGATTTCCGGTACAACGAGGGCGGTAGCATAGGGCCGAGCAACTCGGGACTGGAACTTCTGTACCGCGACTCTACGGCGACAATATGCTTCACGCAGCGGAGCGATCCTGCCAACCACTTCTCGATGAGAGTAACAAACGCGGCTCTCTGGTACATCATTCCCGGCAATGGAATCGGCTACGACAAGCCGATTGCGGTGCTGGTGGGGCCGGGCGCGGTCAGCGCCGGAGACCAGGTGGCGCTCCGCATGACGTTTCATCCCAGGGTCAGGACGTTCGGTCTGTCCACCAACACCGCATTCAGCTGCCCGAGAAGTCTGAGTGTTCATGACGGCTGGTATGCGAGCTACTCGCCGTGGGAATCCTGTCTGGCCTCCGATACCACCTATTTCCTCACGCATCGCGAGTTTCCGGTCGACGTTCAGGTCTGGCACACGCGCGATGCCGTGGCGGAAGGAAGAGACGCGGTCGTCGAGGCCGCAATGGCTTGGATCGACAGCACGGCAGGAGTGGAAGAGGGAACGCCAAGCGCCGAACGCCGAGCGACGAAGGTGGCGACCATCATCCGGGGCGTGCTGTCCCTGCCGGAAGCCACAGGCTTCCAGCCACAAGCCTCAAGCTCGCTGCTGGACGCGGCGGGGCGGCGGGTGATGAACCTGAGGCCGGGCGCGAATGACGTGAACCGACTCGCCCCCGGCGTGTACGTTGTGAAGCTTAAGTCCGGCACGACAAGCCAGACTCGCAAGCTGGTCATTCGGTAGGAAGCAACAGCCGCTCAAGGGCGGGTCGGATACGACCGGCCCGCCCGCGGCGGCGGAAGAAACAGTAGGAGGTAGACCGTGAAGAAGCTCGGAATACTCATCACCGGAGCCATGATTCCGGCAATCCTGATGGCCCAGCTCACTGAGCAGTGGGTGGCGGCCTACAATGGCCCCTACGGAACCGGTTGGGCGGAATTCCCGGTAGCGATGTCGGTTGACGCTGCCGGCAACACATATGTGACCGGCACCGGAAACACGACGCTCTCGCCAACCGGCAAAGACTATGTGACGGTCAAAGTCAACTCGAGCGGCGCCTTGCAGTGGGCGGCTGTCTATGACTACCACCTGGAGGACGTCCCAACTGCCATTGCGACGGACGCCTCTGGGAATGTCTACGTGACCGGGTACAGCTGTCCACCTGGGAGAGCTGGTGACTACGTCACCGTGAAGTATGGAGCCAATGGCACACAGCAGTGGATTTGTCGATATGATGGCCCTGCGGGAGGCTGGGACACGCCCTCGGCAATCGCGGTTGACGTCGCAGGCAACGTGTACGTGACAGGCAGCAGCATGCGCCCTGGTCTCAACCGCATGGGCAAGGACATCACGACCATCAAGTACGACCCAAACGGCAATGAGGTATGGGTACGCAGATACACCGACTCAGGAGACCGCTGGTGCGAGGGTCGGGACGTAGTAGTGGACGCCGCTGGGTACGTCTACGTGGCCGGAGTACTGGATTCCGACGGCAGCAATGGCGGGCTGGCGGCACTGAAGTACGGCGCGAGCGGGAATCTGCTGTGGGTGAGCCGCCACGACGGTCCCGGTCTGCATGAGGCCGGCCACAAGATCGCACTCGATGTCGACGGCAACGTCATCGTGACCGGTAAGAGCACCTATGTCGGGCCGTCAACGCTCTATCTGACGGTCAAGTACAACAGCAGCGGCGCAGAGCAGTGGTGGAAGACCTACGACGACCTCACCGGCAACGACGACGCGGCCTGCGCGGTCGTTACCGACGCTTCGGGTAGTATATACGTCACCGGTCACAGCAAGAACTCCACCACAGGCTACGACTACGCGACCATCAAGTACAGCCCGCTCGGCGAGGAGCTCTGGGTACGGCGTTACGACGTGTATTCCGGCAACCTGGAGGACCGGGCAACGGGGCTCGCGCTGGACGCCTCGGGCAGTATTGTCGTGACCGGCTACAGTGCCAGAGCCGTCAGCGGCATGGACTACGCAACGGTGAAGTACAGCCCGGACGGAACCGAACTCTGGGTCAGCCGGTACGACGGTCCGGTCAGCGGCAACGATGAAGCGCGCGCGATTGGTGTCGATCCGCAGGGGAACGTCTACGTTACGGGAAACAGCGTCGGGGATGGCTCCAGCCATGACTTCCTGACCGTCAAGTACAGCTCGGACGGGGCACAGCAATGGGTAAGCCGGTACGGCCGGGGCTACAGCGCGGACGCCGGGCAGAGGGTTGCCATGGATGCTCTCGGCAACGTCTACGTGACGGGATACAGCGTCGGCACGTCCCAGAAAAACGACTATGTGACAATCAAGTACGACCCTGACGGCGAGACGCTCTGGACTCGACGCTACAACGGTCCGCTGGACCACGAGGACTGCCCGACCGCCATCGCCGTTGACGGCGACGGCAACGTCTATGTGACCGGATACAGCATAGGCCTTGCCGGCTGGTACGACTGCGCGACGATCAAGTACGCCTCTGACGGGACTATGCTCTGGGTAGACCGCTATGAAAGGACCGACGGCAGGAACGACTGCGGATACGCCCTCGCGGTGGACGGGTCAGGCTTCGTCTATGTCACCGGGTATACAGGCGCCTGGGCAGACGTCCTCACCATCAAGTACGCGCCTTCGGGCAGCCGCGAGTGGGTTGCGGTCTACAACAACCCGTCGGGCGGACATGACGTTGGCTGGGCTGTGACCGCTGACGCGTCCGGCAATGTCTACGTGGCAGGCCACTCGAGGCTCGACTATCTGCTGATCAAGTACAGCAGCACGGGTGTCGAGCAGTGGAGCAGGAGGGCCGACTACGGCGGCGACGATCAAGCGAAGGACGTTGCCGTGGACGCCTCGGGGAATGCGTACATCACCGGAACGGGCAACAAGGACTACGTAACTGCGAAGTACAACTCCGCCGGCACGCGCGAGTGGTTCCAGCGCCACGATGGTTTGGCGTACACCGTGGATGCGGGCTGGGCGCTCGAGCTCGATGGCACTGGAGTCTATGTCACCGGGCAGAGTAGTCGCCCGGAATCCGGCCTGGACTTCTACACTGTGAAGTACGACTTGGCGGGCACCAGACTCTGGGACAGATGGTATACCAGTGCGGAGGACAGGGCCGATGCCGCTCAGGACATCGCCCTGGACGGCGCAGGCAACGTGTATGTGACCGGGTACTGCACGCGCGCGTATTCTGGTGAGGACTATGCGACGCTCATGTACGACGCTGCGACCGGAGTCCAGCTCGCCTTTGCCGACTACACGGGCCTGCCACACAAGTCGGACCGCTCGCTCTCGGTTGCCACCGGGCCCGCCGGCACAGTCTGCATCACGGGCTATGCCCTTCGTGATCCAGCGCTCGCCACGGACATGGTTACCATCAAGTATCAGAGCCTGCAGCCGCCGGAAGCGCCGGTGCTGGTGTCGCCGAAGAACGGTGCGACCGGCGTGCCGATTGAGGGCGATTTGACCTGGGAGGCATCGGAACGTGCGACCAGCTACGAGGTCACCTTGGACGGCAACACGTACACCGTAACCGGCAACTCGTACCACTATAGCGGACTCAGCTACCTGACCGAATACGAATGGGACGTAGTCGCCGTTAACGACGCCGGCAGCACGCCTTCGTCGAACGGGCCGTTCACCTTTGCCACGATCATCGAGAAGCCCGGCCCGTTTGACCTCATCAGCCCGGCGGATGATGCAACCGGCGTGCCGATTGAGGGCAATCTGACCTGGGAGGCATCGGAACGTGCGACCAGCTATGAAGTGACCCTGGGCGGCAACACGTACACCGTGACCGAGAACTCGTACCACTATAGCGGACTCGACTACCTGACCAAGTACAAATGGAACGTAGTCGCCGTGAACGACGGCGGCAGCACCTCTTCGGGGACCGGGCCGTACAGCTTCACCACGATCATCGAGAAGCCCGGCCCGTTTGACCTCATCAGCCCGGCGGATGGTGCGACCGGCGTGCCGGTTGAGGGCGATTTGACCTGGGAGGCATCGGAGCGCGCGACCAGCTATGAGGTCACCCTGAACGGCAACACCTACACCGTGACCGACAACTCATACCGCTACAGCGGACTCAGCTACCTGACGGAGTACACCTGGAACGTGACGGCCAAGAACGCCGGAGGGGAAAGGGTTTCGGCGAACGGGCCGTTCACTTTCACCACGATCATCGAGAAGCCCGGTCCGTTCGACCTTTCCACGCCGCCCGATCATGCGACCGGCGTGTCGATTCAGGGCGATCTGACCTGGCAGGGCTCGGAACGTGCGACCAGCTATGAAGTGACCCTGGGCGGCAACACGTACACCGTGACCGAGAACTCGTACCACTATAGCGGACTCGACTACCTGGCCAAGTACGAATGGAACGTAGTCGCCTTGAATGATGGCGGCAGCACCCCTTCGTCGAACGGGCCGTTCACTTTCACCACGATCATCGAGAAGCCTGCCCGGTTTGACCTCATCGCCCCGGCTAACGAGGCCGTCGACCAGGAATTGGCCGGCGTACTCGAGTGGAACGCTTCCAACCGTGCTGAGCACTACGACGTCTACCTCGGCACTGACCCAAAGAACCTGCCCAGGGTCAGTGAGAACCAGACCGGCCTCTCCTGGGATTACTCCGGGCTTTCATGCGGCACGGTCTACTACTGGAAGGTCGTGGCGAAGAACGCCGGGGGCGAGACCGGATCCGAGGTCTGGAGCTTCACGACCGGTACTCTGGACGCAGGCATGACTGAGATCATCGAGCCGAGCGGGCTAATCGATACTACCTCGAAGGTACCGCAGGCTACGGTCCACAACTTCGGCACCTTGGACCGCGACTTGACTACCTGGTTCGAGATACGCTACGGAGCTGCGGACGGCCCGGTGCAGTACCTGCAGTCGGTCACGGTGTACGGACTCGGCGACGAAGACCAGACCGCGACGTTCCCGACCTGGGACGTGCCCAACGACCAGGAAGGCGCGTACTACGCCAAGTCATGGACCGAGCTTGAAGGCGACATCGACGCGACGAACGACACGGCGCGGAGCCAGTTCGTGGTCGCGTCGTCAGACCCGGACCCGTGGAGCGGCTCGACGTTGACCCAGGGATACTGGAAGACCCACCCCTACTACGACCCGCAACACCCGGATGACCCCTACATCGAGAAGTACCTTCCCGTGACAATAGCGGGCGTTAGGGTGAGTACTGTTCCCGAAGCCCTGGCGATCTTCAACCCGCCCAAGCCTATGACCGCGTGGAAGATGTTCCTTATCCAGTTTCTGGCGGCCAAGCTCAACGCCGGCTGGCAGACCGACCCCAGTCTTCTGGATGCCTGGTACAACTACCCGGGCGGCGACTATCCGTTCGATAGCCAGCAGGTCTCGGCGATCTTCCAGGTTGCGGACGGCTACAGGTCAACCACGGACAAAGATACACTGGATGAGATGAAGACCGTGCTCTGCAACATCAACGAGTACACCGACACGGGAAACCGCTGCCTCTGGGACGCTCCGTTCCCGGCCGGCAGCGGCGTGCAGGGCGTGGAGGTCGCCGCGCTTGCGGCGAAGCTGTACCTGTCGGTTGCACCCAGCCTGGTCAAGAGCGGCGTCGCGCACATCGCTTACGGCCTGCCGCAGGCAGCCCCGGCTCAACTGACGGTACTGGACGTCACCGGCCGAACCGTGGTGACCCGGGGTCTCCCGGCGGAGGTTGGCGACCACGTCATCCTGCTCGACACCCGGTCGTGGAGCGCCGGCGCCTACTTCGTCCGCATCACGGGCGCAGACCTGACAGCTACCAGGAAGCTCGTGGTTCAGCGCTAGGCGAGTGGACTAGAGAACGGGTCTCGATAGGAACAAGCGGGGGTGGCGATTCGCCACCCCCGCCTGTTTTCCGTTGGGCCAGAAACCTGGACACCAGGCGTGCGCGAGCGGGTCAAGTCGAAGGGGATAGGGATCGAGGGATCAAGGCATCAAGGGGTCGAGTGGCCGCAGTCTGCGTTCAGCGGCGGCTTCGAGAAGGACGGCGTACACTGGTCGAGGGGCGGGCGTCGCGGGCGGTGAAGTCCGATGATCCGACGGGCGCGGGCTCGGCCAGAATGTCTGCCAGGCTGCGGAACCTCAGGGGGCGCTCGCGCATGCGCTTCAATGCGCGCAGGTCCTCCAGGTCCTCGGCTCGCTCCAGCAGCTCTTCGTATTCGGCGATGTCGAGGATCACGGCCGCCGGCTTGCCGTCGCGATACACGAACTCTCGTTCTCGTGTTGCCATGGGCTATTGTCGTTCAATCCCCGACTGGAGTCAAGGTACGCATGGGACGGGGGACCGTGGGCTGAGGAGCGGACGATGTCAGATGTCAGAAGTTAGATGAAAGAAGCTAGAAGTGGAGACTCAGGCCAGAAGGAACGCCGGAGGCGGTCAGCTTGGGCTTGAGCTTGGGCTTGCGCTGGCGGTGTGCTTGTGCTTGAGCGTGGTTTCACCCCAAGGGGTCACAGGTGCACGTGCGGGAAACGGGGACTGTACCGCGCCAAGTTTGACGTTGGCGCTCCGTGGGACTGTCCCCAGTTTTCCCGGAGGGATGAGTAGCCCCTAAGGTGCGGGGCTTGGGGTGAAACCGGCTTGCGGCTTGTGGCTAGCGGGCTACGCCCGCGCCTGCCGCTAATCCATGATCGGCCCGGCGAGCACGGTCTGCAGCTCGCCGATCAGACCGATGGCTTCCATCTCTCCCAGTACCTTGCACCCGCCGGATCGGTTCGGACTCTCGCTGGTCACTCCGGGCAGCCGGACGCGCCACGCGGTGCGTTCCGGCTCATCTTTGCCCTCCGGCCACGGGACGGCGAAAACGAGCGCCGTGCTGGGTATGTCCCAGTCATCGCGTTCCGTGGAATCGACGTAGCAGACGACCAGGCCCAGGTGTTTGTCCTGCTGCCGCCGTATCCATGCCGGCGGGTTGTCGTCGAATTCGGAAAGGTCGTCAACGAAGTCAGCGGGAATCTCGTCATCCTCTTGGGGAGCGACGGCCTGCGGATGCTCGCGGACGAAGAGCACGGCGAGCTTACTGCGGCCCTGCGACTCAAGCGTCCGATAGATCTCGATCAACCGTCGGAACGAAAGCGGCATACTCGCGACCAGCCACCTTCCACGACCTTCCCTATCCTCGACGTAGGGATCGCTGGTATCGTACACATGCGGATCATCGGCGCTGTGGCGCTTGATGTATCGGCCGCCTGAACCCACGGGATACTCGTCTGCCATGTCAATGCTCCTTACCGTTCCGGGCGCTTGGCTCGAACTCCACTACGGCATTCTAGAACCGGGCGGGAAGCAGTCAAGTAACCGCGGGCCGGGATGCCAAATGGAAGGGGAGACGGTAGAGGGATCAAGTGATCCCAGGGTCGAGTGGCAGGAAGCGGTCAGCCGGCTTGAGCTTGCGCTTGAGCTAGCTTGCTGCTCGTGGCTTGAAGTCCGCGGGCTACGCCCGTGCCAATTCTCATTGCCTCGCGGGAGCTTCCCGCAATGAGGTGCCTGTCCCTAACTCCTGCGGTGCTGACTAAGCCTGGGACTTGCGGTCGCGGGCAACCGCGCTCTCGGGTTGCTCGCTGCGAGTCCGGTCTCCCACGCCGTGGAGCAGACCCGACACCAGGATATCCTCGTCGAGGTCGTCCCAGTGAAGCCCAATGCCGCTCCCACCTATGACACAGCGCTGCCGCTGCGCCGGAGTCGCTCTCAGCAGGCGCGGAAAGTAGGCCAGAGGCACGCCCAGCCGCCTCCCGTCAGCGAGGTCAACCCACATGGTGTCGGCGTCGAAGCTGACGCCGATGGCCTGTGGTTCAGCCGCCAAAATGCTCATTCCAGAACCTCTCAATGTCCAGCACGACAGGATTCTAGGATTCGCGGGCCGGGGTGTCAAATCGGCGGAGGTTGGACGGCCGAAGGCCTGCAGTTCACGGCTGACTGTCCTTCGGCGGGTTGTCGCGGGCGACGGGGGAGGCCGTGGCTGCTATCTCCCGTTCGACTCTGTCCGCCGTTTCCTCCGCACGCGCGAGCCACTCGGCGATGGTCTTGCCCTGACGCCGGCGCTCGGCTTCCGATTCCTCTCTGATTCGATGGAGCCAGTCGAGCCAGTCGTTCCCGTCAGTCTTCATACTCCAGCACCTCCTCAGGTGTCCTGATGCTCAGCTGCTGGTATCCCTCGCGCCGATTCACGGCGCACACCCGCCGCTCCGCCCACTCATTGGCCAGGTGTCGCAGGTTGAGTGATACCAGCACGTCGGCCTTGCATACAGTCGCATAGGCGACATGCTCGGCGTCTTCGGCAAACCGCTCTGGGACTACGCGATCCCGAAGGTAGGCTGCGGCAAGACGCCCTACCTCGTCTCTGTCCGCGGACACCAGCCGTACGCTGCTCAATAGGTTGATAAGCTCCGACCGGCGCGGCTCAGCAGCCCGGTCGAGTTCGGTGAATGTCAACGGCGAGGTCGCCGCATCCAGAATCCCCAGGCGAACTTGCTCGAACATCTTTGTCACGGCCTCACGTCGCTCTGCGTTCCGCGGCTCGGGGTCGAAGTAGAACCCGAAGACCGAGGTTTCGACGTAGAGCAGCGGCCGTTGTTTCACGTCCAAAGGATACCTCTGCTCAGACGAATGTCAACGTGACTGCGACGGACCCAGCGACTAGGTCAGTGGCGAACGTGTCGGCGAAGTCAGGGTCGAACTCATCTGCAGACTCAGCGACGTTGTTGCCGCAGAAGACACCGGCGAGGACATCCTGAAAGACACTCTGTCAAGTCGCGGGCCGTGGTCGAGGGCCGCTAGGCGGGCTGGCCGGGGCAAGGCCTGTCCTAAGTGCGGCCGCTGTTCCGGGGGCAGTTGCAGACACCGGAGCGGGGCCTTCTGCGGAGACAGGAGCGAGGGCCGCAGCGGGTGCAGGAGCGGTGACTGTTGCATGAGGGGGAGCGGAGGCCGCTCAGGAGGAAGGAGCGGGGACCGGAGCGGGTGCCGCTGCGGCTGGAGGAGCCGGGGCCGGAGCAGAGGCCGCTCAAGGGACAGCAGCGAGTGCAGGAGCAGGCGCCGTTCTCCAGGCCGGTGCGGTATCTGTTGCGGGTGAAGGACCGAGGTCCGCACCGGGGGTAGCAGTACCCCCCATGACCCCTACCCTTGAATTGCCCGCCCCACGCCAGGTCTCAACCTGCCGACAATACGGGTCTTATGACCCATGGAGGCGGTCTGTTCATCTGCCGATTCCTTCAACCAGCTGCGGAGACCGTCGTATCCCTCTGGGGACTGATCCCCTCTTGTCATCGGAAGTGCCTCCTCGGTGGCATACAACTGGTAGCATGGGCTGGCCGCCCGACCACAATTCCGCCGGGGAGTGGTCGGCCCACGGGCCGCCTGGGGGGTAGCATCGGCCGACACAGCGCGGGATCCATCCGAACACACAACTGCGCGAACATCGACTCGAAAATCGAGCCGAACAACATCGTGAACATCTGCCGGAACAACGACCGGTACGACTTCACGAAGAACGCGCGGTACAGCGAACGATAGAGGTCAGGATTGAGGTCGAGGTTCAGGTCGAGACAGAACGAGTGACGTAACGGCTGACGCAAGCGAATACGCAGCGAGCGATAGGACTGCCGCTACTTCGTAACGAACAACGAGGGATACTTCGCGAGACACAACGCCGCGTGCAAGGAATGATCGAGGCTGAGGTTGAGGTCGAAGGGAAGGTGAAGGGTGAGGCTGAGATCGAGACATCTGCGTTAATCTGTGTCCATCCGTGGTTCACAAGTCTGGTCTCCGGTTTCTCAGGAGTGGTCCGCGGACGGGTGACCCGCATGAAGAAAGCGGGAGGCGTGAGGCCTCCCGCTCTGTGCAGATGAGAGTCGTTACCCGAGCATGGTGCGGGCGATGACGATGCGCTGGACTTCGGAGGTGCCTTCGTAGATTTCCATGCACTTGGCATCGCGGAAGTAGCGCTCGACCGGGTAGTCTTTGGTGTAGCCGTACCCGCCGTAGATCTGGAGCGCTTCGCGGGTGACCTCGACCGCGGTCTCGGCGGCGAAGAGTTTGCACATCGCCGACTCGAGGTTGAACCTGGTCTTGCCCGAGTCTTTCTGGTGGGCGGCGTAGTAGACGAGGAGTCGCGCGGCCATGGTCCGGCAGGCCATGTCGGCAATCTTGCCCTGGATCATCTGGAAGTCGCAGATGGGCTTGCCGAACTGCTTCCGTTCTTTGGAGTAGGCGATCGCCTTTTCCATCGCCGACTGGGCGATACCTACTGCCTGGGCGCCGATGTCGATTCTCGAGACGTCGAGCGTGCCGAGGGCGACCTTGAAGCCCTGCCCGACCTGGCCGAGGACGTTTTCGACCGGCACTTCACAGTCGTCGAACATCAGCTCGCAGTTGGCGGTGCCCCTGAGGCCGAGCAGGTTCTCGTGTTTACCGAGCGAGAAGCCTTTGGCGTCGCGGTCGACGATGAAGGCGGTGATGCCCTTGGTGCCGGCGGCCGGATCGGTCTTGGCAAAGACGAGGAAGACCTTGGCCACGCCGCCGTTGGTGATGAAGCGCTTGGAGCCGTTGAGGATGTACTTGTCGCCTTTGAGCACGGCCGTGGTTTCCATGGCGGCCGGGTCGGACCCGGCGTTGGGCTCGGTCAGAGCGAACGCGCCGAGCAGCTCACCGGTCGCCATCCGCGGCAGGTACTTCTCTTTCTGGGCATCGGTTCCCCAGTTGGTGATGGGCCAGCAGGCGAGCGAGTTGTGGACCGCAGTGATGACACCGGTGGAACCGCAGCCGCGGGAGATCTCTTCGACGGCGAGCGCGAGCGAGAGGAAGTCGAACGCGGCCCCGCCGTACTTTTCGGGGATGGTCATCGAGAGCAGGCCCAGTTCGGCCATCTTCTTGATGGTGTCGTGCGGGAACTCACCCTTTTCGTCGATCTCGGCGGCCCTGGGTTCGAGTTCCTTGGTGGCGAACTCTCTTGCCATGTTGCGGACCATCATCTGGTCATTAGTGTAGCTTAGTTCCATCGATACCTCCTGGGGAGAAAAGCAGTATTGGCTGTGTACAAAACTCGAAGTCCGAAGCCCGAATGACGATTCAAGCCCGAAGTCCGAATGACCGAATTCGTCATTCTCCGCGCTTCGAGCTTCAATCGGATTTCGAGCTTCGTCATTCGAGCTTGGTTCTTTCTAGCAGGCTTCTTTGGCTTCTTTGATTACATCTTTGGCGATAATCATGCGCATGACCTCGGACGTGCCTTCGCCGATCTCGCCGAGCTTGGCGTCGCGGTAGGCGCGGGCGACCGGCATGTCGTCGGTGATCGCCAGCGGGCCGATGGCGTCGATCGCCGTGCCGCAGGCGAACATCGCCACCTCGGAGGCGAAGAGCTTGGCAAAGGCGCACTCTTTGTCCACGCGCACGCCGGTGTCTTTGATCTGGGCCGCGTTGTAGACGAGGAGCCGCGCCGCCTCGACCTGGACCGCGACGTCGGCCAGCGCCTTGGATGCGAGCTGGGACATCTCACGGTCCTTGAACCACGTGATCATCGTGTCGAGGGCGCACTGGGCCATGCCGAGGCAGAAGGCGCCGATGGAGATGCGGCCGCCGTCGAGCGTCTCCATGAAGATGCGGTACCCGTCGTACTCCTTGCCCAGGACGCTGTCGAGCGGCACCAGCATGTCTTCGAAGACGAGCTCGGCGGTGTCCGAGCCTTTCAGTCCCAGCTTGTTCTCGACCGATGGGACCTTGAATCCCGGGGTCTTGGTTTCAACGATGAAGCAGGTGATGCCTTTGCGGCCGAGCTTGCGGTCGAGCGAAGCGGCGACGATGACGGTGCCGGCGTAGCTGGCCGAGGTGATGTACCGCTTGCTGCCGTTGATGAGAAAGCCCTGGTCGGTCTTCTTTGCGGACGACTCGATGCCCGCGGCATCCGAGCCGGCGTTGGGCTCGGTCAGGCCGAACGCGCCCAGATAGTCGCCGGCGGCAAGCCTCGGGATGTACCGTTCCTTCTGCTCGGTTGTGCCGAACTTGTAGATGGGGTAGGTGCCGAGTGAGGTGTGGGCGGCGAGGGTCAGGCCGGTCGAGGCGCAGGCCCGGGAGACTTCCTCCACGGCAATGACGTAGGTCTGATAGTCGAGTCCCATGCCGCCGAGCTCTTTGGGCCAGAGGATGCCGAGCCAGCCGCGTTCGGCCAGTTCCCGGACGTTCTCCTTCACGAACTCGCCGGTCAGGTCGTGCATCGTCGCCCGCGGGGCGACGTGGGTGCGGGCAAACTCGCGCGCCTCGGCTCGGAACTTGAGGTACCGTTCCGCCAGTATCACACTGGCTCCAGGGCCTGTTTCCGAATTCGGATTTCGCACTTCGTCATTCGTGCTTCTCCTAGATGTAGTACTTGTCCTTGTCTATTTCTTCGCGCAGCAGCCGGAGTTCCTTCTCGGTCGGCTCGGGATTGACGCCGACCTTGTCGGCCACGAGCAGCTCGAACCCGGTGGCCTTCACCACGTCCTCCGCCTTGACTCCGGGATGAGTGGCGATGAGGCGCATGCGCTTGGAGGTCGGCTCGAAGTCCATCAACGCCATGTTGGTGACCACCCGATAGGGGCCGGCGCCGGGAGGGAGCCCGGCTTTCTCGCGCGCGCCCGGGCCGGTGAGGTAGCCGGGCGTGGTGATGAAGTCCACTTTGGGGACAAAGGAACGCGCATCGTGCTTGCGCATGATGACGATGGTCTTCCAGCAGAAGGAGGCGACGTCGTTGGCGCCCCCGGAACCCGGCAGCCTGACTTTGGGCGGCCAGTACTTGCCGATGACGGTCGTGTTCAGGTTGCCGAAGGCGTCGATCTGGGCGCCGCCGAGGAAGCCGTACTCGATGAATCCCCGGGTCGCGGTCTCCATGATGTCGCAGATGCCGGAGGCGGCAACCGCCCGGTGGAACGTGCGGGAGTCGCCGACGCCGAGCGGCAACTTCTCAAGGGACGCGCCGGTGCCGCCGAACTCGAAGATGGGGACGAGGTTCGGGGCGTGCATCCGTTTGGCCAAAGCGCCGGCCAGCATCGGGATACCCGTGCCGACGAAGGCGGTGGTGCCGTCTTCCATCAGCTTGGAGGCGAGGCAGATGAGGAATTCGGATTCGTTGTAGGCTGCCATTACCGGCCTCCGATTTCCGCTTCGAGCTTCCTGAGTTGGTCCATGCCGACCAGGTTCACGTAGTCGTTGTGGTTCTTCGGGCCGTAGACCCACTTGTCGAGATAGGCCCTGGTCTTGGCCGGGTCGGCCGAGTCTTTGAGAAACGCCTGCAGATGCTCGCCGTCACGCCAGTAGCGGTAGCACATCTCGCCGGGATGAGACCCGTACTTGGCCTCGACCACGGCGTCGACGAGGTAATAGGGGATGACCGTCTGTTCCGGGTACTTCCGGATTTCATCTGTCGAGACGATCTCCTCGGCCGAGACGATGAGTTTCTTGGAGGCGCGGGACATCTCGTGGACGAACCCGGAGATGCCCTCGACCCGACAGTTGCCGAACTTGTCCGCTTTGTGTACATGAATCAGGCCCACGTCGAGGAAGAGCGCCGGAACCAGGCAGACCGGCTTGCCGGTGAACGGGTCCTCAACTGCCTTGGCAGCGGAGTACTTGAAGGTGTCGGTACCGAGCATGGAGCGGATAGGGAGGAACGGTACGCCCATGGCCGCGGCTTTGAACCGCCAGGTGATGCCGCCGTTGGACCAGTCGGTGGTCTTGACCCGGCCGGACTCGACGGCGCGGCGCAGGCAGGAGGAGATGCCGTAGACTTCCCAGGCGATGTAGGTGATGTCGAGGGTGTCGACCAGGTCGGCGGCCAGCAGGAGGTCAATCTCGTGGATGCCCTGGCCGGCCACGCGCAAGTGCTTCTTGCCCTGGCGGATCGCTTCGCGGACCAGAGACATGGGAGCACGCACCGTGCCGTAGAGTTCGGTGCCGATGTAGTCCCCGTCGGCAATGAACTTCGCGACCGCATCCTGCTCGGTCATGACTTTGTCCACCATCTTCGTGTTCTTCCGCGTGTGGACCCACTCGCGGAAGCCATCCGGGTCAGGCGGCTGGAACAGCTCGCCCGTGCCCGATTCGATCACTTTCATAGGCGCGACCTCCGGTGGTTCAGTTGAATCGATTGAAAGCTCTAACCACTGTATCTTAGGGGCGAGTGGGTGAAAGTCAACAGCGGCCGGGGATCACGAATCCGAATGGTTGGCCACGAAGACACGAAACTGGAGTGAAACGGATTCGTAACATGCAGCGCCGTTTCGTTTCGTGCCCTTCGTGCTTTCGTGGCGCGAGTGTCGGTTTGGGGGGACAGCCCAAAGAGCGCGGGCGGGCCTGAGCCCGCCCGCTTGAGAACTGGCGAGAACTACCAGCGCGGACGGTTGAAGTCGCGCTTCTGGTCGTCGCGGCCACCGCGTCTCGGGCCACCGCGTCCCGGGCCGCCGAACCCGCCGCGCGGACCGCCTTCGGTCCGCTCGCGGGCTTCGTTGACGGTCAGGGCCCGGCCGTCGAGCTGGTACTGGTTCAGGGCCGCGATTGCCGCGCCCGCTGCCGCGTCATCGCTCATCTCGACGAACGCGAACCCGCGCGAGCGGTTCGTGAACTTGTCGGTGATGATGTTCACGGATGAGACTTCCCCGTGCGCGCCGAACAGTCCGCGCAGCTGGTCTTCGGTAGCGCTGAAGGGCAGGTTGCCCACGAATATGCGCTTTGCCATTTCGTTCCTCCGGTCGTTTCTTGCTTGGGATTCGGTACGGGACCAGCCTGCGGTCTGCTCAGGCGTATACACACGTGGACCACGCGCACGTTTCTCAAGCGGTTTCAGGACCTTGTCTTGTCTGTCGCCGGGCGCAGGTCCCCCGTGTCCGGCAGACGATATTAACAATGGACTGGGAGATGTCAAATGGAGAAGATGAGAAAGGACGAGGGTCAAGAGACAGGGGAGCGGGTGTCGGGACCTCTCTCCCTTTGCTCTCTATCCCCCGGGTCCCCGGTGCGAATGGCCGAGCGCGCCGACCAGGTCGATGGCGCCGGCCGGGCAGACCTTGCGGCACTCGCCGCAGCCGATGCACTTGTCGGCAGCGACCTTGTGCTGGCTGCCGGCTTCGCCCTCAATCGCCTTGAACGGGCAGGCTTTCACACAGGCCTGACAGCCGTCGCACTTGGGGTTGATGACCGCCTTGGGCCGACCCGGGGCGCGGTCGATGAAGGACCGGGTCGGGCACTTGTGGACGCAGATGCCGCAGTCGATGCACTTGGCGAAGTCCATCACCGGCAGGTTGCTAACCATCGTCAGGGCACCGGCCGGGCAGACTTTGACGCAGAGACCGCAGGCGGTACAGCCGACTTTGCAGACGTCTTTCACCGCCCTGCCTTTGTCGTGAGAGACGCAGGCGAGAATGACGAGCTTGCTGCGGCGGACGAGCAGGAGCGTGTTCTTGGGGCAGCCGCGCACGCAGTTGCCGCAGCCGGTGCACTTCTTCTCGTCGATGACGGGCAGGTTGTTGCCGCCCATGGTGATGGCGCCGAACGGACAGATCCGGGCACAGTGGCCGAGACCGACGCATCCGTAGACGCATGCCTTGGGACCGCCGAGGAGCAGGGCGGCCGCCCGGCAATCCGCAGCGCCCTTGTACTGGAAGCGGGCCGGGGCCACGTCCTTCCCGCCGCGGCAGATAAGGACTGCAACCTTGGGTTCGACCGCTCCAGCCTCCTGACCCATGATCTCGCCGATGCTGCGGGCGACATTGGCGCCGCCCACCGAGCACTTGTTCAGTTCCGCCGAGCCCGATGCAACCGCGGCAGCGTAGCCGTCACAGCCGGGGAAGCCGCAGGCACCGCAGTTAGCCCCGGGCAGCACAGCCCGGACCGCGGCCTCGCGTTCGTCCACCTTGACGGCCAGCTTGACCGAGGCGACGAGTAACAGGACGGCAATGAGCAGGCCGGCGCCGCCCAGCACGGCCAGCGCCCGGATGACCATGCCCCAGTCAATCATGCGTCAGGCTGAGATCCCAAAGAGGTTGGCAAACCCGAGGAAGGCGAGGGAGATGAGCGACGCGCCGACGAAGGCAATGGGATACCCGCGGAATGCAGGTGAGATCGGCGAGTCCTCCAGCCGCTCGCGGATGGCGGCGAACAGGATGATGGCGAGCGAGTAGCCGCCGCCCACGCCCAGTGCGTAGATGGTCGCCTGCAGCAGGTTGTACCCGTAGTCGACGTTGAGGAAGGTGACCGCGAGGATGGCGCAGTTGGTGGTGATGAGCGGCAGGTAGATGCCCATGGCTGAGTAAAGGCCGCGCACGTACTTCTTGAGGAACATCTCGACGAACTGTACGAGCCCGGCGATGACGAGGATGAATACCGCGGTGCGAAGGAACTCGAGGCCGAGCGGCAGCAGGACGCCGTGCCAGAGGACCCAGCAGACCCAGGTCGCCAGCATCGTGACGAACACGACCGCCGCGCTCATGCCGACCGACGTGTCCATGGAAGTCGAAACCCCGAAGAAGGAGCAGAGCGCGATGAACCGCATCAGCAGGATGTTGTTCACCAGGAATGCCCCGATGAAGATCATGGTAAGGTCTTTCACAGGCTACCTCTTGTCCAGTTTGAACTTGGCCACCAATGCCTTGAGGATGCCGATGAGCAGGAACGCACCGGGCGGGAAGATCATGAACAGCATCGGCGCGCTACGGTACCAGGCCGGGGTAACGACGTACCCGAAGACCGTGCCGACCGCGAAGAACTCGCGGAGGGATCCGAGGACGACCAGCACGAGCGTGAACCCGAGCGAGTTGCCGAGGCCATCGAGGAAGGAGTCGAAGACACCGTGGCCGTAGGCGAACGCCTCGGCCCGGCCGAGGATGATGCAGTTGACGACAATCAGCGGTACGAATACGCCCAACACCTGGTAGAGCGAGGGTTGGTAGGCCTGGAGCACGTAGTCGATGATGGTCACGAAGGTGGAGATGATGATTATGAAAATCGGGATGCGGATGGTCGGCTGGACGAACTTGCGCACCAGCGCCACGACAACGTTCGAGAAGATCAGCACGAATGACGCAGCGGCGGACATGCCGAGCGCATCGCGGGCCGAGGTCGACGTGGCCAGGACCGGGCAGAGGCCGATCATCAGGATAAGGACCGCGTTCTCGCGGACTATCGGGTTGACCAGGAATCCGAGGCGCGATGGTTTCTTGCTGGTCATGGCTTGAGGTGCTCCGAGTACTTGCGGATAGTCTGGGCTACGCCCGAAGCTGCGGCCCGGGAAGTAATCGTGGCGCCGGAGATGGCGTCAATCGTGCCCGCCTCCTTCTTCAGCGACACGGTTGAGTCGAGCCCGAGGAACTGCCGAGCGAACCAGTCTTCGCGTGCCTTAAGGCCAAGTCCCGGAGTCTCCTTCAGGTCTTCCACTTTGATGCCGCTGATGCGCCCGGTGAGGTCGAGGGCGATGAGCACCGGAACGGGCCCGCCGTACCCGCGCGCGCCTGACCGAACCACGATGCCGACCTTGGCGCCGGCGGCGTCGAGTCCGTACCAGAGCGAGTCCTGCTCCACTTCCTTAAAGGTCTGCGCAGCCGGCAGGGCCTGACTGAGCGCCGACCTGGTCGCGTCGGCCTTCTGCTGCTCAATCTTGGGCTTGGTGACGGAGTAGACCTGTGACAGGGCAAATGCCGCAACCAAACAGGTGATGAGAAGCGAGACAACCATCCAGGTGCGGCTGTTCACTTCGCCGCCTTCGTCTTCTTCACAGCGCCGAACAGGCGCGGCCTGGTCAGGCGGTCGATGAGCGGCGTTGCCACGTTCATCAGCAGGATTGAGTAGGAGCAGCCCTCCGGGTATCCGCCGTAGAGCCGGATGAGCATGGTGATGAGGCCGCAGCCGATGCCGAAGATGATGCGGCCCTTGCCGGTGACCGGGGAAGTCACGTAGTCGGTGGCCATGAAGAACGCACCGAGGATGATGCCGCCGGAAAGCACGTGGAAGGAGTAGGTCATGGGGTTGTTGGGCAGGACGAGCGCGAGGACGATGACCGTACCGATATAGGCAACCGGAATTCGCCAGTCGACGACGCGGATGATGATCAGGAAGAGAGCGCCGATGAGGAGGAGCAGTGCCGAGGTCTCGCCGAGACAGCCGCCGATGTTGCCGAGGAAGAGTCGCTTCAGTTCAGCCAGGGAGTTGGCTTGGCGAAGCAATTCGTTCAGGTCCATGCCCTGGGGAACCAACTCGGCGGCGCGGCGGACAAAGGCGAGCGGCGTCGCGCCCGAGACGGCGTCAATTCCGGAGAGTGGCGCGGTGCCGAAGGGCTTGAGCCACATAGTGGTCATGTGGGTGGGCCACGAAACCATGAGGAACGCCCGGGCTGCCAGGGCCGGGTTGATGAAGTTGTGGCCGAGCCCACCGAAGAACTGCTTGACCACGACGGTGGCGAAGGCGGCACCGACTACCGGCATCCAGAGCGGGACCCCGGGCGGGAGATTGTAGGCCAGCAGCAGTCCGGTTACTGCTGCCGAGCCGTCGAACGGCGTCGGCTTGCGGCCGAACGCCCGCTGCGTCAATGCATCGAAGAGCATCGAGGAGGCGACTGAGATGGCGACGAGCAGGAGAGACTTGAGTCCGAAGAAGTAGACCGAGCCGCCGAGAGCCGGGAGCAGAGCAATCGCCACGACCCACATGATCCGGCTGACCGATGCCTGGGAACGGACGTGCGGCGAAGCGGCAACGACGAGAGGAGAGGTTAAGGTTGAGGTTGAGGACGGAGGCAGACCGGTTTCCTTTGCCTCTGCCTTAACCTCAGCCTCAGCCTTGACCTTCGGGTCTGTGCTCACTTGCGCTCCATTGCCGCGAGTTCGGACTTGGCGTACTTGAACTGGTGCACCAACCGGATCTTTGCCGGGCAGGCGTAGGCGCAGCACCCGCATTCGATGCAGTCCTTCACGTGCTCGGCCTTGGCCGCCTCGAGCTGGCCGCGCCGGATCAGGTTGTTCAGGCGCTGCGGCGCCAGGCCCATCGGGCAGGCCTCGATGCAGCGGCCGCAGCGGATGCAGTCGTGCTCATCGAAGACGGTAGCCGCCCGGTCGAGCACGAGCACACCGGATGTGCCCTTCAGCACCGGTACCTCGTCGGTGCTGACCGCGATACCCATCATCGGCCCGCCCATGATGAGCTTGCCGACCTCGGCCGCATACCCGCCGCAGAATTGAAGCAGCTCCTTCACCGGCGTGCCGATCCGGACGCGCAGGTTCTTCGGCTCCTTGATGGCTGGGCCGGTCACGGTCGTAACCCGCTCGTAAAGGGGTCGATTGAGGCGGAGCGCGTCCCGTACCGCCAGCGCAGTGCCGACGTTCTGCACCACGCAACCGACGTCCATCGGTAGTCCCCCGGACGGCACCTCGCGCTTGAGGCAGGCCTTGATGAGCTGCTTTTCCGCGCCCTGCGGGTACTTGGTCCTGAGTTTCCTGACCTTGAATCCGGATGAGGCGGCCGCGGAAGTCATCGTCGCTACAGCATCGGGCTTGTTGTCCTCGATGACTATCATGACATTCTGGACCCCGAGCACTCTGGACATGATCTTCACGCCTTCGACCATCTCGGCCGGCTGTTCCAGCATCAGCCGATGGTCAGCGGTCAGGAAGGGCTCGCATTCGCAGCCGTTGATGAGCAGGGTGTCAATCGGTTTCTCTTTGGGCGGTGTGAGTTTGAAGTAGGGCGGGAAGGCCGCGCCGCCCAGGCCGACGACTCCGGAGAGGCGCAGGGTTTCCACTATCTGTTCATTCGTGAACCCCGAATAGTCGCGCTCCCCGAGTGCGTCATCCGGCGTGTCCGCGCCGTCCGAGTCGATGACTACTGTAGGGCCGCGGCGGCCGGTCAGCGGGTGAGGCAGGTCGGAGACGTCGGCGACGGTGCCGGAGACCGAAGCGTGGGTGGCAGCGGAGATGCGGCCGGCCGGCTCGCCGATAAGCGTACCGGTCTTCACCAGGCTGCCCTTCGCGACGACCGCTTTCGAGGGCGCGCCGGTGTGCTGAGACAACGGAATGAAGACCCGTGCAGGCAGGGGAAGCACCTCTACGGACTTGTGTTCGGTAGCTTCCTTGTCCTCACGGGGATGGACACCGCCGCGAAATGTCAGCATTGGACGGCGGGAATTGTAGCGCTGGGCCTTCCGTTGTCAAGCAGCCGGTAGGGAACGACGCGGTTTGACAGCCGAATCCGGCTGCATTACTCTCATAACATGAGAAACCTGACCATCCTTTTCGTTGCTTTGGCACTGGCAGCCGGATGCGGCGGCGCAATGGCGCCCAAACCGGGATCGGACAGCGCCGAGACCTGGTTGTCCTCTACCATTCAGGGACAGAAAGTCGGCTACTCCGTCTACCGCTTCGACCAGCATCCCGACGGTTACCGGTTCGAGAGCTACATAAGGATGACCCTGGCGATGCAGGGCAAAGAGCAGCGGGTTCAATCCCATTCGGAAGCGTACACCGGTCCGGACCTTGCCCTGCAGAGCTTCACCTTCACTTTCTCTTCGCAGGACCGGTCGTTCGGCGTCAGGGGCCGGGTCGTGGGTGACACGCTGTGGGTCGAAGCCCCGGGAGGCAGCGAAGAACGGAGCCTCACCGTGGCAGGTCCGGTCTATCCTTCCTCCGCACTGGGCAGGTACGTTGTGGTCCGGAAGCTGCTCAAGGACTCGACCTACCAGGTGCCGGTCTTCGATGCGGCGGTTATGGGCGTTTCGCTGGCCCAGGTGAAGGTTCTCGGCCGGGAGAAGGTCAAGGCCGGGGGCCAGGAGTACGACGCGCTCAAGTTCACGACCAGGATGGCCAAGTCCACGGTGACATCCTGGGTTGACGACAAAGGCATGGCGATTGTCGAAGCGTCAGCGCCGGGCATCAGGTCGGAGCGGACCGCCGCCGACCAGGTGCTCAAGGCCGAACCGGAGGGCCAGAAGCTCGACGTACTGACGATGTTCCGCGTACCCGTCGACACGAGCATCCCGGATGGAGCGAAGGTCAGTTCTCTGAAGCTGGAAATCGAGGGGATTGACCCGAAGCAATATGCGTTGAGCGGGCCGGGACAACAGGTCTTGAGTACCAACCCGCTGCTGGTCCAGATCAATACGCCGGAGCTGCCCACCGAGCCGGTGGCGCTGCCCATCGCCGCCGAGAGTGAGTATCTGCAGCCCTCGGTCACAATCCAGTCCGACGCGCCCGAGGTGAAGGCCAAGCTGAAGGAGGCGATTGGCGACGAGAAGGACGGCGTGGCCGCCGCGCGCAAGCTGGTCTCCTGGGTCTTCACCGTGGTAGAGAAACAGCCGACTGCGTCATTCCCGAACGCGCTCGACGTGCTCAAGACCATGAAGGGCGACTGCAACGAGCACGCGGTCCTGTTCGCCGCGCTTGCCCGGGCCGCCGGCATCCCGACGCAGACCGCAGTGGGTCTTCTCTACATGAACGGGGCGTTCTACTACCACGCCTGGAACGAGGTCTACGTCGGGAAGTGGATACCGGTTGACGCGACCTTTGGCGAGTTCCCGGCCAGCGCCCTGCACCTGAAACTCGCGCAGGGCGAGTTGAGCGAGCAGGCGGAGATTCTCGGCCTCGTCGGCGCCATCGGCATCAAAGTCAGAGAGTTCGGCGCCGCTCCGGCCCGGTAGCCGGTCCCAAAGCTGAAGCCCCCGGCCTGCAGAGCCGGGGGCTTTGATTTCGGCGCGGACTACTTCTCGGGTTCGGCCGGCTTGGGCTGCGCTTCCTCGGGCTGAGCTTCTTCGGGAATTGGCTCAACCACGAAGTCGGCCTCCTTCATCACGATGTCGATCTTCGCCCTGCCACGGAGATCCTTCAGCAGTTGGTCGTACAGCTGTTTCTCCTGGGCTCGGCGGAGCTTGTTGTCGATCTTGGAGCGGACCTCGCTGAACGGGCGCGTAAACGCGGCCTTCTTCTCTTCCATGGTCACAAACACGTAGCTTGAGTCGTTGAGCTTGATGACCGGGGAGAGGCTTCCCTTGGACAGGCTGAACGCGGCGTCAACGATCTTCTTGTCGTGGGCCTTGTCGTCACGGGCAAGCCAGTAGAGGTCACCGCCTGACCAGCGGCTCGACGAACTGGAGAACCGCTTGGCGATGTCCTGGAACGTGGCCTTCTGGGCGGTGTCCTTCCTGGTAACTTTGACAAGCAGCTTGCCGTCGGCGGTCGCGAGCGGCTTGGCGGTCTCGTTGGCGCCCAGCTTGAACAGCCCGGCGACAAAGTCGGCGGGCAGGGGTTCGTCGGCTTTGACGTAGGTGCCGAACCTGGCCGAATCGGTCGGAGCCACGGTCGCGGTCTCCGGTCTGGCAGGCCGGCCGAGCAGCGAGTCGAGCTGTGCCAGGCGTTCTGCCCGTGCCGGCACCGGTCTGTAGAGCCTGCCCTGTTTCGAGAGGTCGCCGAATCCGAAGCCGTAGGGTGCAGGCTTGACGTAGGGGCCGGTGATCTTCGTCTTCTGCGAGATATCGGGGACGCTCTTGTTGCCGACACTCACCATCGGCTTGCCCGGTAGCGCAACGGGTGCGCCGGCCAGGGCGTATTCGCCGAGCAGCGAATCAGTGTTGGCAGAAGCGGCCGAGAAGGATGCTTCGACGTCCGGGTTGTCGGCCGGGAAGAGCAGGCCGCGGCCCTGGATCATGGCCGGCAGCTTGCCGTTCACCGCCCAGCGCCGCAGCTCCTCGGCCCGGGTCCGGCTGGGGGCGGTAATCTCACGGGCGTGGACTTTCGCCGGTTCTTTGTACTCCGCCAGTGTCGCCTTGTATTCGGCCATGAGCTGGGCCGAGTCGAGGACGACCTTGTCTGCCGTCATGCTGCGTTTGTAGGCATCGACCAGCATGCCGGCCCGGCGACTCATGACCTGGTCGACGACCTTGTTGACCAGCCAGAGCTTCTGAGACTCGGCTTCTTTCAGGAGCAGCTTCTCCATTACGAGATTGTCGAGGATGCGCCGCTTGCCTTCGGGCGTGTCGAACTGCGAGCGGTAGAACGGCGGTATCGCGTTGAGGCGCGCCGTGAGAGCAGTCGTGTCGATCAGGATGCCGTTCACAGTTGCCAGCGTGTCCTTGCCCTGGTCGAGGGCGGTCGTGTCCATCTTGAGGGTCGCCTTCACCTTGAGGTCGGCAATCACCTGCTCGTAGAGCCTGGCCGTGTTCTGCTGCTTCATGTCCGCCGACAACTGGTTGCGGACGTCGGCAAACGTGCGGACTGTCTTCGGCTTCTTTTCAGTAACCTTGACAATGACGAACCCGTCCTTCACCTGAATCGGCTTGCTGATGTCGCCGACTTTGAGCGAGAACGCGGCCTGCTCGACCGGCTTGGGCTGAGACCCCCGGGCAATCATCCCGAGATCACCGCCCTTTTCCTTGTCCGGGGCAGTCGAGAACTGTCTGGCAAGGCTGTCCCACTTCTTCGTGGTGTCGGAGAGCAGGTCTAGCCGCAGCTTCTCGGCTTCCTCTTTGGTCGCAACCTGAATCTGGTAGAGGCGAACCTTCTCCGGCGTTGTGTACCTGGTTGCTACCTCTTTCTTGTAGGCGGCCTTCAGTTCCTTTTCCGCCGGCTCGCTCTTCGAGGCAACGGTACGCTCGTTCCATTCCTGGAAGACCGCACGGTTGCGCTGTTCGCTGAGCGCGAGGAGAAGCGTCGAGTCCGTCGCGACGCCGGCCGAAACTGCGGCCGAATAGAGCAGCCGGTTGTCGATCATCGTGTCGAGCAGCAGTTGCTTCTTCTCGTACTTCTCATACGCAGAGGGGTTTCGGCTGATGCGGTCGTCGAGTTCGATGCGCGTGATGGGGTAGGAATCGACGTAGGCAACCCGGTCCTGATAGTTCTTGCGGAAGCAGCGCTCGATGGCATCCAGCGCGTCGGTGCCGTAGGTTGACTTCGGATACCTGGTGGCCACGATCTCGTAGTTCTTGGCGCCCTCGAGGTAGTCTTCCCGCATTTCGAGACAGAGCGCCAGGCGGTACAGGACGTCCGGCAGTTGTTTGTGCTTTGGGTAATCGGCGGCCAGGGCGCTGTAGACGGCCTCGGCGCCGGCGTAGTCGGCCTTCTTGTCCAGTAGATAGTCACCGATTTCCAGCCGGACGGCAAAGCGGTCAGCCGGGGTCTTGGCCTCGGCATCGAGACGCTGGAGCGTCGCATACGCCTTGTCCAGGTCCTGGGCGGCGTAGAGCTGGTAGACAGTGTCGAGTGCCGCGTCAGGCGGAACGGCGCTCGCGCCTGCCGCCATCAGCCAGAGCAGAGCCAGGGTCAGGGTCTTCTTCACGGAGAGCCTCCTTGAGATTTGAGCGACCAGTAGTACATTTAGACTTACAAGACGTGTTTCCGTTACCGGACGATCTGCAGGGCGACCATCATGACCGTGCCGGAGAGGAGCGGAATCACGACGTTGTCGTTGACCTCAATCGGTAGCGCCTCCACAACCGAGGCCGCAACCGCACCAAGAATACCGATTCCGAGCGGGAAATCAAGACCGGGCAGGACTGACACCAGCCAGGCAACACCGATGCAGACGAACAGGCCGGCCAGCGTGCCCTCGAGAGTTTTGCGGAAGACTCTCACTCTCCCCACCGACAGGCCGACGATGGCCGCGGCCGTATCGCCCAGCGCGAGGAACCCGATGGCGGCAATGAACACGCCGCTGACGCGACCCTCCGGGCCGATTCCGAACACCAGCATGCAGACAAGTGACGCAAGCATCAGGTAGGATGCGCCGGTCAAGGAGGAGAGTTCCTTCCGTCGGAGCATCGAGCCGAAGAGAACGATGAAGACGCTCTTCACCGAGGTGAGGCGCAGCCGTAGGAAGTCGATGAGCAGGAAAGTGAGCGTGGCGGCCGCCATCAACGTCAGGGCCAGATGCCAGGGTATGAAGTAGCAGACCAGCGGGATGATCAGCGCCGAAAGGTGGGGGAGCTTCCGGCTTACTTCGGTTCCTAGAATTCGAATCCCCCGGATATCTGCTGCGGGCTGCCGAGTTCCCGCGAGTCCGGGGCGGTGCCGGAGGCATAGCCGTAGTCGACATGGAACCGCTTGATACGCAGCCCAAGACCGATGGCCAAGTTGCCCCGGTAGACGCCGAGCCGGCCGTAGAGCACTTCCCGGAACGCGTACTCGATACCGTAGCTCGGCGTGAAAACGAGCTCTTCGGTGTTCGCCTCGGCCTCGAGTGCCAGGGTCAGGCGGTCACGCGAGATACGGAAGGTCTTGGCCAGACCGATCGCGCCGCGCGGCATGACCACTTCCCGCCGGCCGGTGTCCCAGAAGAGCGGCGACGTGCTGGCGTTACGGACCCGCAGGCCGACGTCGAGGTCGGCCATGGGCGTGAGGGTCGCACCGAGGTCCAGCCCCATCCCGAACGCCGAACCGACCCCGAGGTCATGATAGATCAGCTTCACGTTCCCGCCGACGGCCACGTACGGCGAGAGGGTGCGCGCGTAGTTGGCGTAGCCCACGACCTGGGTCGCGCTGACCATGCGCCAGACGTAGGGTCGATTGTTGGGTCCTTCCGGCGTAGTGTCACCGGGTACTGACTCGCTCGGCAACTTGGTCAGTTTGATGCCCGGGATGCCATTGTGCAGTACGGCGAACCCCAGCGACTGGCGTGGGGAGTGGAACGAGACGCCCAGGTAGTTGTGCTTGACCATGCCGGAGTGCTCTTCCGAGTGGAGGAAGAGCACCGAGGTACGAGAGAAACCGGAGGGACGGGACGGGTTGTAGTAGATGGCGCTGGGATCGGAGGCCGCGGCTACGACCGCGCCACCCATGCCGATTGCCCGGGCCGATGTGCCCAGTTCTTCAAAGTCGCCCGCGTAGCGGGTCGCGAACGCGGCTGCAGCTAGTACGGTCAGCAGCACGGCGGTCCGGGTCCGGCCGATATCCGGCCGATGGTAGAAGCCCTTGGTCTTTGTCTTTCTCATCCTCAGTTCATTCAGCCCTAGATCCGGCGTACCGTCCCGGTCAGTTCCTTGCGCAGGATGCGCATCGGCCGGCTGTACGTCGGTCGGGCGGTTATGGTTACTTTGTACTCGCCCTCGGGCACCAGCACTCCGTTGTCGTCCCGGCCGTCCCAGACAATCAAGACCTCGCCTGGATGCTGTCTGTGCGGTGGGGCAAGCGAACGAACCAGTGTACCGGAAGGCGCGGTGATGTCCACCTGAATGTTGGCCATCTCAGTGATATAGAGCGCGATGGTGGTGCCGGGCTGGAGCGAGTCGAACTCGGCCGGATAGAAGCCTATGAGGTAGGCGTCGAGTCCGATCCAGTAGTACTGGCCGCCGTTCGCCTCGGAAACGAAGACCTGTCCGAATCGGCGCCAGATGGCAATGCCGGCCGGGGAGTCGAAGGAAGTGCCTTCGACTCCCTGCCGGCCAAAAGAGACGATGTACCTCAGGTCCATATCGAAGAGGTGGATCTGAGAGTTGGTCTGGTCGGTAACGTAGACATTTCCGTGTCGGTCGAAGGCGCAGTAGGCAAAACCGGCTTCATCCAGACCAATGCGGCGCATGTCGACCATACGCCGCTGCCGGCCGTCGTCGAGCGAGAACTGGCTGATGCGGGTCCGTCCCCGGTCAATGACCACCGCGGAACTGACTTGGAAGTCGTTGTGGTCGGCCTCAGGGTCGAGCACGCAGATCCCGGTCGGACCCTCCAGGTCGGCTGTCCAGGTCGTGACTGTCTTGCCCAGGGAATCGAGGACGACGATCCGGTTGTTGCCGCTGTCCGCCACGTAGACGCGACCGCGGGTGTCGATGGCGACGTCCCGCGGTGCGTCAAGACCGGAATCCACTGTCGAGACCCAACTCAGCCTTGCGTGTTCGTACTTGAGCCTGACCACCCGGTCGTTGTCGGTGTCGGCAACGTAGACATCGCCGTGCTTGTTGCAGGCGATACCGTGCGGATGGCTGAAACGGCCGGTATCGCTCCCCGGCGACCCGTAGATGCGCGGCTCGATCAGTTTCACGTTGTAGACGATCTGGCTGGAGCCGGAATTGACTCCGAACATGGTCAGGATGTGGTCGTCGTTCGACGTAGTGGTGTCATCCTCCGCGACCATCTTCGCCCCGCACATTCCCTGCGGGTCTTCGAGTTTGAAACTCCGCCCCAGATACATGCTGATGTAGAGCCGGCCGATTCGATTGAATCCCATGGTGTGGGTGAATGGTGGCACCAGGAGCGTGGTGGGGTCGTAGCCGATCAGTGCCAGGACGAGGGCAAGCTGCACTAACTAGATACTAGCAGGCCGGGGTTATCAGTCAAGCCACCGAGCCGGTTCGTTCCCGGCAAGGCGCTAGCGTCGGCTGCGGGCCTGTTTCGCCTCGATCTCCGCGAGGCGGGATGCGACTATCTTCCGGACCAGCGCAGAGGGTATGGGTTTCTCCCCGGTGAAGTGGATGGTGCCTTTGGTCAGGGTGAAACCTTCGAGCTCGGCCGCGAACTCGCGCAGCTGCGTCGGGCTCATCGGGAAGAGGCTGCAGTGGTCCTTGAAAGCAGCGTAGCAGACGAGCACTTTGCCCTGCCTGAACGCCGGCATCCTCCAGGCCATGAGTTCTACGGCCTTGGGCGCGGCGGCTCTGATGTCTTTCCGCAGTCTGGAAAGCGCTGTCCGAGAGTCCTTCGGCAACGCCTTCAGGTAGGCGTCCACCGCCTTCACTCCGGCATCTGCAGTTGCACCCTTTGTCGCCTGCGGTCTGACCTGTCTTCTAGAACTCGTAGGTGATGGCATTGTGCGCCTCCGTAATCAGCCTCCGCGCAAGCATCGTAGCGATGATCCGCTCGACTTCCTGCGTCGGTATTCTCTTCTGGAACATGGCCGAGATGGCCTGCGACAGGGTCTTGCGCTTGCGCGGGCGTCCGCGCTTCTCAAGGTTGCCGAGTACCTCGACTACGCGCTTCAACTTCGGCTCCTCGGCGGCCGGGACGGACGGTGCGGCGGTCACGGCCTTGTGATGCAGCTCGCCGAGGCTGGTGATGCGCCGGCATTTCATCGCGCCGGAATTCAGGAACCGGACCAGCGGGTCGAATCCCTTATCTCGAGACAGTATCGTGCATTCCGGCCTGGGCGACTTGTCGAAGACCCGGCCGAGTTGGAAGGCGATGAAGAAGTCGAGAGCGTTGCTGCCGTTGCCGGTGATCTTCTGCCACTCGACGCGGCTGCCGAGTTGTTGCGCCCGCGTGACGAGGTCAAAGGGGACGCTCTTCTGGTCAGCGCCGACGAATATGATGACGCGATAGCTGTCATCCAGTCTGGCCAGTTCGACCTGTTGTACGTTTTCGAAGTCAACGAGCAGCAATCGCGGCTTGTCGGCGGTGGCTACCATGATACCTCACATTCAGTGTTTTGGCCTGGGTCTCCGGCACTAGCCTGGTTCATCCTTGCCCTGCGATTCTCCATCAATCCGGCCCAGATGTCAAGGGCTGGAGATTCTCCGTCGGGCAGTGGAGCAGGCGGAGAACCGGCGACACGGGCAGGCGACATCGTCCCTGCTGCCTCTGGCAGCGTCCGGCCTACACTCCTTCCATTATCGCCTGCGACCTGTTGTGTCGGTCGTGTCGGGTCTTGCTGATGGGGTTGGCCGTGACGAATCAGGCCTGACCGGCCTTGGGCGGAAGCCGGGTCAGCCGCCTCCCGTCCCGTTCCCTGCACACGAGAGACCTCCAAACAACAGCATCACCGCGGCAAACACGATATATCTCAACACATATGTTGGGACCGGCAGACGGCCAGAGACGATTCGGTACGATGTGGTGTGCAGTCGGGGAAGCAGGCCAAGACCCAGGTATGACGGCTTCACTGCGTAGAGTGGTTCTGCTTCAACAACGAGTCGAAGTCAGGACCGACTGTCCCGCCGAGGCGGCGGATGGCTGCGAGCTGCAGGCGGGCGTCGTCGAGCCTGCCAACCTTGTAGAGACAGACCATGTAGTTGTAGCGGAGTGCAAGGTTTTCCGGCACGAGCTGTATCGCCGTGTCGTACTGAGGAATTGCCTGTGAGTACCTGTCGAGTTTCTGCAGAACGTCGGCAAGTTCGGCGCGGAAGTCCGCCTGTTCCGGTGCCAGGCCCACCGCTTTGCCGAGTTCGAGGCAGGCAGCCTCAAGTTGTCCCCGGCGCTTGTGGATTCCGCCCAGGAAGAAGTGGGTTGACGGCGTGGAGGGGGCGGTGCGCGCTGCATCCGAGAGGAGCTGGAACGCCCGGTCCATAGCACCGCGTTCAAACATGATTATGCCGAGGTTGCGCGAGGCCTCGGCTTGCCCCGGGTACATGCTGAGCGCGTCTTCAAAGGCGGCGATGGCTCTTGATGTGTCGCTCTCGTGATAGTATAGCACGCCGAGATTGACGAGGCCCTGCGCGGCTTCGTTCCTGCTGTTGCTGCGGCGGAGGGGGTACAAAGTCAATGCCAGCGCGACGAGGACTAGTGTGAATCCGCCTGCCAGTCGCGGTAGCCACTTTGAGCCCGGCCGGCCGCGGTCCTCGGCAGCGGCGCGGATGGAATCAACGAGCCACGGCAACATCGCCCCCGCGAATGGTAGCAGGGCCGGCAGTGCGGGAGTGCGGTAGCGGGAGAAGATGAAGAAGACGATGACCGATGCCGCTGACGCGAAGAAGAAGATCGTCAGAGAGACCCGTCCAAGACCACGGGCGGTGAGCACCATCGCGGCAGAGCCGAGCGCGAAGACCAGCCCGAATGACAGCAAGGGAAGACGCAGTACCCAGGAGTGGCGGGCAAAGGAGTACATGTCTTCGTTGTCCGGAACTTCGTAGTCGTTGAAGTAGAGCATAGTCTTGCGCCAGAGCAGTTTTGTGAAATCGCGGCCATGCCTGGTTGCCCAGTGTATTGCCTCTCGGGTGTAGAAGCGGGAGACAGCGGAAGGAGAGAGCGGCTTCCCGGCAGCTCTGCTGGCGTGTCGGGCGAAGTCGGACTGCTCAAACTCAGTCGTCGGTCTGACCCAGGGCGGCGCCTGGTACTGGCCGGTCGCATTGTAGGGGCTGTTGCCGATGTAGAGGTTCTGACCTGCCTGGGTGGTAGTGAGCACGAACTCGCGGGCGAGGAGCGAGTTGCGGATGGACACCGGGGCGATGATGAGCAGTGCGCCCAAGAGGCCGGCGGCCGCGGACGCGATCCGCGGCTTGCGGCCGGTAGCCGGCGGCCTGAGCGCCAGCGCCAGAGGCAGCAGAGGCGTGAACAGCAGCATGTTGGCGCGGGTCAAGGCGGCAAGGCCCAGCCCGAGCCCGCTGGTGAACGGCCACAGCAGGGATCGGATGCCCGGGCTGCGGCCCGGGACTTGCCGTTCCTGGGTCAGGGCTCTGACGAACAGGAAGATAAACAGGGCGGTGAGGAAGATCGCGAGCGCTGTCTTTTCAATCTGGCTCTCGTAGAAGATGAACGGTTTGTATAGCGCGGCGAAGACCGCGGCAATGATCCCCGCCCGCCAGTCGAAAAGACGCTGGGCCGTATCGTAGACGATCAGCAGGAGCAGCACACCAAGTACGAACTGGAGGAGGTAGACTGCCCAGTAGCTGTGTCCGAACACCGAGTAGACGAGAGCGAGCAGGTAGGGGTAGAGCGGGTCCTGGTAGAACGGTGCCTTGACCGTCGCAGCCACTTCCGGCGTGCTGGGCCTGCCGATGATGGCCAGCGCCCACCGGTCGTAGGCCTGTCCGTCGATCACCGGACGCGTGAAAGACGGCGAGTCCGAGATGTCGAGGATGTTGGCGACGCGCAGTCCGGCGCCCAGGACAACTACCGCGACGAGAAGCCATGTGGGAGTGCAGGTCGGCCGGCCACGCTGTCGGCGCGGCATCGCAAATGGATGGACCTGCCCACAGGTTCGGCTTGCCGTGCGCTTCCCTACGTTCTTCGAAGGGGGATGGGAGCCCCCGTTTTTCCCCCGGGCCGTGGTCATGGATTCCTGCTGTCGGCGGATCTGACGGAGCCGGTGCGCAGCAAGGAGTCGAATCTGGGGTTGATAGCGCCGCCGAGGCGACGCGCGGCCTCGAGTTCGATTCTGGCCTCGGCATACCTGCCGACGTTGTACAGGCACACCGCGTAGTTGTGCCGGACAACGGGATTGTCCGGTCCCAGTTGGATCATCGTGTCATACTGCGCGAGCGCCTGCGGGTACCTGCTGAGCTGCTGCAGCGCGGTGGCCAGTTCGAAGCGGAACTCTACGCGACCCGGCGCCAGACCCACCGCCTTGCCAAACTCGGTGAAGGCGCTCTCGGTCTGTCCCCGGCGGATGTGGATCCTGCCAAGGAACAGGTGGGTCGTCGGGTTGGAAGGCTCTGCGCGGGACGCATCCGACAGGAGCTGAAAGGCACGGTCTACGTTGCCCCGGGCGAGCAAGAGGATGCCGAGGTTGCGCGACGCCTCGGCATGGCCGGGCCTGGTGCGGAGCGCCTCCTCAAAGGTGGCAACGGCCCTGACAGTGTCGCCTTCGTGGTAGTAGAGCGAGCCGAGGTTCACGAGGCTCTGTGCCGCTTCGGTCTTGCCGGCTCCGTGGTGAACCGGGTAGAGCGTCAGGGCGAAAACGACAACGACGATGGCCAGCCCGCCCGCCAGCCGGGCGGGGAACGCCGGACGACGTGCGCGCGGCGATTGCCGCAGTCCGACGGAGTCGGCCAGGCAGGGGAGCATCGCGCCGGCAAAGGGGAAGAGCGCGGGCAGCGCCGGCAGGCGGTAGCGCGAGAATACGAAGAAGACAATGACCGAAGCGGCGTATCCGAAGTAGAAGACGACCAATGACAGCGGGGCAAGCCCGCGCGCGAGCAGGATCATCGCGGCCAGGCCGAGTGCGAAGACCAGGCCGAAGGAAAGCAGGGGAAGCCGCAGGACCCAGGAGTAGCGGGAGAAGAAGTAGAGGTCCTGGTTGTCCGGGACCTCGAAGTTGTTGAAGTAGAGGACCGATTTGCGCCAGATGAGCCGGGCGAAGTCGCGAAGATGGCTGGTCGCCCAGCTCCACGCGGAACGCGTGTAGAAGCGGGAGACGCCCGAATAGGAGAGAGTCCTGCCCGCGGTCTTGTTGGCATACTCGGCAAAATCGGGTTGCTCGAAGTCGGGATTCGGTCTCACCCAGGGCGGCGCCTGGTACTGACCGGTGGTGTTGTACTGGCTGTTGCCTATGTAGAGGTTCTGGCCTGCCTGGGTGGTTGTGAGCACGAATTCACGCGCCAGAATCGAATTGCGGATTGACACCGGTGCGATGACGACCAGTACGCCGAGCAGGCTGGACGCGGCGGCCCCGATCCTGAGCCTGCGGTTCCTGGCTTGCGGGTTGAGCGCCAGCGCCAGGGGCAGCAGCGGTGCAAACAGCAGCGAGTTGGCGCGCGTAAGCGCGGCCAGGCCCAGGGCGAGTCCTGTGGCCAGAGGCCACAGGAATGGCAAAGCCCGATGTCCGACCGACGCAGGGCGGGTATGGAGAGAACGGACGAGCAGCCAGAGGAAGAGGGCAGTGAGGAAGACGGCGAGCGAAGTCTTCTCAATCTGGCTCTCGTAGAAAATGAGCGGTTTGTAGAGGGCGGCGATGGCGGCGGCCGCGACGGCGGCGCGGCGGTCGAACAGGCGGCGGGTCGTGTCGTACACCAGCAAGAGAAAGATCATCGCCAGCGCCAGCTGGCCCAGGTAGACGGCCCAGTAGCTGTGGCCGAAGGCCGTGTAGATGAGGGCGAGGAAGTAGGGGTAGAGCGGGTCCTGGTAGAAGGGCAGTCCCGGGGCTTCGCCTTTGACGATAGCCATGGCCCAGGTGTCGTAGGCCTGGCCATCAATCACGGGCCGCGCGAAGAACGGTGAGTTCGACAGGTCCGCCAGATTGGCGATACGCAGACCCAGGCCGACCAGGAGGATGGCAGGCAGCAGCCAGGTCAATCTGGAGTTCACTGTGACGGAATGCGGCGGAGCTTTCACGCGTAAGTAGTCTATGAATGCACAGGCCGCTGTAAAGGCGGGCAGGATTACGCCCGCAGCGTCGCCGCAAATCCCGGGTCTAACAGATGTTGATTGACTGCAGGCAGACACGTTCTATAATCAATTGTTGCCGCAGGCAGAGGCGTGCGGCCGACCGGGTTAGATCCTCTGGGCGGCCTTTCACGCACCTTGCCGGTTCCGGGTTCTGTCGACCAGGTTTTCGGGTGCCTGGGTCAGCGTCAGAGGCAACTGGTTGCCTTTATTGGGATTGCACTTCCGTCAAAGGAGGTCGGTCATGAAGTCGAGAGATACGCTATTCCCTGGTATTGCTTTGCTTGGTCTGGCTTTGGCTCTCACTACCGGCGTGGCCTTCGGCCAGACCGAGGTTTGGGCGAGCCACTACAGCGGTGACGGCTTTCAGAACGAAGCTACAGCCATCGTCCTGTCGCAGGATACGACCGTGGTCATTACCGGCTTCAGCGTCGGCTCTGACTTCAGCCGCGACATCTACACCATGAAGCTTCGGCGGAGCGACGGCGGTGAAGTGTGGGCGACTCGCTGGTCCGGTCCCTCCGGATCACGCGACGAAGCGTGGTCGGTGGCGGTTGACGACCTCGGCGACGTGTTCGTGACCGGAAGGACGTACACGGCCGCGACCGATACCGACTTCGTCGTGATCAAGTACGGCGGTGACGGCACCGAACTCTGGACCAGGACCTACAACAACGGTGGTGTGGACGTAGCGCGGGTCGTGGTGGCGGACCAGCGCGGCGGCTGCTTCGTGACCGGATACAGCAATGCCGGTTCCGGCAACGGCAACCAGGATTACGTAACGATTCACTACGATGCCGATGGCGGCCAACGCTGGGTTTCCCGGATTGGCGGGCCCGGCAGCTGGCACGACTACCCGACCGGCATGCTGCTGGGCGCTGCGGGCGGCCTCTTTCTCACCGGTTACTCTTGGGGTGGATCCGAAACGCAGTATGACTACCTGACCGTCAGGCTTGACACGTTGGATGGCGATACCGTCTGGGTGCGGCGCTACGACGGCACCGGCAGCGCGCCCAAGGCCGACTACGCCTACGATATCGCCCAGGACGATTCGCAGTACATCTACGTAACCGGCAGGGCCGGAGAGCAGGGCACCTGGTATGATGCAACCACCATAAAGTACACCCCGTCCGGCACGGCCATCTGGGTCAACCGGTTCGACGCCGGCTGGCTGGGGACAGACGGCGGCGGGCAGGTGGTGGTGGATGGACGCTTCAACGTCTACGTAGGCGGTATCGTGCTCGACGCGGTCAACGACATGTACGACTTTCTCACCTTTCGCATCAACCAGGACAACACCAACCCGTGGTTCCAGACGTTCGATGCCAACGTCGAAGACGACGACAGCCTGACCGCCATGGTCGTCGACGACCGGGGTAACGTCTGCGTGACCGGCTGGACCTACGTCTACCAGGGCGACATCGACTGGATGACCATCAAGTACAACGCCGACGGCGCCAAGATCTGGAGTGCCAGCCACCAGACCTTCGGCGAGGACGACCAGCCGTTCGGGATCGTGATGGACGAGAATGGGGAGTACTACGTTACCGGGTTCGACTATGCCGGGCCGGACGAGAACTACTGCACGGTCAAGTACACCGAGGACGACGTGGGTGCGTTCCGCGTCGTGCTGCCGGACGACAGCTTCCGCCTCGGCGCCACGGTCGTGCCGCGCGCCTGGGTCCGCAACTACAGCGCGCTCACGTCCAGATCGTTCGCCATCCGCTGCGAGATCGGCGGGTTCTACTTCGACGCCCAGTCGGTGGACACTATACCCGCCTACGATTCGGTCGAAGTTTCATTCTCGCCCTGGCCGGTAGAACAAGCCGCACTGGGTACCAACCAGGTCGAGTGCTACACCATGCTCGAAGTGGACAAGGAACTCACCAACGACACGGTCTATGCGCAAGTGACGGGTGTACCCGCCTGGGAGCGGCTGCCCGACGTACCGGCGGGAACCAGGCGCAAGTCGGTGCAGATGGGCGGTTCTCTTGGCAGTGTGTCGGACTCGCTGGTCCTGGCCTTGAAAGGCAACAACACGGACGAGCTGTATATCTACAACGCCAGGCAGAACACCTGGTCCCAGGGCTCGCCGATCCAGGGCCGGAAGAAGGTGAAAGCCGGGGCCCAGCTGGAAGGCGACACTTCGGGCAATGCCTACGCGTTCAAGGGCAACAACTGCGTTGAGTTCTGGAGGTACTCGGTCGAGGCACGGTCCTGGTCGCAGAAGCGTGACTATCCGCGCGGAGGCGGGAAGAAGTTGAAGGCCGGTTCGAACCTGGCCTTCGTGCCGCAGCTGAATGCCTTCTATGGCAGCAAGGGCAATACCTACGAGTTCAACCTCTACGACATTGCGACCGACAACTGGCTGCCGAAGCGCGCGGTCCCGGCCGGGCCATCCGGGCGCCGTAAGCCCAAGGACGGCACGGTGATGGCCTACGACGGTGTAGGCACCATCTACCTGCTCAAGGGCGGCACCCACGAGTTCTATGGCTATTCGGTCGCGAGCGACTCCTGGTACCCGCTCAAAGACATCCGCTACTCCGGGTACACCAGTAGAAGGCGGAAGATGAAGAAGGGCGCGGCCGCCGCGTTCGACACCGAGCACAACCGCTTCTACGCCCTGAAAGGCGGCAAAGGCGGCGAGTTCTGGTTCTACGACCCGGCGCAGGATACCTGGGTCGAGCCGTCGGTGGACAGCTTCCCGACGCCGCCGAGGATGAGACTGCCCTACACCGGCGCTGACATCTGCTACGGTGCCGGCAAGATCTTCGCCCTGCGCGGGAACAAGACCAACGAGTTCTGGCGCTACAACGCCAACTTCCCGCTCGACTTCGGCGCGGGCAAATCCGGGGCGCAGGCGGGAGATGCCTCGCCGCTGCGGTTCCAGCTCTCAGCCGCGCCAAACCCGTTTGCTCGCCGCACCTGGCTCTCCTACTCGCTCCCCTCTGCCGCGCACGTGCGACTTGAGCTCTACGATGCGGTCGGCAGGCTGGTGCGGGTCGTCGGCAACGGGCGGCAGGGCGTGGGCCGGCACGTCGTCGCACTCGACTCCGACGGCCTTGCCGCCGGGGTCTACCTGGTGCGGCTCGACACCGGCCCCGGCAGCGAAGCCCGGACCGTCAAACTCGTAGTCCGATAGCCGGACTCAGCGGGTGCCGTACCCGCCCAACAATGCCGGGGCGCACTTCCGTGCGCCCCGGCAGTTTCGCCTGGGAGTAGCCGACCGTCGGCGGGTCGCTGACTTCCGAAGTCGGGGGCCTGCGCCCGCAAACCGCGACCTCCGAACCAGCAACCAAGGACAAGGAACCTGGAACCGGTGACTCGCGCGGGTGCGGGCAGAGGCGTCAATAGCGGGAAGGGGAGGGAGATGGAATGGGCGAGGCGGAGTCTCGCCACCCGGTTCCGAGATATCCTAGATTGACCTGACCAGGGCAGCAAGCGCCCGGGCAACCTCGACCAGTTTACCGCACTCGACGATCTCCGGCAGGTCCTTCTCGGTGTGCGTTACGGTACGCATCAACTCGGGCACCAATCCGGAGGTGAGAGCAACAGCCGGGACCCCGGCCTGGACGAATACCATGTGGTCACCGCTCTGCCAAGGCTCACCGGGGACCAGGCCGGCAGAACCGGCGAGCGTGTTGCCGACCCGGCGCGCCAGTTGCTTCGCGCAGCCGTAGAGCGAGTACTCGGTCTTCCCCTTCACGTACCCGACGTCATCCACGTTCACCGCGAGCACGATACCGGTCATCGCGTCTCCGTAGCGTTTCAGGTAGTCCATCTGCCCGGCCGCGCTGTAGTGGTCCTCTCCGTTGAGGGCGACGATCTCCACCCCGAGTTCGCCGTCGTAGTCTGCCAGCATCCCGGCCAGGAGCAGCAGCACTACGGTTCCGGACGCGTTGTCCGACGCCCCGGGCGAGTCCTCGTAGGCGTCGATGTGCGCGGTCAGTACAATCTTCCGGGCCGCGCCGGCGTTCAGCCGCGCGACCACGTTCGACCCCTTAGCCCGCCGGCGACCTCCGTCAATCCGAAGACGCAGCCTCGCGCCGGCGTGCCGCGCCAGCTCTCTTCCGACCTGGTCGCGGCAGTGGGCGCAGGGGATCCCGAAGTCGCCGTCCACGATGAGGGGGAACGGGTCCAGCGCGCCGACCATATCCGGGTTGCGCTTCGTTGCCGCCACGATGGCGGCCGGATGCTTCTGCTCGAGCAACGCGACGACCCGCCGGTGGTGCTCCGGGTTGTAGAAGACGAAGTTCTTCGGCATCAACTGCTCATCGCATATCGGACCGCGCAGCAGCAGAATCCTGTCGCGGCAGTCCGCGCGCTCCAGTTGGCTGACGGTCGAGACGGCCACCAGCCCGGTCCGTACGTCGCAGCTCAATGTGTACGGGCTGGCCAGCACCTCGAACCGCCCGTTTCCAAGCGAGGCGCGGGCGACCGGGTGGTCGAGGCAATCGAAAGGCGTCGCGTCCACCTCGTATCCGAATCGCCGGACCGTGCGGGCAAAGAAAGCGGTGGCCGCGCGGTTCCCGGCCGAGCCGGTGCGCCGGTTCGGCTTCACCGAACAGAGCTTCTCAAGGTAGGCAGCCGCCTTGCTTCCGGGGTCACTCGTTGACATGCAACTCCTCTCGAGTCCGCAAGGGCGGACGGCGTTCTCTCTGCACCACGACAACCTAGCAGGGGCTGGTCTGATGTCAACTCCAGGCGGAAGACGTTCAGGGGCAGCGGTCAGCCGGCTTGAGCTTGAGCTTGTGCTTGCGCTAGTTGGAGGCTGGAGGTCCGCGGGCCACGCCCACGCCAGTCTGCAATCTGCGGTCTGCAATCTGCAATGCCTCGTGGAAGCTGCCCGAGATGGGGTGCTCGTTCCTGACTGCTCCACGCACGGAATGGCCCTCTCTCTCACTCCCTCGGCAGCTCCCCATGGAGCGGCGAGAACCGCTCCCGATTCTCCACCCCGGCTGATGCGGTCTTTCATTTCAGGAGTAACTGAGTCTTTGCATCGCGGAACCGCCCCTCATCAGTGCCCTGAGGCTGTTCGGTCATCGCATTCGGGGGCTGCCCGGGGGACGGTACCCCCAGTGCTGCCCGGGACCGAACCAGGGGCAATGACCTGTAGAAGCTAAGCTGTTCTTTGTCTTAGGCTTAAGCGCACGAGACCAGACCAGATTCGGGTCATCTCGGCCCGGATTCGGGATTTCCGTTTCCCCCGCCGAACACCGCCCGGTTCAATCACAATCCGGCAAGCGTCGGAAGCACGGCTTCATCAAGGTCACCTGGTTGGCTGAGCGCCGTCAGCCGGCTTGAGCTTGTGCTTGCGCTTGGGCTAGCTTGATGCTTGCGGCTTGAGGTCCGCGGGCTACGCCCGCGCCAATCTGCAATGCCTCGTGGGAGCTTCCCGAAATGGGGTGCCTGTCGCACAATCTGTGAAGTTGCCGTCGGCCCGAGACGTGAATTGTCGCAGCTATCGGTAGGCTAGGCGCTGGGCGTCCAGACGTTGTCCACTTTGATGCCCCAGCGCTGGGTGTGGCTCGCCAGGAGTGTCCGGGCATCCTGGTCGCCACACTTCGATGGTATGACAGTCTCGAAGCGCCCCCCGTTGGTGTCCGCGTAGGCTCTGAAGATCCTAAACTGCTCGTGCGTGTGCTCGTCTCCCAGTGTCGCGCAGGACTCGGCCTCCAAGACCACGAAGACACCTGCGTTGTCGCGACATGTTAGGTCGGGGTAGTATCTCTGATCTGGTTGGTTCTGCCAGTGTACTTCAGATGGCGTGGTCCATCCTGGGATGTCCGCGCGTATGTCGGAGTAACCCCTTTTCTGGAAGAACATAGCCATCATCAGAACAAGTTGGTCATGCTCGGCAACTTCGGAGGCCGTCCTAGGCATTGGGTGGAACCTCCGGGCTGGCCTTTCTCGGTTCAGCGACTTCACGGACAGCAACGTACGCCAGACCTAGCTCCGCGACGCACAGCTCTTCTGAGGCGGCATCCCAATACTCAACACGCTTGAGTGAGACAACAACGTGCCCCTTTGGCATCACCATGGCCGTAAGGTGCTGCCTCGCATCGGGGCTCAACGGTAGCTTCCCGAAGTCGAGGACAAGATCCCTGACCGGGTCTTCATCTCGGTTCCGAACGGTGAAGTATCCCTTGAGCAAGAGGATGTGACGAGGCGTGAGGTTCCAAACCTTCAGTTTTACCGCCGGAGTGTCCTTCACCTTGCACAGGTTTCCGAACTCGTCCATTTCGAGTCGTTTGTCTGCAAGGTGCACCTCCCGGCACACCTGCCGTGCCGATTCGGGGAGCTTCTCGTAGGAACTCGTGCTTTGGTAGAGGTTGGCCAGCACAATGCCTTTGTTCGCTGCTAGGACGCCTGCCGTGGCGAGAGCCATGTCCCGTGTGTATACCACGTACATCACGGCTGCCAAGAGCCCGATGGCCTTGGCGAAATTCAGTGCGACAGCCGCCAACCCGTTGTTGTGAAGTACGTACTCCGCCACGGCCGCGATGGTCAGTGCTAGGAGCAGCCCCATGAATACCCACCAGCGTTTCGCAAAACGCCACGCGCGCTTCGACGTGGTGGTTCGTTGCCGGCCGCCGCCCACGACGAGGGCGCCATAGTCAGGCGGGGGCTGTCTGTCGCGTGTCAATGCTTGCCTACAATCTAGCTTGTGGGTACCGCTTGTCAATCCTTGCCGCGCGCATTACCGGGCGGACTACTACTACACGCCTTCCAAGTGGAAGAACGGAGGGGAAGCACCCAGGCAGCTCGCGCTGGTCGTCATCGGACGCGAGATAGGATTAACCCTCGACCGGGACTTGGTGTCTTGGTGGCGAAACTCCGTCCGGCCAGTCATCGTCGGGAGCAGGGGAGAAGTCGGGGTCGGGTTCGTACCTGGGTCTTAATCTCAGCCTCAATCTTGACCTCAACCTCGCGGCGAAGCCGCGACGGATGTCCCGAAGCTTCTTGGAATGGGGTGCCTGGCACTGGTCCCAACGAGTCGCCCAATGGGTGACTATTCCTAGATCTCCCTGCCTGTTGACAGGCGAGAACATCCATTCTACAATTGACACGACTTGAGGGTGCGGCAGACGCAGGGTCTGTCACGCAGGGAACCTCGACGCCGATTCGTGCAAGTTCTGTGAGAAACCTGGAGGCAGCACTTGGCAATCGGAATGAACCGCAGCTCGTTCGGTCGGAACTCAACCTCACACAATCGGGCCGCAAAGGCCGGGGTATTCCTCTGTGCGCTGGCGCTGGGGGTCTCGGTGAGTCTGGCGTGGACTCCGTCGGTTCCCGATACAATCCTGCTGCCGGATTCGCTGGGGCCGTTGCGGCCCGGCTACCATCTGGCCTTCGGCAGTTCGACCGACAACATCTACGTAGCGAGTGAGTCCTCGGACGTCATGGTGGTGGACGGGAACCAATGGGGTACCTTCCAGCGTATCAAGCGCATCTACACCAACGCAGGGATCGGAGGGGCACTGCTGGTCGCGGAGCACAACAAGCTGTATTGTACCTATCCCTCAAGGGGTCGCATCGGTATCATCGACTGCGTCACCAACGACACGGTGGGTTCGATTCCGGTGAGCACGCGCCCGAAGCTGCTCTGCTACAGCAGCGTCAGCGACAAACTGTACTGTTGCGACAGCGTCAACCGAAGGCTCTGGGTAATAGACTGCGCGTCAGATACAGTCCGCAAGGTCATCTCAACTGCGTCCAGCCCCGTCGATATGGTCTATGACCCAACCACCAATAGGGCGTACGTTGCGACCCTAGGGGCGGTGCTCGCGATATCCTGCGTGACCGATTCCGTCGTTGCCAGCATAGACAGGGCAAAGTCGTCGAGAGGGCTGTGCCTTAACAAGCGTCGCCAGAAGCTCTACGTGCCGGGGTCCCGTTACGCCGATCCCGAGACCATCTACGTGGTCTCCACTCAGACCTATGCCGTGACACCCATGACAACGGCTACTCGGGGAATCATACCGCTCTTGGCGTGCAATGAGGCGACCGACCGTCTTTACTATAGCGCCTACGGCTGCGAGGGCGTAGAGGTGTACGACTGCGTGGGCGACACGTACGTGGACTATGAACGCACGCCCTGGTATGAGGCTGAAGCAATTGCTTGCGACACCTTGCATAACCGGCTATTCCGTCTTTCCGAGAACCACCTCTCCATTTATGACTGCGTGACTTTCGATGCCGTCGCCCGGCACAGCGTCGGGATGAGCGATCCCTACCCTGTCCTGGAACTGGACCCGGCCCGCTACAGGGTGATGAGCGCCAACTGGTCTCCCGTGGGTGGCGCGGGCAAGCTCAGAGTGTTTGACTACAAGCACGACACGACGTACAGAAGGGGAATTACTCCGCTCTGCGGCTGGACCGGTAAAATGTGCCGCAATCCCGCAACGGGCAGACTGTACTGCGGTTGGGGCGGAGGCGCGGCCGTGGTAGACGAGCAGACCAACCGTGTGGTCAAACATGCGTATGGCGTCAGCGGCAACATGGTGCACAGCCGTGCGAGCGACAAGTTCTACTCCTCGTCTTCGTATGGCCTCTTCGGCGAGAAGAGCGGACTTGGCGTAGTGGATGGACCGACGGACAGCCTGATCAAGATCGTGGGACTAGGTGACGACCGCTGGCAACTCTTCCCTAGCTGGTGTCCCATTGGGAACAAAGTGTACTGCTTCGCCAGCAGGGGTGCGCGTTTGTTCATGGCGGCGGTGTCTTGCAGCACCGACTCGGTCGTGTGGGAAAGGGACATGTACGACCTCGGCAGATGGTTTAGGTACCTGGACAACGGACTGATGCTGTGCAATCACTCGGATAGCCTGGCGCTCATCGATCCCCGCACAGACAGCGTCCTGGTCGATTCGTCACTGGCGGCGGGCGGCATATACGCGGTCACGCACACCCGAGATGGTGAGAAGTTCTATCTTGTCCGGTACGGACGGCTGGAAGTCCGAAGTTCCAGTTCGCTCTCCCTGCTTCAGACACTAAGCTGGCCCTACTTCGGTTCCCAGATGATGACTTATCTCGCGTACTCCGATACGACTCAGAAGCTCTACTGGTTCGCAGGAGACCTCGAAGGAGACAGTGTGCTGGCGATTGACGCCACCAGCGACACGGTCACGGCTCGGATGGCGACCAGCGCGCTGTACGGCGGCGGCGCATGCTTTGACCATACCGGTAGGTATCTATTCTGTGCCTCTTACTTCGACAGCTCATTGAACGTCTATGACATGCAGGCGGACAGCTTGGTCGGCGTGCTTCCGCACGTAGAGCACGTGAGTGGCGCCAGTCTCGCGTCGAGTCCGGAGCAGCGCCGAATCTACGTTGGATGCCCGGATGTGATTCTGGTCTATCCGGACACGCCGCCGGGGGTCGAGGAAACGGCGAGCGCCGAAGTGCGAGCGACGAGTCCCGGCCCGACTGTCGTCCGTGGCACTCTCCATCTGCAACCTGCAATCTGCAGTCTGCAATCGGAAATCGGCCTGCTCTCCGTCGACGGACGCAAGGTACTAGACCTCAGGCCCGGTCCAAATGACGTCCGGTCGCTAGCTCCGGGAGTGTACTTCGTCCGCGAGGAGTCGCAAGCCTCAAGCTACAAGCCACAAGTGCAGAAGATCGTGATAGCCCGATGACGACTGGACTGGCCACGGGGAAGAGGTGAAAAGGAGGCGCGCATGACCTGACTACGAAAACAGTAAGGGCAGCGCCTGCCACCTCTCAAAGTACTACGGAGAGCACTAAATGTTTGACAGCTTGAGGTCATGTTGCCGCATATCGGACGTGCTCTTCCGCAAAGTAACTCCTGACCACTTCTGGCTGGCGTTGCCGGCTGCGTAGGTAGGATCGGGCC
>Ga0194125_10000559_pt1 | contig 61872 bp, 61 predicted proteins | sample TA2KigC250mmetaG_FD_148626 | JGI IMG/M metagenome (GOLD analysis project Ga0194125, IMG submission 148626) | Freshwater microbial communities from Lake Tanganyika, Tanzania - TA2015034 Kigoma Deep Cast 250m | ecosystem: Environmental > Aquatic > Freshwater > Lake | place: Tanzania: Lake...
ATTTTGAGTGTCTCACTTTTCGAGAAAAAGCCCATTTTATCGGCACTCGTACCACCAAAATGCACAAAACTGATCACCATGCCAGACAACCAATTGACTTTATTCGATTATTAATTGGACACCCGTGATGGAGAATATGAAGTGATAAAAGTAAACTACGTCCCCCATCCACGTCCCCCATCCAAAAATACAGGAGGAAAAACACCAACAAGTCGCTCCCCGCGCGGGAGCGGGGAACACGTAAATTATCTTTTTTACTTTTGTTCATGGCAGCAGCAATGTACAATGTGCAACGTGGCCAAACAATTGCTTTTTATGTGATTGATTTAGAAACATATTGATTAAGGGGAGAAAAATTATGGCAAAACTGGGAAGTAAGAAAAAACCGGCTGTAGCACGGGTACAGACGGAAAAGAGAGCTGGCGAAATAATGCAGACTTGCAATGAACAAGGATGGCAAGTAATTGTGGGAATAGAGCCGGATAAACCTGAAGATGTGTCGGACATTAAATGGCTTCTTAAAAAATATGCGAAGCATCATGAGCCGCAGACCAGGTTTGGCCCCATAAAGGTCAGCCCGAATGACTATTGCCCTTGTGGAAGCGGTTTGAAATATAAGAAATGCTGTTTAGGCAAGGTGTGAACAAATGGATTGAGAGAAGGCGACTCGAATCTCGGTTTCAAGGCGGCTAGCCCTTTCCAGGGATGCCCAAGATGATCATTATTTAAGCTTGGCAAGGAAGCTCAGGTGGATTTTTTGATTACTGGCGACAAAGATTTATTGAACATCTCCCCCGATACTCTGATGAAAAAAGGAATTCCGTGCCGGATCATAAATCCCAACGCTTTCTTGGAGGTTTACCTTAAAACCTGAAGATGGGGGATAAAATCGCGACCGATGCTTTATTCCATCATGATCCGTTGCTTTCCTGGAACGGATTTGCCGGTTACTGGGGCTCAGGGAAAAAATAGAAAGCCCCCTGCCCAGCGCACTAAAAGTCATCCTGATCTTTAACCTATGAAAAAAGGAAGGGGAGCGCCTTCCTTTTCCACGCAGGCATAAGCATTATGATTGTGGATGGATTCCAGGTTCTCGGATTCCACGCGGAACCAGGTAATGTTGGAATGGGCATTAAGGCGTAAAGCAATATTGCGGACGACGTCTTCTACGAACATGGGGTTGTCATAGGCCCTTTCTGTAAGCAGTTTCTCATCCGACCTTTTGAGGAGAGAGAAGACCGCGGAGCTGGCCGAATTTTCCACGATGCGGATCAAATCCTCGATCCAGAAAAATTTCCGAAAAGTTACTTTAACGGTGACCAGGCTCCGTTGATTGTGAGCGCCCTTTTTGCTGATTTCTTTCGAGCAGGGGCAAAGCGTGGTTACGGGGACAGTTATTCCAACGACCAATGAGTGATGCCCATTGGTTAAAGAAGCCAGAAACTGGCAGGAATAACCCATCAGGCTCTTGGCCCCGGAGGCAGGGGCCCTTTTCTCGACAAAATAAGGAAATTCCGCCTCCAGGTAAGCCGATTGAGCGTTTAACTTTTCTTTCATCTTATCCAAAATGGTGGAAATGGCCTTGATATTAATTGTGCCGCGGTATTCATTTAAAATTTCGATAAAGCGGCTCATGTGCGTGCCTTTAAAATGGTGAGGAAGGTTGACGTACATGTTCACCTTGCCTACCGTGTGTTGCACTTTGTTCCGCTTGTCCAAGACCGTTATGGGGTACTGGATATTCTTAACCCCAACTTTATTGATCTCCACGCGACGATAGTCTCTGCGATTCTGGATGTCGATCATTTGAGGGGCCTGCGGTAAGTGGCCTGAGAAGTATCCGATTCCCATACCGAGACCCGGCTTACCCGATGAGTCCCCTGGTCAATGCGGCGGGCGAGCTCTTCAAAGATATAAGCCGCAAGATTTTCGGACGATGGGTTTTTTTCTTTGAACATGGACAGTTCGTTTAAGTAACGATGATCCAGAGCCTGAAGCACATCCCGGGTCTTGTTTTTAAGAAGGCGAAAGTCCAGGACCATTCCCAGTTCATTTAAGGTTTCGCTTTCCACGGCAACCTCGACGCTAAAATTATGCCCGTGGAGGGATTCGCATTTTCCCCCGACTTCTCGCAGATTGTGGGCTGCGGAAAAATCAGTTTTGATCTTGATTTCGTACATTTGCTTACCTAACGGATGGAACTCCCGAATAAAAGATGTCGATATTGATGATCTCGTAAAAAATCGTCACTCCGGCCTGCCTGTGCCTGGCAGACAGGTGAAAACCGGAGTCCAGAGGTTTGATAAATCCTTAAAATACCTGGATTCCGGCTTCCGCCGGAATGACGGAAAAAGGGGCTTTCGGACTTTTTACGAGTTCATCAATATTCCAGAAAAAACTTTCCTTATTATAAAGACAAAGTTATCGCATTATGGCTGACTTGTCAACTCCAGGTCTGAGTTTGTCCCTTCAGTTTGATCAGTGATCTATTAATTTCAGGCGGTGCGCTGGCCAAGCCGAAAGGTAGATTCGCTTGGCATCATAAGGTGCTGGTCATTTCATGGAGGGGGCGGAAAAAGGCGCCCCGCCTAATTAAGCGGAAATACTGCCTGAACCTTTGGGAAAGGTTTCTTCCCGGCCGATGCTGCCAGCGCTAATCTCCCTTCCGCCTTGGTCACGACTGAAGTGGCGCCTAAAAAGTGAAGGGGGGCAAGCAGGGGTGGGTTTAAGTTTTTAATTGACTATCATACTCTTTTTCGTATAGGCTTTTTTTGCAGCGTTAGGCGTAATTGGGGAGACTGGTGAAGGCCTATAAATTTGTTTTATTTAACGTATTCAGGCTTCTAAGCTTATACGAATTATTGCTTTTTTATTTTTGGCCGATAGTTCTTTTTAACATCCAGCCATCATTGTAAAACTATCAATGGTCAATGATGATGAACTCGTAAAAAGTCCAACCACATGTCATTGCGAGGAGCGTAGCGACGAAGCAATCCCATGAAATCAAGCACTTATGAAATACGAGATTGCTTCGCTCCGCTCGCAATGACCACTTTTGGGACTTTTTACGAGACCATCAATGATCATTGGAAAATTAGCAGTGAAAAAAGACTTTATTACGGGAACTGTTTATTGCTGATTTCCCATTGAACATTTTGCAATGATTTTTTACCATTACGGAGGGGTGGCGTGAAGATCGGGATGATGAATAATCCCCGTTATGACCTTGTGGCGGAAATTGCCTGGGCCAAAAAGAACGGATTCGATTTTCTGGACCTGACCTTCGAACCACCAGCTGCCTACGCAGGTGATCTCAGGGCGGCGGAGGTCAAAAAAGCCCTGCAAGATAACAGCCTGGGTGTCGTAGGCCATACAGCCTATTACCTGCCCATTGCTTCTCCGTACGAAACACTGCGTAAGGCCGCTCTGGAGGAGATCCGCAGGGCCCTCCAATTTTTTTCCGAGGTTGGGGCTTCCCGGGTAACAGTCCACCCGGACAAATCCATTGCCTTTATCTTGAATCAGAAGGGGATTCTGAAAACGAATATGCAATCCCTGGGCGAAATAGTTCATTGGGCCGACGGCCTGGGCGTGCAGATTCTTATCGAAAACATGGACCGTACGTTTAACATGGTAGAGCAAATTCAACAGGCCCTTTCCCAGATGCCCCAGGTTGGTTTTCATCTGGATGTTGGTCATGCCAATCTGAACGTGGAACGAAACCGGACCGAAGAATTTCTCCGGGCATTTCACGGACGTTTAGTCCACGTGCATCTTTCGGATAATTTCGGAAAAACCGAGGACCTGCATCTGCCTCTGGGGGCGGGAAACATCGAGTGGAAAAAAGTGATTACGCTGCTGAAAAGTTTTGGGTACGACGGGACCATTACCCTGGAGGTATTTTCCGCTGATCGCCGATATCTCCTTTTCAGCCGGGATAAATTGCGGGAGCTCTGGGAAAAATAGAGAGTAAATCCGCCATCAGATATCAGCGATCAGCAATTTGCTGAAGGCCTGGCAAAACTTAAGAATTAACATACACCATGCCGATTGTAGAGATGATGGAAGCGATTGACCCGGAAAAAACCGGGAGGAAGGAAAGTCTGCCGCCCCTCTCGCTTTTGCTGGCTCATTCCATGGACCGGGAGAAAGTGCAGGAAATTAAGGAACAAGATGAGATCCCCGTTATCGTAGTCTTTCCCGCTCGCGGCGATGAAGAGCTGCTGACCCTGGAGCGGGAGATTCAGATTCTGCAGCCATTGATGGGCAGGATCATCGATGAAATCTGGATCGCCTTCGGGGGAAGCGAGCATGATGACATCCCCCTGATGGCCAAAAAGTATAACGCCCAGGTATTCTATGCCAAATGGAACGGGATGAATGATGCCCGCCGGGGGGATTCGGGCAAGGGCCTTTCCATGCGGGGGTTGCTTTACCACCTCTGCGCGGAGAGAGGACTGAATAATCCCAGGGCCATCATCGAGTTTATAGACGCGGACATCCGGGAAGGATATTTCAATCCCCGCTGGGTCATTGATCCGGTCGGAGCCATCCTCTGGTTCGAACAGATCGAGGTGGCCAAACTTGTCTATCACCGCCCCTTTGGCGGCAGGCTCAACGCCTTCATCACCCCCTTTATTTCCATCTTTGATCACCCGGTTATCAACCCTCTAAAAAGGCTGCTTTATTTCCTCTCCGGAGAGATCGCCGGCACTCTGAATTTCTGGCTTTCGGTTCCCTTCAAGCAAAACTTCGGAATCGAAATGAAGATCCTGACCTCCCTGGCCTTGAACAAGGTAAACCTCCTTTCTAACGGCCAGGACCTAAGCCATGTAATCCAGGTTTTTATGGGAGAAATGGATCATAAACACAGCCCCCTGCGCAGCACCGGGAAAGTGAAAGGCCTGGATGCCATGGCCAAAGAGATTTTTCAGGCTTTTCTTGAGGATTTGGTTGAGGAAGGAATGGTCCGCCTGGACAGAGGCCTGAATTATTCCGACCGATTGCAAATTTCCACAGTAATTCCCCCTTCCGGGGGCGGGGAAGAAATGGGAACGCCCAGTAAACTGGATCTTCCTTCCTTTGAAAAAACTTTTTTCCCCTTAAAACACCTTCCGGAAATCAGAGCCATGTGTCCGTGGATTCGTTAAACAGTTCGGAGTAGGGAGTTCGGAGAAAGAAAAATAATAAGTTCGGAGTAAAAATAAAGAAATAAGAACTCCGAACTTAAAACTCCGTAACACTTTAGCTCTTTGAAAAAAGGTGTGTTGTAAAGGCCAAGGGATTCCAGGGGCCGGGGGCCAGAGAGGAACGCTTGGAATCATGAGGCGCTTATATCTCCGCATATGGGGCGGGCAAGAACCCCCGCCTCCTCCGGAGGAAAAGATCTTTTGTCCTCGTGGCCAAGCGGAACCCCACCCGATGCTTCCGGCGCGTTCCGCTCTAACCCCCAGCCCTCAACAAAGGCTTTAATACCATTTTTTCAAATCGCTAAACTGTTACAAAACTCCGAACTCTGGACTTTTTCTTCTGGGCGTAGAGAATGATGGATTTGGGGAAAAAATAATTGCAGATTTTTTCGGAAATGCTAAGGGGCCTGGAAAAAAGCGAAAGATGGAGGAACCTTCGGTAGGCCCGGGGGATGACGGCTTTCTCATCGTGCAGGCCAAAGATACAGCGCAGCAGCCAGTAAGGGGAGTGAAAAGCGTGAGCGAAACCCACGGCGTAAATGCCCAGCCCGTTTTCTTCCATGGACTGAGCCAGGGCCCGGGGGATGACCTTACGAATATGTCCCCCCGGGGTACGGAAGTACTCCGGGGAAAGCTTGTCATAGACGTATTCCGTGATTACAGTCGGGACCGTAACCGCGAGCTTCCCCCCGAATTTGAGAATCCGGGCTAATTCGGCTATGCCCAGCCGGTCATCGGCAACATGTTCAATAACCTCAGCGCAAATTATCTTGTCAAAGATTCCATCCGCAAAGGGAAAACGCAGGGCATCGCCCCTAAGAAGCAAAACCCGGCCCCTGGCTTCTTTACGCAGGCGCATTTGCCCTAAAACATAACGGGCCTTGAGAAGGCTGCGGTGGCTTAGGTCCATCCCCAGGATGGCGCATTCATGGCGGAAGCATTCAAAGACATGCCGGCCCTCGCCGCAGCCGGCATCGAGCACAAAATCTCCCTGGCGCAGAGGCAACCGGCGAAAATCAACGGTGAGCATGGATGGCTTCCTTATAGACTTCGACCATCTGGCGGGCGGCATTCTCCCAGGTAAATAAGCGGAGAACGCGGCGGCGGGCAGACTGCCCCATGCGCTGGCGGAGGCCGGGGTCTTTTAAAAGGCGGGTAATGGCTTGAGCCAGAGCCGTGGCGTTTCTCGGCGGCACCAGAATTCCCGCTCCATCATTACCCACGACTTCCGGAAGAGCGCCGGCCGTGCTGGCTACCACCGGAAGCTCGCAGGCCATGGCCTCGGCTGCCGGGAAGCCAAACCCTTCATACAACGAGGGAACCACAGCGATCTCGGCGCCGCAGTAAAGGCGAACCAGGTCTCCCGGGTCGATCTTCCCGGTAAAATGAACACGATGCCCGATATGGTACTTATCCGTAAGCGCCGGGGCAAAGGATCGTTCCGGAGCGCCGCCGTCCACTACCGTAAGGGTGACATCCTCGGGAAGGTAGGTCATGGCCTTAAGAAGGTAGAGAAGACCTTTTTTGCGGTCCTCGGAATTACCGACGAAAATGAGGCTCTTTGGTTTTTTGCACAGGCCGGGGGAAGGGGCAAATTCCCGGTTGTCCAAACCATTATAGACCACGCGAATTTTTTCCGGGGCCACGCCAAAAGCTCGAGTAATTTCCCGGGCGGAATCATGGGAAACAGTTATGATCCGGTCCAGACGATTGCTGACGATTCTCTGCATGATTAACGGATAATAAAGGACCCGCTTCACCTTTTGTTTCAGGTCGGCGGGTTGTTCGAACCAGGTAGCCCGGTCGATGGAGAGAGGGTGATGGAGGGTGGAGACTACGGGAACCCCTAACAGCTTCCAGAGGAGCATTCCATAGCCCAGGCATTGATTGTCATGGAGGATGTCAAAGCGGTGGTTCCTGGCCAACTCTATTAATTTAAAGAAGGCGCGGAAGCTGAAGGCTTTAATCTCCGGGAAGACGCCGAAACGGGAGGCGCTGAATTCGTAGAAATTCAGAGGGGAAAATATTTTGAAAGGGTTAGCCGGCGGGAGGAAATCTTTTTTCTTCCCGAAGAAGTTGAAATTTTCCACCCGGTGCACGAAAGCCCCTTTTAAGAACAAGGGCCAGGGTGGGCCAACGATGACATGCACTTCATGGCCGAGCTTTATAAGCTCATTGGCCAGGTAGGTCAGGTAAATTCCCTGACCTCCGCAATATGGATTACCGCGATAACTAAGCAAAGCGATTTTCAAATTTATCTCCTATCGCCAAAGGACGTAGCGCAAAGCGCATAGCGTTAACAGAAAAAAACTTACACCTTACAGCTTACACCCTACACCCTATTTTTTAAAAGTTCCCTAACACTTTACATCTTTGAAAAGAGGTGGGGCGTAAGGTTAGAGGGAATCCATGGTCCGGGGGCCTGGGCGGCCCGCTTGGAATCATAAGGCGCTGATTTCTTCGCGGGTGGGGCGGGGAAAACGCCCCCCGCCTCCTCCGGCGGAAACGAGCGAGGTTCTTCGTAGCCAAGCGGAAACCCGGCCGATGCTTCCGGCGCGTTCCACCCAGACCCCCGGACCTCAACAAAGGTGGTAAAACCACTTTTTCAAACAGCTAAGGTGTTACAAAGTTCCTTATAAACCTCAACGGTCCGCTCAGCCACTTTTTCCCAGGTAAAAAGCTCTTCGACGCGCTTGCGGCCCATCATTCCCATTTTTTTCCTGCCAGCTTCGTCCCCGAGAATTTTAATGATCCCCGCTGCCAGAGCTTGAGGATCCCGGGGGGGAACAAGAATACCGGCACCGTCCTCTCCCACGACTTCCGGCAGGGCCCCAGCGCGGGTGGCCACCACCGGCGTGCCGCAGGCCATGGCCTCTGCTGCCGGCAATCCGAACCCTTCATAAAGGGAAGGAAGGACTGCGAGTTTCGCGGAAGCATAGAGTTTACGGAGATCCTCAGCGGATAATTTTCCGGTGAATGTGACTCGTGAGTTCAGCCCGAGTTCCCGGACAAGCTGCGGAGCATAGGTTTTGAGGGGCGCTCCCTCATCGACGATGGTTAAGGAAACCTCTTGCGGAAGAAGGGTCATGGCTTGCAGAATATACAAGACGCCCTTTTTAGTGTCGTCGGTGTTTCCAACGAAAAGCAGGCTGTTTGGCTTCCTGAGTTCGTCGTTTAATGGCCGGAAAAAGTCGGCATCCAATCCATTATAGACCATGCGGATTTTGCTGAGCGGGACTTCAAAGGCCCGCTGGATTTCCCGGGCTGTCTCGCCCGAAGATGTGATGACCAGGTCACAATGCCGGATTACCCGGCGTTGCATGGTAAGAGGGTAGAAGACCACCGTATAGTATCTCTCCTGGAAATTCCGGTCGCGTTCCAGGCTGGCCTGGTAGTCTATGGTTAAGGGATGATGCACCGTGGTGACCAGGGGCCGGCGGAAAAATTTTGTCATTAAAAGCCCATACCCCAGGGATTGCACATCATGAAGAATGTCGAAGTTTTCATTCGGAATCATTTTTTTAAGAAGGCCGAGGGCGCGAATGCTGAAGATGAGCATCTCCGGAAAGAAACCTATGCGGGTAGCGGCAAATTCGAAAAAATTAAGTGGGCGGATGATGCGCCAGGGATCTCCCGGGGGAAGAAAATTATTGCGCACCCCCCAGAGATTCAGGTTTTCCACGTTGATAATTTTGGCCCAGGGCATGGGCCAGGGTTGCGGAGAGCCGACCAGAATAGTCAAAGAATGGCCCATCCGGGCCAGCTCCCGGGACAGAAAATAGAGATACACACCCTGGCCGCCGCAGTAGGGATTCCCTCGGTAGCAGAGGAGGCAGATTTTCATTTTGGGCTTTTCCACTTGACTCATGTTAACCTGTTGTTTAGGAATCAGTTTGTTTGAGAGGTATCGTTACCGGTGGCTTTCTGAGGCTCGGGGGCCAGGGCGCTTCGCTTGGCATCATGAGGCGCTCGGTTTTCCATGGATTAGGCGGGGAATAGCCCCCGCCTCAATGCCCGGAAACCCAGCAAATCCTTTCCTTCAAGGGTTTCTCCCGGCCGATGCTGCCAGCGCTCAGCCCCCTGGCCCCCGAGCCACGATACAAACTGTGTTTAACAACAACATGAGTCAAGTGGAAAAGCCCATTTCATTTTTCAGTTTTATAATGAACGGCAAAAGAAAGTAGTCATTACGAATAGTCCAGCATCGCTCAGAAAACCCCCCCCCTTTTCGAAAGGGGGGCGTGGTTGTTTACGGTTTGTTTTCTAACTTAGATTCTGCTGTGGATTCGGGGGCCGGAGGAGTGGTCTTGATGGTCAAGATAGTCCAGCCGATCCAAAAACCGAGAGTCAGGATTCCCAGAAATCCAATGAGCACAGGGATGGCCAGGGCCCAGTAGCTCTTAACGGAAATGCCCCACAAAAAAAAGATAGCCACGCCTATGATGGCCAGGCACAATAAAGCGCCCCAAACGCGGGAAGTATCACCCATTTACTTTGCTCCTTTCTCATTCCGAAAGATTCTTTCGGGGCTTGCCCATGATGACTAACACATCGCTCCATTGGGGATGCCAGGAAGCTATGCGATCTAACAATCTAAGGAAAAATAAAGCGACCGGCCTGGGGAATTTTTTTAAAATATTCGCCCAGTGAGGGAAACCCCAGAAGAGGGAAGTTCCCTTAATTTTCTCAATCCGCAAATGCCGCCGGGCCAGGGCAGTTATCGATGGATAATCAAATTTGAATGTGTGGTCCGCCGGGACTTCCCAGATATGCGGACGGGCAATTTCCCGTTTCCGGTAGCGCTGAAATAACCTGTTCAGCTTCCTGCCCAGTAAACAGCTTAAACTCTCAAAATTGGCCAGGGAAATGACCACTTTCCCTGCGGGAGAGGCTACGCGGCACATTTCCGCTACTGCCAGATCGGGGTTGCCAAAGTGATCAATTGCTCCTTTGCAAACCACCCGGGCGAAGGAACTATTCCGGAACGGCAGGTCTTCAGCCAGGCTGCTCACTAACCGGACCACCTCTCCAGAATCTTTGGTCCAGTCTCTGGCTTTCCTGATCATGACGCGGGAGGGTTCGCAGCCGAATAAAATTGCGCCCTTTTTAGCAAGGGAAATGGCGTCGATCCCCCGTCCGCAGCCAACATCCAGGATTCGATGACCGTTGGCTGAGTGAGCGGCCAGGAGTGTTTCTTCGGTCATGCGCTTAAAAACAAATTCAGTATCGGGAGAAAGAACAGGGGGCAGAACATCTTCATCGTTCCAATTCCGATCCACTTTGCCGGAAGTTGTTTTCTCCGGATTAATTTCCTCCCGGCCAGAATTCCTTTGAGCCGATTTTGCTGGAAAGGGATTTTCAGGCACGGGGTTCTCTTTCTGATAAAGCCACCCTGGGTCGGCGACGGGGCTGTGCGGCATGGCTCCGGGCCAGGGCCAAATCCACGATACGGCCGAGGAATTCGGGGTAAGTAAAGCCGGCGGCACGGGCCGAACGGACCATTCCGGCATCGGGGGATATGTCCGGGTTGGCATTTACCTCCAGAACGTAAGGGATTCCGTCCCGGCTTAGGCGTATGTCCACGCGAGCGTAATCGCGGCATTCCATGACCTGGTAAACCTTAAGGGATATGCCGGAAATTTCTTTTTCGATTTCCGGCGAAAGAAGCGCAGGGCAGCGCGGGACCGTATGGCAAAATTCCTGGCTTCCCTCCACCCATTTTGCTGAATAGCCGCAAATTCTGGGTAAGCCGGGGGGCATGGAGGAGAAGTCGATCTCGGATATGGGTAAAACCTGCGGATGGTCATTGCCAAGGATGGAAACATTCAGCTCGCGGCCATCGATGTATTCCTCGACTAAAACCGACTGTTTATATCCCTGGTAGATTTTTTGAACCTGCTGGTTGAGGGATTTTTCATCCTGCACAAAAGCGTCGTTGTCGATGCCCAGGCTGGCATCTTCCCGCAGGGGCTTGACGATGAGCGGAAAACGCAACCCGTCAAGTGATTCTTTTTCTCCGGGTTGCCAGACCCGGAAAAAAGGGGTGGAAATATTATAGTGGGCGAAGATGGACTTGGTTTTCCCTTTATCCTGGGAAAGGGCCAGAACCAAGGCGGGAGAGCCTGTAAAGGGGATATCCATAAGTTCCAGAAGCGCTGCCAGGTTCATCTCCAGCCGGGTTTGACCGAAAAATTCTTCACAGAGGTTGAAGATTAAATCGGCCCGGGCTGAAAGAATTTTTTCCAGCAAAGAGGGCAGCTCGTCATCGGCTTCCAGGGTTTTTACCGAATAGCCTAAAGAGCGCAGGGCCTGCTGCACAGCCTGAAGGCGGGAACGAACGGACTGCTGCCCGATTAGATCAGGAGTCCCATCGGGGAAAAGGGGTGAGGGCAGGGTGTAGAGGATGAGGATCGAAAGCTTTCTCATAGCTTTAACCCAACCCTCTGGCAGGCAGTTTGTAAAACGCGGTTGATCAAACCGTTGTAGGATAAACCGGCGGTCCGGGCGGCCTTGGGAAAACAGGAGTTGGCATCGGGGTTGGGCAGGATTCCGGGCAGCGGGTTCAGCTCCAGGATATTGGGCTCACCCGAGTCATCCAGGCGAATATCAATACGGCACCAATCCCGGCAGCGCAGGGCCAGGAAGGCCTTGCGGCAGACGTTCCGAATTTTCTTAGCAAGCCGGGAAGATATTTTAGCCGGGCAGGTAAAAATTTCTAAAGGCTTCTCCACAGTATCCCAGATCCATTTGGCTTCGTAAGAGTAAATGGGGTTGATCTCCGGGGGTAATTGCTCAAAATGGATTTCAACGATGGGGAGTATTTCCAGGTCAGTGCCGTTGCCCAGGAGGGCAACCGTGAACTCCCGGCCCGGAAGGTATTTCTCCATCAGGGCCGGTTGGCCATACTTGGTTAGAATGGTGGATACCTGCTCCTTAAGTTGCTTTGACGTGCGCACCAGGGCCTTGTTGCCGATGCCTTTACTCGATCCTTCCCAGAGGGGTTTGACCATCAAGGGGAAAGGGGGCAGATTCTTCATATCCTTAATATTATGGACAACCACAAAGGGGGGAGTAGGAATTCCGTGGTAGCTCATAACTTCCTTGGCCAGGGATTTATCCAGGCAAAGGGCCAGGGTCAGAGGATCCGATCCGGTATAAGGGATGCGCAGCATTTCCAGCATGGCCGGGATCTGCAGTTCGCGACTTACGCCATGCAGCCCTTCGGCAATATTGAAAACAATATCGGGCCGGAACTTGCGGAATTTTTCGAAGGCTTCTTCGCCGCCTTCAACCAGAATTACCCGGTGTTTGCCGGCCAGAGCAGAACGGACTGCTTCAATGGTTTCCTCATCATCCCATTCAGCATAGAGATCATCGGCCAGGGGATCTTCTGAGGGCTTCTTCAGGTTGAAGCATAACCCCACTTTCATGACGTCTCCAGTTGATCCTAAAATAGAAAAACCGCCGCAGCCACCACTGTTGACCAGCCGCTTTTGACGATGCTGGACTGGGTAATATTGGTCGTGCGCACGATTTTATCACTGATGCGATAAAACTCTTTTTTTTCATCCCAGCTCTTGTCTTCGTCGAATTCTATGCCCAGGGTGGAGGCCAGCATGGCCGCGGCGAGATCCTCGGCATAATCCCCGGCTTCTTTTTCGGTTTGGCCATAGGCGTGATGTTCGCTTAGGTACCCGTATAAGGATTTTTCCGAAGGAATGGCGCAGCCGATGGAGGCGGCGATCAAACGCCGAGGTTCGTTGGTGCTGCATTTGGCCAAAACGCAGAAAGTGATGCCCCCGGGGACGAGTTCCCGGAGTCCCTGGACGCGGGGGATGATTTTACAGCGGGGCGGAAGAATGCTGGAAACAGTAACCAGGTTGGCCTTTTCAATGCCGGCGTCGCGCAAGGCCAGCTCGAAAGAGCGCAGCTCTTCTTTATGACCACCCACTCCCTTAGTAAAAAAAAGTTTTCGGGGGACCAATGTTTCCACCATCCTCACCCTCCCTTTTTACGTTTTGATTTTTTTCGCTGCTAAGTGAGCGATAAAATATTTCGCCCAAAAATCTGTAAATCAGTTTGGCAGCCAGAAAATCCGGGGCGATCAAGCCCGGGACGGGGGTCAGTTCAACCACGTCGAATCCGACGACGGTTTTTTCCCGGGCGATTCGCCGCAGTAATTGAGTCAGGGTTTTCCAGTTGAACCCTCCCGGTTCCGGCGTGCCCACCGCAGGCATGATAGCTGGATCGAGGACATCCAGGTCAATAGTTACGTAAACCTCTGAAGAAAGATCCCGGCACACTCTATCTTCCCAATCGGGATTTTCAGATAGAAGATGCCAGAAGAAGGAAGTCACCCCCCCTTTTTTTTGGAAGGCCCTTTCTTCCCGGGTCAAACTTCGCAGGCCCACTTGCACCAGGGGTCCCAATTCCGTCAGCCGGCGGCCCACGCAAGCATGGCTGAACGATGTTCCTTCGTAACAATCGCGCAGGTCGGCATGCGCATCCAACTGGAGGAAGGAGACTTGGGGATATTTCTTTTTGACGGCCCGGGCCATTCCTAACGTAACGGTGTGCTCTCCGCCGATGAGCACGGGAAATTTATTTTGGCGGATCAGCTTTCCGGCACAGGCCTGAATTTGCCGGACCATTTCTTCCGGGCCGGAGGACACGGCCTGCAGGGGTTCTGCCGTATGAAAACCAATCCGGTAAGTTTCTTGTTCTAATTCTTCATCAAAAAGCTCCATGTGGGTGGAAGCTTCCAAAATGGCCAGAGGCCCGCGGCGGGATCCCGGAAGATAGGTGCTGGTCAGATCGTAGAGAACAGGCAAAAAGACGACCCGGGAATTTTCCAAGAGGGATTCATGGCCAGGAAGTCCACCAAAATTAAAGGGAATGGTGGAAGGTTGATCGCTCATCTCTGCCCTCTTTTCCCGGATGTTTTCCTTTTCTGAGGTTTAGAAAAAAGTTTTGGCATATCCGGCCGGAAGCGCCGGGAAAGGAAATTTTTGCTCTCCTGGGCCACGGCCGTGGCCATAAGAGGTAGGGCGACCGTGGCATCGCAGTAAAGAGTAACCTTTTGGGCGCGTTCAAAAATCTTTCCCCAGGATTGGGCTTCCTCGAAAGTGCAACCGCTCAATCCGCCCCAGTGGGGCGCGTCCGTGGTCACCTGGATGGCGTACCGGTGTCCCTGGACTTTGATGTTCATTAAGTTGGCCGTTACTTCCGTCTGCTGAATGAAATTTTTCGGAGTTCCCCCACCCAAAAAAATTACCCCGGTGACTTTTGATTGGGCAACAATATAAGCGGTCTCGCGCACGTCAGTTAGAATGTCAAAGAGCAGGGGAGGGTCGCTTTTTTCCAGGGCCAGGGCAATCCCGATGGAAGAATCTCCCATTGCCGGGCAATAAATGGGCACTCCGGCTTTGGCTGCAGCCGTGATAATTCCCTCTCCTTTACCCTCCCGGATAAGTTGCTCTCCCAGGCGCAAAAAGAATTCACGGGTGGGTAAGGGCTGCCCGGGCGGCAAGGAGCGAGCGAAACCCATGATGTAGCGATCCGTCTCCACAAATTCCTTTTCCACGGCAAAGACATCATAGATGCGGTCGATCCCTTCTTTTTTCAGCTCAACATCATCAAGGGAACAATTCCCCTGCCAATGGAATTTTCCCAGGGTTTCATGAAGATCATGGAAAAGGTTTGCTCCCGTGGAAACCAGGCAGTCAATCATCCGGTTCTTAATGAGATAAACGAGCAAATGGCGCATTCCTGCCGGAACCAAAGCGCCCGCTAAACCGAGCAGTATGGTTGTCTCGTTCTTGAGCATCTCCAACCAGATCTGAACAGCTAAGGAAAGGTTTTTCCCCTGGAAAGCAGTATGGCCCATTCTGCGTAATAGGTCGGCCAGGTTATTTTCTATCCGAACCTCCACTGGCCTAACGGGTTGTTTTAATTTCGAGTGCCGGCTCATATATTTTCCGCCTCCCAGCGGTTTGTGTTTTTTCTTTCAGATAAAAAATACTTAAATTATTTTTTTTCGTCAAGGAATTTATGATGAATGCCCGAAATAAGTTGACCTTCGCTAACCAATTTAAAAAAATCCCTTGACCCCTGCAATCATTTTCTTTATATTCAACCCAAATTTTACCTGCCAATTCATTTCCTTTACATATTTTGGCCTGAGTGTTTTTGCAAATAGAAAGTGTTCTGTGGTTTAGATTGTATCACGAGCAACTTGGTCTTTGTTTTTTTACAGCTCTCTAAAAAATGCAATTTGTATTACCCTGGTCTATGCCAAAAAAGGGTTCAATTCGCCGTGCCTGAAACGGAGAATCGAAGGGTTTTATGGATAGTCCAATAAAGTCCTATCCGGTGCCAGAGCGAACCGTAGGCCAAATATTGGAGGATAAAGCCAAAAGGAATCAAGAAAAGGTCTTTCTCTTTTATGAAGACCAACAGATCACTTATCAGCAGACCAATGAAAGGGCCAACATTGCTTCTAATTCTTTCCTAAGCCTCGGGTTAAAGAAAAATGACAAAGTAGCCATGGTGATGGAAAACTGCCCGGAATTCCTTTATGCCTGGTTTGGATTGGCCAAAATAGGAGCCTGGACTATTCCCATAAATGTCGCCTTAAAGGGGGAAGGTTTGGCCTATATTATCCAGCATTGTGATGCGGAAACAATTGTCGTAAGCCTGCCTTTTTTCGAAAACATAAATTTTATCCGCAAGGACCTCAAAAACATCAAAAGAATCATCGTGCATGTTCCATCGCCCGGTCATGATCTGGAAACAAGGGGAGAAATTATTCTCTGGCCTGATTTTTTCCAAGGCTCCAACCATTCCCCGGACATTGAAGTAAAACATGACGATTGGATGATGATTGTCTACACCGCCGGAACCACAGGTCTGCCCAAAGGAGTTTTAAAGGCCCAGTCCTATTCCTATACATCGGGTCTCTCGGTGGCCTCTTTTACCCGGGCAACGCCGGACGATAGGTTTTTGACTACCCTTCCCCTTTTCCATATCAACGGTCAAAATGCCACGACCTGGGCGGCCATCGCCGCCGATGCCAGCACAGTCCTGGCAAAACGTTTCAGCGCCAGGCGGTTTTGGGATGACATCAGAAGATACCATGTGACCATAACATCTTTTCTCGGGGCCATGATTCCCATTCTGCTCAAGCAACCGGAGAAAACAAATGATTCTGAAAATCCCTTGCGCATAGGGATAAGCGCGGGTACTCCTGCCGCTGGCTGGGAAATCTTCCAGGAGCGATTTCAAGTTAAGATTTTAGAATTATACGGCAGTTCGGAAGGGGGGGCCTTACGAAATTCTGACGGGAAGGTGGGCTCGATGGGTAAAGCAATACCCGTCAATTTAGCCCGGGTGGTGGATGAAAACGACCAGGAACTCCCGCCTTATCAGGTAGGGGAATTGGTTTTTAAATTTGTGGATCCAAACCTACAACTGCCCCAATATTATAAGATGCCGGAAGCAACGGCTGAAAAGACAAGAGGAGGCTGGTTGCGCACGGGTGATTACGCCTACAAGGACGAAGAGGGCTATTTTTATTTTGTCGATCGAAAAAAGGACGCCATCCGCCGCCGGGGTGAAAATATTTCCACCTATGAGGTTGAAAAAGTCATCAACGCCCACCCGCATGTATTGGAGTCCGCGGCCGTGGGTGTGCCGGCGGAAATGGGTGAGGATGAAGTAAAAATTTGCGTGGTGTTGAAACCCGGCCATAAATTGACTCCTGCGGAATTAATCGCCTATTGCGAACCGCGCATGGCCTACTTCATGGTTCCCAGATACGTGGAGTTTTTAGACGTCCTTCCAAAGACCACCACCCAAAAAGTTATGAAAAGTAACTTAAAAGAAATGGGTGTAAATAAAAACACCTGGGATCGAGAAAAGGCCGGTTATCAGGTGAAAAAATATAAAGAATAGAACGTGACTAATGCAAATGAAGAAAGAAATTCGTGACACTTCAGCTCTTTGAAAAAAGGTGTGTTGTAAAGGGCAAGGGATTCCAGGGGCCGGGGGCCAGAGCGGAACGCTTGGAATCATAAGGCGCTTATATCTCCGCATATGGGGCGGGCAAGAACCCCCGCCTCCTCCGGAGGAAAAGATTTTCTATCCCCGTGGCCAAGCGGAAACCCAACCGATGCTTCCGGCGCGTTCCGCTCTAACCCCCGGCTCTCAACAAAGGCTTTAATACCATTTTTTCAAAGCGCTAAACTGTTACAAAAATTCTTATAACAAGGAGGAGTAAAATTATGAATCATCCGAAAAAATGGATAGGCTTGGGATTGGCTCTGGGCATATTCTTAATCTTTGCCGTAGCCGGTCTTTCTCAGGAGAAATCTCCGGGGGCAATGCCCAAAGTGGTGGTTATCTCCACCCATTCGGTAGGCTCAATGGCTTATGTATTCACATCCGCGATCGCTGAAGCCGTAGAGGCGAAAGTCGGAATAAAGTCAAGAGCGCTCCCATCGGGAACAGATGTTTCCAAGATGATCCCGGTTCGTTCAGGGGAAGCACACATAGTTGTTTTTACCACCGGATCATCATGGGTGGTTACCCGCGGGGCAGAAGACTTTGCCACCGAAGCATGGGGACCCTACCCATTACAAATTGTATGGCGGGGGGGAGATTTATATACCGCACTATATACCCGGGGAAACTCCGGAATTAAGAAATTTTCTGACATTAAGGGGAGAAGAGTGGGGATGGTCCCGGGATATCCAGCTTTAAACAACAACATTAAAGGCGGCCTGGCCTATGCCGGTTTAACTCTAAAAGATGTTACGGTTGTTCAATTGCCGAGTCATGGGGCGGCGGGAAAAGCCCTTACAGCGGGTACGATTGATGTATATGTATATGGAACCACAGGCGCCGACCCTATGGAAACTGCCTCAACCCCCCATGGTATTTATTGGATTCCTTTTGACCCCAATGACAAAGAAGCTTGTAATCGTTTCTTGGAAAATGTTCCCTGGGTGGCCATAGGCCCCGTAGCCCGGGCTGCGGGCATGAAACCGGGGGATCCCCCTTTTGTTGGTTTGGTCTCTCCCTATTGCTATTATGCTCCTGAGGGCATGAGCGAAGAAATGGTTTACCTATATGCCAAAGGAATATGGGATGGTTACGAGTTATACAAGACCAAGACGGTCGATCTTCCATTCTGGGACCATAAATCTGCGGTCAACACAGTTGGAGTCTATTACCCATACCACCGGGGTCTTGTAAAACTTTTTAAGGAAAAAGGCGTATGGACCGATGAACTGGAAAAACACCAGAAGCAGCAACTCGCCAATCAGGCAGAAAGGGTGGCCCTGTGGAAAAAATTCCTGCAGGAGGCCGCAGGGATGAAGATTAAAGTGGGGAGTGAAGAGTTCAAAAATGCCTGGTGGGAAAGATTGAGGGAAGCCAAACTTCTCCTTTAAAAAGTTGCGCAAGATGTCAAGGTCTCAGAGGCCGCGAATCCCCCCTTTTTAAAACAGCAAAACGGGAACATACTCGGGTAGTAGTGCTTAGTTGCAAAAAATCAAGTATGATGGTTTCGTAAAAAGTCCATCTGCGGCGTTGCGCTTCACCTTCGTCGTTGCAGCGTACCTTTAAGTACGCTTCACTCCTCAGGTTTTGCGCGCCTTGCATCTGGAGCTTTTTACGAAACCATAGTTCTAATCACATGTCATTGCGAGGAACGTAGCGACGAAGCAATCCCATGAAATCAAGCACTTACGAAATACGAGATTGCTTCGCTCCGCTCGCAATGACCACTTTTGGGACTTTTTACGAGATCATCAAGTATGAATCACCTTCATTTATAGGACTTATTGGCGCCCAGCTTTGCTGTAGTCAGGGAATTAGGGCGATTAGTCCGCCTTAGGCGGGGCAGCCGCGGCCGGGGAAAATCGGAAACGCTTGCCCAAGATTATTTTAAATCTCCAGGGGATACAAGAATGCCAGAAGAAGAAAAGAGACTATCGCGGCATCGGACGCTCAAAGGTTTCATAAGGTGGATGGTGATTATTGCTTCCCTCATCCCCCTGACGGTGGCCGTTATCCACAATTTCCAGATCTCGTTTTTTGGCGTGATCCTCGGCGGGAACAGCTATCTTTATCTGCTATTAATGTTTTATATTCCGCTGGTATTTCTTTCTTTCCCTTATAAAAAAATGGGGCGAATGGATGAAGTTCCCTGGTATGATTTTTTGTTGGCGATTTTGGCGTTTCTATCGGGCCTCTATTTTTTCATTCATAGCATGGATATCCTCTCCATGGGATGGGAGGTGGAAGCTCCGATGCCGGCAAGAATATCTTCCTTTATTCTTCTCCTGCTAATTTTGGAAGCTTCGCGGCGAACGACTGGTTTGATTTTTACCTGCGTATGCCTCTTTTTTGGCAGTTATCCCCTTTTTTCCCAACACATGCCCGGTTTTTTGATGGGCAATGCTTTTTCTTTTTGGAGAACAGTTAGTTTCCATGCCATGGGGGATGCCAGTATCGTCGGTTTACCCATGACGGTAGTCGGCAATGTTTTAATTGGATTCATGATTTTTGCAATCGCTCTGCAAGCTACCGGGGCAGGCAAATTTTTCCTGGAAATCGCCCTGGCAATTTTTGGAAGTGTCCGCGGAGGGGCGGCTAAAGTGGCCATCGTTTCCAGCGCTTTGATGGGCAGTGTAAGCGGGAGTGTCATTGCCAACGTCCTCACCACGGGTTCTTTTACCATCCCAGCTATGAAAAAGACTGGGTATCCGGCCTATTATGCCGGGGCCGTAGAGGCCTGTGCCTCCACCGGAGGGGTTTTGATGCCGCCGATCATGGGAGCCACCGCCTTTGTGATGGCTCAGATGTTGGGGGTTCCCTATATCGCGATTATTATAGCTGCTGCCATCCCTTCGGTGCTTTATTATATAGGATTATTTTTTCAAGTAGATTGCTTTGCAGCCACCCACGGGTTGAGAGGGCTTCCCAGGGAGGAATGCCCATCCTTGAAGAAAGCTCTAAAGGAAGGTTGGTATTACATTATTTCGTTCGCTGGGCTTCTTTATATAGCCTTGTGGATGTGGCGGGAAGCGCAGGCGCCCTGGATAGCCATCGCCGTTCTTTTTCTTCTGAACTTATTTAAAAGAGAAAGCAGGATCAATCTTAAAGGTTTTATCCAGTTTGTAGAAGATACCGGGAAATTTATGGCGGAGTTAACCGCCATTCTTGCTGCCGTGGGTATGATCATTGGGGGATTAATGGTTACAGGCGTCGCCCATTCTTTTGCGGCTGAAGTTGTTTCTTTTGCCGGCGGGAATGTAACTCTTCTGCTGGTTTTAGGGGCAGTCACAAGTCTCATCCTGGGAATGGGATTAACCATTACGGCCTGTTACATATTTCTGGCTTTGGTCATGGCCCCGGCGGTAATCGCCGCCGGGTATCATCCGTTGGCGGTTCACTTGTTTATTATGTATTGGGGGATGATATCCTTCATCACTCCGCCTGTGGCCATGGGATCATTTGCCGCAGCTTCGTTAGCCGGGGCTTCTTTTTTCAAGACTGGATTCCAGGCCATGCGCCTCGGTCTGGCTATATATTTTCTTCCTTTCTTCTTCGTCCTCAACCCGGCTCTGGTCTGTCAGGGCACTCTGTTTGAAATCCTTTATGCTTTTTTAACCTGCGCGGTAGGGATTGCCTTAATAGCGAGCGCTTTGGGAGGGTATTTGATTAAGCTGGGAAATCTGAAGGGAATATGGATTCGATCCTCTATCTTTTCCTCCGGATTTCTTATCTCAATGCCAGAGTGGCGCACGGACATGATCGGGTTTGTTTTGGGCGGAGTAACGATTCTTATAGTCGCCTTAAAGAAGAGTTAAAAAAATGAAGGCTTGGAATAAAGAAACGATACCGGGAATGCTCCGGGAGACAGTGTCCAGGTGGGGGCAAAGGGCCGCCATCGTTACTGATGATGAAGAAACGATTACATTTCAAGAGCTTTATGACCAAATCAACCAGTTGGCCGCTGGACTGCACTTAATCGGGGTGAGAAAAGGGGATCATGTTGCCACTCTAATGGGAGTCCGACCTACCTATGTTATTACCAGTTATGCTTTGATGATGATTGGAGCCGTGGTGGTGCCGGTCAATTTTAACTTTCAACCCGATGAGATATCTTTTGTGGTAAATCAATCGGATGCTAAGTACCTGATCATGGAAGATGAAATAAACAACCTTAACTATATGGAGAAAATTAAGGGGATAATCCCAGAACTGGAAGGACAAAACGCCTCCAGGTTGAAGCCAAGTAAATTACCGAAGTTGAAGAGTATTATCACTCGAAGTTTTACCGGGCAGAGATACTCAGGCACTCTGGACTTTAACGAGGTCATCCACCAAGGTAAGCAGAGAGACAGTTTACTCTTAGAAATAAATTTATCAGAACGGAGAAGTGAAGATCTCGTTTTTATTCTATATACCTCCGGAACCACAGCGTTTCCCAAAGGAGTCATGAGGACTCAGGGGAGTTCTTTGGGTATCGCTTATCACATTACCGTTCAGCCATTCCGACTTAATGAACAGGACATTATGCTGGTATTTAGCCCTTTCTTTCACATAGGAGGATGTATATACAATACCCTGGGGCCGCATATCTGTGGCTGTACCAGCATCCTTATGAAATCCTTTGACCCAGGTAAGGCACTGGAGCTGATAGAGAGATACAAGGTTACCTTTTTGGGAGGGTTTGAAACTCAGTTTCATCGCCTTCTGATGCACCCCCGTTTTGCATCCACCGATGTTTCTTCCGTAACCAAAATTCGATTGGCCACGGGCCCTTATTGGTATGACAAAATTAAGGCCGCTGGTTTGGGCGGAGAAATTGTCGCCCATCATTATGGCCTTACTGAGGGAACGGGCGTGGTCATGCCTTATGAAGAAAAAGATTATGAAATCAGGAAAAATGCCAATGGAAGACCGTTCCCCGGGGTGGAAATAAAGATCATAGATCCTGAAACCGGAAGACGGCAACCGGAGGGAACGCCCGGAGAGATCTGTTTGAAAGGATGGAGCCTGTTCCAAGGATACTACAAGATGCCCGAACAAACCCAAAATTCTATGGACGAAGAAGGTTTTTTCCATACTGGAGATTATGGTTGGATGGATTCCCAAGGATATATTTATTACCGGGGGCGGTATAAGCAAATGGTCAAGACCGGGGGAGAAAACGTTTCCCAAAAGGAGGTTGAAGTTTTATTGGAAGGACATCCGGATATTCAGTCGGTCCAGGTCATCGGCTTACCAGATGAAGAATGGGGTGAATCCGTTACGGCAATCGTACAGACGCGATCGGGAAAGAATTTATCTTTGGAAGAAGTCAGAATTTTTTGTAAAGGGAATTTGGCGGGATTCAAAATTCCCAAGCGGGTCATGAATATTTCAGAACAGGACTGGCCGGTCACTCGCGTGGGCAAAGTTGACAAGATACAACTTCGCCGATGGGTCATGGAGAAAACCGGGATCAAGGAATAGAGATAACCCATTGGATTGAAAACTAAAGAAAATTTTTAACAGTTTAGCTCTTTGAAAAAAGGTGTGTTGTAAAGGCCAAGGGATTCCAGGGGCCGGGGGCCAGATCCCGCCATGGCGGGATTGGAATCATAAGGCCCTAAATAATTCGCTCTGCGCATAGCGCTTAGCGCTAAGCGTCTTTAATGTTTGGCCGATGCTTCCGGCGCGTTCCGCTCTCACCCCCGGCCCTCAACAAAGGTTTTTATACCATTTTTTCAAACCACTAAACTGTTACAAAATATTTAGAAAAATACGGCAGTTTGGAAGGGGGGGCTTTACGAAATTATGACCGGAAGGTGGGCTCGATGGAGACCGCGGAGTTTATGCATTAGCCCACGAAGTGGAAAAAAGAGAACCGTTTTGGAGAAAAAATAAAGCTTAGCCCAAAAATATGAATGGGGGGAAAGGGGGTAAAAATTATCAAAAACAGCGAGGATGAATCTGGATTTGCAGATTAGGCCAAATTAATCTGATGGAGGTGAATCGATGAAAAAAAACGTGTTCCTTGTTCTTGTCGCATTTGTGTTGGTGATTGCGTGGGTAGCTGGCGGCGCTCCGGCTTCGAAGGAAGCCCCGCCCCTACCCAAGGTTATTACTATAACTGCCTATCCAGTAGGCTCATTAGGGACGGTGCTGGCCACAGCTTTTTCCGATGCTATTGAGAAGAAGGCCGGTATAAAGTCAAGACCCACACCTTCTGAATCTGACGCCGGCAGAGTCCTCCCTTTAAAAAAGGGAGAGGCTGAGCTTACTATTCTCACTGCTGCCTCTGTTTATTTCGTGAGCAGCGGCCTGGAGGAGTTTTCAGCCAAGGAGTGGGGGCCGCAAAAAATTCGCTATGTATATGGAGGTTCTGACATCCCTCTGGGTATGGGGGTCAGGGGAGATTCAGGCATTAAGACATGGGCTGACCTTAAAGGTAAGAGGGTAGCCTGGCCTCCCGGTCTTTTTGCCCTGACCCTTCCTGCTTTCTTGGCTTATGGTGGTCTGACTGAGGCAGACATAATAAAGGTGCCCGTAGCAGGCTATATGGCGGGGGTAAGGGCAGTAATGGACGGGAAAGCAGACACCGCTATTACGGCTACGCCCACTCCAGCAGTGAAAGAATGGGAAGCGGCTCCTTATAAATTATATTATCTCCCTATGGATGACCCAAAGAAGGAGCCGGCAGGGTGGAAACGCCTCATGGAGAAAGCGCCTTTTATGGGTCCTGTCTGGGCAACAAGTGGCGCCTTAGGAATCGGCGGAGCAAAGTGGGTGAGTGACTACCCTTACACTATGGTGGGTTATGATTTTGTCAGTGAGCATTTAGTCTATACCATAGTTAAAGCAATGGATGAAGGTTACGCCTTATATAAAGCTGTGCGCCTGCCAGACTCCGAACAGTGGAATATGGAAAGATCTCTTAATTTAATAAAACCGGTTTATGTTCCCTTCCATCCCGGTTTTATAAAGTACGCTAAAGAAAAAGGCCTGTGGACCGCCGAGCATGACAAATGGCAGGCTGAGGCTCTTAAAGCGGAGGAAAAGAGGATATCCGTCTGGAAGCCTAAATAATAGCGCTCTGCTACAGAGGTGACGAATGAGTGTTCCCCTTGAGGTTACCCGTTACCGGGTTTTGTCTGGTTGGCCACGGTATATGGCTATTTTAATCACGGCCACCGCAATTGCGGTGGCCGTGATTTATATTTTCGGACTTGATACCACCCTGTGGGGTGAGGCGATATTGCCGACGGGTTACCTCTTCCTCATCCTGGCTTGCCTCCTTCCCTTAGTCTTCCTTTACTTCCCTGTTAGCCCTCGCCTCAGGCATAAACTACCTTGGTACGATATCCTCTTTTCTTCTCTTTGTTTTATTATTCCTTTCTATTTTTTCCTCCATGCTATGGACATAATGTATAAGGGCTGGGAAGTCTCGCCGCCAGGGGAGGCTTTTATTATGGGAGGAATTCTCTGGGTTATAGCTTTAGAAGCGGCCAGGCGCACCGTAGGCTGGGTTTTAGCTGCCCTCGTCTTCTTATTCTCGATTTATCCCCTTTTTGCCGAGGCTATGCCGGGCTTGTTAATGGCTAAAAGCTATCCCCTATCCCGGCTGGTGGGGTATTACATGATGGGACCAGAAGGCGTAATCGGCTTGCCCATTAAAGTTGCCGGCACGTTACTTGTGGGTTTTTTGGTTTTTGGAGCTGCCTTAGTGAGCACTGGCGCTGGCAGATTCTTTTTAAATTTAGCCCTCTCCCTTTTTGGAACGCTAAGAGGAGGAACAGCAAAGGTTGCCGTTATAAGCAGCGCCATGGTAGGGTCAATAAGCGGGAGCGTAATAACTAATGTGGTCGCTACCGGCTCCTTCACTATTCCGGCAATGAAGAGAACTGGCTATCCTGCCCATTATGCCGCGGCAATAGAGGCCTGTGCTTCCACGGGTGGTGTGCTTATGCCGCCCATAATGGGGGCCACGGCTTTCATCATCGCTATCTGGTTGAACATCCCTTACGCAACGGTAGCGTTGGCAGCGCTCATACCTTCCCTTCTATATTATCTGGGGCTATTTGTTCAGATCGATGGATACGCAGCTAAGGCTGGACTAAAGGGTCTGCCGCGAGAGGAGCTTCCCTCTTTGAAGCAAGCGATAAAGGAGGGATGGTTTTATATTTTTGCCTTTGCCATTCTAATCTATGTGCTCTTTTTCCTGCGTCGCGAAGCCCAGGCGCCTTTTTACGCTATCGTCGCTTTGTTTATCTTAGCCATGTTTCGTCAAGAGACGAGACTTGGCCTTAAAGAATTCCTGAGCTTTATTGAGAGTGTGGGCCGAATGTTGGGGGAGATAGTTGGTATCCTGGCTGCTATAGGTTTGCTCATAGGCGCTTTGTTTCTTACCGGCGTTGCCCAATCGCTTTCAGGTGAGATTATTGATTTAGCCGGCGGCAATTCAATTTTACTGGTAGGTCTTGGCGCCCTTACCAGCTTTATCCTGGGCATGGGTCTGACCATAACAGCTTGCTATGTTCTTTTGGCTGTCCTTTTGGCGCCGGCTCTGGTTCAAGCAGGGTTTAATCCCCTGGCCGTTCACCTCTTCCTCATGTATTGCGGCACGCTCTCTTTCATTACCCCGCCTGTGGCTATAGGAGCTTATGCCGCTGCTGCTTTAGCCCAAGCTGAGCCTATGAGGGTCGGGTTTCAGGCCATCCGCCTTGGAGCAATAATTTTTCTCATACCTTTCTTCTTTGTTTTTGAGCCGGCCTTTGTCCTCCATGGCTCTCCTCTATCCATTATCCACGTCGTAGTGACAGGAACATTGGGCGTAATCTTATTGGCTTCAGCTATCGAAGGATATTTAGTGGTGGTAGGGAAGCTGGGTCTGATAGGTAGAATTCTGTCTTTTATTTCGGGCTGCTCATTTTTTACCCCCGGCTGGATAACTGATATTGCCGGAGCTGTTGCCCTCGTGTTGTTGTTACTATGGCAGGGTCCGCGGTTATCAAAGACTTTGCTCTGGCCAAAGCAGAAGTAAGATTCCCCTTTGCTGTTCCATGCGCGGGCTTTTCAACCACATGGAGAGTCGTCTTGCCCCAGTTAAAAATGGAGTGTCCCGCCGTTATAACAAGTAAATCAAAACGGAGGGGACTTAATGAAAAAGCAGCGCAAACATTATATGCCAAAGAAGAGGATATCCATTCTACGACGACACCCTATTGCAACCGTTTCGACGTTTACCCTATAGCTGCAAAAAAGCTGGGGTCAAAATGATTTATGGCGCAGTCCTCAGCTTTCAAAAATGGTTTTGATGATAAAGCCGAGAATCCACTGTGGGAAGAAAAATTCAGAAAACCCGACCATGCCTCGTTGTTTAGCTTGTAAAAAGTCTGGAAATGCCCTTTTTTGTCATTCCGGCCCCGATTTTCATCGGGATAAACTCCAGCCGGAATCCAGTATTTTCAAATGCTTATAAATACCCTGGACTACGGTTTTCACCTGTCTGCCAGGCACAGGCAGGCCGGAGTGACGACTTTTTACGAGGTCAGCAAAAGTACTTTTCATCAAGTTGTTTGAAGGATAATGCTCTGATTAAAAAATGGCTCTGAGATAAGAATTCAATTTAAGGTAATTCTTCAGGGGCATAAACTATTTACAATTCAATTTCAGAATTTCAGAAAAAGATATTGATAAAAAACCTGAACGGAGGAAGCTCTCGTGCGATTGCTTGGAAAGATTGCTCTTGTAACCGGCGCGGGAAGCCGCGGCCTGGGCCGAGGTATCTCTATGGCCTTTGTCCGCGAAGGGGCTCATGTAGCGATCGTGGGCAGGACCCTTTCCAAACTTGAAGATGCATATAGGGAACTGAGAGAGGACGGGGGAGAGATTGAAATCCTGCAGGCCGATGTCTCGCGAGCGGAAGAGGCTGCCCGGATTGTGGAGCAGACGGTGAATCGCTGGGGAAGGATCGACATCCTGGTCAACAACGCAGGCATCATTGTGCGGAAACCTTTCCTGGAGACCACTCCCGAAGAATGGGATCATATCTTCGCCGTAAATGCCCGGGGGTATTTTCTCAGTGCCCAGGCAGCAACCAGGCAGATGGTCAAGCAGGGGAAGGGAAAGATCATCATGATCTCCTCCGATTCGGCCTTGGTGGGTTTCCCCTTTTTTTCCGCATATGCTAGCTCGAAGGGAGCAATTTTATCGCTCACTCGAACCATGGCCGTGGAGCTGGCGTCCTATCAAATCAACGTAAACGCCATCCTTCCCGGAACGGTGGAAACCGATCTGAACCGTGACAAACTGGCAGACCCCAAATGGCGGGCTGAAGTCCTGAAGCGCTTTCCCCTGGGAAGACTGGGCACGCTAAACGATATCGCCTCCGCAGCTCTCTATTTGGCCAGCGATGATTCTGACTGGATGACCGGCCAATATCTGGTTGTGGATGGTGGGCATACGGCGAGATAATCCGGTATCGTTTGCTCTATCCCGCCTTCCTCTCTTTTCGCGCAAGCCGAATCGGGCTATCCCGGCTTCCGCCCCAAAGGCATATAAACGAAAAGGAGAGCTTAACCAAGGTCTCCCATTAAGCAAGGCGGAAACAGGTTATGGAGAGAACGAGGGAGTGGATGGCAACTGGGAATGAGTCCGGACCTGGATATTTGGCCCTGCTTACTGCAAAACAGGGGAAAAATGGGTTAAATGAACTCTTTTCCGTTCTTTTTCAGTACGAATTCGACGCACTGATTGCGAAGCCATGCCTAACCCATGTCTCAAAGCATAACCGAAAAACCCCCGTCAACTGGCAAGGCAACGCCGGTAAGGTAGTCTGAAGCATTACTGGCAAAAAAAACAGCAGCTCCCCCAAGGTCCGCCGGTTCCCCCCAACGTCCCGCCGGTGTTCGTGATAATACGCGATCGTGCAAATCAGGAAGGGCTTTTCTTGCCCTTTGGGTAAGTTCCGTATCGATCCATCCCGGTAATATTGCATTTACCTGAATGTTGTCCGAGGCCCAAGCTACGGCCAGACTTCGCGTCAGCTGAACGATTCCTCCTTTGCTTGTTGCATAAGGGATAGAGGGGCCATACCCGAAGATAGACGTCATCGACCCAATGTTGATGATTTTCCCCCCGCCCTGCAATTTCATTGTCGAGTAAACAGCCTGCGAGCAAAGAAATGCACTGCGAAGATTAACGGTAAGGACTTCATCCCATTCCGATAACAAATAATCCTGGGGCTTTTTACGAATGCTGATTCCCGCATTGTTTACCAGAACATCAATCCGGCCAAATTCCTGCAAAACCTTTTGAACCATTTCGTGGATCTGTTGTTCCTGGCTGACATCCACCTCTACCCCCATTACCGGAACCTTAAATTCTTTTTCCATTTCTTTCCCTGCCGCATCCATTTTATCCCGATTCCTTGCCGCAAGTGCAATTACACATCCATACTCCGCAAATGCTCGGGCCATCCCTTTGCCAATTCCCCCGTTACCTCCTGTCACAATAGGCGCTTAGGGCCTCATTAATACAAACATGTTTGTAAGAAGGAAACTTCTTGGCACAAGAAAATCCCCCCATCCCCCCTTTAAAAAATGGGGGTTAGGGGGGATTTGAAGCATTTTGGCTGCCAGCCTGAGGCAGGCCACTTTTTACGCGCAAGGTCGCGGAAAAAGCATAGCTACTTTGCCCTGTAGGCTAAACATATTTTGCATTTTTATTCGTCCTCCTAATAGCGGTTTAATTTTTTTCCCCAAAAATAAGGCAACTGCTACTCTTTGCGGGAACCCACACTTTCCTTATGCTTGTTTTACTTGCTTCCTACTTTTCTTCTGCGGGGATCAAAAAAAGAATATAAGTAATTGATATAATTTGGTATTATCTATAATATACATGAAATTTTTCAGTGCCATTTTAATAGTTAATGGAAAATAGTCAAGATAAATAAAAATTTATTTTGTAAAAATATTTCCTATTGACAAGGTTTTTTGATTCTGATATGTAGTAAAGCAACAAAACAGATCTGTAGGGTTCAAGCCACATGGCAGGAAACAACATCGGAAATAAGTTCTTGCCTACAAAAGCACCGAGGAGTGTTCTGCGGATTATTCAGGAATACCTGGAAGATCTCAGAAATTCGGAGAAAAAAGTGGCCCAACACGTCCTGCTAAACCCCGCCAAAGTCATTTACCAATCCATCAGTGAACTTGCCGAGAATGCCGGAACCAGCGAACCCACGGTTATTCGATTCTGCCGAGCCCTCGGTTTCAACGGTTACCAAGATCTGAAAATCCACCTCGCCCAGGATCTCGTCCCGGAAATCAAAAACATCCATGAAGATATCGATCCCGGAGACGATACCCCGACACTTATTCGCAAGGTCTTTCAAGCCAATATCAATGCCCTCAACAGCACCTTTGGCATTCTCGATCCTGAAATGGTGGACAAAGCCGTTCTCACGATGGCCAAAGCCAAACGGATCGAATTTTTCGGTCTGGCCGGCCCGGGGGTTATCGCCAAAGATGCCCACAATAAATTTTTCCGCCTGGGAATTTCCTGTGCCTATTACAACGACCCGCAGATGCAGAACATGTCAGCCTCCCTGATGGACTCGGGGAGCGTGCTGTTCATCATCTCTCATTCCGGTTCGGTGAAAGACCAAATCGAAGCCATGGAAATCGCCAAAGCCGCAGGGGCGACAACCATTGCCATCGTGAGCCACCGCAAGTCGCCGGCCGCGAGCATGGCCGACATCCCCCTCTGGGTGCATACCCAGGAGAGCAGTTTCAAACTGGAACCTATGTCGGCACGCATGGCCGCAACCTGTGTGATCGATGTTCTGTTTGTGGGAGTGGCCTTGAAGCGAAGAGAAGAATTCACGACCAACATACAAAAAACGAGGAAGTCTCTTGTGAATAAATTCCTATGAACATGAATGAAAAAAGTTGGCGAAAGGCCTTTTTCATTGATCAGAAATCTTGGTATAGATGTGAACTAATATTGATGGAGTCGTAAAAAGTCGTCACTCCGGCCTGCCTGTGCCTGGCAGACAGGTGAAAACCGGAGTCCAGAGTATTTATAAGCATTTGAAAATACTGGATTCCGGCTGGAGTTTATCCCGATGAAAATCGGGGCCGGAATGACGGAAAAGGGCATTGCGAGCGCCAGCGAAGCAATCTCGTTTTTATAAGTGCCCGAAAATACAAGATTGCTTCGTCCTCCCGCAAATGCGGAACTCCTTGCAATGACAAGAACGGGACTTTTTGCAAATCCATCAAGTATTAAAGGGGAGATGAAATTGTTTCAAGTTTTTGAATATCAGATAAAAACGCAAATCCTTTATGGCTTAAATAGTATTCTTAAGATTGGTGAGATTTGCCAACAGCAAAAACTGGCAAAGGTACAAATCATTACGGATAGTGGCGTCGCCAAATCGGGGGCCCTCGATAGTATTCAACAATTATTAAAGGAAGGGAAGATCCAAACCGTTGTTTTCGATGAGGTTGAAGCTAACCCAACGGTTCAAACCACCGACAAAGCTAAAAAGCTCTTCTCTGAGGAGAATTGCCAAGGAGTCATTGCTTTGGGCGGCGGTAGCCCCATGGATGTAGGTAAAAGCGTCGGTGTTCTTGCGACCAACCCTGGTTCGGCCTCTGATTATCTTGGACCAGCCAACTGGGGAAAAATAAAAAATCCGGCCGCGCCAGTGATTTGCATACCAACCACTTCAGGAACAGCAGCTGAGATCACAGATGTTGCCGTATTGAGCGATCCAGATAAAAAGGTAAAACTGGGAATTTTCAGTCCGTACATTGCACCTGCTGTCGCTTTTTTAGATCCATGCCTTACCCTCAGCCTGCCGCCGGAACCTACAAGGGATTCAGGTCTCGACGCCCTGACGCATGCCATTGAATCCTTCATAAGCATCAAATCATGGGCGGCCACAAATGTACTGAACCTTAGGGCAATTGAACTGGTTAGTCTCCATCTTCGAAAAGCCGTTCACCATGGCAGCGATATTAATGCCAGGGACGGCATGATGACGGCAAGCCTCGTGGCTGGCATGGCATTTCTTAATACAAAACTCTGTCTTGTACATGCTATCACTGGTCCTTTGGGAGGATTTTATAACCTTCCTCATGGTGCTGCCAATGCGATTGTTTTACCCCATGCCATGCGGTTCATGCTGCCGGGAGCCGTTTCAAAATACGTGAATATTGCCGAAGCGCTTGGGGAAAAGGTGGAAGGCTTGTCTGAAAGGGCAGCGGCTGAAAAGGCCGTTGAAGCACTGTCGCAGTTGTCGAAAGATGTGGGATTGCCAAAGGGCTTGTCAGTGTATGGCGTAAAAGAAGAACGCCTTGAGAAAATATCCGAGACAGCTGCTGCCAATTTTCAAAACGCCCTATCCCCCCGAAAAGCGAGTCCGGAGGAAATCCTGGAAATATTGAGAGCGGCTATTTAATCTATTTCATTTTTGCAGATAACCAAAGAAACATAGGGGAATATTTTAAAATATTCCCAAATTAGTTGGGGGCACAAATTGAATATGTTTTTCCAATCAAGTTATTAACACCCCCACCCTAACCCTCCCCCATCCAGGGGGAGGGAATTTTGGATCCCCCAGTATCTCCCCTCCCCTGGCGGGAGGGGGTTGGGGGGAGGGGGATAAAAAAGGAAATTCCTATACAATTAAATTATGGGGCTATCTCCTTGACTCCTCCAAATTATCTATAACATATTGGATTTTATAATATTTTCGATATTTTTTATGTATGTACAGCAAAATATAGAAAAAGTCTTTATTATCATGTAGATAGCCTCTATGTGGGGAAGTCAAGGAGGTAGCCCAATTAAATTATTAAAAATTGAGGCTCTTGCAAAAGTATTTTTTTGTGGTTCGACAAGCTTGTCCTGAGCGAACCGTTCACCCTTCGAGAACCTCAGGGCGAACCGTGAGTCGAAGGGCTCACCACGAACGGAAAAACTAAATAATTTCAACCTAAGCCCGTTCACCCAGAGCCTGTCGAAGGGTAAATTACGGACTTTTGCAAGAAGCTCAATTGTTACAACATTAAAAAATGGAGGATTTTATTATGAAGGCAAGAGCTAAAAAAGCAATGGTCATTGGAATCGATTGCATGATCCTTCCAATTCTGGACCGGCTGATAAAGGCCGGAAAATTACCCCACATGAAAAAGCTAATGAGACAGGGGACGACCACCAGGGCCTGGAGTGAGTACCCCACGGCCACACAACCGAACTGGAACGTGATCCAGACAGGGGCCTATCCAGGGACAAGCGGAGTCTATGATATGACGATCCACAATCCGGGTGAGCCGCTCGATGTGGTTCATTCGGGGTTCGATGCGAAATTCAACAAGGCGGAGACCATTTGGCAGGTCATGGATAAATTAGGGAAAAAACCTTTTCTCCTGAAATATCCGGGGACCTGGCCACCCAAACTCAAGAACGGGTACCAGGTGGACGGCCACTGCGCCCCCTCGGGTTTGATCCAGTTCTATTGGGGAAGCTCCAAGGTAGCCGTCCATCCAAACCGGTGCTATACAACTGATGTTTACCGGGCGGCCGACAGGATCGCTTTCACCCCAGGTCAAAACTGGGCCAACGTACCGGCGAGTTCCTCACCTTTTCTGGAATCAGCGATCAAAATCGTACCCGGGGATGGGGAGGTGCGATACCATCTGCTTTTGGTCGATTCAGAAGGAAAGGGATACGACCGGCTGATCATCTCGCCGCTCCGCGATGTGGCCAAGAAAATTGCCGACTTAAAAGCGGGGCAATACAGTGAATTTATAATCGAAAAGTTCAAAATTCCAGGCAACCCGATATCCGGTAGCTTCCGCTTCAAGCTGATGGACCTTAGCCCTGATGCCAAGCATTTCAAACTATACGCCAGCCAGGTATATCCCACGGAAAAATTCACCCATCCCAAATCCTTGGCCAAGGAACTGATCCAAAACTACGGCCCCTTTCTGGAATACACGGGCATGCAGCCTCTGTACCTGGGGTGGATCGACGACCAAACCTTTGTGGAAACCATTGAATACCACACCAAGTGGATGGAAAAGGCGGCCAATTATGTTCTTTCCAAATACAAATGGGACCTCTTCATGATGCAGTGGCATCCGGTCGACTTTTCCGAACATCAATTCTTCCAGTGGGATCCGGCCTGCTTCGATTACGACAAAGACAAGGCGGATTACCAGCGGGGAATCATCGACTACTGCTACGAGCTCATGGACGGGCTGGTGGGCTCCCTCATGAAGTTCGCGACCCCGGACACCCTGTTCGCCGTTATTTCCGACCATGGGGTCACCGCAAGTTGCTGCGAATTCATGATCAACAATATTCTGATCAACGCAGGTCTTCTCGAGGTGAACCGGGAGAGGACCGAAAAGGGGGAGGAAAGATTGGTCATCGACTGGTCGAGGACCAAGGCCTTTGCCCCCTACGGGTGGGGCGTGCAGATTTACGTGAACCTCAAAGGTCGAGATCCGCAGGGCATCGTGGAGCCAGGAAAGGAATACGAGAAGGTATGCGATGAGATCATCAATCTCCTGCACAACGTTCAAGAACCCAAAAGTAAAGAACGACCGGTGGTTCTGGCCCTGCGTCGGGAGGATGCCATGTCCCTCCTCCACTGCGGCCCCAACTCCGGAGATGTGATCTACGCTCTTAAAGCCGGCTATGAGGCCTCGGCGGTCTTGCGCAGTAATCTCGTCGAATTTGAAGACCCCCATTACGGCGGGGTTCATTCCTCAGCCCTGCCCAATGGCACATTCGGAAAGGGTACGCTGGAGGCCGCAATCATCCTGACAGGAGCCGGCATCAAGACGAACCAGCGTCGGGAAAAACCGTTCCGGTTAGTGGATTTTGCACCAACATTAGCCTATGCCCTGGGGGTGCCGGCTCCGGCGCAGGCCGACGGAGCCGTTGTTCTGGACCTCTTTGAATGAGCTTTTTCGAAGCACATCACGGACAAGAAAGGAGGAGGGAAATGGAAAAAAAGATAGGGACTTTATTTTTCATCTCGATTCTGGCAGCGGGCATCGTGCTCTTGGCAAGGCCTTCCCTTTACGCTTCCTATCCGGAAAAGCCGGTCACCTTCATCTGCGGATTCCCGGCAGGAGGGGCCATGGACATGACCGCCCGGGCCATTACCGAGGCCGCTAAAAAGTATTTCCCCAAACCGATGGCCGTAGTCAATCGGCCGGGGGCTGCGGGTACCATTGGGGCAGCGGAGATCATTCAAGCAAAGACCGATGGATACACCATCGGCATCAGTGCGGTAGCGGTCTTAACCCTTCAGCCCCACCGCACCAAACTTCCGTATGGGTCTCCGGAGGATTACACGCCGATCCTCAAACTGGTCAATATTCCTGTTTGCCTCACGGTGAAGAGCACAGCTCCCTGGAAAACCATCCAGGAGTTTGTAGCTTATGCTAAAGCGAACCCGGGAAAAATTCGAGTAGGGCATCCCGGAATTGGCACCATTCCCCACTTGGATGTGGAGCTATTAAAAGGAATGGCCAATATTGATTTGACCACCGTTCCTTTTGCCGGCGGAGCGGAAAGCGTACCCGCTTTGCTCGGAGGGCATGTGGAGGCGATCTCCCAGCACCATGGAGAAGTCCTGCCCCATGTTCAGGCCGGGAAAGCCAGGGTCTTGGGGATCTTTGAGGAGAAACGAAACCCCATTTTCCCGGATGTGCCGACCTTTAAAGAAAGCGGATACGACATCACCATGGGTGTGTACTACTTAGTCCTTGGGCCGAAAGGGCTTTCCCCCGAGATCGTATCGAAACTCCATGAAGCTTTTAAAAAGGGTATGGAAGATCCGATTTTCACCAAGCCCATGATTGGAAAGGGGTTTGACATTTCCTATGAAGGTCCGGAGGACCTAAAGAAACGCTTGTTCCAAGATTATGAGGCGAACGGGAAGCTCGTAGAGCGTCTCGATCTTAAGGGAAAGTGACATTGATGATTCGAGCCGTGCCGATCGCTTCTTTGTGCTTTGTTGCCCTGGGGGGCGTTTACCTGGCCAAAAGCCTCGAACTCCCGATGGGATCAGCCGCCCGCCCAGGGGCTGGGCTTTATCCTTTGCTGGTTGGCATCGCCCTGATTGTCCTGAGCGTTTCCTTTCTCATTCAGTCGTACCAAGCAAAAGAGACCCAGCCGGATCGGGAAGAGTCTTTCCCTAAAGGAAAAGACCGCCAGCGGGTAGTGGCCGTGGCGGCAGCGCTCTTCTTCTTTGTACTTTTTCTCAACCCTTTGGGATACCTAATTTGCAGTATCGCTCTGATGGGGGCGATCCTCAGGCTATTGGGCCTGCGCAGTTGGGGAAAAATCGTTTTCATCTCTATCGTTACCGCGGGCCTATCATATTATCTCTTTTTCTCTATCCTCGGGGTTCCCCTGCCCCGGGGCTTCTTCTCTTTTTAACTCTATGGATGCACTTCAGGGATTGGCCTATGGTTTTGGAGTCGCTTTGAGCGGTCCCAACCTGCTGGCCTGCCTCATCGGAGTCCTGGTTGGAACAATCGTGGGTGTGTTGCCGGGCATTGGGCCCATTGGAGCCATGGCTCTTCTGATCCCTTCTACCTTTGCCCTGGGTCCGACCACGGCCCTGATCATGCTGGCTGGGATTTATTACGGGTCCATGTATGGCGGCTCGACCACCACCATCCTGGTCAATGTCCCTGGGGAAGCAGCTTCGGTGGTGACGGCCATTGATGGATATCAAATGGCCAGGAAAGGGAGAGCCGGAGCAGCCCTGGCAGTCTCAGCGGTGGGATCTTTCGTGGCCGGCACTTTAGGGATTGTGGCCCTCATGTTCTTTGCCCCCCTTTTGGCCGAATTGGCCCTTGAATTCGGCCCTCCGGAATACTTTGCATTGACCCTTCTCGGTCTGATCTTGCTCTCGCGGCTCGGCGGGGGCTCGGCTCTTAAATCATTTCTCCTGGTCGGTTTGGGCCTGCTATTAGGCACAGTGGGGATGGAACCAATATCCGGTCTCCCGCGTTTTACCTTTGGGAATCTGGAGCTGTCCCAGGGGATTGAGTTGGTTCCTGTGGCCATGGGCCTCTACGGGATCGGAGAGGTGTTGTTGATCGCCGAAAGGATTACAGGGGTTCCCCAAATGATCCGGGTCAAGTTCCGGGAGCTTTTCCCCACTCTTGCCGAATGGAAGAGGGCTTTTCCTCCGATGCTCCGGGGGGGAGGTGTGGGTTTCTTAATCGGACTAATTCCCGGGCCAGCAGCGATTCTTTCCACCTTTACTTCTTATGCCCTGGAAAAGAAGATCTCCAAGCATCCCGAAGAATTTGGTAAGGGGGCCATTGAAGGGGTGGCCGGGCCGGAGGCGGCCAACAATAGCGCAACAGCCGGCGCCATGGTTCCCCTTTTGGCCCTGGGGGTGCCCTTTGCCCCGGCAACGGCTATGCTCCTGGGGGCCCTGATCATTCATGGGGTCCAACCCGGCCCACTACTCATGAAGCAGCAGCCGGAAATTTTTTGGGGAGTGGTGGCCAGCATGTATATCGGGAACGTTGTTCTGCTCATCCTCAACCTTCCCTTGGTAGGCGTTTTCGCCAGCATTCTCCGCCTGCCCCAGCATCTTCTCATGGGGCTTATTTTGCTGCTCTGCTTGGTGGGTACCTACAGCGTCAATAACAGCTTACTCGACCTTTATATCCTTATCATCATGGGAGTTGCAGGATATTTTTTACGGAAACTCAAATTCGATATGGCTCCTCTGATTTTGGCGTTGGTCCTGGGGCCCATGTTGGAGAAGACTCTCCGCCAATCCCTTTTCATGATGCGGGGAGATGTATGGGCGATAGGCCTTCGACCCATAGCCGGCACGCTTCTTTTCATCGCCTTACTTTCGATCGTGCTACCCCCCGTTATTCAACTGATAAAAAGAAAATAAAGCTTGCAAACAAAAAGGATCGATATGAGGGGGTCTCTGAAAAAAGCTAAAGTTCCAAATAGAATCAATTTTAGCAGCGCTTTTTCCGTTTGAGGTTAAAGCAAGGAGCTTCGGAAGGTGGAAAACAAAAAAAGGAAAGCCATCATCGCTGCCCAGTCCTGGGTTCAAGATCAAGTGATCAGGATTGAAGAAAACGGGGCATCCGTAAAAATAATCCCCGCCAGGATCGACTCTGCTTTTATGCAAGAAATCTCTGCCGCCGATGCCCTCATTGTGGGAATCCTGCCCATCCCCCGGCAGGTGATGGAAAAGGCGCCCGACCTCGCCATAATTGCGGTCCAAGGCGTGGGGTACAACACCGTTGATCTGCCGGCGGCAGATGAATTCGGAATCGTTGTGACCAATACACCGATGGTCAACTCCGATGCGGTTGCCGAATTCACTTTTGGCCTAATGCTGGCCATCACGCGCCGAATTCCACAGGGATGGGCCGAGATGACCGAGGGCGGCTGGAACCGCCTGAAATTTTCCGGGACGGAGTTGAGGGGAAAAACGCTTGGGCTCCTTGGCTTCGGGCAAATCGGGCGGCGGGTGGGTAAACTGGGAACAGCTTTCGGAATGGAGGTTCTGGCCTGGGACCAGATCCTGGATGAAAAGGTTTTCAAAGAAGCGGGAGCCGAGCCGGTGTCAAAAGAATGGGTCATTCAGCAGGCTGATATTTTGTCCCTTCACTTACCGCTGACCCCGGAAACCCGAAATATAATTGACAACCGCGAGCTGGCCATGATGAAACCGACTTCGTATCTGATCAACACCGCCAGAGGCGGGCTGGTAAACCGAGACGCTCTGATGAAAGCCTTGGATGGAGGAAGACTTCTTGGGGCGGCCATCGATGTCTTTGAACAAGAACCTCCGGAGGATCGGATCCTCATCGAACATCCCAAGATCCTCGTGACTCCCCACATCGCGGGGTTTACCGAGGAGGCGAGGTACCGTATGGGCATGACGGCAGCAGATCAGGTCGTCCACGCCCTGCGGGGGGAAAAACCACCCTGTCAGGTGAATCACCCCCAAAATCCTCGCTATGAGAAATTTTATACTTCACCGCCTTAAATTTTGATTTTTTAGGTTGATTCGTGCCCGGCGAATTAACGGCAAAATCGAGATCCATTTTTTCATATTATCTTTTCCGCGAGGTTCACCATGATAGGCTTGGCAGCTCTTTCCAATCCTTTTCAGATCGGAAATTTAAAGTTGAGCAACCGCATCGTTATGCCCCCCATGGCCACGAATTTTGCGGGCCCGGGTGGTCAAGGGAAAACTTTTCGAGCCCTCCCTCCTGGAAAAAGAACGGCCGGACGCGGCCATTGTGGCGACCGGAGCCAGGCCCTTTCTTCCGTCCATCGAAGGAATCCGAGAAGCCGCAACCTTCTCCACCTGGGAAGCTCTTTCCAAGCCGACGTCTCTTGGACGAAGGGTCCTGGTCGTCGGCGGAGGCGGGATTGGAGCCGAGGTGGCGGATTATCTTTCGGAAGAGGGCAAGGAAGTCACCTTGATCGAGATGCGGGAAGGGATCGGCTTGGATCTGCCTATCCACCTCCAGCATTTTCTGAATCTTAGGTTGCAATCCAAGGGGGTCGAGGTTCGGACGTCAACCAAGGCCGTACGCTTTGAAAAGGACGGCCTCTGGATCGAAGATTCCCAGGGAACCGGGAAACTCGAAGGTTTCGATTCCACGGTCATGGCCCTGGGGTCGGCACCCAATGATGAACTGGCCAATCCTTTGAAAGAAAGAATATCCGAGGTGTTCGTTGTCGGCGACGCTGCCAGGCCCCGGGAACTGATGGAAGCCCTGGCAGAAGCAGCGGAAGCCGCCCTAAAAATTTAAGGTAGACTTTCGTTTACCCTAAGCTCCCTTTTTGCGGCGGCATGAAGGGATATTTATCATCTTTGAAAGGAGGGCATATTATGAGCAAGGAAAATGTTGGTAGGAAGATGAGCAGGCGCAGGTTCTTGAAGTCGGCGGCCGCGACCCTCGCCTTCGGGGCGGTGGGCTTGAAGGCCCCGGTTGTCTTGGGCCAAGCCAAGAAGTTCAAAGGCCTAACCCTGAATGGGGCAACTTTTCAGCATATGCACGCCAATCACATAAAAGAATACCTCCCTGAGTTCGAGGAGGCGACCGGCATGAAGGTCAACCTCGAGCTTCCTTCATTTCCGATCTATAATCAGCGGGCCGACCTGGAGCTTTCCACCAAAGGAAGAGCCTGGGATTTTTTGAACATCACCTTCATCTATTCGGGACGATGGATCGGCGCCGGCTGGTTCACCAACCTTGAGCCCTTCATTAAAGATCCCAACCTGACGGAGCCCGACTGGGAACCCGGAGATTTCGTGTCCGGAGCCCAGTCATGCCTGGTCGATGCCAAGGGCAACCGGTATGGGTTTTCCTGGGAGGCAGGGGCCATGATCATGGCAGCCAGCCGGGGAGACCTTATCGAAAAGGCGGGTCTGAAGCTCCCCGAAACCTTCGATGACCTCACCAAGGTATGTGAAGCCACAAACAACAAGGAAGATGTCAAGGCCTTCGTCAACGATAATCTCCACCATTGGCACCTGGTGCCGTACATCATGGGGTTCGGCGGAAAAATCTTCAAAGACCCCCCCGAGAACCTCACTCCCACGCTGGACACGCCCGAAGTGGCCCAGGGTGCCGAGTATTACGCAAACTTGCTGCGAAAGTACTCTCCCGACGGCGTTCTTTCCTATACCATGGATCAGGCCCACACCGCGATGCTGCAAGGGAGAGCCAACATCCAGACCCAGAGCATTTCCTGGCAATTTCCCCTGGCCAAATCGGAGAAGAGCCAGGTCCGCGAAACGGTTCGGTTTGGCTTCATGCCTGCCGGCCCGGCGGGCGCGTTTCCCTGTATCAACTCCCACGGCTTTGGCATTCCTCTCGGGGCAAAGAACAAGGAAGCGGCCTGGGAATTCATCAAGTGGGCCTTGAGTAAAAAAATGGTAAGACGTTTGGCGCTAAAGAAAGGCTACACCCCCGTCTGCCGCAGGTCGGTCATCAGCAGCCCCGAATTCAGGAAGAATATGACCCATAAAGGACAGGATATCGCCTCTCTCTATATGAGGGTACTGGAGCTGGGCGGGACAACCGGCTATATGAAGTACCGCACCGTCCCCGTATTTCCCCAGGTGGGTGACAAGATTAACAAAGCCCTGGAGCGCATCGTAACGAAACAGCAATCGGCCGCCGACGCTATGAAACAAGCCCAAACCGAAGCAATCGCCGACCTGAAGAAGGCCGGGGTCAAGATGGACATCTGAAGCAGGGGACGGCAAGCAGGAAAACCTTAACTGGATTGTATAGGAATTTGCTTTTCTATCCCCCTCCCCCCAACCCCCTCCCGCCAGGGGAGGGGAGATACTGGGGGATCCAAAATTCCCTCCCCCTGGATGGGGGAGGGTTAGGGTGGGGGTGTTAATAACTTGATAATATAGGAATTTCCTTTTTGGACACAGATTCACCCTGTTAGATGTTTACTATCTAACAGGGGAGCTTCTTGCAAAAGTCCGTAATTTACCCTTCGACAGGCTCAGGGTGAACGGGCTTAGGTTGAAATTATTTAGTTTTTCCGTTCGTGGTGAGCTTGTCGAACCACAAAAAAATACTTTTGCAAGAGCCTCAGGGTAAACACGGATTATCGGGATGAATAGAAAAGAAAATATTTATCAGTGTTTATCTGCGAAAATCTGCGTCCTATAAATTTAACAATGGATCGGATCCAAGTTAAATCAAAGCCCATCAAGGAGAGGGCGTTTCCCGCCCCCAGGGAAACGCAAACCTTGTCTCAAAGCCAGCGACGGGCCTATCGTCTATATCTTTTCCCGTCGCTGGCCGTTTTAATCACGGTCACCCTCGCACCGACGCTCTTCCTCCTGGTCACGAGTTTTACTCCCCTGAATCTGACCCTCCCCGACACCGTGGGCGATTTTTCCCGCCCCTTGGCCAACTATACCCTTCTGCTTGAGGATCAACGATTTCACAATTCCCTCTGGGTGCAGGTCAAACTCTCTCTGGCGACCGTCAGCCTGCAGCTTCTGGCCGGGTTGGCCATTGCCCTTCTCTTGAACATACGAACCGGCTTTCTGGAGGCTTGCCGGACCGTATTTCTCATCCCCATGGTTCTGCCCCCCATCGTTGTGGCCATCATCTGGAAGGTGCTCTACACCCCGGACATCAGCCCGGTTCTCTGGGCCCTCCGGTCCCTTGGACTTCCAGCCCCATCCCTGATCACCGACCCTGATCTCGCCCTCTGGGCCATTATCACAGCCGATGTGTGGGAATGGTTTCCGTTTACCATGCTCATGCTCCTGGCGGCACTTCAGATGATGCCCGAAGAGCCTCTGGAGGCTGCCAAACTCGATGGGGCGGGCACCTGGCGCCTCTTTCTTTTCATTGTTCTTCCCTTCATCCGTCCGGCGCTTCTCGTCTCCGGCCTCTTCCGGTTGATCGACAGTATCAAGGCCTTCCCGCTCATCTACATTCTCACCAACGGAGGGCCCGGGACCGTGACGGAGGTTACCAACTATTACGTCTTTATCCAGGCATTTAACTTCTCCTATCTTGGATTCTCCAGCGCCATCACCGTCGTGATGGTCACTGCCACGTTTTTACTGAGCTGGTGGATCATGAGGATTGTAGGGCCAAAGGTGGAAATTGAATAAAATTTCTTTTCCGAAACGCCTCCGTCGGCAGCGCATAATAGTCTATGCTGTGGTCATCGGTCTCATCGTTATGGTCATGTTCCCTTTTTTCTGGCTCCTCCACATGTCGGTAAAACCGGATCAGGACATTATGAGCTTCCCCCCAAAGCTGCTTTTCAAGCCCACGGCCGACCATTACCTGGCGCTTTGGAAAACCGATTTTCGGCGCTCCTTCATGAACAGTGCCATAGTCAGTGTGAGTACCACCCTTCTTTCCATGGTCATCGGAGTTCCCGCAGCCTATGCTCTCTCCCGCGCCAATTTCAAGTCCGACAAACAGCTTTCCCTGTGGATCCTCTCCAGTCGCATGGCGCCGCCCATCGCCTTTACCATCCCTTTTTTCCTCATCTACCGTTACCTGGATCTGCTCGATACCCTGCCCGGCCTGATTATTATCTACCTCACCTTCAATTTGTCTCTGGTCATCTGGATGATGCGAACCTTCTTCGACGGCACGCCCCGCTCTCTGGAGGAGGCCGCCTGGATCGATGGAGCGAGCGTCTGGGGCAGTTTCTTAAGAATCATTCTCCCCTTATCAGCCCCCGGGCTGGCCGCTACCGCCATCTTCTGTTTCTTATTCTCCTGGAACGATTTCTTCTTCGCCCTCATCCTAACGCGTACCCAGTCCATGACCGCCCCGGTGGCCGTAGTAAATTTCATGAATTACGAAGGATGGGAATGGGGGAAGATCGCCGCCGGTGGAACCATGGTAATGTTGCCGGTGGTAATCTTTTCTCTTATTGTGAGGAAATATCTAATCCGTGGTTTAACGGCAGGGGCCATCAAAGGGTAACAGTGACCTCTTTGTGGCAGCCGCGAAGCCCTCAAACGGGCCGTCATTCCTTCCTTTTCCTCAGAGCTGAATTTATCGAAATAATTCCACTGTTTCTCCGGGAAGTCTGAAAAGCCAGAGCAGCCCTCAAATACGCAACAATCAGAGGGTGAGGACTCTCGGGCCTTGAAGCAATTTGCGGCAGAAAAAGCGTAGCAACATGGGGAGCCGGCCCAGCTTACGGGCGATGGGTCCCTCTTCCGCTTCCTGATGACCGCCGAACCCGTCGTTGACTACCGGAGTTCCGTTCGCCAAGCCGCTGCCCCGGAAAGGTGGAATCGGTTGCACCTAAACCTGCTCCAGGAAGGAATCATCGTTTCCAAGGAAGGACTGGGCTGCCTCTCGACGCCAATGGGGGAGGCGGAGGTTGACCAATTTATCAAAGCGTTGGAGAGGGCAGTAGCAAGGTTACGAAAAGAATAATCACCTTTTGATTTTAAGGGTGGTTTCAGGGGATGCCCCCAGGGCGGGGAGAGGACTATTCCTCCACAAAATCTCCGCCGTTAATCAGGCGCTCAGTCAACCGACATTGAGGGTCAAACGACAGCCTCACCTCTATTGGCTGGAAGCAACTATATGATTTCGGCGAAACACCCTCCGGAAAGAAATGTAACCTGAGCTTCTTGCAAAAGTCCGTAATTTACCCTTCGACAGGCTCAGGGTGAACGGGCTTAGGTTGAAATTATTTAGTTTTTCCGTTCGTGGTGAGCCCTTCGACTCACCGTTTGCCCTGAGGTTCTCGAAGGGTGAACGGTTCGCTCAGGACAAGCTTGTCGAACCACAAAAAAATACTTTTGCAAGAGCCTCACCTATTAGCAAAATTTGTCAATTATCAATTTTTTAGAAAGTAACAACAATTAATGGTCTATAAATCGCTTCCGTTTTCGCAATGAATTTTATTCTTTTTCTCTTGCAACATTTTTAATATTTCTCTACAATTGAACGCAAATTGGGGAATGAAATAAAAAACAGGGGGTAAAAAAAATGGCGGATCGCGTGGGGATCGTGGGCGTCTATCAGACGAAATACGAGCCACGTAAAATTTTCGACAGCTATCCCGAGTTGGTTTTTGAAGTCAGCAGTAAAATACTGGAAGAAACCGGGTTGAGCATTGCGGACATGGATCAGATGATTACCAATTCTCAGGACTCCTGGGACGGGAGGACCATTTCCAACCGCACGGTGAGCGAGGCCTGCGGCTCGGTTCTGCGGTCGGAGGCCAAGGTGGCCATGGACGGGAGTTACGCCGTTTTCTATGCGGCCCTGCGCATCCTTTCCGGGTGTTTCGATTCCTGCCTGCTTGTGTCCCATTGCAAGATGTCCGAGGGTGTGCCTTCCTTGATCCATAATACCGTCTTTGACCCGCTCTTCCAGAGGCTCCTGGGATTTGACGAACTTTCTGCCTGTGCTCTGCAGGCCAAGCGGTACCTGTACAAATACGGGATTACCGAAGAACAGTGCGCACAGGTTGCAGTGAAGAATTTAAAAAACGGCCAGAGGAATCCTTACGCCCATCGGGCCATGGATGTGACCGTCAGCCAGGTAATGAGTTCCCGCATGCTGGCCAACCCGATAAAAGAGCTCGATGCGTATCCCATTACCGATGGAGCGTGCGCCATGATTCTGGCGGCTGAAGATAAAGCGAAAAAATGGACCCCCAACCCGGTCTGGATCACCGGAATGGCCAGCCGGATGGATTCTTTCTACTTAGGGGACCGCGACCTGGCTGAAGTGGCTTCCCTTACGCTGGCAGTCCAAAAAGCCTACAGCATGGCTGGAATCACCAACCCCCGCAAAGAGATTGACCTGGTGGAACTGTCGGATTATTACTCTTACCAGGAGCTTCTCTGGCTGGAAGGAATGGGTTTTTGCCAGCGGGGCGAAGGCGGAAAAATGATTGATCAGGGAATTACGGCCATGGGCGGCGAATTGCCCGTGAACCCTTCAGGGGGAATTCTGTCGGGGAATCCCATCACAGTGGCCGGGGCGGTGAGAGTGGCTGAAGCGGCGTTGCAGCTTATGGGCAAAGCGAAAGAACGTCAGGTGGAAGGCGCTAAAAGGGCCTTAGCCCAGGGGCATTCCGGTCCCTGCGGTCAGGGTCAGTGCGTTGTCATACTGGAAAGGGGGGCATAGAGCTTATGGCCAGGAAAGCCAAAAGAAACGTAGCCATCGTAGCCACAGGCCAGACGGACCATCGTTCCAAACGACCGGATGTTAACATTGTCGAGATGATCAACGAGGCGGTGCGGCGCTGCATGGATGATGCGAATATGACTTTGGAGGAAATCGACGGCATTGTCATTGGCAACATGGAACATTTTGAGGGGGTCTTCTCCCCGGAAATGTGGACCGTGGACGGCGCCGGCTCAATCCTCAAGCACGGAATGAAAATTACCACCGGCGGAACTTCGGGAACTACCCTGGCTCTGGCCGGATATTACCATGTAGCATCCGGACTTTTCGACACGGTCATGACCATCGGCTGGGAGAAACAATCCGAAGGGGAAACAACGGCCGGATTGATTTTTCAAGCGGACCCTCTTTGGGAGCGAGCAACCATGTCCGGAGCGATCGGCTCTTTTGCCGCCTCGGCTACAGCTTATATGCACAAATACGGGATTAACGAGGAGCAGGCTGCCAAAGTGGCCGTGAAGAACCGCAAGAACGCCTTCAATAATCCTCATGCCCACTTAAAGATGGAGCTCACGGTGGAGCAGGTCTTAAACTCAAAGATGCTGGCTTATCCCATCAAGATGCTGGATATGTGCCCAACTTCGGACGGAGCCTGCGCTATGATTTTTGCTTCGGAGGAAAAAGCCAAAAAAAATTACCAGAACCCGGCGTGGGTAATTGCCGGAGTAACCCGTCATGATCAGCCTTTTGGGAGCGATTTAGAGATGCTTGTCAATCTCAGGACTTTGCGGTCAGCCACCGAAGAAGCTTACAAAATCGCCGGCATTAAAGATCCCTTGAAGGATCTGGATGTTGCCGAGCTTTATGAACCCTGTACCTTTGCGGAACTATCCTGGTATGAAGCGGCGGGTTTTTGCGGTCCCGGCGAAGGGGGAAAGCTGATCGACTCCGGGGCAACCTATATGGATGGAGAATTGCCGGTTAACCCTTCCGGCGGGGTTTTATCCACCAATTGCATCGGGGCTACGGCTATGATTCGCGTGGCTGAAGCCGCCATCCAGGTAATGGGTAAGGGAGGCAAGCGGCAGGTGCCCAAGGTAAACCGGGCCATGGCTACCGGATTTGGCGGGAGCTGGTGGTCGGATGTACTGATCCTCTCTAAGACCCCATAGTTTCATTATTGGAGGTAATGGAAATGAGTGAAAAAAGCGGCTCTTTTTTAGTGGCTGAGTTCGATGCGAAATTTCCCTATGATTATTCTGCCGGGCGTTACGCCAGTTATTTCTTAAAACAACTTAAGGAACATAAGCGCATCATGGGCATCCGTTGCCCCAAGTGCCAAAAGGTCTTTGTGCCGCCCCGCCCGGCCTGCGGGTATTGTTTCGTGCGAAACGAGGAATGGGTGGACTTGGGAAATGAAGGAACCTTATGGGGATACACCATCGTCCAGTTTCCCTTCCTGGATCCGTTGACCGGAGAAGAACGCCCCATCCCCTACGGGTATGGCTTCATTGAATTAAAAGGCGCCTCTACCCGGATACAACACTTTGTCACAGCCTCGGACTTAAATAAGCTAAGAATCGGCATGAGGATGAAGGCAGTATTCCGGGAGGAGCGAAAAGGGAATCTGGCGGATATTCAGTATTTTAAAGCGATAGAAGAATAATTCAATTGCGGAATTCGGAATGCGGAATGGCGAATGAAAAAAATATAGCCTGCAATCTACAATCTGGTATCACTTTAACTCTTTGAAAAGAGGTGGGGCGTAAGGTCAGAGGGAATCCATGGTCTAGGGGCCTGGGCGGCCCGCTTGGAATCATAAGGCGCTGATTTCTTCGCGGGTGGGGCGGGGAAAACGCCCCCGCCTCCTCCGATGGAAACGAGCGGGGTTCTTCGCGGCCCAGCGGAAACCCAGCCGATGCTTCCGGCGCGTTCCACCCAGCCCCCCAGACCTCAACAAAGGTGGTAAAACCACTTTTTCAAACCGCTAAATTGATACGCAATCTGCAATCTGATCGGAGGAGACTAAATGGATAACTGGTTGGAAGGATTGGAGCCCATCGTGGGGCACCAGGAGATAAAGGTTCCCTACCGCTATTCCATGGGCGCAACCACGAGTAAATTTTTTATTGAGATTCGCGACCGGAAAAAGATCATGGGCATCAAATGCGCAAAATGCAACATAGTCTATGTTCCTCCACGGTCCACCTGTGGTGGATGTTTTGCTTTACTCAATGATTGGGTGGAAGTAAGCGACAGGGGAACGCTGCAGACCTATACCATCATTCATTATCCAACACCTGCCCAACCCGTCCCCACGCCTTTGATTTACGGGATCATCAAACTCGACGGAGCGGACACGGGGCTGGCCCACCTGGTAAGCGAGGTAGATTATGAGCGGCTACGCATCGGCATGCGCCTTAAGGCCGTGTTCAAGGAAGAGCGGGTGGGCAATATGCTGGATATTCAATATTTCAAACCCATTTAATAGGGTTCATGGGTTCGAGGGGTCAAGGGGCCAAGCGAAAACATTCGCACTTGAACCCTCGGACCCTTGAATCCTTGGCCCCTTTTCTTTACATTTCTTTTAAATAATCTTTATTCAGCTCTTCTTCAAGGATACGGCGATGTTTGAGTTCCTCCTTGGCCAGGAATTCGAACATTTGCCTGGTTCCCGGGTATTTGGCAATCTTGGCAGCCTGGGTGTAAAACTCATGGGATCCTTTTTCCCGTTCCATGGCCATACGGATGGCTTCCTGGGGGGTTGTCGTTTCGTCAAGCATCTTTTCCTCCGATTTATCATTCCATGGCTGAGAGGACTTTGTACCCTCTTGCTCTTAGAGAGGCGACAAGCGGTTGCAGCAGGCATTTTTCCAGCCGAAAATAGTAGATGCGTTTCTTCCGATCTTTATGGTTGGACATGCCTACGCTGATGATTTCGGCTCGGTGCTCCTTGAATACCCTGGAGACCTCTTCGAAGGCATTTGCCCTTGCTCCCAGGATCAGGTCAATACGCGAGCTGGACTTCAGGATTCCCATTAACTGGATAAAGGCCTGAAGAATATCAACGATAGTGATGATTCCCACAAGCTTCTTACCCTTGACAACCGGCAGCCCTCCGATTTTGTGGTAATAGATGAGTTTTGCCGCTTCTTCAAGGCTATCTTCAGGGGAAACAGTCACTGGGTTTTTAATCATCACATCTTCGATGGACACTTTGTCCACCATCGACAAAAGAGATGCCTGACGAAGGTCGCCCTCGGTGACGAACCCTACGAGGTTCCCTCCATCTACGACCGGCAGGTGGCGGATGGAGTTATTTCTCATCACTTCCATGGCCTTTAAGATACTGGTGTTCGGCGGGATGGTCACCAGCTTCCGTACCATGCGCTTTTTGACCTGCATGACGCTTCCTTTCCTGACCGGCTACTTCAAGCTTGGGAATGAATTTAACAGCCCCTGTTAGGTTTGTCAATAAACAAATTCCCCCCCTTTTTCCTTTTGACATCATTTTTCGTCCATGTTAAAAATAATTCAATTGTATAGGAATTTCCTTATTGGACACGGGTGAACACAGATTATTAGAACAAACGAAAAAGAAAAAATTATCTGAGGTCATCTGCGAAAATCTGCGTCCAAATTAATTTAATTTTGACTGCCAATAGGTGATAATCTCGTAAAAAGCCGCGAAAGGGTCATTGCGAGTCACGCCATGGGCGTGACGAAGCAATCTCGTTTTTATAAGTGGCCGAAAATACAAGATTGCTTCGTCGCCCCGCAAATGCGGAACTCCTCGCAATGACAAGAACAGGACTTTTTACGAATCCATCAATAGGTGAATTGAAGAAAAGGAGTTCCTTATGTTTTGGGAAAAAGAGATCGAAACCATTCCGGAAAGAGAGCTGCACAGACTCCAGCTCGGGCGCTTGAAAAAAACCTTGAAACAGGCGGGGAAATCACCAGCTTATGGCAAAATATTCAAAACCCACCGCATCTCGCTGGATAAGATAAAGACGCTTAACGATTTAAAACGGGTGCCTTTCACCACCAAAGAAGACCTGAGAAAGAACTTTCCTTATGGTTTTGTTACCATGGCCAAGGAGAAGATTGTCCGGGTGCATTCCTCTTCCGGGACAACCGGCAGGGCCACGGCCGTCTTTCACACAGTAAACGACCTGGAAGGATGGGCCAACCTGGTGGCCCGCTGCATGTTTATGACCGGCGTGCGCAAAGGCGATGTCTTTCAGAATATGGTTGGCTACGGCCTTTTCACGGGCGGCCTGGGTTTCCAGTACGGAGCCGAACGCCTCGGCGCCCTGACCATTCCCTCCGGCTCAGGGAACAGCAAGCGGCAGATCACTCTCATGGGGGATTTTGAAACAACGGTCATTCATATCATCCCCAGTTATGCCCTGCACCTCTGGAAAGTATTTGCAGAGATGGGCCTGGATCCCCGAAAAGATACCAAACTGCGCATCGCCTTGATTGGGGCCGAGCCCCACTCGGACGCCACCCGCCAGCGCATTGAAGAGATGTACGGCGTGCAAGCATTCAACTCATACGGGCTATCCGAAATGAATGGGCCGGGGGTAGCCTTTGAGTGTCCCGAGAAATCGGGGATGCATTTCTGGGAGGATCATTTCATCGTAGAGGTCATCGACCCGAAGACTCAGAAGGTCCTGCCCGACGGGGAAGAAGGGGAGTTGGTTTTTACCACCCTGATGCGCGAGGCCATGCCCTTGATCCGTTACCGCTCCAAGGATTTAGCCGCTATATTCCCCGAACCCTGCCGCTGTGGGAGGAGGCATCGCCGGATCAGCCGTATCAAGGGGCGAAGTGATGACATGTTTATCCTCAAAGGGGTGAATATCTTCCCCCTGCAAATCGACATGGTCCTGATGAACATCCCTGAGGTGGGGACGAACTATCAGGTGGTGCTGGAACGCGAAGATTTTCAGGATAAGATGGTCGTGCGGGTGGAAGTTCGACCGGAATTTTTCAGGGGCGAACTGCGGCAACTGGAAAATCTGCGCAGGCAGATCAGCGAATCTTTGAAGTCGGAAATTTTAGTAACGCCCAAAGTGGAACTGGTCGAGCCGGATACGCTGCCCAAGAGCGAGGGCAAAGCCGTGCGGGTGGTTGACCGAAGAGAAATGTGAAAATTATTAGCCACAGAGGTCAGAGAGCACAGAGATAAGGTAAAGTAAAAAAACAAGTATAAAAAATATCGTTTTTTCTTGAGCTTCTTGCAAAAGCCACTAACTCCGTCATTCCGGCGAAAGCCGTCCGCCTCAGGCGGACAGAATTTCTTGAAAATCCTGGATTCCGGGTCGCGCTTCGCTTGCCCGGAATGACGATTTTCTCTACTTTTCAAGAGGTTTGCAAGAGCCTCTCTTGATTTTCTATTTTATCCTTGGTGTCCTTGGTGTTTTTATTTTTTTAACCATCTCTGGGACCTCGGTGTGCTCTGTGGCGAAATAAATTCTTAATTTCGGAGGGAGTATGGCTCATCAGATTTCCGTCTTCGTTGAAAACAAACCCGGACGTTTAGAGCGGGTAACCGAAATTCTGGCTAAGGCCAAGGTGAACATCCGGGCCTTTACGGTATCCGGCACCTATGAATATGGGGTGATGAAATTTCTGGTGGATAAGCCTGATAAGGGCCTGGAGGCGCTTAGTTCCCAGGGCATTCCGGCAAACAAAAGGGAGATTCTGGCCATTCTCATGGATGACCGGCCGGGCGGACTGTATCGCATTGCCAAAGCCTTCGGCCAGAGGAAGATGAACATTGAGGACGCCTACGGGTTTGTCATCCAGGACAAAAAGCAAGCCGTGTTGGTTCTGGACGTGGAGAAGATCAGCGAGGCCAAACGGGTTATGAAAGAAGAAGGGCTTACCACCCTTAGCGACCAGGAAATTTATTCTCTTTAAAAAAGGCAAGAATACAAAAGACAGAAGTCAGAATTCAGAATACAGAATATTTGTTTTTTATTCTGACCTCTGACTTCTGACCTCTGACTTCGTTCTGCTCAATTACTCTTCACCCGGTATAGGTCTTCTCCTGCTCGGGGAACCAACAATATTCCTTCTGCTTCCCGGCCTACCCATTCTTCGATACGGATAGTGGCTGGGTCCCAGTAGCCCAGGTTAACTTGCCAGCAAAGTTCTTCCGGAATGCCCGTGGCCAGGGTTACCTGGATACGAGGCCTCTCTACGCCGTTCTCAAAAGCACCCATCCCGCGCAGATGGGTGGAGTGAGCCAGGATGGAAAGCGGAACATTGGAGAACCTGTCCCACTGCTTGAGGAAATAATCGCGGACATGATAGCCTACTCTGCGGATATGATGGCCGTGGGTGTAGCTGATTTCGGTGATGTGCGGGGCGTAGATGATCACCTCGCCCCCGTCAGCAATCGCCGGTTCAACCTTATACATACCCTTGGCGCCGGTCCATATATCATCATACATAGAGGGCATCACCGAGAGAGCCTGACGGTATGGCTTCTCCACCCAAACAATGTGGGTTTGGGAAGAAAGGTCGGCAGCCGCCGAGTATGCTTCTTCCGGTGTGCCGACATAGACACCGCTAACACCCTCATGGGATACCACCGAGCAAATGGCGTGGCGCGGCCCGGGGATAAGCGCCGCCGCTCGATCAATCACCTGCCGTACGGGCGTATCCTTGGCGCCGATGATCTTGTAAGATGTAACTAGCGCCCCCAGCCAGTGGGTGAGGTTGATAATGTCGCTGCCAGCAATGCCGGGAAAGAAATATTTGTTTCCTCCGGAAAATCCCACTACCTCGTGGGGAAAGACCGGGCCGCAGATCAACAGATGATCATGATCGAGGATCATCCGGTTCAATTGGACCGGCACATCCTGGCGCATCAATCCCTGGGTTAGGGCAGCGATTTCTTCTGCCGGGATCATCCCCAATGTCGTTAACGCCCGGGGGTCTTCCCAGTTGTGGTTGAACAAACCTATTTTCGAATATTGGGTTGCTTTTTCTTTGGCGGTAAGGCCGACCATTTGCAAGATGTCCGTTTCATCAATCGGCGGGTGGGTGCCCAGGGCTACCAGGAAGTTCAATTCCTTCACCCGGGGCACAAGGGATTGAACAATCGCCCGAAAAAAGATTGGAAGGGGCATAGTTCGCGTGCGATCGGGGATGATCACCAGCAGGCGCCGTCCTTCTACCGGTAAAGCTGCCAGGCCTTCCCTCACAACTTCTTCCACCTCAATCTGGCTTAAATATCGATTCTGAAAACCTTTTCCAATCATGATCTACGGTCCTCAATCTAAAATTCTTAACGAATTATCTATATCCGGCTGGCCTCTTGTTAACAATGAAAATCTGCCTCTTTCCTTAAGGAAGAAGATAATAAAGTCTTGTAATTGAAAGGTGACTTCATTCTATGGAATAATTTCGAACCCGTCAAGTAACCGCCGTGCCCACCACCACACCAACTGAAAAAGTGATCGATGCTCAGCCATAAAAATAATTGACATATTTTACAGATATGCTAATTTACATTCCAAAATAAACCTTTCCAACTTCTCTTCACTTACATCCAACAAAGGATGAGGTGGCCTTGTGGCCAGAATTCAAATCTCAAACGATCCATCCGGTCGTATCATCGTCTCTTTCCCTTATGATCCCTTTCTTGTTGTAAAGGTTAAAACCATCGCTGGCCGCAGATGGCATCCTGTCGAAAAACATTGGAGCTTTCCAAATAGGAACGGCATCCTTGAGAAGATTTTATCCTCATTACCTCGTGGAAGAAAAACAGGCAGCCACTTCTACGGTCAATCAGTCAATCAATGCCCTCAAGTTTTACTACGGTGCATTGCTTAAAAAGAAATTTTTCTATGAAGTCAAAAGACCTCGCAAAGACACTCATTTATTGGAAGGAGGGACGGATCTAAGGTATATACAAGAGCTATTGGGGCATAAAGATAGCAAGACCACTGAAAATTACACTCATGTCAGCACCAGAAGCATTGGGAGGATAAAGAGTCCACTGGATACTTTAAACTTGATTGTATAGGAAATTCCTTTTTGACAATTTTTTGCATCTTCATTAATTTTGGAGGCTTAACGGGTATTCTTTATTTATCCTTAATCTGCGTTTTTAAGACTCTGTGATCTCTGTGCCCTCTGTGGCTAATTCAAAGAAAGAGAGGGAGGAGTGACAATAATTCTCAAGTGAGAAGGGTTTACATATTCAGCCAGATTTGGTATATCCGAAATACTTCGGATACAACCTTTTTGGTGAAAGATTCAGGTAATAGACAATTTAAAAATCCATTTCCTATCACCTATTTTCGAAAGGAGGTTTAAAATGGGAAAGACAACGATCAAATGGTTATCGCATGCTGGTTTCCAGATTACTTCTAACAGCGGGAAAATTCTTTACATTGACCCCTGGTTTGAAAATCCCCTCTCTTCTTTTGGCCTGGATGACGTGAAGGAAGCAACCTTGGTATTAGTAACTCACGATCATTTCGATCATGTCGGTCAGGCGGCAGATATTGTCAAAAAGAGCGGTGGCCTGCTCGTAGCCAACGTGGAAACAGCCCGCCGATTGCAAAGCGATTCCCATATTCCGGCGGAAAAAGTGTGTTACTTCGGCTATGGTATGAACATTGGGGGAAACCTGCTTTATGAAGGGATCTCGGTGACCATGACCCAGGCTTTCCACTCTACGACCACGGGAGCGCCCTGCGGGTATGTTGTCAAGCTGGAAGACGGGACGACGATTTACCACGCAGGCGATACCGGTATCTTCGATACGATGAAGACCATAGGGGAGTTACATAAAATTGACGTGGCCCTGTTGCCTATCGGCAGTGTCTTCACCATGGACCCGCTTCAGGCTGCCTGGGCCACGAAGATGCTCTCCCCCAAGAAAGTCATTCCCATGCATTACAAGACTTTCCCCATCCTTGTTCAGGATACAAAGGAGTTTGCTGAAATAACCAGGAGGGAAGCGCCCGGAGTGGAAGTAGTGGTTTTGGATCCCGGGCAGGGATACGTCTTCTCGAAATAAAGACTGCGGTCCTCCCATTTTTTTTAAGTTCGGTTGCAGGAGCAAGCCTATTCAAGGAAACCGCCAGCTTCACTCTTCCTTCGCCCTGCTTGTTCCCTGCTCGCTGAAAAACCGGTGCAGAAAATCACAGTCTTTGGGTGAGAGGTTAAAACGCACGCAGGCCTGTTCAATCAGAACCGCCAGAGATGCCTTTCCTCCTTCCTCGCGCATCTTGGACACCCACTGGATGGCCTTGCGTACGGGAGTTCCTTCGGGGGTAACAGGTGTCATGGTGTTTCTCCTTTCAAAAAAGGTTCAAGTTTTACAACCCCAAAATAATAACAGTTTCGGTTTTTGAAGAAGTTCTGTAATGCGGCCAGCGCGGCTGGCCGCAAAGAAACATATTTCCCCTCCGGCAAACCAGCCGATTGCTTCCATGATCTTGCTGTTTAATTTCTCTAAGGAAATTGATTACACCAGGGGATCGTAGCTGAAGACCTGTCCCGAAGTCTCCAGGGGAACGAGGTGCGTGCCCAGCGTGCCTTTAAACATCTCTGCCAATCGATCGGGTGTCCAACCTTCGGAATGATGGATAGAGCGCACTGGCCTTGGTTGAGAAAAGATAAAAATCTCTTTACCCCGAACGCCGAAAATCTGGCCGCTAATGTACTGAGCTTCATCACTGGCCAGGTAAGCTACCAGAGGAGCGATGTCTGCCGGGCTCATCTTCTTCAGTTTTTCTACCCGGCGCTTCTGGGCTTCCGTATCCGTGGGGATCGTGCCAATGAGACGGGTCCAGGCAAAAGGAGAAATGCAATTGGCCGTAACATTGTACCTGGCCATGTCCAAGGCGACTACTTTGGTGAACCCCACGATGCCCATCTTGGCTGCCCCGTAATTGGCCTGGCCGACGTTCCCGACCAACCCGGAAGTCGAAGTAAAGTTAATGATTCGGCCGCTGCGCTGTTCGCGCATCAAGGGTACGGCGGCGCGGGTGCAGGCAAAGGTTCCTTTGAGGTGAACGGAGATCACGCTGTCCCATTCTTCTTCGGTCATGTTGAAAATCATTCGGTCGCGGAGAATTCCAGCGTTGTTCACCAGGATGTCCAATTTGCCAAAATTGTCCAGAGCGGTCTTGATGATTCGCTTCCCGGTTTCCATGGTGGATACGGAATCATAATTGGCTGCAGCCAGCCCACCAGCTTCTTTGATCTCTTTGGCCACATCGTCAGCAACCCTATTTTCACCCCCGGTTCCGTCTTCCCGGCCCCCAAAATCATTCACCACTACCTTGGCGCCCTCTTTGGCCATAAGTAAGGCGATTTCCCGGCCAATTCCTCTTCCGGCGCCGGTAACCACTGCCACTTTCCCTTCAAGCATCATTAGCCCCTCCTAGTAGAATTTTTAGAAGTCCAGAAGCTTTACTGACAATTTAAAACCCCAAAATATATAGCAGAAAAGAATCAGTCTGACAAGACCAATTCTTTTTTGAATAAATTGATGAGTTCACATTGATAGACGAAGCCCGGACAGGAGGGGGATGAAAGAGGGAGCACCGGCTGGAAAAAGGTTGGACCATAGCCCGTGCTTTTCTTCCGTAAAGAAAAGGCGGGATCGAAGGAAGGCAGGGCATCCTCGGCGGAAGCCTCGCCCTTACCCATGAAAGAAATACTGCCTTGTGATCCCGAAAGATTTCCCCTCTCGTCCGGGCCGAGCCCTGCCCATCATTTTTAAATCATGAATGAAAATCAAAAGTGAAGGTGGGCAAATTTACTGTCTTTATTGACAGTTAGTGGATGGAGGGAATATAAATGAAGAATGGGATTAGTGAACGATGATCAGCCCTGGCTGATTTTCCGGAAAACCAGGCAAAACCGTTACACTCTGGCCGTGCTCCTGGGATGCCTGGAAGGGGAGGGGCTTGCGCAAAAATTTCGCATGCTCATTGCCAGCTCCCCGAAGGAGATAGGCGAAAAGGCCGCTTCTGGAAAAGTCATCGTAGGCTTTTCCTTTATGACCCCCCATCTTTTGCAAGTCAAAGATGAGATGGAGCAATTGAGGAAAGCTTTGCCCAAGGGAACGATCCTTGTGGCCGGAGGCTCTCATGCCACGGGCGATCCGGAAGGCACAGTTAAGCTCGGATTTGACTTTGTTTTTACGGGCGAATCCGAAAAATCATTTCCGGATTTTTTACGCCGGTTCCTGCAAAATAAACTTCCCGGAACAACCATTCTCAGTGGAGATAAAGGATCAGGTCTGTTTATGGCCAACCCGCCATTTTCCCTGCAAGAACGTTTTTTTGCTCCCATTGAGCTGACCCGGGGTTGTTTTTATAGCTGCGGCTTTTGCCAGACTCCCCGTATTTTTGGCCATTCTCTACGACATCGCGATCCGACCAATATAGGCCGGTATCTGGAACAAGCCTTCCCTTATGGTTATAATCAGAGCGCCTTCCTTTCCCCGAATGCTTTTTCCTACGGCGCTACGGGCCTGCAAGAGCCCAATTTAGCAGCCATTGAGGAGCTTCTTACCGCCTGCCGGCAAGCTGGAGTTGAGGGAATTCATTTTGGGTGTTATCCTTCAGAGGTCCGGCCGGACTGGGTGAACCCGGAAGTTTTGCGTCTGGTCAAAAAATACTGCCGGAATAAAACCATTGTTTTGGGGGCGCAATCCGGAAGCGATGCCCTTCTCGCCAAGCTCAAACGGGCCCATTCGGCTGGGCGGGCCCTGCAGGCTTCCTGTTTTATCCATCAGGCCGGGTTCATGCCTCACGTGGACTTTGTCTTTGGTTTTCCCGAAGAAACACAAGAAGACCGCCAGCTCTCGCTGGCTCTTATGAAAGAGGTGATCAAAGAACATGGAGCCAAGATTCATGCTCATACTTACCTTCCCTTGCCTGGAACGCCCCTTTTCTGGAAAGAACCTTCCCGCCTGGACGACGGAACGAAAAATGCCCTTAAGAATTGGGAGAAGAAAAGGAGATTAGACGGATGGTGGGAAGAACAGGAAGTCATGGCCTGGAAGATCGTCGAATGGAGAGATCAGGGGTTGGTTGGGACGCCAATTATAGATACGTAGAAGGGTAAAAGTGTAGATGCGTTAAGGCGTTGATGGGTGAATGCCTTAACACATCGAGCCGTTTCCGCAATTACGCATATACGCATTCACTCTGAAAAAAAGGAGAATGTTTTGAAAAGACGCATGAAAAAAAACGTTCGGGAAAAGGCTCTATTCAAAGAAGCCGGAGAAAAGGGCAAACATGTTCTTGATCAAACTGACCGGATAATTCTGAACGAGATCCAGAAAAAATTTCCGGTTACTCACCGTCCCTTTCTATCCCTGGCCCGGAGACTTCAAATAAAAGAAAAAGAGATTTTGGCGCGAGTGCAAAGGCTAAAAGAAGTGGGAATCATCCGGCGCATCGGGGCCAGCTTCAGCGCCAGCGCCGTAGGCTTCACTTCCACCCTCTGCGCAGCCAGGGTTCCTAAGAACAAGATCGGAGAATTTGTGGCTGTGGTCAATACGTATCCCGGGGTAACCCATAATTACGAGAGGGGAGGGGATTATAACATCTGGTTTACCCTGATCGCCCCATCAAGGAAGAAGATCGATAAGATTCTATCTGAAATTTCTGAAAATACCGGCGTCAAAGAAATCCTTAACCTCCCTGCAATAAAGACCTTTAAAATTGCCGTAGATTTCAATTTTGAATAAAACTGTCAATAGGCGATAGGCCATAAACATTTTTTGCTTGCGACCCGAGCTTTGGTTTTTTGGGCATATATCCCAGGCCTTTAGTTGAGTCACCTTTAGGCTGGTCCAATTTTATCAATAAAATACAAATGCTTGGGTAAAAAGAAATGAAAAATTGATTTTACTTCTTGACTTTCACCAGTTTATGAAAATACCGTTGTCATTACAACAGAATATACCCTTCAAGGACGCTGCCTTAATTGATAAGATCCGGCGGAAAAAGAGCTGTCCAGCTTACACGGTTTATAAAGATAAAATCAAATACCTGGTCTATTTTCGCATTGATAAGGTGTTACCGCTGATTGGAGATAAAAAGTAATGTTAATGGAGCTGAATAAGGCTTAAGGGCTGATGTTTGCAACAGGGGGATGAGATGAAAATCCTGATCACCGGCGGAACAGGCTTTGTTGGTACAGAACTTACTTCTCGTTTCGTTAGGGATGGGCATGAAGTGACCATCATGACCCGTTCCTTGAAGGGACCAAAGGGGAGTTCACCAGAAATTTCATACTTGGAAGGGGATCCTACAAAAAAAGGTCCCTGGCAGGAGGCGATTAAAAACCACGACGCCATTATCAATCTCGCAGGCGCCTCGATCTTCAGTAAATGGACCGATGAACACAAGAAAGCGATACGAGAGAGCCGGGTCAGCACCACCCAAAATATAGTTGAAGGAATCCCATCCGACTCTTCCCCAAAGATCACTCTCTTCAGCGCCTCTGCCGTTGGCTACTATGGTTTTTGTGGAGACGAGGAACTCGTTGAGGACTCTCCTCCGGGAAATGACTTTTTAGCCCGTATTGCTAAGGAATGGGAGGGGGAGGCTCTAAAGGCCAGAAATAAAGGGGCTGAAGTGGTCATTGCTCGGTTCGGCATCGTCATGGGAGAAAAAGGAGGAGCCCTCAGTCAGATGATCCCTCTCTTTAAAAAATATATCGGAGGGCCTATTGGGAGTGGAAAGCAGTGGGGTTCCTGGATTCATATCACGGACCTCGCCGAAGTTTTTGCTTTTCTGATCAAGCACCCGGGAATCTCGGGGCCTGTCAATGTATGCTCTCCAAATCCGGTAAGGAATAGAGATCTGGCTAAGGCTATTGCAAAAGCCCTCCATAGACCTTCTTTCATTCCAGCCCCGGGGTTCATGGTGAAGTGGGTTTTAGGTGAATTTGGATCGGTCATCCTCGAAGGTCAGAGAGTCATCCCGCGAAGGTTGCTGGAGAATGGTTTTGTTTTCCAATATGCGGATATCAATAAAGCTTTGCAGAGCATTGTGGGCCAATAAATAATCAAACATGCTTTCGCAATTGAAGTTCTAATGGGTGGGGGGCAGGTAAATTTGCTCTTTGAGATAAGGTTGATTGTACTTTCGAACATAATGTTTAATGAGGGTGATGGGTACAACTTGAGTGGGACGAGTGGGGGCGGGGTAATGGAGGTGAGTAAGTAAATCCATGATTGAAAAGATGAAGGACATCGTTAAGGCAAATGATCTCTGCGTTTTGGCGACCGTTTCTCAAGGGAAACCCCATTGCTCCCTCATGTCTTATATTTCGGATGAGGAAGGCCGTGAGATTTATTTAGTTTCCCATAAACAGACAAAGAAATATGGCAATTTAGTGGAAAACCCCGCGGTCAGCCTTCTTATTGATACTCGTGAAGCGGAGAAAGGCCAAAGACGAATTTTTATAAAAGCCCTGACCGTCAGCGGGGAATTTCAAACGATAAAAGACCCTGGGAAAAGAGATTTTATCCGTTCGAAGTTTATTAAAAGGCATCCCCATTTAACTGATTTTTTAAGTGACCCTGGCGCTGAAATATTTTCCATCAAAATAAAGTCATTCCAGTTATTGGATGGTGTAAAAGACGCCTTTTATGAGAAAATAGACTAAATTAAATTAAGAGGCAATCGAAGAATTAGTCCGGGCCCGGGGTCGGGCATGACAAAGATATTATGATGAGCCCATAAAACGGAAGCCATGCCTTTTTTACCCTGGAGCTGTATACCTTGATTGTATAGGAAATTGCTTTTTTCAACTTTAGTTCGCCTCAGGCGGATCGCTTTAGACATTTGACACTTATCCTTTATTTTTTCGGTTTTAAGAACTCTGTGATCTCTGTGCCCTCTGTGGCTAATTTATTTTCCTCCGGGAGAATGCCGGGCAAGATATTTATTTTGAAAACCAAGACTAAAAAATATTTTTATCGTTTGTTTCAAGAAGGGCGGGAAAAGTTTAGCCACCAAGGACATTTTAAGAGAAAAAGAAAAGATCTTGCTTCAGGGCCTGAAAGGCTCCAAGATCTCCTTGATAGAAGCGTTCCCCAGGTCGATCAGCGAGAATTCTTCTGTAAGGAAGTAAAGCGTTTTTTAGGGGAGCAATAAAAAAAATAACCCTCAATCCAGGGAGGAAGTCATGCAGGAAATAGATAAGATTTATTTTCGCAAAAAAATCACTTCGGTCTTGGATGCTCTGAAGAAAAAGAAATTTACCGCCCACTTTTTTGAAACGCCGGCGGAAGCCAAGCGTTTCCTGCTCGAACAGATTAAGCCCGGAGAAACGGTGGGCATCGGCGGTTCGGTGACGCTGAGAGAAACTTTGCAGATTGTCCAGGAGATCCGAAAAAAAGGGAATACGGTTTATGACCATTGGGAGGCGGACAACGATCCGCAGCTCCGGATAGAATTAAAGAGGCGTCATCGAGGCGTGGATGTATTTCTGAGCAGCGCCAACGCCATTGCCGCTGATGGCACCCTGGTCAATTTGGACGGGGGAGGAAATCGGGTGGCCAGTCTTTGTTCGGGTCCTAAACGGGTAATCGTCGTTGCGGGAGCGAATAAATTAGTTGATTCGGTGGATGAGGCCATCCGACGAACACGGAACCGGGCCGCGGTTCAAAGGGTGTTAAGGAGCCAGTATAAAACACCCTGTGAGGTCACCGGGGTTTGTAGCGATTGTCATTCTCCCCAAAGGATATGCGCGGCCTTGTTGATCTTAATGCAGAAGCCCGCCGATATCGACGAATTCGCAGTCGTGCTCGTCAATGAAGAAATGGGATATTGAGCAGAGCAAAGAGCAAACCGGAACCCCTTTAGATGTCCGGATGGATATCCCGAAACATGGCCTTCCGGCCTTTTGCTTTGATCCGGCTTGTGCCTAATTTCTCCCGCTTTTCTCTCCTCCCTCGAAAATATTCAGGGTGATCAGAAGGAGATCGCCCGGGCCGGAGTTCTTATAACCGTGCCTCTTCCCGGCGGCAACCGTCAGGGCAGTTCCTTTTTTCAAAGGGATGGTCTGGCCTTCGACCGATGCTTCTCCTGCACCTTCCAGGAGGTAAAAAATATGGGTGTAGGGGTCGGTGTGTTCGGGAAACTCCCCGGCCGGCTTGGCCAAGGTAAGGCTGGCCTTAAACCCGGAAGGAAAAATCATTGCCGAGAGATTTTTCCGGAAAATACCCTTCGTCTTCCCTCCGAAAGGTTGCCACGGCAAATCATCAAGATGGAACGACTCAGGAATTCCGTCCATTTTTTTTTCCGTTTAGGCCTGCCGCTTTTCTGCGCGCGGGGAATGAATTCAGTTAATTTCCGGCGGGGAGAGCCGGGAAAAAGTTTTAAATTTTCTTTCCTTGTGCGGCAGACCTGGTTTATCAAGTTTTTTTTTTGTGATCATTTTAACAAAAGCCACGGATCGGAGCAAGAGCCAAAGGCGACGCCCTTAAGATTCTAAGTTGACAAACCTACTTGGATGTGGTAATTGAAAATGCATGCCAAGATTAGCCCGACTCGACGCACCCGGCGTCTTGCATCACCTCATGATCAGGGGGATCGAACGCCGAAAGATATTCTGGAACGAGCAGGATCGTGAGGACTTTCTGGATCGTCTCTCAAGGCTACTGCCTGAGACTGATACAGCCTGCTATGCTTGGGTTTTTATTTCGAATCATGCCCATTTTCTTTTCAGGAGTGGGCAAGTTTCACTGGCTACAGTGATGCGAAGACTTCTAACAGGATATGCGGGCAGTTTTAATCGCCGGCATAAGCGCAGTGGACACCTCTTTCAAAACCGATATAAATCGATAGTATGTCAAGAAGACACATATCTGCGGGAACTTGTGCGGTATATTCACCTGAATCCAATCCGGGCGGGAATCGTCGCTACCCTTTCAGACTTGA
>Ga0194125_10000581_pt1 | contig 60953 bp, 49 predicted proteins | sample TA2KigC250mmetaG_FD_148626 | JGI IMG/M metagenome (GOLD analysis project Ga0194125, IMG submission 148626) | Freshwater microbial communities from Lake Tanganyika, Tanzania - TA2015034 Kigoma Deep Cast 250m | ecosystem: Environmental > Aquatic > Freshwater > Lake | place: Tanzania: Lake...
AATTTATATTTAGTAGATTAATTTGTTATATTAATTTTAGTTTATGGAAAAACCTGTTCTGATTAAAAACGGAATTATAATTTCTCCCGGCAAGCCCCCGAAACTACTGCAAAATTATAAAGTAATTCTGCATGAGGGTCTTATTCAAAAAGTAACGTCTGATTTCGTTGATGAAAAAGAATATAACGTAATTGATGCTTCCGGCAAAGTTGTGTTGCCGGGTTTCATAAATGCACATATGCACTTTTATAGCACACTCGTAAGAGGATTTGCCAAAACAAAATTTGCTAAAAATTTTAATGAGGTTCTTGAGAACTTATGGTGGAAACTTGATAAAATATTAACAAAAGAAACAGTATACTACAGCACGGTTATAATGCTGATTAATGCGATTAAAAAAGGTACTACAACCTTTATAGACCATCATGCAAGCCCTAAAAATGTCAGAGGATCACTTTTCGAAATTGCAAAAGCCGTTAAAGAATGCGGATTGAGGGCTTGCCTCTGCTATGAGGTTTCTGATAGAGACGGAGAAAAAATTGCAACCGAAGGTATCTGTGAAAACAGGGAGTTTATTGAATATTGCAAGAATAATCCCGATGAACAATTAAAAGCCCTGTTTGGACTTCATGCATCTTTTACATTAAACGATAAAACACTTTCCGCAGCTTCGAAAACCGGAAATGAACTTGATGTCGGCTTCCATATCCATTGTGCTGAGTCTTCCTATGACGAAGTGCATTGTGTAAGAAATTTTGGTATGAGAGTTGTAGAACGTCTGTTTGCTTTTGGTATACTGAGCGAAGATACAATTTTAGCACACTGTGTACACATAAATGAAGCAGAGATGCATATTTTATCTGATACCGGAAGTATTGTCGTCCATAACCCGCAGTCTAATTTGAATAATGCAGTTGGAATTGCCGATATAATTAAAATGCAGGAAAAAGGAATTCTTGTCGGACTCGGTACGGACGCAATGACTGTTAATATGCTTGAAGAGCTGAGAGCAGCTCTCTGGGCACAACATTTTAAAAATGAAAATCCATCCTGCGGATTTATGCAGGTGTTTGATACACTGATGCTGAATAATTCTCTGATTACCGACAGAATCTGGAATATTCCGCTTGGAAGAATTGAAGAAGGCGCGGCAGCCGATATTGTTCTGATGGACTATAATTCTCCAACACCCCTGAATGAAGAAACCTTGGCAGGACATATAATATTTGGTTTATCACAATCTGTTGTCGACACTACTATTGCAGGTGGGAAAATACTTATGAAAAACAAGAGTCTCATGCTTGATATAGATGAAAAAGAAATATCCGAAAAATCACGGCAGTTAACGGAAACCCTGTGGAATAATTTTAAATAGCCGGGCTTCTGTAACTTGTATTTATTGTTATATGTGTTTGTAAAGAATATTTATACATTTTGAAAAACATTCAAAATATTGAGATTTATAAAACTGACAATTACTACTGATTACGTATTATGGAAGATATTGGTAAAAAATTTATTGAATATACAAAATATAAATACCTGAAAATCTGCGACCAGGCATTAGGTGTTCCACCTCCACCCTTTGCTTTGCCTTTTGATGAGTCGGCAGCTAAGATAAACTTGATTAACCCTCAAGATATTAAAATACCTGATATTAATGTAAAAAAGTTAATTGAAAAAAGAAGAAGTGTAAGAAATTATTCCGGAAAATATCTTACTTTGGAGGAATTATCATATCTGCTTTGGTGTACTCAGGGAGTCAGATTGGTATTAAATCCCGCTGCAGTTTTAAAAAATGTACCTTCGGCAGGAGCAAGACATCCGTTCGAAACGTTTGTTCTGGTTAATAGGGTTGAGTCTGTAAAAAATGGCTTGTATAGATATTTATCTTTTGAAAATAAACTGCTTGAAATTTCTTTAAAAAATACTATAGCAGACGAAATAACGGAAGGCTGTCTCGGACAGGATTTTGTGAAAACCTCGGCAGTTACTTTTATATGGGTTGCGGTTCCCTATAGAACCAAATGGAGATATAGTTGTAGAGGGTATAGATATTTGTTTCTGGATGCCGGGCACGTTTGTCAGAATCTGTATATCTCGGCGGAGTCTGTTGGCTGCGGAGTTTGTGCTATAGCTGCATTTTCAGATGACGATATGAATAACATCCTCGGACTTGACGGTAAAGAACAATTTGTGATATATTGTGCAGCCGTTGGGAAAAAAAAATAAATGTATCTATTTTTTAATTTTATCTTTTTTTAATAAATGTTGTATATGAATTCGTTACTCTGATTTTCAAGTTTTATTATTTAATTGTCTCAATTAAAACGTAAAATATGTTTAATAAGATTTATTCAAAAGCTGCAGAATATGAAAATGAAATCGTAAGATTTTTATCGGATTTAGTTAGTGTTCCATCATTTTCGGGAAAAGAAAAACAGGTGGTTGAAGTAATTAATGATGAGATGAAAAAACTTAACTTTGATGAAATTAAAATTGATAATCTGGGAAATATTATTGGCAGAATAGGGAATGGGCAGAGTATTATTGCATTTGATGCTCATATAGATACTGTTTATTCCGGAGACTTGACACAGTGGAATACGGATCCTTTTACTCCTGTTATTAAAAATAAAAAAATTTTTGGCAGGGGGACTGCCGATCAGAAAAGCGGACTCGCCTCTATGATTTATGCGGGAAAAATTATAAAAGAACTTGAATTGAACAACAAATATTCGATTTTGTTTACCGGTACTGTTATGGAAGAGGATTGTGACGGCTTATGCTGGCAATATATTATAAAAGAAAATAAAATTAAACCTGAACTTGTTATTATTACCGAACCGACTAATATGGGCATCTTTATTGGTCAAAGGGGCAGAATGGAAATTAAAATTAAAATTTCAGGAAAAAGCAGCCATGGCTCTGCTCCCGAAAGAGGAGATAATGCCGTCTATAAGATTTCTAAAATTATTAACGAAATTGAGAAGTTAAATCCTGTACTACCAAGTGATGATTTTTTGGGAAAGGGTACTGTAACCGTAACATTTGTATCGTCTTCCTCTCCTTCTTTGTGTGCTGTTCCTGACAGCGCCGAAATAATTCTCGATAGAAGATTAACTTACGGTGAAACCGCAGATACTGTCCTGAATGAAATTAAATCATGTGTTGAATTTGCAGGATATCCCGAAGCGGAAATTGAAGTCCTGAAATATAACCAGCCTGCTTATACCGAACTTGTTTATCCTTCGGATAAATATTTTCCGACATGGAAACTTGATCTTACGTCGGTAAAAAATTCGGAATATTTGAAAAAAGCAGTAAGTACTTATAAAAATATCTTTAATAAAGAACCGATAATTGACAAATGGACTTTTAGTACAAACGGGGTAGCGATAGCGGGGATGTTCGGTATTCCTTGTATTGGATTTGGACCGGGTAACGAAATTTTTGCGCACGCTCCAAATGAGTATTGTGATGTTTCTCAGTTAAAAGATGCTGCAGCATTTTACGCAGCTTTTGTTTATAATTTAAATTTGCCTGGCTTTAATTAAGTTATGAGCGGTGTTTTTAAAAGAAGAAGTATAAGAAAATATACTTCTCAGGAAATAACGAAAGAAGATCTCGAAGACCTGCTTAAAGCAGGACTTGCGGCACCTTCTGCCGGTAATCAGCAACCATGGCATTTTATACTGCTGACGGATAAAGAATTAATTAAAGAAATTCCCAAAATCCACCCGTACTCTGCTATGTTGAACGAAGCATCAGCTGCAATAGTTGTATGCGGAGACCTTGAAAAAGAATATCATAAAGGATACTGGGTTCAGGATTGTTCTGCTGCTACCATGAATATATTAATTAGAGCTGCGGAAAAAGATATCGGCTCGGTCTGGCTCGGCGTCTATCCGAGAGAAGATAGAGTTGAAGGAATAAAAAAACTTCTGAATATACCCGATAATGTTATTCCTCTGTGCGTTATTTCTCTTGGATATCCTGCCGAAGAAAAACCGGTAAAAGATAAATTTGATTTTTCAAAAGTTCATTATAATAAGTTCTAACCTGACTTTAGTTATGTTTTATTTTAAATGTTCGGCTTGTAGTAAAACTTATAAAAGAAATGAAGTAAAATATCTGTGTCCTGTATGCGGAGAAAAATATAAACCCGGAATCCCTTTGCCGGGAGTTCTGGAAGCTGAATTTGATTACGAATATATAAAAAAAGAATTTGATATTACGAAACCGGACTGGAATTTGTTTTGTGCTGTCGAAAAAAAATTCTTTCCGGATTTTGCTTACGGAAATACACCTTTTTTTCGTATCGCCGGGTCGGATAAAAATTTTGGTTTTAATAATTTGTGGATCAAAAATGATGTTTGTAATCCAAGCGGCTCTCTAAAAGATAGAGCATCTTTTCTTGTTATTGCAGAAGCAAATAGAATTAATGAAAACGTAATTGTAACCGCGTCAACTGGTAATGCGGCTGGTTCACTCGCAGCTGTGTGTGCAGTGGCAGGTAAAAAAGCCGTTATCTTTGTTCCTGAAAGTATTTCTGAAGAAAAAATGTATTTGTTGAAACTTTACGGAGCTGAAGTAACGAAAGTTTCCGGTATTTATGACGATGCCTATGAGTTATCTTTGGTATATACTGAGGAAAAAGGAGGATTAAATCGCAATACTGCCTATAACCCTCTGACAATCGAAGGAAAAAAAACTGCCGGAATCGAAATTTTTGTGCAGAATAATTTTAAGTTACCTGATGTTATTGTTATACCCGTCGGTGATGGTGTCGTAATCAGAGGAATTTATAAAGCATTTTATGATTTAAAAAAGTCGGGATTAACCGGGAAAATACCGAAATTGATTTGTGTACAGTCTGAAAACTCAAATGCAATTCATAATTTTATTGTAACCGGAAAGTATAAAAATGCCGAAAATCCGCAAACAATCGCAGATTCGATATCGGTTAAATGTCCCGCAAATGCTTATCTGGCAAAAGAAGCTGTTACGGAATCCGGTGGATTTTCTGTTATCGTAAGCGATGACGAAATTCTTGAAAGTCAAATAATTCTTGCACGAACAACCGGTGTGTTTGCAGAACCCTCAAGTTCAGCCGTAGTCGCAGCTTTGAAAAAAATATCTGAGAATAAAGAAAATTATGATGTTAATCAAAGTGAACAGATAGTTATGCTTGTAACCGGTAGCGGCTTCAAAAATATTTCACAGGTTATCGGAAATTATCGGAAAGTAGATACGAAATGAACCGATTTATTCTGAAAAATGGTTCTGTAATATCCGAAGGAAAAACTCTTCCTGTAAATAAATCTGATATACTGATTGAAGACGGAAAAATACTCGATATGGGAATGTTTGACAATCTTGAAATTCCATCTTTTGATGTTAGTAACTGTTTTGTACTCCCGGGATTAATTGATATGCATACTCACCTTGACGACTGGGCAGGTGATTTTTATACGGCTGATACTTATATCTCAGGCAGCAAAATCGCTGTCTTGAACGGTATAACAACACTTGGAACATTTATTACTGAATCGGAAAATTCGTTGAGAGATTTTGTAAAAGACACAACTAAATCAACATTAGTTAATTGTTATGATAGAACAATTAAAAAATCATTTAATAATAGTTACTCTGATTACTTCTGGCATCTGACCCCCCTGATTTTCGATGATAATGGAAAAATTAACCGGAAAAAAGTTGATGAGGTAAATCAAATGATGGAAATTGGTATTAAAACATTGAAACTGTATACCACATACAAAAAAGCCGGAATCTGTTCGAGTTATGAACAAATTAAGATGTTTTTCAATTTGTTTAATAATCGGAATATTTCTTTTTTAATACATTGCGAAGATGATGAAACAATTTTAAGCTCAGTTTTGAAAAATCCTGATTTTAAGAATACTTTTACACATACGTTATTGAGACCTGCAAAAGCAGAGGTAACAGCAGTTAAAAAAATTGTAGAGCTTGCTTTGGAAAATCACTGCAAGATTCACATAGTTCACATTTCAACAGTGGAGGGTGCGGAATATATATACAAAAATAAAAATAAAATTCCTGTTACCGTCGAAACCTGTCCTCAATACTTATTTTTAGATGAAAATTATTTGAAAGGTAAAAATGGATTTAGGTATTTTTGTACACCCCCGCTGCGTGACGTTCAAACTATCATGGAATTGAAAAACAGAGCAGTAAACGGTTTGTTTGATGTTTATGCCTCAGACCATTGCCCCTTTCTGAAAAAAGATAAGAAAATATATGCAAATGATATCAGACTGATTCCGTCAGGCTTACCCGGTATAGGTGTGCTTGGGAATTTGATTCTTAAACTGTTTCAAAACGATTATATGAAAGCATTTTCGGAAATTTCTCTGAAGCTGTCTAAAAATCCTGCTTCAATTTGTGGAATCTATCCGCAGAAAGGTACCCTGAAAAAAGGCTCGGATGCGGATGTTTCCGTCTTTGAAATAACAAATAAAAATTATAAACTTGTTTCTAGTTTGTCGGATGTCTATGAACCTTACGAAGAATTTAACGGAAATTTAATCCTGAAATATGTTTTTCTGAGAGGAAAAAAAATTGTGGAAAATAACTCCTTGTCCGACCCCCATAATTTTTCCGGAAAATGTTTGTCTTATAATGAATTATTATGAAAAAAATATTACTCGTAAATAACCATAAATCAATATTTGCTTATGACAGGATTTTAAAAATTCCGAACATTGGCTTGGGTTCAATTGCAGCAAATCTTGAAAACGGATTGGCAGATGTGAAAATATTGGACTTAATAGTTGCAGAGAAAAATCCGTTGAAGGTTTTCGAAAGAGTGCTGATTCAATATAAACCCGATATCGTCGGATTTAGCGGTATGATTTTTCAATATAAGGAAGTTAAATCACTTGCGGAAATTACTAAGAAAATAAACAAGAATATTATTACGGTTTTCGGCGGATATTGTCCGACTACAAATTATAAAAAAATACTGGAAAGCGAAGATATAAAATTTTTTGATTACCTTATTAAAGGGGAAGGAGAAAAGACTTTCAATCTTCTGGTTAAATCTTTATCTGACGGACTTGACTTTAGTAATGATATACATAATATTCAAGGATTGTCATATAAGAAAAATGGTAATATTTATGATAGTAATATACCGGAAAAAAACACAAACCTTGATGAATTAAAATTGCCTGCAAGAGATATCAGAATCTTAAACAAAGGTTTTCATTTGTTTGGTTATCCAGCTGATGCGGTCGAAACAAGCAGAGGTTGTGTTTTTGATTGTAATTTCTGCAGTATTACTTCTATGTATGGAAGAAGTTTGAGAAACTACAGCATCGAAAGAGTTATTCAGGACTTGAAAATCGTTAAATCCAGAGGAGCTAAGGCAGTTTTTTTGTCCGATGATAATATTACAAGTGACGGTAAAAGATATGGACATCTTTGCGAAGCTATAATTGATAACGGACTTAATGATTTAAAATATTTCGTGCAGGCAAGTGTAAGAGGAATTAAACAAAATCCTGACTTGCCTCAAAAAATGGTGAAAGCGGGAATGACCTGGATATACCTCGGAATTGAGTCGGTCTATGATGACGGACTGGCATCAATGAATAAAATAAAACAATTTAAGAATGAAGATGTGGAGGATATTGTAAAAGAAATCCGTAAACTTGGTGCGATTGTTCTCGGGGGTTTTGTCTTTGGCTACCCTGATGACTCGAAAGAATCAATTATCGAAAATTTTAACTATGCAAAAAAAATCGGAGTAGATATACCTATTTTTAGTATACTGACACCCTATCCGCAAACAGAAATAAGAACAGAACTTTTAAAAAATAATTTTATTACAAATATTGATGACTTTTCGAGTTATAACGGCTATGATGCGAATATTAAAACTAAATATCTGACTGATAAAGAATTATTTGATTTAAGAAATATTCTTGATGTAAAATATACACTGTTCAGCGGAAAAACTTTCAGAATGATTAAAAAGAATCCTAAATTTTTTATTGGACTAATACCTGAATACTTTAGTATGTGGTTTAAATAAACTAATATTATGAAAGATAATCCAAAATACTGGCGGAATGATGCCTATGCAAAAGTAACCGGAAAAGCTAAATATACGGACGATATAAAGCAGTATGATATGCTATACGGAGTACCCGTCTATTCGGATTTTGTGCATGCTAAAATTCTCGATATCAAGACAGAGAAGGCACAACAAGCAACGGGAGTCGTAAGAGTTCTAACCTGTAAAGATGTACCCGGAACTAATAGATATGGTCAGATAATAAAGGATTTCAGAATCTTTGCCGATGATAAAATAAGATATAATGGAGATGTAGTTGCTTTGATTGTTGCTTCCTCAAGAGAGCTTGCTCTCGAAGCATCAAGACTTGTTGAAGTTACGGCTGAAGAAATTTCCCCCGTTTTAGATGCGGAAGAAGCAATGAAAAATGAAGTTTTTGTTCATGAAAACCATGGTACTAATGTTATCAATCATCATAAAATCAGAAGAGGAAATGTGGAAGAAGGTTTCAAACAATCTGACATAATAATTGAAGAAAAATTTGAGACACAATTTGTAGAGCATGCCTATATGGAAACTGAAGCAGCTGTCTGTACCCTGAGGCAGGACGGTGTTATGGAAGTTTATGGCAGTATGCAGCACCCGTTCAGTACCAGAAGATTTGTTGCCGCTGTTCTGGGCGTAGATTTGTCGGAAGTTGAAGTTATAGGTACACCTATGGGAGGCGGATTCGGCGGAAAGGATGATACAGCTGCAATTATATGCGCAAGAGCTGCACTCGCTGCTAAAATTACAGGAAAACCTGTTAAAATTTCTTATAGAAGAGACTGGTCTGTAAGAGAAAGTTATAAACGACATCCCTATAAAGTTTATTATAAAATGGGACTGTCACGTGATGGAAAAATCAATGCTGTCCGTTGTAAAATTATTGCCGATGGCGGAGCATATTGCTCGGTAACTCCATGGGTAACATGGCGCTCTACGGTTCAATGCTGCGGTCCTTATGTGGTGGATAATGTACACTGTGATACTTACGGAGTTTATACAAATAACGTAGTTACGGGAGCAATGAGGGGATTCGGCTCGCCGCAAATGAATTTTGTTATCGAATCTGTGATGGAAATTGCTGCTTCAAAGTTAAAAATTTCATCCATCGGATTGAGAAAGAAAAATGTGGTAAGACAAAATAGTACTACCATTACTGGACAGGTCTTGAATAACCATATCGTAAGTATGGAACAGGTTCTCGATACGCTGATTGAAAACTTTGATTACTTCAATAAATACCGTAAATGTTCCTTTGGAAAATCTGATTCCGACGAATTGTATGGTGTTGGATTGGCAATGTGTTATAGGGGAATGAGCATCGGAGCAGAAGGTGTTGACTTTAATTCTGCAATAATCAATGTTCAAAAAGACGGCTCTGTCCTTCTTGAAACCGGAATACATGAAAATGGTCAGGGTGCTGAATCCGCTATGATTCTGTGCCTTTCCGGAGAATTGGGAATACCGAAAGAAAAAATCAGGTATAGAAGACCTTCAACTTCAACCATTCCGGACGGAGGCACTACTGTAGCATCAAGAGGAACATTGCTCGGTACAAGTGCTGTAGTCAATGCTGCAAAAATACTTAAAGAAAAAATTACTGATGTCATTGGAAATATTTTGAATTCCGGTGCAGATAAAAATCTGATTTTTAAAGATGGAAAAATTCTTGGCATTGACGGAAAGTCAATTACTTTTGAAGAAGCAATATCCGTTATGTATGAAAAACGGGTATACCCTTATTCCTTTGGCGTTTTTACACCACCGATGATTGATTGGAACGAAGAAACAGGACAGGGAAATCCATATTTTACTTATGTATATGGGGCGCAGGCAATTGAATTGATTGTTAATAAAAAAACGGGCAAAGTGAAATTGCTAAATGCTGTTGCGGTTCATGACGTGGGAAAAGAAATAAATCCGGGTATGCTCAGAGGACAATTTTATGGAGGAATGGCAATGGGCATCGGTTATGGATTATTTGAAAAAATTAAAATTAAAAACGGAAGAATAGAAAATTTGAACTTAACATCCTACCATGTACCGCGTTCCGTCGATTTACCAGAAATGAAAGCACTTATCGTTGAAAATAATGACCCGACTTCAACTTCCGGAGCTAAAGGAATAGGAGAACCTGCAAATGAACTGATGGCACCCGCTGTTGCAAATGCAATCTATAATGCAACCGGTATCAGGTATTACAAATTACCGGTTATGTTCGAGGGTGATAAAAACATTAAAGACTCTGTAAATAAAAAATAAATCAACTAATAATATGGATTTCATATATTTAAATAACCAAAAAGTTAACATCCCGGAAAATAAACTTGAAAAAAAACTAATCGAGTTTCTGAGAGAAGATATGAATCTGACTGGCGTAAAAAATGCCTGTGATTCAGGTGCCTGCGGTGCCTGCGCGGTTTTGGTTGATAACCAGATTAATAAAATTTGTTTTAAAAAAGTTAAAGATGTTATCGGTAAAAAAATATTGACTATTGAAGGAATGGCTGAATCAGACGGAACTCTTCATCCGCTTCAGCAGGCTTTTATCGGTTATGGTGCTGTTCAGTGCGGTTACTGTACACCCGGAATGATTCTTACCGCTCATGCTTACTTATTGAAAAATCCGAAACCCTCAAGAAACGAAATTAGATATGCCTTAAGAGGAAATTTGTGCCGATGTACGGGTTATCAGCAAATTATTGATGCAATTGAAGCTGCTTCTGTGTATTATGTAGAAGAACCTTCCGGATGATAACGGATAATCTTTTTGTTTTAAATAAAACGAAAAATTTTTTAATTTATTAATATTAACTGAATTGTTATCTTGATTATTACAAATATCTGTAGCTGTTGAAAAAATAAAAAATAGGAGATTAAAAAATGTCAGAAAAATTCCAAAATTTTATAAACGGAGAATGGAAATATTCCGATAGCGGTGAATTTTCAGAAAATAGAAATCCTGCAAACTGGAAAGAAGATTTAATAGGACTTTTTCCGAAATCTACCGTTAAAGACGTGAAAGAAGCTGTTCAGTCCGCTAAAAAAGCATTTGAAAAATGGCGGCTGGTTCCGGCACCCAAAAGAGGAGATGTTTTGAAAGTTGTCGGTGACCTAATGACGGAAAGAAAAAACGAAATAGCATTTGAAATGACGCGTGAAATGGGAAAAGTAAATGCCGAAACAAAAGGTGATACACAGGAAGGTATAGACACCGCATACTATGCAGCTTCTGAAGGAAGAAGATTGTTCGGAATGAATGCCCCGAGTGAATTAAATAATAAAATGAATTTGAGTTTTCGTATGCCTGTGGGTGTTGCGGGGATTATTACACCGTGGAACTTCCCGATGGCAATACCAACCTGGAAGATTTTTCCCGCACTTGTGTGCGGAAATACGGTTGTCTTTAAACCTGCTGAATTAACTCCGAAAACCGCAAATACACTGATACATATAATAGATACCGCTATGAAAGAAGTACTCGGAAAAGATTATATCCCGGGAGTTGTTAATCTCGTACATGGAAGCGGAAGAGTTGTGGGCGAAGCTTTTCTTGCAGATAAAGATATTAACTTGATTTCATTTACCGGTTCGACCGAAGTCGGTAAAAGAATTAATGAAGTGGGCGGCAGAGAACTTAAAAGAGTCTCACTTGAACTCGGAGGAAAAAATGCTCAAATCGTTATGCCTGATGCTAATATGGACCTGGCTCTCGATGCCGTTTTGTGGGGAGCGTTTGGTACTACAGGACAAAGATGTACCGCAACCTCAAGATTAATATTACACAAGGATATTTATGATATGTTTGTGACAAGACTTACGGAAAAAACAAGTAAACTGAGACTCGGATACGGAAATAATGAAAATGTAGACGTCGGACCTTGTGTTAGTGAACAGCAAAGAGAAACAGTTGAATATTATGTAAATGTGGGATTAAACGAAGATAAAGCTAAATTGTGCTGCGGCGGAAAACGTGCCGAGGACGGCGACCTTGCTAAAGGATGGTTCTTTAAACCTACTATATTTATTGAAGTGACCCCTGAAATGAGAATTGCAAAAGAGGAAATCTTCGGACCTGTTCTATCTGTTATTAAATGCCGTGACCTCGATGACGCAATCAAAATTTTAAATAATACTGAATATGGTCTATCCTCGAGTATATTTACAAATAATGTGAACGATGCTTTTAAAGCCGTAAGGGATATACAGGCAGGAATTACATATATAAACGGTGCAACAATCGGTGCAGAAGCTCATATGCCCTTCGGCGGCGTTAAAGCAACAGGCAATGGACACAGAGAAGGCGGCTGGACTGTTTATGATTTCTATACCGAATGGAAAGCTGTCTATATCGATTATTCGGGTAAATTGCAAAGAGCACAAATTGATAATTATTGATGATTGCCTTGTTGAAATTATCTGCTTTTCCGGATGCTCACTATATTGTGTAACTTTTGTAAACGTAATAAAAACTAATAATATATGAAAAAGAAAAATAACTGCGGATTTTTTATTTTCCTGACGGGAAACTATGTGAATTTATGCGCTGTGTTGTTTCTGCTTTTAATTCCTTCGATTCTTTTTCCTCAGGATAAAAGTGAGGAGATATTAAATCTCGGAAACGAAGCAATGAAAAATGGCGATTATCAAAAAGCAGTTGAATATTTTTCCGATTATATCCTGCTCTGCCCTGATAGTGCATCTGTATACCATTCAAGAGCAAGCGCCTTTCTTTTGTTGCGAAAATATAATGAAAGTTTTGATGATGTAAATAAAGCTTTAACCTTGAATCCGTTGAATGCGGGCGCGTATACTACCAGAGCGGTTTTGTATATGTATATGAATAATACCGGAGAATCAATTAAAGATTTTGAAAAATCACTCGAAATTGACTCATTTAATGTTAATACGTTAAACTCATATGCTGCAATGATCGCACAAACCGGTGACTTTGAAAAAGCACTTACTCTTATTAATAAAAGCTTAGAAATTAATCCGGAATACGCCGAAGCTTATAGAAACAGAGGTGCAATTTATTACTATTATCTTAAAGATACGCTTATGGCATTTAACGAAATTGAAAAAGCTTATGAACTGGCACCCGAGAAAACAGATAATATCAATGCATTGGGTGCAATGTATCGTGAAATAGGTAATTATATCAAAGCTATAGAATACTATAATAAAGCACTTTCTGTCGACCCAAAAAATGCAGAAGCATATTGCCGGAGAGGAATTTCATATCTTTATCTTGAAGAGTATGAAAAAGCAATACAAGATATTGAATACGGACTTATGCTTAATCCCGAGTATAAAGGACAGGTGCAAAAGTACCTTGATGAGGCAAAATCAAAATTGAAATAACAACTATGAAAATTTTTATTTTTTTATTACTTCTGATACTACCTTTCCTCATTCACTCTTCACTGCTTGCACAGGATACACCGGAACAGTTCTATAGAATGGCAACCGGCTACCTTAATGCAAGGGAATATGAACAGGCTGTATACTATTACACCGAATGTCTCAAGGGCTATCCGAATTTATCTCTTGTACATGAAAGAAGAGGAACGGCATATATGCTAATGAAAAAATACGACGAGGCATTAAGTGATTATACCGAAGCAATCAGAATAAATATTTCAAACGCTATGGCTTATCTCGGTAGGGGTACGGTTTATATGCTGCAGGGATACTATGACGATGCAATAAGTGATTTTAATCTGGCTGTTCAATATGATATGTATAATATTCATTCTTATTTAAATAGAGCCGAAACATATATTAAAATGAAAGAGTATTCACCGGCATTAAGCGATTTAAATCATGCTGCTCAGATTAATCCGAATCATCCTGATGTTTATAAGTTAAGAGGATTAGTTCGTTTTTTTCAGACCGAGTATGATTTGGCTTTGAAAGATTTTGATTTAAGCCTGAACCTTAATAACCTGAATTATGAAACTTTTATGTATAGAGGAGACTTACTATATATTATGAGAAAATATGAAGATGCTCTTGTAGATTTTAACAGGGCAATTGAGTTAAACGGTTATTATGCTGAATTATACGTTAAAAGAGGTTATACTTATAGTGCACTGACAAAATATCAGGAAGCAATGAATGATTTTAATACAGCAATACAATTGGATCATAATTATAAATCAAATCTTTTTCAAATTATGGATGAAATTAAAAAGAAACAGCAATGAAAAAATTTATTATTTTGTTATTTTTTATATTTATATCAGTAAATATCTTTGCTCAGGAACTTACGCCTGTCGAATGCCTTGCCCGTGCAGATACGGCTATGCGTTATGGCAGATTTGTTGATGCAATTAAGTTACTTGATAAATACGTTGAAATGTCCGATAAGAATCCCGATGTGTTTTTTAAAAGAGGTCTGTCTTATTATTCTTTGTTTAAATTCCCCGAAGCTACAAAAGATTTTAATGCGGCAATTGCACTCGACAGCACCTATGCTATGGCTTATAATATGCTTGGACTCATAAATATGAGAAATAATTTGAATACTCAGGCAATTAATAATTTTTCCAAAGCTATTAAGTCAAAAGTTTTTTTTCCCGAAGCTTATAACAACAGAGGTTATGCCTATTACCTGTCCGGTGATAATGAAAATGCAATGGATGATTTTAATAAAGCTCTTGAACAAAACCCTAATTATGCCGAAGCTTTTCTCTACCGCGGTATCGTAAGGTATGCGAACGGGGATTTTGATATTTCTGTGCAGGATTTTACAAAAGCACTTAATAATAATAAAAATCTCGTTGAAGCTTATTTCTATAGAGGAATGGCGTATAAATTTCTCGAAAAATGGGTAAACGCTAAACAGGATCTGGAATATGTCGTAAAATCAGGCTCTAAGTATAATAAGGATGCTAAAATATTTCTGGACGAAGTTAATAAGAAAATTAATGAACAAAAAAATAAATGAACTTTAACAAAAATATATTATTTCCTGTAATAATTTTTATTTTCATTGGTCTACTGTCTGTTTCCTGTGGAAAAAAGGAGTATCAGCAAAAGGAAACGGAAAAAGAAAAAATCGAACAAAAAAATGAATCGGTTTTAAAAAATCAGCAAACTGACGGTTCACAGAAAAATTCTGAAGGTACTGAAACACAAAAAGAACAGGGAAATAAAAATTATAATGCGAAAGATAATATTGAAAAAATTTCTCCCTCTCAGGCATCGGAGTATATCGGAAAATATGTTACGGTTTACGGCTTTGTTGCAGACGTTGCGGTCAGGGAAAAAGTTGCATATTTGAATTTTGATAAGAAATATCCGGAAAATCCGTTTACCGGAACAATATTTGCATCTGATTTTAATAAGTTTGAAAACATAGAGGATTTTAAGAATAAATATATAGAAGTTAAAGGAAAAATAAGCGAATATAGGGGAAAACCGCAGATAATAATTAATAATCCGGAACAAGTAAAAATCATCCGCTGATTAATCTATATGAATAACCTAAATACAAAATGCGGGTTTGCTGTATTGATTGGAAAACCGAATTGCGGTAAATCTACATTGATGAATTCAATTCTCGGTTATAATCTTTCAATTGTTACCAGAAAAGCACAAACTACAAGAAATAAAATTCTCGGCATTTTAACTGAAGATAATTACCAGATAATTTTTACTGATACACCCGGTCTGCTTGACCCGAAGTATGAATTGCATAAGTTCATGCTGAAAGAAATTGTTACTGCCGTCAAAAGCGCTGATGTAATTATTTATGTATCGGATTGTACAACTGTAGAACAAAATATTGGAAATCAACTGAAAAATAGATTAAAAACCGAATTTAACAGTATTCCTCTGATTCTTGTTTTAAATAAAATTGACTTAAAAACTAAAGAGGAAATTCTGGAAATCATAGAAAAATATCAAAAGGAAACCGATTTATCTGTGGGCGGATTTGCAGAAATAGTGCCGGTATCAGCAAAGAATAATTATAATATTGATGAATTAAAAAAAGTTATTGTTAAATACCTCGACGAGTCGGAATTTCTTTTTGACAGGGAAACATTAACGGATAAAACCGAAAGGTTCTTCGTTTCGGAAATTATCAGACAAAAAGTGCTTGAACAATTCAAAGAAGAAATTCCCTATAGTGTGTTTGTGAATATAACAGATTTTAAAGAAAGAAAAGAAAAAAAGGATTATATAGAAGCGGAAATTATTGTTGAAAGGGAATCACAAAAAGCCATAATCATCGGCAAAAGGGGAGAATCTCTAAGGAAACTCGGTGAATCCGCAAGGTCTGATATAGAAAATTTCCTTTCTAAAAAAGTTTATCTGAAAATATTTGTTAAAGTCAGAAAGAATTGGAAAAAAGATAAAAACTTTCTGAAAACAGGGTATTCTTAAAATTTTATTTCTATCAACATATTAACTATGAGATATTGAAATAAATTCAAATTGCTAAATGCGTGGAGATTTACTCTTCTTTAGTATTAGTGTTTGGATTTTTTCTTATTAACGTATGTTTTCACCCCGTGAACATCAATATGGCTTTGTCCGGAATGTCCTCATCTCTGAATATAAAATGGCATTGTATCCGATGTCATTAACAAACTTCCTCTCCCTGACAAAGTCGTTAACCGAAGTGAAAGACAGATATTTGTTGACTTGCCAGCTGTATTCAACACCGCTTAATATTCCGTTTGATATATTCATCGGAAATCTTATGTCAATATCCTGAGTGACAATATAAAAATCTCCTGCAGGGTCGAAACAATGAAAATTTACAACGAAAACACCTGACCCCGAACCTCTCTCATAACTGAATATTGTGGAATTGTTTACCCAGTAATATCTGTCCTGAGGAGCTAAAAGTACGGGCGGTTCCTCGCTTGTTAAATTAACTATGGAATTAGGATAGCTGTAATCATAAGTCACAAAACCTGAATTGTATTTGTTGTAACTGAATCCCGATACTTTTAACCTGAATCCGAATGGTAGATTCAAAGGAACCGGTACTTTTATTGTGAATATATTTCCTAACGTGCTGTCCAATAATATTTCTGCGTTTCTGTGCATCGATAAAAAATCTCCGTATACTGAAAATCCTTTTCTGTCCGCTTCGGTCGACGGTAAATATAACGTCAGAAAAGAATTTCCTAATTCGCTGCTGTATGTAAGACTGTCGAAAATTACTGTTTGAGGATAAAAGTCTTTAATTACACTTACTGTCTTTTCCCTGTATTTTAAGTATTTTGTCTGCGTCTTTTCAATTATTATTACTCTTCCTGTTATACTGTTTGCCGTAGACGGCCATTCAACTACTAAATGTTTTATCTTTTCCCCGGACGAAATGTAAGAATCTTTACAATAAAAAATTTTGTCGCTTATAAACTTAAGTATTGCCGATTTTCCGGGACCCATCTGTGGAAATTCTACTTTTAATATCTCTGTGTTTATGTCTTTTGAAGAATTGTATCCGAAAAAAATTAATTCGGGTTTTGAAATGCTTAAATCATTGTAAACTATCCCTGTGGAGTTTGAAAAGTCGTATAAAAAAAGCTTGTAGGGTGTCTTTAAATCTTTTAATAGAAAATTACCGTTTTTATCTGTTTTTGCCGTCTGCCCTGATGAAGCCGACACTGTAATAAACGGGACAGGAAAATATTTCTCGTCAATGACCCTTCCTTCTACGTTTATTCCGAATAAACTTTCTGGCAGTAAAATACAGATAAAAATTATTATCCAAAAATATTTCATCTTTTTTTCTTTATTTTTATTACTTATTCATTTTCTTCGTCTTGTTCATCTCGTATCATTCTTTCAGTATGTTTCCCGCTGTTCCGTTTTTGATTGCCGTTACCGTTTGGTGTATTTATTCCTTTTGTATAATTTATCTCTTTTTGCTTAAACTTTCAAGTCTTGCTATTTCGTCTCTTAACTCTGCGGCTCTCTCAAATTCTAAATCTTTTGCCGCTTTTATCATTTCGGTTCTCATCTGATCTATTAAATCTTTTTTCTGCTCGGGGGTGATGTTCTTATATATCGGGTCGTTTATCATGCTTAAATAATTACTTTCTGCTTCAATCCTCTTTTTCCTTGTGTCTGATTTTGCTTTTGAATCTGCTACAATCGTTGTTGACATGATTTCTTCAAATGATTTGTATATCGTCTTTGGCTTGATGTTGTTCTTCTTGTTGTATTCAAGCTGTATCTTCCGCCGCCGGTCAGTTTCCTGTATTACCTTTGACATCGATTCGGTGAGCTTGTCGGCATACATTATCACAAGCCCGTTTACGTTTCGCGCTGTTCTTCCGGCTGTTTGCAGCAGTGATTTCTCTGACCTTAAAAATCCTTCCTTGTCCGCATCAAGTATTGCAACAAGAGAAACCTCCGGTAAATCTAATCCTTCTCTTAATAAATTTACCCCGACCAACACATCAAAATCACCAAGTCTTAAACCTCTTAGTATGTCTATTCTGTCAAGTGTATCGATTTCGGAATGAAGATATTTTACCTTTATCCCTATCCCCTTGAAATAATCGGTTAAATCTTCACTCATCCTTTTTGTTAATGTCGTTACTAAAGTTCTTTCCTTCTTCTTTGCGCGTATCCTGATTTCGTTGATTAAATTATCTATCTGATTTTTTATCGGTCTGACCTGAATTTCCGGGTCTATTAATCCTGTCGGTCTTATTATCTGCTCTACTATTGCTCCTCCGCTTTTCTCCAGCTCGTAATCCCCGGGAGTCGCTCCCATATATATTACTTGATTTATCATCGATTCCCATTCTTCAAATGTCATTGGCCTGTTGTCCAGTGCCGACGGCAATCTGAATCCGTGCTCCACAAGTGTTTTTTTTCGCATCCTGTCCCCGTTATACATCCCCCTTATTTGAGGTATCGTTACGTGAGATTCATCTATTATAAGCAGATAATCTTTTGGAAAATAATCAAATAAACATGCTGGACGGGAACCCGCAGATCTTCCGTCAATGTGCCTTGAATAATTCTCTATCCCTGAACAATATCCGATTTCTTTTATCATTTCTATATCGAAATTTGTCCTCTGCTCTATTCTGTGTGCCTCTATTAATTGGTTCTTTGATATAAAGTAATTGGTCCTTTCTTTAAGTTCAGTTTGTATGGTTTCAATTGCTTTTTTTATTTTGTTCTGATTTGTTACGAAGTATTTTGCGGGATATAACGCTATGCTTTCGTCTCTGCCCGTTATTTTTCCGTCTGCCCGATTTATGTAACTTAAACTTTCTATCCTGTTTTCATAAAGCTCTATCCTGATTCCGGTTTCATCTTCATATGCCGGTATTACTTCTATTAAATCTCCCCGAACTCTGAATGTTCCTCTCTTAAAATCAAAATCGTTTCGGACGTAATGTATATCAACAAGCTTCGACAATAACTTCTTTCTCGATATCTCCTGCCCTTTTTTTAAAATCAGTACCTGTTCTGCATACTCTTCGGGGGCTCCGATTCCGTATATGCAGCTTACCGATGAAACAATAATTACATCCTTCCTGCCTTCGAGAATTGCAGATGTTGCACGCAACCTTAAACGGTCTATTTCTTCGTTTATCGATAGGTCTTTTGCTATGTATGTGTCTGTCGAAGGAATGTATGCTTCGGGTTGATAATAATCGTAATAAGAAACAAAAAATTCTACTCTGTTACCCGGGAAAAATCTCTTGAACTCTCCGTAAAGCTGTGCCGCCAGCGTTTTATTGTGAGACATTACAAGTACCGGTCTACCTGCATTTTGTATTACGTTCGAAATAGAATATGTCTTGCCTGAACCTGTAACTCCTAAAAATACCTGATGCTTTATTTTCTTTAATATACCTTCGGTGAGTTCAGCTATGGCTCTTGGCTGGTCACCTGTTGGATTATATGGAGCTTCAAGCTTAAATTCCATTTCTGTCTGATTTCCTGTTGTTTGCTTTTATTCCGCTCTGAAAAAACTCTGTATTCGAATAAATCCCTTCTCAAAAAACTATTCCTCAATTAACGCTTCGGAGTTTCTTACTGTATCTCTGTAATTAAATTTATCTCCTTTAATACTTTTTCAATCTTATACAATTCCTCGTATTCTCCGGTTTTTACTATGGCTTTTCCTTTTGTATGTGCAATCATTGCAATTTGTTCGCAATGTAATATGTCATAACCCGTTGCTTTTCGCAGTTGATAGATGACATCATCCCATATATGCTGTGAATTGTAAAGAATTAACTTCTTTATTTCATCCAGGTCGCTGCCTGATGTATGTTTTTCCTGTTCCTTTGTTTGCATTTGCCTAATTCCTTGAAAATGAACATATTATTTCGCACATGGTATCTTGCTTTTTTCTGATGTTTAATGCATTTCCCGAAAACCCGTTCATTGTTATGTAAAAAATCATCAACTCGTTGTCTCGTGTAATACTGTAACCTGCTAAAGTGCTTACCGAATTTAATGTACCCGTTTTTGCATATACGTTTTTTTCTGCCTCTGTGTTTTTCATTCGGTCTTTTAATGTTCCGTCAACTCCTGCTATTGCAAGTGAATAAAGAAAATAATCAAATAACTTTTCCTGGTCATACATATATTTTAAAAGCTGGATTAATGAACCGGATGTAACCATATTATATCTTGATAACCCCGAACCTTCAATTATTTCATACTTGTTCCTGCTGATGCCTGTCGATGAAAGAAAATCAATCACCGCTTCTCCTCCCTTGCTCATAGTTCCCGGTACAGACTTGAATACGGCGCCCGTTACCTTGAAAACAGCAATCGCAGACATGTTATCGCTTGTTTTATTCATGTTTTTTAAAACGTCGAATAACGGTCTGCTTATTCGGCATATTTCATTCGGAACTTGCGGTGTGACTCCCGATATTATTATTCCCTGAAATTTTATTTCGTATTTTGTTAGCTCGTCCGCTATTACCTTGGCGGCTGAATATGCAGGGTCATAACCGCCTTTGTTTTTGTCTAAATTAATTGCACTGACGTAAGGCCAGTTCGAAAATTTTGTATCGTTTTTATAATAATCTGCAAGACCGTAATATTTGTTGTCTAAAAATGATTCATCATATATTATGTTTCCCGTAACCTCTTTTATGTTCTTCTCGGAAAGCTGCTTTGTCAGATATACTAAATCTGCATATTCCAGGTCCGGATCACCGTAACCTTTTAAATATAAATTACCGTTTACTATACCATCGGACAAGTTGTTATCGTCAGTGAATATGACTGTGTTAAATGTGTAACCTGTTCCCAATTTGTCGAGTGCAGTACAGGCAGTTATTATCTTAGTGATGGATGCAGGTATCATTTCCGCATCCGGATTGTATTCGTATATCAAATCGTACTTTGAAGCACTGGCTATTTTGATTGATACATTGCAGTTTATTGTGCTTACTATCGAATCGATTTTCTCGGTCAGTTCCTGCTTTGTTGTAACAGGTATGTACCTGAAGTACTCTTTATTGTAATTTTTTGATGCAGGTATGCCTGTGCTGTAAAATGTAAATAGCAGTACAAATAAGAATATTCTGTATGTATGCCTGAAATTTCTGTTTATGCTTTTATGTAATTTCAGCCCTGCTGTTTTGTTATTTTTTGATCTGCTCATCGGAATCTTTTTGCTTTTTTATAAGTAGTTATTTATACTTGCATTTTTGTTGTATTCTGAAATAATTTCGTTTGCCTTAATTAAGGTGCTTTTTGATTCTTTGTATGTTACTGTTGCAATAGCATCCGAAAATGCCGCCCATTTGTAATCTGAAATTTCTTTGCTGTCTGTTTTTATGTTGCTTTCTTCTGTTTTTCCTATGAAATATTCTACTTTCTTTATTATCTCTTCACCCTTTCTGTTTTTAAATATGTAATTTTCTTCAATCAGTGGCGTATTGCTTATTAAATTCACGTTTTTTATTCCGGTTTCTTCGAAAAGTTCTCTCAAAGCAGTAGTTTGTCTTTTTTCGTTTATCTTTCCGTGACCTTTCGAAAAAGCCCAGTGTCCCTGACGGTGTTTTAATATCAGATATTTATTTATACCGTGCTCTTTTCTGTATAATATTACTCCTGTTGAATAATCTCTTTTCATCTTGACTTTATTTTTTTGATTTGTTCCATACTTCATCCATTTCTTCGAGCGTCATCTCTTCAAGATTTTTGCCGCTTAAAATAGCATATTCCTCTATCTTGCTGAATCTGTCGGTAAATTTCGTTATTGTCTTTCTTAAAGCATCTTCAGGATTTATTTTTACTAAACGTGCATAATTAACAAGAGAAAAAAGAACATCTCCGAATTCATCCTCGATGTCTTCTCTGCTTTTTTCTGTTTCTATGTTTTTCTTTAATTCGTTTATCTCTTCTGTTACTTTTTCGAAAGCGGGTGCCGGGTCTTTCCAGTCAAATCCCACTTTAGATGCCTTTTCCTGTATCCTGAAAGCTTTGAATAATGCCGGAAGTGTATCCGGTATTCCGCTTAATACTGATTTCCTTCCTTCTTTTAGTTTAAAATGCTCCCAGTTTTTTTTAACTTCCTCGCTTCCCGATACTATCGTGTCTCCGAACACATGCGGATGACGGTATATTAATTTTTTCGTTTCTTCCTCTATTAATTCCTTTAATGTAAAACTGTTTTCATCTTCTGCAATTGATGCATGAAAAACTATCTGAAGAAGTAAATCTCCTAATTCCTTTTTCAATTCTTCCTTGTTGTCTTCGTCAATCGAGTGCAGTACCTCGTAGGATTCTTCCAGCAAACATCTCCTGAGCGTTTTGTGCGTTTGCTCTCTGTCCCATGGACACTCTTTCCTTAACCTCTTTACTATCTCGTAAAATTTATTGAACTCTTCCATTTACGTTTATTCGTTTATTAATTTTTTCACATAATCGATGTGAAATAATTCTATTTTTTTCACTAACTCTTCTATCTCGTCTTTTGGAGGTAAAAATGTTGTACGGAAATGCAATGTACCGGGTAACTGTCCGAAACCTGAACCGGGAACTACGCAAATTCCGGTTTCTTCCAATAATGCCATGCAGTAATCAGAATCTCTCTTTGAATCGTATTCGAGTCTTTCGGATTCGTCCATTTTTGAAATATCAACTCCTTTTTTATGAGGTAAATCCAATTTTACGAATGCGTACATCGCACCCTGCGGTATCCTCACAGATAATCCCTTTATATTATTTAATCCTGTTCCGAGTATCTCGGCTTTTTTCTTCAAATCATTTAATATCCCGTCTCGCTCTTTTATGTATAATTCGTGGCTTTCATCTCCCTCCGCAGGAGGTAATACCATGAAATATGTAACAAACTGCCCGCTCAGATTTGAACAAAGACTTATTGACTGAAGTTTTATGAACTGAGCAAATACATCTTCCGGAATGTTTCTGACTTCCATATATCCGCCTCTGTGTCCGCATTCTCCTAAAAATCCTTTTGAAACCGAGTGAAAACTGAATAATGTTATATCTTTCTCTCCCATGTCACTCATCACTTTTGCAAACGAGTAAAATTCCAAATCCTCGGGGTATACGTTTTCCTGATATACTTCGTCGGCGAGAATTGCAAGATTGTATCTCTTCGAAAAGTTGATTATCATTTTTATGTTGTCATAAGATAAAACCGCACCTGTCGGATTTCCGGGATTAATTACCGCAATACCTACAGGCTTTATTCCCTTTTTTATTGCTTTTTCAATGTTGTTATTCAGGATTTCTTCGTTTAACTGCCACGAGTTATCTTCGTCAAGATAGTAACCTATCTGTTGTCCGCCGTATAACGTTAACGTTGCACTGTATAACGGGTATTGAGGTATCGGAATCAAAATACCGTCTTTGTTATCCTTTATTAATGCGGATATTACTGCATGAACTCCTTTGCTGGCTCCGTCTGTAAGTATTATTCTGTCTTTGTTTGTCTCTATACCGTCTCTGCTGCGTATAAACTCTGCTATTGCTTCCCTTATGAAAGGTACTCCGGCGCTTTGTGAGTATGCACCTGTTCCGATTGGATATCTTTTGTGTATCTCTTTTACTCTTTCTGCTATGTCTTTGGGAAAATGCTCTGAAGTTTCCTTGTTTCTCAATAATTCGGGGTATTCTAACAGTGCAAGAGCCTGTCTTATGTATGTCAACGGCTTCTGCTTTAATGCCTGAGGATTACCAATGTTGCAGTATATAATTTTTTTTCCCTGTGACTCAAGTTCCTGTGCCTTTATTACTATCGGTCCTCTTACCGCATATTCTGCATTTATTATGTTTTTGTTTAAATCATTGATTTTTATCATTTTTTGATGATTTGAGTTTGTAAAATTAAAATAAAGATAAAATTTATAGAATTTATTTACTATTCATTATGAAAGTGAAAATTTCCTGAATTCTTTGTATATCGAACCCCTTGGGTGTAATATGCTTTCCATTAAATAAAACTCTTTTACTGTGAATTTTATGTCTGTAGATATTTTCTTCCGGATTTCAGATAAATTTATTCTTCTGTCCGTTTTTACTCTTGCAAGCGTAATGTGAGGGTGAAATCTTTTGTCTGCCTTAAATCCTTCTTCTTCGAGTATGACTGAAATTTCTCTGAATAGCTCATCTGCTCTGTTATCTTCGTTTGCCAAACCTGCAAATATAATTCTCGAACTGTTTTCTTTTGGAAAACCCGATATCATATTTCCTGTAAATGTAATCTCTTTCATATTTGGCTTTTCCGATAATCTTTCAAATTTTTCCGATATTCTGTTGAGAATCTTCTCTTCTGTATCTCCGAGAAAAAATAAAGTCATGTGAAATTTATCCCTGTTTTCCCATCTAATGTACCTGTTCTCGTCTGCTCTTATTAATGTTTTTATTTCTGATTGAATTTTATTTAGTTTGTCTTTTATTTCCTCAGGTAAATTTATTGATACGAATGCTCTCATAATATAATATTTGTTTTTTTAAACTTTCTTTTATAAAAATATATTTATTTATGTTCATTTAAACTTCATTTTTTATTCGCAAATTTGAATAGTGTCTTATCAATTTTGCAAAGCCAAGTCACAATATGTAACTTGAATTTGTTTGAAATAATTATTTAATTTTAATAAAAAATATTATGCAAACTGAATCAAATCTCGTAAAAATCTTTACGACAAAAAAAACCGGAAAAGCGGAAATGCTCAAATCTTTTCTCGATAAAACCGGTCTGAAGTATCTGATAACGGGTGATAATATTATTGACGTTTACGGCAGCGGTAAAAAAGAAATTAATTTCGAATCTGTTGCCGGAGAAATTGAATTTCTCGTAAGTACTGAAGATGAAATTAACGGATTGAATCTTGTTGAAAAGCTGGAAGATAATGAAAGACTTGTTAGCGTTTTTAAAGCGGGAAATGAAGCAATTGTAGCTACCGTAAAATCTATTCTCGACGAAGCTGAAATTCCGTACCTTGCAAAAAGTGAAGGCTTGCAAAGTCTGTTCGGCGTTGGAGTTATTGGACTTGGATTTAATCCGATTACGGGACCGGTCGAGTTCTTCGTTATGCCTGAAGATGTTGAATATGCGGCGGAATTACTGAAAGATGTTGAATTGTCCGGAGAAAACGATACTTCTTCGGAAATGTGATTTATTTGTCGGAAGAACCTGGTATTAAAATTTACCAGTGGAAAATTTTTTCTAAAAAATAATCCGATATTAATTTTATGAAAAGGAATACTGTTCTTGTAGTAATCTTTTTTCTGCTGCTAATAATTAATTCTTACCCGCAGGAAAAAAGTAATATTGTTTTTGATGATGTTTTTAGCGGAGGAAAATATTTAACCAAAACAGTAAGCAATTTTGTTTTTTCCGCGGATGGCTTATATTATTATTTGCTGGAATATGATACTAACGATGCTTGCTGTATTAATAAATATGATTGTAAAACCGGACAGGATAAAACCGAAATCTTTAACTCCTGCGATTTTGAAAAATACGGATTTGATTATTATGATATCTCTTACTTTGAATTTGACGAAAACGAAAAACATATTATGCTCTGTACTGATTTGCAGCAGGATGGAGTAAGAACTATTTTGTATGATGTCTTTGTGTATGATTTAGAAAATAAATCTCTTATTGAGATTCCCGAAAAAAAAATTATTACACCGCAAATCTCACCCGACGGCTCAAAGCTGGCTTTTGTAAAGGATTATGATATGTTTTACTGCGCTATCCAAACTGGCAGTGTCGTCCGTATAACATCGGACGGGAAAAAAAATGAAATCTTGAATGGCAGACCTGACTGGGTGCACGAAGAAGAATTCGGGTTGTCGGTCGCTTTTAACTGGTCGGGGAAAAGCGATAAAATCGCATACTATAAATTTAATGAATCGAATGTTAAAGATTATACTCTGCAGTACTATAAGGAAAAATATATGGAAAATTACACTTATAAATATCCCTGCCCGGGTGATGATAATTCTAATGTTGATCTTTTTGTCTATAATATCAACAACTCTCAAAATATTAAAATAAATATTGATAACCAGTATCAGCAGAGGTATTTTCCTGTAATTAAATGGATAAATAAAACCGATAATCTTTGCATCTATAGATTAAACAGACTGCAGAACAGCCTGGACATTTATTCTGTTAATACGACTGATTATACGAACCGGCTTGTTTATTATGAAAATAATAACAAATATATAGAAATTAATAATAATATAGTTTTCCTCGATGATAATCAGCATTTTATCATTACAAGCGAAAAATCGGGTTACCGCCATTTGTATCTTTATAATATCAATGGTTTACTTGTTAATCAGATCACTGATGGAAAATGGGATGTTGATGCTCTCGAGTCGGTTGCTCTTTCTCAAAATAAAATTTATTATTCCTCTGCTGAAGTTTCACCCCTTGTAAGACATCTCTATTCTGTTAACTTGGACGGTACGGGAAAAAAGAAAATTACTCAATCGGAAGGTTTTAACAATGTTAAATTTGGAAATAAATCACTTTACTTCCTCAATAGTTATTCGAATTTTGAAACTCCTAACATCTTTTCTGTCTGCAATAATAACAGTGACGAGATGATAATACTGGAAGATAATAGGAAATTAAAAGAACTAATGTCTGATTGTAAAATTTCCAAATGCGGGTTTTTCCAGATCGAAACTTCCGAATCGCTGAAATTAAATGCCTGGATGATTAAACCTTATGACTTCGACGAAAATAAGAAATATCCGGTTTTTATGACCATATATGGAGGACCGAACTCGCAAACGGTAACTGACAGATGGAATGGAAGAAATTTTTTCTGGTATCAATACTTGGCTCAAAAAGGATATATTGTTGTTTCTGTTGATTGCCGGGGTACGGGATTTCGGGGTGAAGAATTTAAAAAAATTGTTTACTGCAAACTCGGATTTTTTGAAACTGCAGACCTTATCGAAACTGCAAGATATCTGCGCACTCTGAATTATGTTGATTCCGATAGAGTTGGTATTTTCGGATGGAGCTACGGAGGATTTTTGTCTTCTATGGCTGTTACTAAAGGAGCTGAATATTTTAAAACTGCTGTTGCAGTTGCCCCGGTTACAAGATGGGAATATTATGATAATATCTATACAGAAAGATATATGCAAACACCTGAACTCAACCCTGAAGGATATGCCGAAAATACACCGATTGAGTATATTGACAGTTTAAAAGGAAATCTCCTCATCGTTCACGGATTAGCCGACGATAACGTACATTTTCAGAATTCCGCCGAATTAATTTCAAAAATGATCTCCCGAAATAAAAAATACGATTCGGAAATTTACCCGAATAAAAATCATGGTATATACGGAGGAAAAACCAGATTGCACCTTTTTGACCGCATTACAAAATTCGTTTTGCAAAATCTTTAACGAAATAAATTTCTTTACACCTTGTTTTTTTAAACCGTAATAATTTGTGTGATTGGTCTCTTATTCTCTCATCATATAATCGTTGATTCTCTTCATGTAATTATCTCTTTCCGTTGAAGTCATAAATATATCGTACTTTCCTATGGCTCTTTGTAGATTAAAGTAATTTTTGATGAATTCGTAGTATACGGTTGTATAATTCTGTCTCGCCTGTAAATATGTCCTTTGTGCATCTAACAAATCCAGAATTGTAGCTGTTCCGAGAAGATATCTCGTGTTCATCAGGTCAAGAGTCCCTTTTGCTGTCTCTTCAGCTATTTTCATTTGTTTAATGCTGAAATAGGATGACTGTATATCCTCCAGCGTTGACCTTATGTTTGCTGTAATGTTATCTGTTATTTGTTGTCTCGAGGTTTTGAATTGCGAAAGTTGTACCTTTGCCTTCTCTTCCGCTGCCTGTATTGCAAAACCCTTGAATATCGGCAGGGATAGATTTATCCCTACGGTCCAGATGTAGTTCGGGTAACTTGCGGGTAATCTTCCCAATAACGGTATATCCATAAATATATCTGACTTTGCAAAATAATTTATGTATTTTCCGTATGCCGAAACCATCGGAATAAAATGAATTAAATGCGTTGCTTTTATCTGTATTTCGGTCGCGCTCATAAGATGTTCTATGGATTTTATCTCGGGTGAGTTTGCTAATGCTTCATCTATATAAAATGATTTTAACTTCTCTGTCTTGTAAGGGTTGTCAAATATCGATGTGAACTCGGGTCTTGAAGTGAGTAAATTTGGACTTTCATATGAAATATCAACAATGTCGTATGCATCTAATTCAGTTAACCTTGCTATCCTCTCAAGATTTATCGCACTCTTGATTAAATATGAGTAAATATCAACAGTGCTTTTCTTTGCTAACGTGACCTCACTCTGCCACCTCAATACTTCGTCTAATGATGTGAGTCCTATGTCAAACTTCTTGTTTGCTGCGTCTAATGATGACCTTAATGTCAATAGGTTTTCTGTGTTTATAAAAAATAATTTCCGCAGCTTTATTATGTCAATGTAACTCGAAGCCGTTTGGTTTGTTATATCAAGCCTTGTACTCTCAAGATTACTTTCTTTTGAATTCTTTATCTCTTTGGATTGATTGTAATTTCCCCATCTGTCAACCGAATATATCAGTTGTTGCAAACTTAAAGAGAAATTGGCTATTCTCTCCGGAGTTGACTCCTGTGTGCTGCTGTTTAATATTCCGTCAAGCTCTACAGATAATTGCGGCAGCAGCTCCGACCTTGCCGTTCTTATGTCTTCTTCGCTTGATTTTATGTCATATTTCTTTGACCATACGTCAAGATTGTTGTCAAGTGAAACAAGTAATACATCTTTTAATGTTTTTAAATTAGTATCCGCAGAGAGTTCTTCAAATCCCAGTAAAACCGATTCAGTTATAATGTCCCATGTCAACTTTTTTAATCCTAACCTGTTAAACGTGTTCATATTTATGTAATAACCTCTGTCTTCCATCAAATCTACATTCAATATAGAAGGATTTGTTCCGAATAATATGTCGAGTATCGATACTGCTATCCTTTTCATTAATCGGTTAATGTATAACGGATTTGTGCAGGCTAATGCCCCACCCTGTACATGATATTCATTGTATGTAAATAAAGGAATTTTTCTGTTGTATAAATCATCGATTATTTTTTTGTTTTCTGTTATCGGAAAATGTAACATCGGTCCTAAATATACCGCCTCGGCAAAGTCGGGAATTTGTTTTAAAACGTCATCAGCACTGTATAAGGCATCTATATGATTTACGTGAATATTTGGTATGGAATCTGTATCTTCAAATTCTAATTCCTGGAATTTTATCTCGTCTTCGTATATTTTGCTCCTTATGTTATATACGGTGTCGAACGGCACTAAATCACGGTACATTTTTATATCTTTTTTATAATCACCGATAAGCTGTATGAAATATAAATTGTTTATGCCGCTCGTACGCTCCCTTGTTATCGGGATTTTTTGTGTCTCCGAATTTATTATAAATGCTGCTATCGACGGCTTGCTTAATGGTCCTCTTCTTGCTATGTCGTCTGAAGCTAAAACACCAAAATCAATTATTATGTCTATTTTGCTGTCATTAAGTAAACGGTTATTTATGTTATGTACGCTTCTCATTGACCAATCTCCCGTGTATTCGTCTCCTGAATAATACGTTATGTCGGCTATATCCTTAAGTAATGTACTGATTTCCTTCTGTACAGTTGTATCAAAGAATTTATTGTAATCAGACGGACCGTCTTTTACTATTGCTATCCCTATTTCTCCTAAATGTAATTTTGTCCTTTGTGCAATTCCTGAATACGGACTTATGAAAAATAATACTAATACCGATAAAATTAACTTATATTTCATTATTTTTAATTGTTTGATTTTTTCTTTTTACTTATGTTTCTGATAATAACTCTTTATATTTTGATCATAAATTCTGCTCATCTTAGTATAATCCTGTTCTTACGTTTTTATTAAAATGATAGAAAAAAATTTTTCACAACTATGCATTCTTTCTCCTGGCTCTCCACATTAAAAATTTTGTCATATAGAAATATACAATCGGAACCACAACAAGAGTTAAAAACATCGAACTTGAAAGTCCGCCGATTAATGCCCATCCTAATCCGTTCTTCCATTCAGAACCTGCTGCCGCAGAGGTTGCAATAGGTAACATACCGATCACCATTGCGAGAGTTGTCATTAAAATAGGTCTTATCCTTGCCTGTCCCGCTTCGATTATCGCTTCGTATAACGGCTCACCCTGCCTGCGTTTGTCGTTAGCCCTGTCTACTAATAATATTGCATTTTTTGCCACCAATCCGACTAACATTATCATACCGAGTAATGTAAATATGTTTATTGAATTGTTTGTCAATACCAGAATGAATAAAGCACCTACTACAGCCAAAGGAATGGAAAATAATACTACAAACGGATATGAAAAACTGTCGTATAGTGTTACCATTACAAAATAAACCATTACTATCGACATAATTAATGCAACTGCAAGACTCTTGAACGATTCGCTCATAGAATCCTGGTCTCCGGAAAAAATTAAACTTGTTCCTTCTGGTAAATTTGCTTTTTTCAGGTTTTCTTCGAATTCTGCAACTATACTTCCGCTTGGAGCATCTGTCTTAATGTATGCATATACGGTGGTTGAAGAATTTCGGTTTTTTCTTTCGAGTTTTGTCGGTCCGGAACTCTGAAATATCTCACTGAACGATTGTAATTCGACTTTGTCGCCTTTTTGATTTATGAAAGCTAAATGTTTAAGGTCTTCGGGATTTGTACGGTCGAATTTGTCAAGCCTTATTCTGATGGTGAACTGATCTAATACATCATCGAATTTCGAATCTTCGTTTCCCGTTAATGCAATTTGTAATGCACTGCCGACATCGTATACCAGAAGTCCGAATGCAGCCATTTTTTGCCTGTCAATGTTGACTCTTAACTCGGGATTTCCCGGAACTGAGGAAAGTCTCGTGAGTGTTACGTTCTTTGTCATTTTAAATGCCTGAACAACTTTATCCACGGCAATCTGAAGTGAATCGGGGTTAGGTGAAAGTACATCCACTATTATCGGTGCCTGCTCCATGTTACCCGTTACTCCGACGTTGTTTATGTAAGTCGTTATCCCGGGCATTGACGATAATCTCTGTCTTATTTGTTCCCCAACATCGAGAGTTGTTATCTTTCTGCTTTCCTTCGGAGTTAATAATACCGTAACTTGTGCATCTTTATCCGATTGCTGTCCGTCTAAATCTGTTCCGACATTTGATAACATAGCTACTACATTTGGGTCTTGTGATAATACATATTCTATCTCCTGTATCTTCTTGGAATTCATCTCTATCGTTGTTCCGGGAGTCATTTCCGTTGTTATGTAAAATTCGCTTCTGTCAGTTTTCTTAACAAATTCTGTGCCGATGTATCCTTTAAGCGGCAACATTATGGAAAATATTAATAAAACAAATGCTATACTCAGTACGGTTATTTTGTGTGCTAATGCCCATTCCAATATATGTGTGTATATCTGTACTAACTTGGAGAATCCTTTTTCGAATATTCGTCCGAATGCCGCTATCAATGACTTTGCATTAATATCTTCTAATTTTGCAAATCTTGCTTCAAGGGACGGTATCACCGTAAATGAAACAAAAAGACTCGTTAAAGTGGAAACCAATATAACAACAGAAAACTGCCTGATTATATCACCCACTAATCCGGCTGCCAATGCTAAAGGTACAAATACCACAACATCAACAAATGTAATGGATACAGCCGCAAAACCAATCTCGTTTCTTCCTTTCAAGGCAGCAACGCTTTTCTCTTCCCCTTTCTCAAGATGGTGGTATATGTTCTCGATGACAACAATGGAATCATCAACAAGTATCCCGATAACTAACGATAATCCAAGCAGTGTCATCAGATTTAATGAGTAATCAAGTACCCACATTGTAACAAACGATGTTGTCAGTGAACAGGGTATTGACAGCAATACCACCAAAGATGTTCTTATACTGTGAAGAAAAACAAACATTACCGATGCTACAAGTATTATTGCAAGCATTAAATCGTGCATTACTGCATTAGCTGCCTCCTTTGTGAATATGGATTGGTCGTCTGCAATTGCGAATTTTAAATTAATGTCTTTGTATTGAGCTTCTAATTCCGGAAGATATTTCTTAACTGCATCGCATGTTGATACTGCATTTGCATCTTTCTGCTTTCTGATTTGTATTCCGATTGAATTTACGCCGTTATATCTTGCTATTTGTGTCGGGTCTTTTATGCCGTCTGCTACATTGCCTATATCTTTTAACCGTATGTCGCCGCCTTGTTTTGACCTGCCGACGATAAGTTCATTCATATCTTCCACTTTTTTGAACTTTCCTGCTATTCTTACCGTTAATTGCTGGTCTTGCTCTCTCTTTATTTTTCCGGTGGGAAAGTCCATATTCGATGCCTTGATTATATCCGTTATTAGCGTCAGGTTTAATCCCTGGGAAATTATTTTCTGAAGGTCGAGACTAACTACTATTTCTCTGATTTCTCCGCCTATTAAATCAATCTGTCCAACCCCTTCTCTTGTAGTCAAAGCAGGTTTTAACTGGTCTGTCATTAATGTATAAAAATCTTTCGGTGATAAATTGGATGTTGCTGAGAGTGTTAAAACCGGTAAATCATCCAATGAGTATTTGCTCAATGACGGTGTCTTGATATCTTTCGGAAGTGTATATAATATCTCATTCACTTTTCTTTGTACGTCCTGTACTGCTACATCCTGGTCTGCTTCCCTCTGAAATTCTATCTGTATTACCGATGCACCTTCGTATGATTTTGATGTGATGTTTTTTATCTTCTCTACACCGGATATTGCGTCTTCAATTGGTTTGGTTACGCTGCTTTGTACTTCCGACGGAGATGCTCCCGGATACGGTGTCATTACAGTAACATAAGGAGTCCTGATTTCCGGCAGTAACTCATACTTTAAACCGCTGTATCCGATTATGGCAAGCAATCCTAAAGTTAAAAAAATTACTATCACAAACGATGGACGCTTAATTGCAAGTTCGGTTAAACTCATATTGGTTGTTTAGTTGTTTGGTTGTTTGATTGATTATGGTTTATTTGTTTACTACTTTTACTTTTGTGTTTTCGTTTAAATTGTTTTGCCCGATTGTTACCACTTCGTCACCGTTTTTCAAACCGCCTAATACTTCAAGCCGGCTCCCTAATTCCCTCCCAATCGTTACTGTCCGTAAATGTGCTGTATTGTTTTCGATTACATATACTCTTGCGTCTCTTACACTGCCCATTAATGCTTCCCTCGGAATTGTAATACCTTTATCGTCGGTGAACATCTGGAAGTTGATTCTTGCAAACATTCCTCCCTTTAAAGGATATTCCCGGTTGTTTGGTAATTTAATCTCTATCCTGAATGTATGTGCCTCATCTGCATTCGACGCAATATTGTCTATTGTACCGGTGAATTTCTGACCGGAATATAAATCCGTTGATATCTCTACTAATTGACCGGTTGTTAAATATAATGCCTCTTTTTCGGAAATATTTACTACTACTTTTAATGTTGATATGTCAACTATGTTTGCGATTACTGTTCCTACAGTTACGTAAGTTCCCTTGTAAATTGATTTGGAATTTATTATTCCCGAAGTGGGTGCTTTAATTCTCTTGTCTGATAACATTTTCCGCGCACTCGTTAAATCGCTTTCGGCTGCCTGCATCTCAAGCCTTGACATGTCTAATTCTGATGCCGATATCGCGTTTGACTCGTATAATGCTTTCTTTCTTTCATAATCTCTTTTGCATTTTTGATATTGTATCTCCGCTTTCTCGAGATTTGCTCTCGCTACTATGTCATCCACGTGTACAAGCACCGTTCCGTTGCTTACGTAATTTCCTATGTGAACATTCTCTGAGAGAATTATTCCCTCGGTTTCCGATACTATGTTAACATCACTGTTCGGCATTATTACACCGGTTATGTTTATGAGTTCGGATAAGTCCTGTTCGGAGATTTTGTATGTCGTTACGGGAATGTCGCTTAACACGCTTCCTTCAAGGGTGTCTTCCTCTTTCTTTCCAAAAAAGAAAAAGTATATAAACAAAACTATCACAACGAAAACCACAAACGATAATATCTTCTTGAATATTATCTTGGCTTTGGATTCCGGTTTTGTGACTTCTCCTTCTTTTGACTCGATAAAACTTTCTAAAGCATTGTCGATTAATTCCTGCTTCCACTTTGTTATTTCTTCCGGGTGTATTTGATATTTTTCGCCGAGCTTCTCTATACTTACCCCTTCACGTAAATGTTCTCTCAGTATTATGTTTTTATTGACTGTCTGTTCGCCGGGTGGGATTTTACCTGCCTCTCTTTCAGGATGATCTGCCTTATCGACGGGCGGAATGGAATTTTCTTCTGTCATATATTTTTCTCCTATCGTTTATTGATTTACCCGATGAATCGGGTTCGGATTTGCCGGGATTTATTTTCACTCCTGACTTTAGTTAGTAGCCTGTTAATCGTCGTTCTTTTATTGTTGCGTTTCTGTGTCAGTATCTGATTTTTATTGCTTTATAATATGTCACAAAAATTATGCATTAATATTTAAATTCTCAATGGTAAAATATTTTTACATTTTATCGTTTGTAACTGACATTAGTTCTGACTTGACTTTCAGTTATTTTGGGCAAATCTTTCTCCTGTTAACTGTTCACAGCTCACTATTCACTGTTATATTTATGTTTTAATATCAATTTTGTACTTGAAGAACTTATGTTTTCTAAATAAATTTTTAAAAATAAATTATTATCTTATGAAATATTTATTAATAATTTTACTTGACTTTTGTTTCGTTTTATACTTCTGTGTTGATGCTGTATCTCAGTTCGGGGACTATATTTGGCTTCGTCCGAAACCAACAGCCGAAAGATTAATGGGAATTAATATTGCAGCAGGAAAAATATACATAGTTGCAAACGCAGGAGTTTTATTGACAAGTACCAATAATGGAGTGAATTGGGATTTTAAAAAAATCAGCGACACTTCTTTTGCTGATGTATTTGTTGTAGGAAATGATGTGCATATCGTCGGGGGGTCATATGATAATAAGAGTATAAGATTATATTTTAAATCCACTGACGGCGGTTTAACTTTCCAAAATTTAACACAAAATACAATTGTCGGACAGGGTGATACACTTAAACTTAATACTCTTTCGTTTACGGATGTTAATACAGGATATGTAGCGGGAAATAACGGATTCATTTACAAGACTACAAATGGAGGTCTGAACTGGTTTTCACAAAACAGCGGAGTAACTGCTACAATAAACGAAATGTATTTTCCCCCTTCCGGAACAGGTTTGACGGGATATATGACAGGCGGTAGCGCAGGTACGGCTTTTGTTATTAAAACCGTTGATGGCGGTAATAACTGGACCCTGTTGTCTATCCCTGCTGTTCCTTCAAGTAATAACCTCGGTGCAATACATTTTTCGGATGTTAATACCGGATATGTAACCGGCGGCGGTAACTTCGCACTCGGTACAATTGCTCTGAAAACTACTAACGGCGGTACTAATTGGACATTCATCGATATTAATGCGATTAATCCTAATATCAGATATGATGTTGGAGGCGGTGTTTATGTCGTTAATCAGGATACGGTTTATGCCGTCGGTGTTAATGCTAATATTGTCAGGACCACTAACGGCGGCGTAAGTTGGGAAAAACTCTTTCCGGAAAGTACCTTTAATTTTGGTTCTGCTTTTTTAACCGGTATTTCTTTTATCGGAAACACCGGTTTTATTTGCGGTGCCGGCGGTACTGTTATTAAAATTGAAGATACAACTAAAACTTTTATTGCCGGGGAAATATTATATCAGGCTTATGATGTGAGATTTTCTGTTACAGATTCTCTGATCGGCTGGGTTGCCGGCGGAGGACAAAGGTCTAATCCCGGCGGAACAGTTATTAAATATGCTCTGCTCGAAAATACCACCGATGGCGGTAATACCTGGGGACCTCAAACATTACCGCAGTCTGACTTCATCTTTAGAGGTGTTGAAATGGCTGATAATAATAATATCTGGGCTGTGGGCGAAGGAGGAAGAGTTTTCCGTACTACTGATGCAGGTGATAACTGGACTATTGTTAGCATCGGAGCTACCGAAGAATTAAGAGAAGTAAAGTTTAAAAATCAATTGACTGGTTTTATAGGAGGAAGCGGCAAAATTTACAGAACTACAAACGGCGGAAATAACTGGACTGCAGTTACTTTTAGCGGCGGTTCGCAGGTTAACGAAATGGAAATACTTCCGAATGGAAATATTGTTGCTGCTGTGGATGGTGCCTATACTCAGAGGTCAACCGATGATGGGCTTACCTGGATTTCCGCATCGCTTCCGAATACTAATTATGATGAAAATATATTTTTCTATGATGATAATATCGGCTGGACGTGCGGGCTTATCGGTAATATTGCTAAAACAACTAACGGCGGCGTATCCTGGGCTGCCGTTACTTCGGGTATTTTCTCGAGTTCGCTCGATGGAGGTATCTATTTCTGGGACTTGAATAACGGTGCGGCATTCGGACTTACCGGACTTGTACTTAGAACAACTGATGGCGGAACTACCTGGTACAAAACTTATCCCTTCACAAGCCAGCCGTTCAGAAATGCCTTCTTCGTTAACGGCAGCAGAGCTTACTTCTCTACTGACCTCGGGGGAGTAATTAAATATTCTCAAACTTTAACTAATATTACTAAAGAACCCGGAATTGCAGCGGATTTTAAACTTTATCAGAATTATCCCAATCCTTTTAATAATTCGACCGTTATTAGCTTTGATTTGACTTCCGGAGATTATGTTTCAGTTAGTGTTTATGATATTATGGGAAGGGAAGTGGCTGTGCTTCATGACGGTTATCTGAATGCAGGGTCTCATAAAATTAACTTTAATTCAAGTGCACTTTCAAGCGGTGTTTATTTTTATAAAGTAAAAACAGGTTCATCCAGGCTGTTCGGCATAAAATCAATGGTATTGCTAAAGTAAATATATAAGGAGACAATTTACAGACTGAAACTTAAGATTTGAATATATCTTTACATTTTAAAAAACATCGTTAATAATTTCTGAACAACGCTGCCTCACGTCATCATTCCTCCCTGAATATTGTTAAAATGCATTCATAACGTATTTATATAAACCTGTGTTGCGGTTTTTCCGATACTGAAAATCTCTCTTCAGCAAAATTCCTTTATGTGGCAATTACTTAACTGTTTCAATATTTTTTCTGAAATTTTCTATTCATTATTTCTGAATTGTCATTATTGTTTATTATTGATAATTTCAACACTCACCGCCTATTTTAACAGAGTTATTTATTATGATTATTTTAATTGATATGGATGATGTAATTGCTGATTTTGACGGTGAGTTTTATGCTAAATGGTGTCTTAAGTACCCGCATAAACAAATTGCTCATCCTGATAACAGAACAAAATTTTATATAAAAGATGAATCGCCTCCCGAATACAGGGATTTGATTTATTCACTTTGTTCAGAAAACGGTTTCATTAGCTCATTACCGGAAATACCCGGTGCGGTTAATGCTTTGAAACAAATTAAAAAATTAGGAAATTCTGTTTTTATATGCACATCGCCGCTACTGTATTATGAAAATAATGTTCTCGAAAAATATTTGTGGGTGGAGGAACATCTCGGTAGAAATTGGACCGAAAATATTATTCTTACACGGGATAAAACAATCGTAAGAGGTGATATATTAATCGATGATAAACCTGAAATTACCGGACACTGTACTCCGGTTTGGGAACATATATTGTTTGACAGAAGTTATAACCGGCATATTAAAGGAAAAAAAAGAATGACCTGGAAAAACTGGAAAGAAGTATTGGGCTTTAACCTGAAAAAATAAAATGAAAAAAACTGTCGTACTTCATACCTTGGGATGTAAATTAAATTACAGCGAAACTTCGGCAATAACAAAAAAATTCGTAATGAATGGTTTCTCTGTCGGAAAATTTGGTGAACAGTCGGATGTTTTTTTCCTTAACTCCTGTACAGTAACCTCGCATTCGGATAAAGAATGCCGTAAAATTATCAGAAGCGTATTAAGAAAAAATCCCGGCACTTATGTTATAGTTGCGGGATGCTATTCGCAGTTAAAAGCAGATGAAATATCGCAAATCAGAGGAGTCGACCTTATTCTGGGTACTTCGGAAAAATTCGATTTCTTTAAATTCTTTAAATACAACGATAATAAAGAAATAATAATTGAAAAATTTAATGAACCCGTCATAAAAATTTCCGCTCTGGAAAATGAAACAAGAATATTTGAAGCATTTTCCTCGGATTCCGACTCTCGAACCAGGGCATTTCTGAAAATACAGGATGGATGCGACTATAACTGTGCCTATTGCACTGTTCCTCTTGCACGCGGGAAATCCAGAAGTATTAAAACCGAAAGGGTTATCCGTAATGCCGAAGAAATTATAAGTTATGGATATAAAGAAATCGTCTTGACCGGTGTTAATGTTGCCGACTATTATGACAATGAAAAAAATTTTGGTTTTTTTGATCTTTTGAACGAACTTAATAAACTCGAAATTCCGCGAATAAGAATAAGTTCTATAGAACCCGACCTTCTGAATACCGATATTATTTTGTTAATAAAAAATTCTGATAAGTTCTGTAAACATTTTCATATACCGCTCCAAAGCGGAGATGATGAGATACTGAAAAGAATGAAAAGAAAATACAAAACGGAAAAGTTCAGGAATCTGATTTTAGAAATTAAAAATAAAATACCGGATGCGTGTATAGGAATTGACGTTATAACCGGATTTCCCGGTGAATCGGATAAAAACTTCGAAAATACGTATGAATTTCTCAATGAACTGCCCTTTGATTATCTTCACGTTTTTACTTATTCTGAAAGAGATAATACTCCGGCAGTGCTGATGCAGAATAAAATTAATGAGGCAGCAAAAAAACTAAGGAGCAGTATGTTGAGAAACCTTTCGGTCAGAAAAAAACAAATGTTTTATGACAGCTGTATAGGAAAAGTCAAAGAAGTTTTATTTGAATCTAAAAAACAAGATTCGTACTTTTATGGATTAACAACGAATTATGTTAAAGTAAGAGCTCAGCCGGAATACGGTTCCGATAGCGTTCTTGAAAATGAAATTAAAAAAGTAATTCTTCTGAAATCAAACGGAATTAAATTTATTGAATCAAAATTAATTTAAAAAAATATTTATGAATATATTTCTAATACGTCACGCGGAAGCAATAGATTATCAGACGGAAACAGTCCGTTCGGATGAATATCGTTTTTTAACTCCGAAAGGCAGACTCACCTCTCTTAAAGTTTCAAAACAGTTGAAAAATGAATTCATCGGCCTGGAAAAGATTTTTACAAGCCCCCTGATTCGTGCCGTACAAACTGCGGAAATACTTGCTTCTGTTATAAAGTTTGATAAAGATGTGGAAGCGGTAAAAGAACTTGCTTTTGGTGTGTCGGCTTCAAGAATGATATCGCTTATTGAAAGAAATGCGGGATTTAAAGCCATCGCGCTGGTCGGTCATGAACCTATGATGAGTATGCTGTTCGATTCGCTTACCGCGTCTCCGTTTCCGGATAAGTTCAGAAAATCCGGCGTTTGCCTTGTAAATTACAATGTAAAAAATAAATCCGGAAAGCCGGAATGGTATTTTAATCCGAAAACCTTAAAAAAAGAATAAACTGAAAGTCAGGTCTGCAGTTCCATATTATTAAATATCAATATAAACAATCCGATGATAACTGCAGTATTGCAATTTTATATGGTGACTTTCATTGGTTTTGCCTGTAAATTGAATTTGAATTAATTTATCTTTGATTATTAATTATTCTTGTTTTTTTTTAAAATTAATTGTTTACTATGACCGATAAATCTGCTGTAGCTCCGAAAGGATTTAAATTGTGGTGGATTGCAATTCGTCCTTATGCTTTCCCCGCCTCCGTAATTCCTGTTTTGTATGGCTCGGTACTTGCTGTCTGGCTTAATCCGGGAGAAGTTGATTTTAATTTCTTTGTTTTCTTTCTGACCCTTATCGGATGTATGCTTATCCATGTCGGAACGAATTTGATAAATGATATTTATGATTATAAAAAAGGAATAGACGTGGAAGATGAAGAAATCGGAATACCGCACGGCGGTTCGCTTGTCCTGTCTAAAGGTTTTATGACAGTGAGACAAATGTCCTATGGCGCATTTGTGTCTGTTTTACTTGCTTTTGTTATCGGCTTGATTTTATATTTCCTGAGAGGCGAATTTGTACTGTACCTGATGGTGTTCGGTCTGTTCTCTGCCGTTTTCTATACCGCTGCACCTATATCACTGAAATATAAAGCTCTGGGTGATATTCAGGTCTTTATCTCTTTCGGTACCGGTATGACAATCGGAGCTTATATGGTGCAAACCGGAAAATTCAGCTGGATTCCGGTTATTCTTTCCATACCGCTCGGCTTATTCATCGATGCAATCCTCCATTCCAATAACCTTAGAGACCTTAAGTTTGATAAAACTTTCGGAATAAAAACTCTGCCTATTCTTATTGGTGAAAAATTATCAAAATATTTTTATGTATTTATAGTTCTTGGTGCATACCTTTCTATTGTAATTTTTGTTGTTTTCAAAATTCTGCCTGTCTTTGCTCTGCTCAATTTTATTACACTTCCTGCAGCTTTTAAATTAATAAAAATTCTTAATAATATCCCTCAGGAATCAAAATCAAGATTTGAAGTCGGAACAAGAGTAAACGTCGGTACCGCTCAACTTAGTATGCAGTTCGGAATAGCTACAATTATAGGCATTCTCCTCCATATCTTTATCTTTTGATTATATTAATCTCCGTATAATCCGCAGATGTTATTCATCTTCCGTTTCTCTTTGATTTATTAATGTAATTTAGTGCAGAACATTTATTCGGAATTTCACCCCGTCAATCAAAATAAATTCCTTTATAGATTTATTTATTTTTCGGATATTTAATTAATTATTTTTTTATTTCTAAAAAATATATTAAAAAAATGTCGAATAAAAAAAAGTTTATCATAGGACTTATAATATGGATAACCGGAAACCTGCTTTTTTTTCTCAGCCCTCTTATAATTGCATCTGATTTACCCGTTTGGATTAGAACAATTCTTGGCAGCGTATTGGTTTTCTCACCCGAAATAGGGGCACTTATAGCCGTAAGTATAATGGGTAAAGAAAATTTTCAATTGATTATAAACAAAATAAAAAGATGGTTAAGGTATATTAAACCCGCAGGAAATATTGGTAAAGTAAGACATATAATCGGACTTGTTCTTTTTTTTATACCTTTACTTCCGTCATATGTTATTGCTTATGCACCTTCATATTTACCCGATACGTCACCAGGGAGAATCTGGGTATGTTTGGCATCGGATATTGTTTTTTTTGTGAGTCTGTTTGTTCTCGGGGGGGATTTCTGGGATAAATTAAGGGCTTTGTTTACAAGAGAAGCAAGAGCAGTATTTCCGCCTGTGAAAAATTAGTAAAATAATTATAATATATAACTAAAATCCGTAAACCGAAAACCCTCCGTCCACGCTTATAATTTGTCCGGTTATGTAAGATGAAGCCGGCATGCATAAAAATGCAGCCAGTGACGCTACTTCCTCCGGCTCTCCTGTCCTCTTCATCGGGGTTCTGCTTAATACTCTTTCAAGATATTCCGGCTTGCTTAATACCGGCTCCGTCAAAGGTGTGCGGATATACCACGGAGCAATTGCGTTTACCCTTATGTTGTCAGAAGCCCATTCGCATGCAAGGTTTCTTGTTAATTGATTTATTCCCGCTTTTGCCAGTGCATACGGACTGCCCGTTCTTATGTGTGTTAGACTTGCTGCCGATGATATATTTACAATCGAACCGCTCCCTGAATTTTTTAAATAGTTATAGGATTTTCTGCATATGTCATATGCAGAAAATAAATTTACTTCGGTTAGTAATGCTATCTCCTCTTCTGTGTATTCAAGCGTCTTTTTCCTTATGTTGTATCCTACATTGTTTACTAATATGTCGAAACTATCCCAGATTTTGTTAATTTCTGCAAATAATTTTTCTCTTCCGTTCTTTTTTCCGATGTCAATACTTATTCCGTATGATCTGTACCCTTTCTTCTGATAAGTCTCAATCTGGGTAGTGAGTAATTCCTGATTCCTCGCCGCAATGAATATCTCTGCACCTAAATTTAGAAATTCTTCCGATATAGCTTTTCCGATTCCTTTCGTTCCGCCCGTAATTAAAGCTTTTTTACCTTTTAAAGACCATCTGTTTTTCATATCACAATTGTTTTTTTATTCGAATAAATCTTCGTCTCTTTCCAGCATTAAAATGGCATTCTGCTGGACAATATAATATTTTTCTTCCTCAAACATTACTTCGATTGCATCTTTTTGCAGAAATAAAGCAAGGTCTCCCGTTTTTGCCTGTAACGGAATGTACTTTATTTTTTCATCTTTTTTTGATTTCCAAAAATCCTCGCTGTCATCTGTAGGAAGCGGTATAGGATAACCCGGACCTGTCTTTATTACGAATCCGCTCTGTACAAGTTCCTTTTCCTGTACTCCCGGAGGCAAATATAAACCGCTCTTTGTCTTTGAATCCAGTGTCTTGGGCTTTATTAAAACCCTGTCACCTATCATTATTAGTTTTTCGAGTTTTTTTCTTTGGTCTTGTGTCATTTTTTTAAATGTTTTTTCAAATCTGCACTCCAGACAAATTATTTAAAACTCAAAAATATTTCCCTTAACTCTTAACTTTTTTAATAATGACTAAATTATCATTGAAAATTTTCGTATTTTTCTGTTATAGAATAAAATTATAAATTATATAATATGTGGATATATATAGAAAAAATAGCTGATTACGTTGGTCAGGAAATAACAATAAAAGGCTGGCTTTACAATATCAGGTCATCCGGAAAACTTATGTTTCCCACATTGCGTGACGGTACGGGTTTTATTCAGGGAGTTGTATCTAAAAATGATGTTTCGGAAAAAGTATGGGATGATTTTAATAAATTGACACAGGAATCCTCCGTTATCGTAAAAGGTATTGTTTCGAAACATCCGAAAAAAGTTAACGTTTATGAATTACAGATAAATAATCTTGAAATTGTCAGCATTTCGGAACCGTACCCAATTTCTCATAAAGAACACGGTGTAGAATTTTTAATGGATAGGAGACACTTATGGATAAGAACACCAAGGCAAAGCGCTGTTCTTAGAGTAAGAAATGAAATTATTCAGTCAATACGCGATTATATGTACAGTAACGGATTCATTTTATTCGATGCACCCATTTTTACTCCGAATGCCTGCGAAGGAACTTCAACTCTGTTTTCTACAGATTATTTCGATTTGGGAAAAGCATATTTATCTCAATCCGGACAATTATACGCCGAAGCCGGAGCACTTGCACTTGGAAAAGTCTACACACTCGGTCCAACATTTCGCGCCGAGTATTCTATGACCCGAAGGCATATTACAGAGTTTTGGATGATGGAACCGGAAATGGCATATTTTGATATATTTGACAATATGGATTTAATCGAAGATTTCCTCGTTTATGTTGTTCAAAGAGTTATTAAAAATAAAAAACAGGAACTGGAAATCCTTGAAAGAAATATGGATAAACTTGAAAAAGTCCGTAAACCTTTCCCGAGAATTACATATACTGAAGCAGTCGAAATTTTAAACAAAAAAGATATTCCTCTTATTAAAAAAACCGAAGACGGCGAAGAATTCATCAGACCTTTTCCCTGGGGCGAGGATTTCGGAGCACCGCATGAAGAGGCGGTTGTGGAAGACTTCGATAAACCTGTAATGATTTATAACTGGCCTGCTAAAGCAAAAGCTTTCTATATGAAACGCGACCCCGATAATCCCGATCTGGTACGCGGTATCGACGTGCTTGCTCCGGAAGGCTTTGGAGAAATTATCGGCGGCTCACAACGGGAAGATGACCTGAATCTGCTGCTTGAAAGAATTAAAGAACATAACCTCCCTGAAGAAGAATTTCAATGGTACCTGGACTTAAGACGGTACGGCAGTGTCCCTCATTCGGGATTCGGTCTCGGTATCGAAAGAATGGTCAGCTGGATTTGTAACCTCGAACATATCAGAGAATCTATCCCGTTCGTAAGAAGACCTAATAGAATAAGACCATAGACTTTTACCTGATATGAAAATATTAATAATAGACGGAAATAACTTAATACATAAAATTCCGAAATACAGAAAACTGTTTAAATTAAATCCTGAATCCGTACAACTTTCTTTGCTTGAATCCGTAAGATTAAAATTAGGTACAGATGAGAAACTAATCCTTTTTTTTGATGGATTCGGAAACATAAAATCAAAAGAAATCAGATTTTCCGGCAGCTTGACTGCAGATGAGCTTATAAAGAAATATATTGAAGAAAACTATACAAAGCAAAAAATTACAGTCGTAAGCTCGGATACCGGAATTACGGGATTGGCGAAAGTCTGCTGCTGTAAAATTATTAAGTCTGAAGATTTTTTGAAAGAAATTAAATCTTCGGAAAAAGAAAAGCGGAATATTAATCAGCTTTTTCTTTACGATAAGGAAAAACCCGAAAAAATAAATAAAACAGAATTTGAGGAATTCAGAAAATATTTTACATAAATGAATTATAAGGAAATATCATATAAACTGCTCGACCAGTATATCAAAAACGAAAATCTGAAAAAGCATTGTTATGCCGTGGAAACCTGCATGAAATATTATGCAAAGAAATTTAATGAAGATGAAGAAAGATGGGGTGCTGCGGGGTTGCTGCACGACCTCGACTGGGAAATGTATCCCGATATTCACCCGAATGCACAACCGGAAATTCTCGAAAAAGAAAATTTCGATGAAGAATTTATAAATGCAATTCTCGGACATGCTTATCCGGAAAGAACCCAGATAAAGCGCGATAGTTTGATGGCAAAGTATCTGTTTGCCTGTGATGAGGTTACGGGAATGGTAATTGCCTATTCTTTAATGAAACCCGGAGGTCTTAAAGAAGTCGAACCGAGAGGAGTAATAAAAAAAATGAAAGATAAAGCATTTGTCAGAAATGTCAGCAGAGAAGATATTAAAAAAGGAGCGGAAGAAATCGGTATGGACCTGTCGGAACACCTGCAAAACGTAATAGATGCACTGAAAAATGATTCGAGGTTGATTTAAATTTATATTATTGTGTTAACCGGAATTGAAAAATGGCTTTAATTGAAATAAATAAACTTACAAAGGAATATTCCTCCGGAATCTTCAAAAGAAGAAAAGTACTTGCACTTAGTGATGTATCACTTAATATCGAAGCAGGGAACATATTCGGGCTTCTCGGACCGAATGGCGCGGGGAAAACCACACTCGTGAAAGTATTGCTCGGAATTGCGTTCCCGACTAAAGGCGCTGCGAAAATTTTCGGGAAAAACGTAAAAAATCATCGCATTAAAAAGCAAATCGGATATTTACCCGAAAACCACAGATATCCGGGATATCTTAACGGCGAAGAAGTGCTGAATTACTTCGGATTGCTCAGCGGAATGAAATATAAAGATTTTAAGGACAGAATTGATGAACTCCTGTCACTCGTGGGTCTTGAAAAATGGAAAAAAATGAAAATCGGAAAATATTCCAAAGGAATGATGCAAAGACTCGGCTTGGCTCAGTCTATAATTAATAATCCCGAAATTGTATTTCTGGATGAACCGACGGACGGAGTGGATCCTATCGGCAGAAAAGAAATAAGAGATATCCTGTTAGACCTTAAAAATAAAGGAAAAACCGTTTTTCTTAATTCACACCTCCTGAGTGAAATTGAACTGGTTTGCGACAGAGTCGCAATATTAAATAAAGGATTTATGATTAAAGAAGGTAATATCAACGATATTACTGCGGTTTCCGACAGATACAGCTTTCTTACTTCCGATATCGGCGATGATTTTATAAATAAGTTGCTGCTGAATTATAACGCGGTTATCAGAAGTAAAAATAATATTATCTTCGAAGCGGAGAATATAGAAAAACTGAATCTGATTATTGATTATTTACGGAAAGAAAATATTTTTATTCATGGCATTAACAGGGAAAAAGACACTCTGGAAAATATGTTTATAAATCTAATTGAACAACAAAAACAACAGCATCTGAATGGTAATTAACACTTTCATAAAAGGAATTTTCAGAGAAGCATTAGCAAGAAAAATTATATTAACGATTTTCGGCATTATATCGTTTTTTATACTTATTCTTATTTTGCTCATTACCAATGAAGCTGTCAGGTTTCTGTTAAGCGCTCTCGAACAGACTTCCGGCGGTAATATGAAAGATGCCGTGATATTGTTTCAGTCTGAAATAATATCGAAAACACCCTTGCTGATGCTGATGTGTTCTTACATCGTTATCGTATCCGCTTTCATACCCTCGATGCTTAAGAAAGGCTACATCGACCTGATTTTATCTAAACCGATTTCAAGATTTCAGATTGTAACAGGACATTATATTGCCGGAACTGTTTTGATATTTTTTATGAATCTGCTTCTGTTCGTTATTATCTGGATTGTCATTTCGGCGAAGACTTCTGTCTGGCATTTCCCTTTCTTGTATTCTGTTTTCTGGTTTACTTCGATTTTCGCGGTTCTGTATAGTATTGTCGTATTAATGGGATTTGTTACTAAAAATAATATTCTTACAATAATAACAAGTATTTCTTTTTTCTTTCCTGTAACATGGCTGCTGTACTGGCTGAATAAATACTTCGAACAGGATACCCAGAATATAGTCTTCAGCAGTTTTGCGGAATTCTTTATTAAGTTTTTCTATTATTTGTTTCCGAAAGTCTGGGATATTCAGGATATATGTATCTCTGTGGTTAAAGCGGAACCTCTTCCCGATAATTATTTTGTATCCATCTCTTCAACCGTGCTGTTTACTCTCGTGATGTTGACCCTTGCAATTTATTATTTTAATAAAAAAGATTACTGATGAAAGAATATTTTAAAAGTTTGTGTACAACGGCTTTCAGATGCTTCTTCCGTCATTCCTTGTTTTCCTGCCGGTTATCCCTTACCGCCCTTTGCTTATTGCTCGCAGTTTACTTCGGGTGCGGAGGTAAACCCAAACCTGAAAAACTTCCATATTCGGTAAGACAGAATCTTAATTTGCTTCAGGAAAATCCTCAGTTCGTAATTTATATGAATTTCAAAAATATGAGACAAACGGAATTCTGGAAGGAAAATCTGAGGGACTCCATTATAAATGCCGAAAACACTTTCGGAAATTTAATGAATACTTTTAAAGCGGCAACGGGCGTTTCCATTGATGATAATCTTGATGAAATTTATTTTGCCAATTCCTGGCTCGGAGAAAACTCCATTATACTAAAAGGCATTTTCAACAGGGAAAAACTGAATAATTATATCCTTAATGATACTTTGTTTACAAAAGAAGATTTTAATGGAATTACTTTATATAAGAGTAATCAGAATAATCTGTATTTCTTTTTTAAAGATAATTTTACTCTGTGCGCCAGCAATTATACGAAACGGATAGAATCTATGATGAATACGACCGATACATCTCATACGGGATTATCGGCGAACGAAAATATTATGAGTGTTGTAGACGATATCACTTATAAAGAATATTTCTGGATGTTTACTACCGAAAAGACTTTTATCAGAGGCGTGTTTGAAAATTATTTAAAATCAAAATCGGGAATTTCGGATGCCGGGGAAATAAATAAATCCGATTCTGCAGTCATAGAGCAGTTTCAGCAAATAGATTCATCCGAAATTCAGGCGAATTTAATTCTGAATTCACTTTATAAAAGTATAAACTCGATATCTTTCTCGCTTGTGATGAAAGATGATTTGAAGTTTGTTATACAGTTCAAATGCATTGATGACAGGTCGGCAGAACAACTTAAGCAGGCTGTCGGCGGAATTATAATAGTTTCTAAACTTTCCGCCACAGGCAAAGAAAAGAAAGATATCGGTCCCACCGAAAAACTGCTCAATAAAGTGAAAATAGAAAATTACGATAACTACGTTTTTATCTATTTAACGGTTGAAAGAGAGAATATCATTCAGATAAGAGAATCATTGGGCAAAACAAATTAGTCGTATTCCGAAATAAATTTTTCCGCCTGTTTTACGTCTTCTTTGCTTCCGATAAAAAGGGGAGTTCTCTGGTGTAAAGTCTCCGGTATTATGTCAAGTATTCTTGTTTTCCCGTCGCTTGACCTGCCGCCCGCCTGTTCCGCTATGAAACTCAGCGGATTTGCCTCATACATCAACCTTAATTTTCCGTGTTTGCTGTTCTTGTCTGCCGGATACATGAATATCCCGCCGTATAAAAGATTTCTGTGAAAATCCGCTACAAGCGAACCGACGTACCTGCCCGAATAAGGTCTACCTGTACTTTTGTCGTTTTGTTTCAGATAATCTATATATCTTTTTGTCCCTTCAGACCACTTTTCATAATTTCCTTCGTTAACCGAAAAGATTTTTGATTTTTTCGGGATTTTCATATTTTCGTGCGAAAGCAGGAATTCACCGACCGAAGGGTCAAGCGTAAACCCGTGTACTCCCTTGCCTGCCGTATAGACAAGTATAGTGCTGGAACCGTAAACAACATAACCGGCTGCTATCTGCTTAATACCCTGCTGAAGACAATCTTCTATTGTTCCCGGTCCGTGCGTGGATAACCTCTTGTAAATTGAAAAAATTGTTCCTATCGATATGTTGGCGTCAATGTTTGAAGAACCGTCAAGCGGGTCAAAATGACATACGTATTTGTTGTGCAGAACTTTATCCTCATATATTTCTTTTATCGGTATAAATGTCACTTCTTCCTCCGAACAAACTGCACAAATATGTCCTCCCATCTGCATTGAATATGTAAGAATATCGTTTGCATATACATCCAGTTTCTTTACCTTTTCACCCTGAATGTTCTTCGTTCCCGTAAACCCCAGTATATCTATCAGTCCCGCCCTGTTTACTTCCAACGATATTACCTTGCACGCTAATGCTATATCGGCTAATAAATCGGAAAGCTGACCCGTAGCTTCCGGTATTTTTCTCTCCTCTTCGATTATATGCCTGTACAGTGTTTTGAACTTATATATCATAATTGATGTTTTTCTTGAAATATAATATAAGAATTTTAAATTTATGTATCTATGATTGTGTTTTTCTCTTATAATAATTCTGATGTAAATCTGTACATAAAAATCTGTAAAATTTGCAAATATAGTATTGATTATGATAAAAAACCCTATTAATTTAATACTTTTAATAAAAAATAATAATTTAAACATTTTATCCTTCGGAAGAGATTTTTTAGTAATTATATCGGAAAAAATTATAGAAACAAATTAAAAGTATATCAATAAATTTTTATAAATTTAAAAATATCTGAAATGAAAAACTTAAAACTAATTTTAATCTTAATTTTAATATTTGCTGTTGATTCATATGCACAAATCGGGGGAACTGTCTATGTCGGTTCCGGACAAACTTATACTTCTTTTACAAGAGATGCAGCTGCAGGTCTTTTCAGAACTATTAATAATGTCGGATTAAGCAGTAACCTGACGGTTTATGTCACTTCCGATATTACAAATGAGGACGGTGCAATCCTTTTAAATCAATGGTCAACCGGAAGCAGTTATACCGTTACAATTCTTCCGAGTGCAGCCACCATTCGAAATATTTACGGTTCAAATAGTTCATCTTTAATTTCATTGGACGGTGCGGATAACGTTACTTTTGACGGAAGGTACAGCGGTTCGGGTGTATATTTTAATATTTATAATACAAACAGTGACGGCTCTGTAATTCAAATGCGGAATGGTGCTACTTATAATACAATTCAGTACTGTAAACTTGGAAGCAGGGACGATGGAACAACCGGAACACAGGGTACTATAGGTTTTAGAAGCACTACCAATACAACAGGAAATAGTTATAATACAATTTCCTATTGTGAAATATACAATAGCGATGCAACAGATCTCCCTGTTAACGGAGTTTATTCAGAAGGTAATGCATCTTATCCCAATTCGAATAATACGATATCAAACAATAAAATCTATAATTTTGATTCTTATGGAATTTATATAAAATTTACGGGCAACGGAAATAACTGGACGATTACTGATAACAGTATATATTATAACGCAACAACGAGTACTGCTACCCAGGGTGGAATTTATTTTACACCCGGTCCTAATTCATCGGGCAATACAATATCAGGTAATTATGTCGGCGGTACTGCTGAACAATGCACGGGTAACCACTGGGTTAACTCGGGTAACGTTACGGTTTTTGGTATAAGACTTGCTGTATCAACATCGACTAACGGAGCAACCGTAGAAGAAAATGTAATTAAAAAATTCAGAATGACGAATGCAGGCGGTACTTCGACTATATTCTACGGAATATGGGCTGATAGCGGTATTTGCACTATCAATAATAATACTATCGGCGGCTCAGGTGCTGATTCGATCGGCTCAACCGGTGCCGGCGGATACGGCGGTATTTATTCCGATGTGTCCAATAGTATAACTATTACAAATAATACCGTGCAGTATATTACTATGACTGCCTCGGCTAACGCTACTAACCGCTCTACTATTGCAAGAGGAATTTTGCATAACCACCCGAATGTTACATCCGGAACAAGAACAATAAATATTTACGGTAACACATTAAGATATCTTAAATCAAACGGAAAAATCGATACTTACGAAGCAACTTTATGCGGTATTCATTACTGGGATGTAAGCACAAGTTCAACTGCAAATATTTATGATAACACTCTATATGACATTAAACTGACCAGTACGGACGGTACTAACACTTATGTTGCGGGCATAGACCTTGAAGACAGATATTTCAATGTCTATGTTTATAGAAATAGAATATATAATATTTTTAATGATAATACCAATGGTGCTATTGCAATGGGCATAACATACTATACCGAATCTGCTCATACAGAATCCGATAACATTTATGTTTATAATAATATGATATCTTTGATTACCGACCAGAACACATTGTTATTCGGCATAGCGGATTTGAGCGGCGATAACACTAACAACCAAACAGCAAATGTTCATTATAATTCGGTTTATCTCGGCGGTACGGTAACAAGCGGCTCCAATAACTCCGCCGCTTTCAATAGAAGATATCTTGGATTCTCCGGACGCCCCACCATTAATGCATTTACGAAAACAAAATTAAAAAATAATATTTTTATTAATAACAGAAGCGGCGGAACAGGAAAGCATTATGCAATTATTAATGCTACTAACGGCGCCCCCACACAGGGCTGGTACCAGAATGCTTCTAATTATAACTTCCTTGTCGCAAACACTTCGACAGTCGGAGGCTGGGGAAATAACTCTATTACCGATTATACGTTCGCTAACTGGGTGCTGCAAAGCGGAACCCCGAAACAGGATAAAAACAGCTGGTGGAAATCATCGGTTACCGCAGCAAATTTATTCAGTGCAGTTTCAACTGCTGATTTATCCGTGTTAAACACTAACACGGAAGCCTGGTATGTCAACGGAAAAGGTATTGCAGGTGATTCCGTTAATAATATCGCAACAGATTATTATGGGAACTCCAGAACAACTACCCTTGGCATCGGTACGGATATCGGAGCTAATGAATTTAATGCTACTTCGACTCCCGAAAATGCAACTATGAGCGGAACTATCGGGTATGGTAATACTATTACATATACATACAACGGCAGAACACTTTCCACGATAACCTGGGGCAGTACCGGAACATTGCCTTCCGCATTAACAATGTATTATTACTCCGGAAATGACCCTGAAGATATTATCCCCGGCGCAAACTATAGTAATGCATATTATAATTTTACGCCAACAGGCGGCTCGGGCTATGAATATTCAATTACAATGTATTATGACCCGGCAATTATGTACACCGCTCCTCAAACCGCTGATTTAAGATTGGCGAAAAAAGAAGTTGGCTCGAGCACCTGGGTTCTTCTGAGTAGCTCGGTTCCCAATCTTACAACGCAAACAGTTTCCTGCAGCGGACTGACCGGATTTTCACAATTTACATATACGGATAATAACCATCCTCTTCCGGTGGAACTTGTTTCATTTACTGCCAATGTAATCGGTAACAATGTTAAATTAAACTGGAAAACCTCATCTGAACATAATAACGAAGGCTTTGATGTCGAAAGAAAGGAAGAAAAATCTTCATCCTGGTTAAAAATCGGTTTTGTTAAAGGAAGCAATAATTCCAATTCTGCTAAAGATTATTCATTCGAAGATACTAAACTTCAGTCCGGAAAATATTCATATAGATTGAAACAAAAAGATTATAACGGCAATTTTCAGTATCATAACCTGGAAAGTATTATCGAAGTAAATTCTCCGGATAAATTCGATTTGTCTCAGAATTATCCCAATCCGTTCAATCCTGTTACAAAAATTGATTATACACTTCCTGCTGACGGAAAGGTTACCCTGAGAATATATGACATTACGGGAAAAGAAATTGCAACACTCGTTAAGGATGTTCAAAAATCCGGATATTATACCGTTCAGTTCGATGCCGGGAATTATGCAAGCGGAATTTATATCTATAAACTGAATTTCGAAAACGGTAAAGATAATTTCTCGATGATAAAGAAAATGGTGCTCGTAAAATAATAATAAGTTTGACGCGGAATGATAAGAAAAATATGCCGTAAGATGCAGGTTTAAATTTATAAAGAACATCTTTATTTCGCAGATAATGCCTGCACTTGCAGCAAAACTTTGTTAAGAATACGATTACCGATGATTACGGTGAAGATGTAATAATATTTTATTCTGAAATAATATCTTTATTAATACAATTAACATTTTGCCCTCCTTTCAGGTAACCGTACCATCCCAAAAGTCAGAATATAATTCTTAAACATTTTTGTTTCCGCACGTGTATTTCTTGTTTAAACGGAAGTATAAATTCTGAAAAATTTATGCTCTTATAAAAAATCAGATTAAATAGTATTGCATTTTATATTCTACTCTTTGTGCCGAAGCCGTTATTGTGAAATTGATTTTAATTGTTAATTTCACTATTTTTTCAGTAAATTTTAAAACTAAAACGATAATGAAATTTAAAGTTTGGATATTAATAATTATTATATTAGTTTTTTGTAAAGTTTCTTTTTCTCAGTTTACGGGTATTGTATCTTACGATAATGCATACAGACATTTTACGGCAGGGGAGTTTGAAAAAGCTATTAAATACTATAATGAATATCTGAAATCCTATCCGCGGGATGCTAAAGCATATAACGAAAGAGGTTTATGCCATGAAAGCCTGCGTCAGTATAAAAATGCCGAGGAAGATTATTCTACGGCTATTACTCTGAAACCGGGATTCGACGTATATTATAATAACAGAGGATATGCCTACCTGAAAATGGGACTTACAGAAAAAGCCTATTCCGATTTCTCTCAATCGATTCTGTTAAATCCTTCGAGTACTAACGGTTATGAAGGCAGGGTGCATTCTCTTATTGACCTTGAAAAATTTCCTGCGGCTCTGACCGATATAAATCACGCAATCTCACTCGATAATAATAACCCGTTGTTTTATAACTTAAGAGCAGTGATTTACGGACTTCTCGAAGATACAGTCAGAATGTTCGAGGATATCGAAAGAATACTCGATTATTATCCCGAAGATTTTTTAAGAAATTATAAATCTCAGTTCGTTGTCCTTGCCCTCGATAACCTTGCAGTCAGTGTTGATGAATATACAAAAATGATGAAAGAAAACCCCGACGATTATTTCTTATATTTCGTAAGAGGTTTCAGCTATCTGCAGCTGAAAAGATTCACGGCTTCAATAAATGATTTTGAAAAGTTTATATCAATGTGTCACCCCTGGCAGGAAAGATATATCTCTTTTGCAAAACGCTTTATCGATATTGCAAAAGAATATACAGAAAAATAATTTTCTCCCTCCTGCTTCTGAAAATTAAATAATCCTATTTCAGCAACGTCATCTTTCTTGTTTCTGAAAAGTTACCCGCAGTCAATCTGTAAAAATATACTCCGCTCGTCAAATTACCCGCATTAAAATTTACACTGTAACTCCCTGCACTCAGTCTCTCATCCACAAGTACGTCTACCTCCCTGCCCATTACATCATATACTATAATTTTTACTTGTTCTGCATTTAACATTTGCCATTTAACATTTGTCATTGAATTGAACGGGTTCGGATAATTCTGAAATAACCTATATCCTGTCGGCTCCACTCCCGGGTCAATCACCACCGACGGTCCTTCCGACGTATCTACCGAGATATTATATAACAATCCTCCGCTTCCGAATACTCTGGCATGAACCGCCTTACCGCATGCCACTACCGTAGTCCCGTCATTTGATGTACCGCACGAATAAAAAGAACCGCCTGTTGTTACAGTATATATCGAAGGTGGTGTGCTTACGTCCGGTTTTGTTTTGAATATGTATAAATCCGGCTTTAAATGGTTTAAATCACCCCACGTCGTCGCTGATAAAATCCTTCCGTTCTTTGAAAAAGATACACAGCATACGTTATCTTCACACCCGGAATATACCCAGAGCGGCGTATTCCCTGATGAAACTTTGAAATACCTTATCCTTCCGTCATAAGAAGAACTTGTTAAAAAAACCATCGAACCCGCTGCTATATATTCACTGTCTTCCGAAATGTCGACCGAAGTCATCCAGTTATAATAAGTTCCGGGCACCTCCTGAAATGTCCAGTTTAAGTTATATGTCGAGCCGTTCCAGGTATATACATTTAAATATCCCCGTAAGTCGCAAGTCGCAATTACATTTCCGTTTCCGCTGATACCGTATCTCGCTTGTGTACCGTACTGTATATAACCTTCATGCCTTGCTGTTCCCGTATATATGTTTATAACCGCAAAATAATTGTATGTACTTACTATTACAAGCGAATCATTTCCCGATATTTTTACTCCGTATGCGGTCTTCGGCAGCCGGTATTTCCATAACGATGTTGTTGAATTTTTCTGAAAACACATAAATGTGCTCGTATCGCTTCTCGATGCCGATGCTATTAAATAATTCCCGTCGGATGTTACGTCCAGCGGACCTGCGCGTCCGGTGTCAGGTAAAACCGTTAAATCGAAGTTAAAAAACGGTACATTAGACGATTTGTCGAATAAATAAATATTTGTATACGCTCCTATTGCATTACTCCCGGCCGTATCCGATGTAGCTGCATATGTTGTGGATGTTGACGTGGAAGTCGGAAATACCCATAACGGAGTTGAACTATTGTTATCGTATATCGCAGCCCTTTTGTTGTTTAAATCCCATCCTAAAAAACTGTATAGACTATTTCCGCTGACCGCTATATTGTTTCCCATTGAAGACGGGTCCTGATAATACCATCTTGTATAAGAAGCAAGATTGTCCGTAAAGTTTGACTGCGGTAAAAATAAGCTGTGCCTGCCGCCATTGTTTACTTCCGGATTTGTGACGGTAACTACTTTATTGTTTTCATAGATATTGTAAAATCCCGTTGTATGTATGTTTTCCTGAGCAAAAAGTTCATAACTGAATAAATTACATATAATAAAAAATAACATACAATTAACACATAACAAAATGTGTTTTGCACGAAGTAAGTTTTGTTTTTTCATATGTAAAATTATTTAAATTAATAAATACTTTTATTTTAAATTTTCACAGTCCGAGAAACTGTATCGAAAGACCGCAAAGCAAAATTACAAACCCTGCTATCGCATGAGTATATTTCTCCAATTTGGATATCGAAACCAGATTAACTCCCAGCTTCAGTATAAAAACTGAAGCAAGCATTGTTGCAATGGTTGTTGCTCCGAATATTGCAGTAACAAGTATTGTACCGTAAACACTTTCTTTGGCGGCGGGATACATCAGAATCGGAACAAGAGGCTCGCAGGGACCGAAAACAAATATCGTAAACAAAACCCAGGGAGTAATATTAACCTTTTTTTCTTTTTCGTGTATATGTATGTGTTCTTCATTATGTGTATGAGTGTGTGTATGTACCGTGTCACCGTGCGAATGCAAATGTGTATGCGGCTTATTTCTTACGGCTTTTTTTATTCCCCAGATCATATAAACCAAACCGAATGCTATAATAAGCCATGCAGTAATGTCTCCCCTTACAGATTCCACTTCTTCAATGTATGATACCGCTATTCCTAAAGCTATACCTGCCAACCCGATTATTACCGAACTCCCTATATGTCCGAGTCCGCAAACAAACGTAATCCAGAACGTCTTTAAATTCGACCATTTTCTTGCTCTTGCCATAACCACAAAGGGCAGATAATGGTCTGGTCCGAGTATTGTGTGAAAAAATCCAATCGTCGCCGCTGTCAGTGATAGTATATAAAAATCCATTAATTTAAATTAATTATTTGCATTTCAAATATCCGTTATTTAATTTGATTTTTAAATGTAAAAATCATACTAATATTTCCACCGCTTGTTTTATTTTTTCGACGGGAACGATTTTTATTTTGTATTTGGAAGTCGTTATACTTTTTTGATTATTTTTTGGAATGATTATTTTTTTGAAACCGAGTTTATCCGCTTCGTTTATTCTCTTCTCGATGTTTGAAATTGTCCTGATTTCACCGGCTAAACCGACTTCACCGAGAACAACTGTTTCCGAGTCTATAGGTATATCCTTGAAAGACGAATATAAACTCATAGACGCGGCTAAATCTATTGCCGGCTCGTCAATTCTGATTCCGCCAGCAATATTTAAAAATATATCGTACTTGTTTAAATATAAACCGAGCTTCTTTTCGAGTACCGCTATTATTATGTTTAAACGCTTATAATCGAATCCCATAGATGTCCTCTGCGGCACACCGTAATTCGAACTTGTTACAAGCCCCTGAACTTCTATCAGTATAGGTCTCGTCCCCTCGATTGACGATGAAATCACACATCCCGAAGCACCGTAGTTTCTTTGTGCCAGAAATACTTCGCTTGGATTGGCAACTTCCTTTAAACCGTTTTCGGTCATTTCGAAAATCCCGATTTCGTTTGTCGAGCCGAATCTGTTCTTTATACTTCTTAATATTCTGTAATTATGCGTTCTCTCACCTTCAAACTGTATTACAACATCGACCATATGCTCGAGAACCTTTGGTCCTGCTATCGAGCCGTCTTTTGTTATATGCCCGACAATAAATACCGGAATGTTTTTACTCTTCGCGACCTTTGTCAAAAAAGATGTGCATTCCCGCAGCTGTGATATCGTTCCCGGCGAGCTGTCAAGGTCGGGAGTATATAAAGTCTGAATTGAATCTATTACTATTAAATCAGGATTAATATTATCAACCGTCGCATCAATTACATCAACTGCAATTTCCGCAAGAATTTCAAAATTATCGGGCTTGTAACCGAGACGCTCGCTTCTCATTTTTATCTGAAAAGGCGACTCTTCACCGCTGACATATAAAACCTTTTTATCTTTTAAATTATTTGCTATCTGAAGCATTAAAGTCGATTTTCCGATTCCCGGGTCGCCTCCTACCAGTATAACTGAGCCGTCAACAATCCCCCCTCCTAATACTCTGTCGAATTCCTTTATTAGTGTTTCCGTTCTCGTCTCTTTTTGTGAATTAATTTCACTCAACCTGTAAGTTTCGATGTTCTTGGCTGATAGTACTCTCGACCTTTGTTTCTCTGCTTTTTTTTCTATGACTTCTTCGATAAGCGTATTCCAGTTACCGCACTCCGGACATCTTCCGCTCCACCTTAATGTCTCATATCCGCAGCTTTGACATATATAAGATGTTTTAAACTTTCCTGCCATTTTGTTATTTTTTTTAATATAATAATTTTTAATTTTATTTTAAAACTAAATGAACATCTCATTTCTCTTCACTTTTTTAAAATCCGCCCTGGCGGACGTCGCTCATAACTCGTCACTCATAACTTTCTACATTTACATTACTATTTATTTTTCATTATATATTATTTATTTTTTACAATATATAACTGTTTTATTAATCCGTAAAATTATTAAAATTATGAAAAAAATAATTCTATTAGTCTTCACTTTTTATTCGGTATGCAATTTATTTTCGCAGCCGACATTTACCGATGTGGCAGGAACTCTCGGCGTCAATGATGCCGGAGCAGGACAGGGAGTAGTTTTTTTGGATGTAAATAACGACGGATGGCTGGATATTTTTCTCGTTAATAATAATACACCGAGCAAATTATGGATTAATACCGGCGGTACGGTATTTACCGAATCATCGGCTGCATGGGGAGTAAATATAACGATTCCGACAAGAGGCATCTCGGCTGCAGATTATAATAACGACGGTTTTTTGGACGTTATGATAGGCAGCTGGCAGCAGACTATCAGACTTTATCAGAATAACGGCAGCACATTTACCGATGTCAGTGCAGCCGCAGGAGTCAGCTTTATGGGTTACGGCGGAACGATTAACTGGTTCGATTATAACATGGACGGTAAAGTTGACGTAGTCTTTGGAAATAACGGCTTACCGCCGAGATACAATTATTTCTTTCATAATAACGACCTGCAGACTTTTTCGGATGTAGCATATTCAATCGGACTTACGGACAGTGTGTCCACACTCACTTTTGCATCAGGCGATTATGATAATGACGGAGATATAGATTTATTCTGCGGCTCGCAGACGAATATCAGCCCGACAGGTACAATTCTTTTATATAGAAACGAAGGCAACGGAACATTTACCGATGTTACTCTGGCTTCCGGAATCGTTAGTGCTTTTTATAACTGGGGCGCAGAATGGGGAGACTATAACAACGACGGATATCTTGATTTGTTTATGGCAAATACAAATGGCACGAATCTTTTATATAAAAACAACGGAAACAGCACTTTTACCGATGTAACCTCTCAAATGGGAGTCGGCGATCCGGGAGGGTCATATTCCTGCGGATGGGCTGATTATGATAATGACGGCGACCTTGACCTGTACGTTTCAAGAGGTACAAATTATCAGGATAAAATGTACAGAAATGATGGTACTGTCTTTACGGATGTATCGACTCAGGTCGGAATGGGTGACCAGCTTCATTCTGCTGCCGTTTCATGGGGGGATTTCGATAAAAACGGATTTCCCGATTTGTATCTCGTGAATAACGGCACGGCAAACCGTCTGTATCAGAACAGCGGCGGCAACGGAAATAACTGGATTAATATCAGTCTGGTTGGAATGACTACAAATAAATCTGCAATCGGTACAAGAGTTAGAGTTGTCGCCGGAAGTCTGAATATGATTCGCGAAGTGGAAGGCGGCTCGGGCGGTAAAGGACAAAATTCACTTTCACTCGAATTCGGTGTCGGCACTGCTTCTGTAATTGACAGCGTTATCATTAACTGGCAAAGCGGTATCGTTCAGATATTGACAAACGTCAGCGTTAATCAGTTTATGAATGTTACAGAATCATCCACAGGTATCACCAATCTACCTGGTAGTATTCCGGAATATTATTTTCTGAAACAAAATTATCCTAATCCTTTCAATCCCTCGACAACGGTCGAAATCGGAATTAAAAAATCAGGATTTGCGGAATTAAGATTATACGATATAACAGGAAAAGAAATTAAAATGATTTATTGCGGATACCTTAAAGAAGGAGAATACCGGTTTAACGTTGATTTCTCCAATTCAAACTATAATTCGGGTGTTTATTTCTACAATCTGAAGATTAATGACTTTAACACCACGAAAAAAATGCTCTTTTTAAAATAAATACTGAAGTTACGCAACAAAACAAACTTGCCTGACTTTAGTCGTGGGAAAGATTTAATTACAGCCCACGACTTTAGTCGTGGGAAAGATAAACGTTAAAAAACATAACCGTCTTGACTTTCAGTCTGGAAAGATTTTATTTACAGCCCACGACTTTAGTCGTGGGAAAGATAAACGTTAAGAAACATAACCGTCTTGACTTTCAGTTTGGAAAGATTTAATTACAGCCCACGACTTTAGTCGTGGGAAAGATAAACGTTAAGAAACATAACCGTCTTGACTTTCAGTTTGGAAAGATTTAATTACAGCCCACGACTTTAGTCGTGGGAAAGATAAACGTTAAAAAACATAACCGTCTTGACTTTCAGTCTGGAAAGATTTTATTTACAGCCCACGACTTTAGTCGTGGGAAAGATA
>Ga0194125_10000588_pt1 | contig 60701 bp, 48 predicted proteins | sample TA2KigC250mmetaG_FD_148626 | JGI IMG/M metagenome (GOLD analysis project Ga0194125, IMG submission 148626) | Freshwater microbial communities from Lake Tanganyika, Tanzania - TA2015034 Kigoma Deep Cast 250m | ecosystem: Environmental > Aquatic > Freshwater > Lake | place: Tanzania: Lake...
CGATTTCTGCAAAGCGATGGATAGGCTTCCGAATCAGAGGAGAGAAGCGCCTGGAGAGCCATCCATCTGGGCGGAGGCCCAAGGCGTTGAACATCTCTCCGCTCAGTATTCGCGTGATGGCGTTGACTGTGGTTTCATTGAGTATCATGGTTGAAAGCGCTCGCTTTGAATTTTTCTCTAGTGGTTTGGTTTTTCTGATAAGTGATACGTGGTAACTACCAGCCAAACGGAGAAATTCCCGAAAAAAGGGTGTGCGCAGGGGGCGTAGCCGCTTTTCGTGTGCACACCCTTTTTTCGGGTAAATCCGTTCGATGGCTGAGCAGTTACTGTATGTGAGAATTTACATGAGGCCTTCTTTCCTGAACCATTCTATGGCATCCTGCACGGTATCGCTGAAAGGGCGCGGTGATAAGCCTAATTCTCTACGTGCTTTCTCGATATTGTATCCCTGCCAGAGGGGGAGGGCGCGCAGATGGTTGCCTGGTAGAGGCAACGAAGGGATGTTATCGCCAATCCACACGAAAAATCGGATCCATCCTGAGGGGATTTCGAAGCGCGGCGGTTTGCTCCCCGCGGCGAGCGCGGCTGCCGTGAGGGCCTCTCTGACGGTGAAATTGTGTCCTCCCAGGATATAGCGTTCTCCCATGCGGCCTCTTTCTGCAGCGGCGATGTGCGCCTGGGCGACATCGCGCACATCCACAACGTTGATCTCCCCAGGCAGCCAGGCGATTGCCAGCCCGCGGGCTGCCAGAATCAACAACTGCCCCATGGTCAGGTGCACATCGCCGGGGCCGAAAACCGCTGTGGGGTTGAGCACGACGGCATCCAGGCCGTTCTCGGCGGCTTCCAGGACGGCGTCCTCCATGGCGATCTTGGCTTCGTAGTAGCCGCTCTCGGGCAGCGCGCCTGGGTGATAGACATCCCGCTCGTCAGCCAGGCGGTTCTCCTCTGGGGGCGGATGCCCGATGGTGGATAGCGTCGAAGTATAAATGAAACGGCGAACGCCGGCTTCTTTTGCCGCCGCCAGTACATTTTGGATTTCCCCTTTGGCGCAGGCAACTTGTTCCGGAACTTTGCGGGGGTCGCCCCCTTTTGGATAGTAGGCCGCGGCGTGGAAGACGATCTCGATGCCTTGCATGGCTTCCCGCAAGCTGGCGGGATCATCGAGATTTCCGTTGACCCACTCGACCGGCGCGTCCCCCACGTGCCCGGTGCTATTGGGGTTGCGCCTCAGACCGCGCAATGCCCAGCCTGCATCCAGCGCGGCCAAAGCGATGTGGCCGCCGATGAAACCAGTAGCGCCAAGGATGAGCGTTTTCATAGTGGTAGAATTATAGCACGATGAGAATTAAGCTCAGGGTAGTTACCAGCGTATTCTTGCTCGCCAGTTTGTTTGGGACGGTAAGCCCGGATGCCCTGCATACTCCGGTTGTAGCTGCGCCGCTGGGCCAGGAATCCGAACCGGTCATCGAGCCTGAATTACAGGCGCAGTTCATGGTCGAAGAACAGGCCGGGTACATGATCCAATTCAAGCAGCGGCCCAACCTGTCCCTGGCCTATGAGCTGGATTGGGAGACGCGCGGCCGCTTTGTAGTCTATTCCCTGCAAAACGCGGCCGATGACAGCCAGCAGCGGGTGCGCGCCTACTTGAACGCCGAGGGGATCGCTTACCAGGCCTTTTGGGTTGATAACGTCATCCTGGTCAACTCGTCAGACATCAATACCTTCAATGGCTTGCTCGATTTCGTGGAGATCGACTCCCTGCGGGCGCGGCGGCATCCCCTCTTGCATGAACCCGTGGAGAGCCAGCCCGCCCAAGAGACCGCCAACACGCAGGTGGAAGCGAATATCCTCCGCGTCAACGCCGATGATGTCTGGGGTTTGGGATTCACGGGGGAGGATATCGTTGTAGCCAATATAGATACCGGGGTGCGCTACACACACGAAGCCCTGGTGAACCAATACCGAGGCAACCTGGGGGGAGGGGTTTTCGATCATAATTACAACTGGTGGGACCCGGCCCTGGGCGGCAGCGACTCCGCGCCGAACGATTGGCATGGACATGGCTCGCATACTATGGGCATTATGGCAGGTTCCGGCGGCATAGGCATGGCCCCGGGCGCTGCCTGGATCGCCTGCCAGGCCTTCGAGGGCAACGATAGTGAGTTATTGGAATGCGGCCAATTTTTGCTCGCGCCCTGGGATTTGAGCGGCCAAAACCCCGACCCTCTCAAGAGACCACATATCATCAACAACTCCTGGGGGGATTGTCACCAATACCTGGATACCTGGTATTTGGGCATGGTGGAGAGCTGGCTGGCGGCAGGCATTTACCCGGTCTTCTCCAATGGCAACAGCTCTGTTTGCGGTTATGCCTCTCCGCCAGGTTTGAACACGGTGGGGAATCCGGCTCGCTACGGCAACGTCACCGGGGTTGGTTCTACTGGCGCGTCGAATGGGTTATATGCCACACATTCGAACTGGGGGCCTACCGATAATCCCGATATCGTCAATCCCCAGGGATACCCGAACATGAAACCCCAGGTGGTCGCGCCAGGCGTCGGCATACGCTCTGCGACCAGAAGTGGGGATAGCGATTATCGTCTGATGTCGGGGACTTCGATGTCTGCGCCGCATGTCAGTGGATTGGTGGCCTTGATGTGGGACGCCGCGCCCTGCCTGATCGGCGAGTACTCTGCTACCGAGACGCTCATTCAATCCACTGCCAGCCCTGTGCCTTATGATGACGGCGCGGGCGGGGGTGCACATTCCCCCAATTACGCCACCGGCTGGGGCGAGATAGATGCTCTCGCCGCTGTGCAGGCCGCCAGGAGTTACTGCGGGGCGGATTTCAGGGTGGATGCCGCGCCTGAAACCGTAAGCGTGTGTGCGCCGCAGGCAGCCTTGTACGATGTCAATGTGACCCAGGTGTCCGGCTTCGACGATCCGGTCACCCTGAGCGTAGCCGCGCAGCCCTCGGGCACAACGATCAGCTTCGACCTGAATCCGATCATCCCGCCCGGGAGCAGCATACTCACCCTCGGGGCCACGGCTTCCATTCTCCCCGGGGTCTATGAATTCGATATCGTCGGCGTTTCTGGGAGTCATACTCACGCCGATGCCGTGACGGTGGAAATTCGGGGCGGCGCGCTGTCTTCGCCGGGTCTCATCGAACCCCGTAGCGGCGCGCAGAATGTCTCGATCACGCCTACCTTCCGCTGGAGTAGCGTCGAGCAGGCGGTCTATTATCGCCTCGAAGTCGCCGACGACCCGGGTTTCAGCCACATCGTATACGCGGTCGAAGTGCAGGAGACCAGCCACACCATGCCTGGCAGGCTGGCGCATAACACGGCGTATTCCTGGCGGGTCAGGGCGGGCAACCCTTGCGGGCTTTCGCAGGCGGCCTCGGCGAATTTCGCCACCGCTTCCCCGGCCTTGCTGCTGCTCGTAGACGACGATGACAACCGCCCCGATGTGCAGGCCTATTATTCCGCCAGCTTGGCCGTCCTGGGCTTCGGTTATGACCTTTGGGATACCTGGAACAGCGACGACGAACCAGGTCAGGTACATTTATCGCCTTATGAGATCGTGGTCTGGTTTGTTGGGGACGCCTGGAAGGCTCCTGCCGGCCCTGGGGAGGAAGGGGAAGCCGCGCTGGTGGCCTGGCTCGATTCTGGCGGGAAGTGTCTGATCCTCAGCGGGCAGGATTATCTGTGGAGCAAGGGGGACAGGGATTTCGTGCGTGATTATCTGGGGGTGGGGGATTACGACAACGATGTAGGCCAGACGCGCGTGACCGGGGCTGGTGAGGCTTTCGAGGGGCTGGGGCCCTATGCCCTGGCGTATCCATTCTTCGACTTCAGCGACCAGGTGACCCCTACGGATGCGGCCTCTGCGGCTTTCACCGGCGATCATGGGGTTGCAGGGGTGATGAAAGATAACGGCTCTTATAAGACTACGCTTTGGGCCTTTCCTCTCGAAGCGGTCGCCACTGCCGGGGAACGTCAGCAGATGTTGGGCGCGGCCCTGGATTGGTGCGGACTCGAATCGCAATCGAATGAGATCTTCTTCCCACTGATCAACCCGTGAGGTGTTTGCTCATATTCCTACCATTTATGTCCAATTTATGCTATTATCGAGCTCGTTTTCGTACAGGATTAAGACAATATTCGGACACTATTTCCTCGAAACTACTCAGCCAAACGGGGAAGTTCCCGAAAAAAGGGTGTGCGAAGGGGCGCAGCCGCTTTGCGTTCGCACACCCTTTTTTCGGGCTAATCCGTTCGATGGCTGAGCAGTTACTGTTTCTCAATGATAAGGAGTGATGAAATGACGAATCGAAAATGGCTGCTGGCTTTTTAGAATATTTTTGGGTTGATGGTGAAAAGGAAACTTCCTACGGGGTAGCAGAAGCTGGAGAAAGCCTTTTGCTCGAAACGTATGCGGCGCATATTTGGCGGGCGCGTGACTCACAAGGCAGCCTCATCCTGGAATACACCGTAACGAATGATGCTCTGCAGACCGTTTCGCTTGGCTCATGGGGTGTCGTGAAAAACATCACCAGCGTAACCTATGGGGATGAAGCTGGTACCGCGCTGGGTATGTTTGTTCAAACTGGGCCTACCGCCTGGGTCGAGAAATCGCTCCCCGATATGCAGGATCAATTTTTCTTCGAAGAAGTTGTTCGGTATGGGTCTTCAATTTATGTATTTGATGAATCTGGACCCGTATATATTCAACTGGATTTACAGTCGAATGTAATAAACTACGAAGATAATTCTCAGGTTATTGAGCCCTTGTACTTCATTTTGGAATACGAGGGTCAGCCGAATGCCTTCGAAGTGACGCCTTGATGTAATGTAGTTTATCCATGCTATATAACAAGGGAATGCCTGTTAATCGGGCATACCCTTGTTGTTTTTTGTGTACCCAAAAAACCTCAGTGAAATTGACAGTCACCTCCCAGGTGACTGTCACTTTCTTCATACTAGCTTCAATCACTCCAACGGCAGCTGCGGCAGCTCATCCATGCCGCAGCTTCGAGCGGCTTTCGTCGCGATGCTTCGCAATTCCTCTCGTAATTCAGTAGATACCGGCGCGGGCTGATAAGATGCGATCAGCTCGCCAACTCGCGCCTGGGCGCGCTGCCAGGAATTGTATGCTCCGCCGGCCTCCCAGGTTTCCGGCTCCTGCCGGTCTATCACTGCTGAGGGGAGGTAATCTTCTTCGCGGAACCACTTGAAAGTGTGGTCGTGAGAGATGAATTGGGCGTCATGCCCCATCTCGCGCAGGATGTCGAGGGCGATGGGGTCATCGCGCAGCTCGATGCCGCGGATCAGGCGCTTGGCCATGCCGATGATCTCGGCGTCAATGACCAGCTTCTCGAAGCTCTGGCAATTCTCGAAGGCCAGCATCCCCGCCCCGGAGACCATGTTGACCCCGGCCAGGGCAGCCAGGATGGCCCCCCCGGAGGATTCCAGCCCGCATTGAGCGTCCACGACTTTGGCGTCGCTCATGCCTAAATAAGCGTGGGTGGGCATCCCAAGGGCCTTGCCGACCTGGGTGTAGGCGCAGTCAATCATCCAGGTGCCAACCGCGCCCATCGGGGTGGTGCCCTGGCGCATATCGAAAGCCGCAGGCGACCCGCCCCAGACGATGGGCGCGCCTTCTTTTGCCAACTGGCAGATGGTCACGCCGCTGAGGCACTCGGCGGTGTGCTGCACCACGGCTCCGGCGAGGGTGATCGGCCCGGTCGCGCCCGTCAGCGGCATGGAGACCAGCTCCGAGGGGATGTTGTACCGGGCGCAATCAATCATATTCTGGCAGGTGATGTCGCTCCACAATAAGGGCGGCGAAGGGCAGACATCGAAAACGGCGATGGGCTTCGCGGCCAGCGCCGCCTCGCTCCCGGCAACAGCGATCAGCATGTCTTTCATATACCACCAGGTATCTTTCTCGAATGCTCCGGTGATGATGGGCTTGCGCATGAAGTTCAAGGCCAGGTACAGGCGGTACAGGTCGCCGATGCCGATGGGCACATCCGAGCAGACGAAGGCGGTGCTTTGGGCATCGAGTTGAGGCAGGGTCTCGACCAGTTTGACGAAATTCGAGAAGTCGGCTGTGACGGCCTGGCGCGGTCTCTGCGTCTGGCTGTCGAGCAGCAGCAGGGCAGCAGAGCCAGGGTCGAACTGCACGCTGTCGCCGCCATAGTGCACAACTGGCTCGCCGTCCAGGTTGTGCAGATAGAACTCGGAGGGCCGCGTCTCCAGGGCGCGTCGGGCGAGGGCTTCGGGGATTCGGGCCACTTGCGTGCCGAAATCCACCTGGGCGCCGGCTTCGGCCAGCAATGTCAGGGCCTCCTGGTTGTGGATCTGAATGCCGGGGTCCATCAAGAGCTGGAAGCCTTCTTCGATGATCTTTGTAACTTGTTCGTCGCTGAGGAAATTGACTTTGGGTCGCATATTGGTATCTCCACTAAGTTATTCGAGGATTCTGGTTTGTTGACTCAGCCCGTCAAGCAAGAGCCGTAGTTTATTGAGAACATTTCGTCCCAGGATAATCAAATCGCTTTCTGTATCGCCAATCAAATCTACATTTGGCAATCGCCAATCTCCAATAATCAGATCGAATGAATAAACATCTGAAATTACTGAGACCACCAACACCGGCGCGGGAGGTGAAAACCATGAACTATAGGGTGTACTCATAGACGCTCCACGCGTGGGCTATAAATGCGGATATCCCGAGGGCCTTCTGCCGGTATAATCAAAACGGGTATCGTTCTCGTCGGTACGCTTGTCGTTGTTGTCCAAGAGCTTGTTTTGGATTGTATAGTATTACAGCTTTCGATTTTATCAGAATTGGCATTTGTGTGTTAGCTGTCTTATAGTTGTCCGGCGTCATGCCAATCGGCGAGTAATTTGCGATAATCGGGGTCGTCGTAGCGGTCGAGGGAGAAGGCGGGGGCGTAGGGGGGCAAGCGGCTTCCCGTGATGTGCGCCGCCAGCAGCTCTCCGGCCGCGCAGGCAGACATCAGCCCGAAGCCGGAGAGCGCGCCGATGATATATGCTCCCTCCACGGGCAGCGGGCCGATCAGCGGGCGGTTTTCCTGGGTTTTGGTGTAATAGCCGCCATCAAGCATCGGTTGGGGCATTCGATGAAAGTATTCCTGGAAGCGGGGCAGCATCGCCGCCATGCCGCGCAGGGCCACTTCGGAGTACGTGTCATCGAGGGGGGGAGGAATGACTGGCCGGTTCGAAGTGGGGTGCGCCTCGCATTCATGTTTATATTCCCACAACAGAAGGATGATGTCGCTGTCTGCGCCGCCCTCGGGGCGGGTGTGGGCGCCTGCGGGCATCTCGTCCAGCAGCCATCGGGTATCGGCCTCTGCGGCCAGGAACCGGCGTTCTTCTTCAGACCAGGGCAGGGTTTGGGGATCGTTCCAGATAAGCAGGGGGGCCTGACGAGGCACCACCCCCAGCGGATCACGAAAGGCGACTTTGAGGTGCAGTTCGGTGAAAACAGGGATGTCAACCCCCAGCATTTCCCCGACTTCTTCGACGAATGGCCCGGCGGCGTTGACGAAAAAAGGCGTCGCGATCGTCGAGTCGTCGCTCAGGTGGACGGCGGATACGCGCCCCTGAGATTGTTCTATTCCCGTCACGCGGGCGCGCACGAGCTTTACCCCGTGGGATCGCGCCTGGTCGAGCAGGTACATACCCAACTGCTGGGCGCTGAACCAGCCAGCCCGGCGGGCATGCAGCGCGGCGACGACTTTCTCGGATAGATAGGGGAAGCGTCTCCGGATCAGCGCCGGATCGAGGAACAGGTCGGCGCCGGCGGGCAGGTTTGCATACCCCTCTGTGGGGGAGGGGATGTATTCTGCAGATCGAGCGGAGGCGGAGCGAAGCGGAGCAGAAGTCGAGATACTGTTTGCGCTTCGACTGCGCTCCCGTTGGTCGCTCCGCTCAGCGCGATAGACCCTCAACGGGCCAGCGCCCAGCCCGGAGGGAGTCTGAGCGTCCCTCTCGAAGGCGGGGATTTTCCCCGGGTCAGCGGTCAGGTATAAATAGCCGCGTCGATTCAAATGAAAGATATTGCCGCTCTCCTCAGCCAGTTCTTCCAGGATGGCGATAGAACGATTCATCAGGGCGACCATCGGCGCATCAGGCCACCAGTTGCGGTAGCACTCGGTGGATTTGTCGCTGGTCAGGCTGAGGGGGGCGCGTTCATCAACCAGAAGGATATCCTCGACCCCGTGACGCACGGCCAGGTGATAGGCGGCAGCGATGCCAGCGATGCCCGCGCCGCAGATAACGGTGTTTGATTTCATGGCGCCAATCTACCAAGTACAAATAGTTTTGTCCAACCAGGCTGCAATTCGTGCTCGATTATACTAGAAGAAGCGCTCACCAAACACGGAAAGGCAACCGCTTCCCGCTGCGGCGCCATTCGCACTCGCGCCGTACCTCGCCAGGCCATCCTGCTGCTCCTTCGCGTGCGTTACCTCGTCGAGCAGCCGGCCCGCATCCCGCTTTTCTCAGAAGAAGTGCGCGTGCTGGCTTTTTCCCCGAGGGAGGATGGCACCTTCACCTGGCTCGAGGAAGATGAAGCCCTGCGTTTGCTGGCAGAGGCCCGGCCCGACGCCAACCTGCCCCTGCCCGAAAAGCACGCCATGGTTGCAGCCGCGCTGGAGGAATGGCCGGCGCTGGAAGAGGCCCTCACCGAAAAGGTCGAGCAGCGCGCCAGCGATCTCGAGTAAGCGCACAAACGCATTCGTCACGCGGTGAGGCTGCGGGTGCGCGAACTGGTCGTCAAGCCCCAACTGCTGATGGATTTATTGGGGCTGTTGGCGCTGACGCCGTGCATTCCTTGACCGCCTTAATTGCCTTGAATATAATTATCTTGTAACTACTCAGCCAAACGGGGAAGTTCCCGAAAAAAGGGTGTGCGAAGGGGGCGTAGCCCCCTTCGCACACCCTTTTTTCGGGCTAATCCGTTCGGTGGCTGAGCAGTTGCATTATCTCCATGATTACTACTGTTACCCAGAAAGCGTTTCCCTGCCCGAATTTGGCCGGCGGCTATATGATCTCGGCGCGTTGGAGGAGGACGTCAAAAAGGCGGTTGATGACTATGGCCAGTTGTTCGACGAAATCACGGCGATTGACTCCGCGATAGGGCTGCTGGCGTTCGAACTCATCCACCAGACCCCTGGACGTTTGCCGCTGGTGGACGCGCTCATCGCGGCAGCAGCCTCATCGAAGGAGGGCTGTTCGGTCCCGACCTGTTCGAAGCGCTGATCGCCGCTGATCTGCCCGGGCAGAAGCCGCAGGATTTCGGTCTGCCGCCGCGCCGCAACTTGACCGATGAGATTGCCGCGGCGTTCAATGATGGGCGCGCCCTGTGGAGCGTGTTCCAGCACCGCCCTGGTGGTGGTTGGCGAGGCGCATGAATTTCTGCTCGCGGTAATCCCAGGCGCGGGTGTTGGGGATATTCAGTTGTGGCCGGAGGACCGGCAGGCCAAAGACGGCACAGATGTTCTGGGTTGTCAAGAAAAATCGGGAGGAAAACCCTGAATGCTCATGATATTTATGGAAAGATTGCCAGAATCATGCAACGCTGTATAATATCGCTGTAGCTACCTCAGGAGATGCCCAGAGGAATAATGTATGAGCGAGTACCCACTTCACACAGGACAAATCCTGAAAGGTCCCCTATTCAACGAACCCATGCGAGTTGAAACCATCCACGCCGCGGGGGAGGACGCGTGGGTCATCGGGTTGGTTGGCATTCAGTCAGAGCGTTTTCGCAGCGTGACGCTCACTTTGCAAGATATTGCTCATCTGACTATTCTCGATACTTCTTTGACATTCGATGGCGATGGCCGACTCGTGCGCCTCGGTTTGCAGGCTTATGCACTTGGCATCGCATACGAGTATGATCCCTATTTCGGTCTCTCGATCTCCCGCGTTGATCCCCTTCCCCATCAACTTGCCGCGGTTTACGATCATCTTCTAAAACTTGCCCGCATCCGCTTCCTTTTGGCTGATGACGCTGGCGCGGGGAAGACGATCATGGCCGGCCTGCTCATCCGCGAATTGAAATTACGCGGCCTGATAGAACGAATTTTGGTCATCTGCCCGGCCAACCTGACCTTCCAATGGCAGCGCGAGTTAAAAGAGAAATTCGATGAGCAGTTCGTTGTATTGAAGGGGAATGCGATTCGTGACCAGTTCGGCGTGAATCAGTGGTTGGAGCAGAAACAAGCCATCACCTCTCTCGATTTAGCCAAACGCGAAGAGATCCTGCCTGGCCTGCGCCAAACACATTGGGATCTGGTAATCGTTGATGAAGCTCATCACATGTCGTGGACTCCGCCTTCCCGCAAGACGGCGCGCTACGCCCTCGGGGAATTGTTGCGCGATATAACCGACCACTATCTCCTGCTCACAGCCACACCTCACAAAGGAGATCCCGATAACTTCAACTTGTTCCTGCAATTACTCGACCCGGATGTGTATGCGGATGTCCGTTCCATCCGCCAGGCCATGGAGCAGAGGAGAGCGCCCTTCTATCTGCGCCGCACGAAAGAGGCCATGGTGTATTTCCCGGAACGTCAGCCGAATGGCACATGGCAGGCGCGGAAAATATTCACGAAGCGTATTCCGCGCACTGTGGATTTCAAAATAGATGGCGCAGAATACGATCTCTATCGTGACGTAACGCGTTTTGTCAAAAGGCAGAGCGCCAAAGCCGCTCAGAACGGCGACGACCCGCGAGCGCGGGCGGTTGGTTTCCTGATGTCGCTCTACCAGCGACGATTGGCATCGAGCGCTTACGCTTTGTGTCACTCGCTCGAGAACCGCGCCCGACGATTGGAAGAAAACCTAAAACGCGCCCATGAAATGACGCGGCTGGCGCCGTTCGAGATACCAGACCCCGAAGAACTGGAGGAGATGGAAGAGGCCGAGCGGGAGGATCTGGAGCGATTCCTGGAGGCCGTAAGCCTTTCGGAAAACGCAGAGCAAGTACAGGCTGAAATTGCTGAATTGCGCCAATTGGCCGAGCGCGCCAACGAGGTCGAGCGCTCCATTAATCAGGAAGCCAAACTCGACCGGTTGTATAAACTTCTCACGGAACAAGGATTCTTTACCGACAGCAGTCAGCGGCTTTTGCTCTTCACCGAGTTCAAAGATACACTCGACTACCTTTCCGGGAAGTTACGTGAATGGGGCTTTCGCGTCGGCGTCATCCATGGCGGGATGAAACCCGGCACGCGGGACGAACCTGGAACGCGGCTGTTCGTGGAGCAGCAATTCAAGGATAACGAGATTCAAGTCCTGGTCGCGACCGAGGCGGCTGGCGAGGGGATCAACCTGCAATGCTGCCATATCCTTTTCAACTACGATATTCCCTGGAATCCCAATCGTCTGGAACAGCGCATGGGACGCATCCATCGTTATGGCCAGACGAAGGATTGCCTGATCTTCAACTTCGTTGCAACCAATACTATCGAAGGCCATATCCTCCAGCGGTTGTTGGAGAAACTCCAGGAAATCCGCGACGCGCTGGATGACGATGCTGTATTCAACGTGGTGGGCGAGATCCTGCCTGCCGCGCATGTCGAACGGGTGCTGCGCGATTACTACGCCGGGAAATTGGGCGATGCCGACCTGGAGGAACGCCTCCTGCGCAACGTGGATGAAGGCCAATTCCGCGCCATATGCCAGAATGCGCTGGAGGGACTGGCGACCAAGAAATTCAACCTGGATATGCTCATCGAGCGGCGCGCCCGCGCCCAGGAACGCCGCGTTGTACCGGAGACCATCGCCCGTTTCATTTCCGAGTCGGCGGGATATGCCAACCTGACGATCAAACCCATCGCCACTCTGCAACACGCCTTCGAGCCGGGACGCACGCCTAATGCTCTACGCCGTTTCGAGCAGGCGGCTGATTGGCGCTTGCCGGCGTTAACCGGCCGTTACCCGCGCTGCTCTACAGACCGTGAGACGGCGGAGAAGAATAATCTGGAATGGGTCACGCCCGGCCATCCACTGTTCGAGGTGCTGCGCCGCCACACGCTGGAGGTCGCCAGCGAAGCCTACGGTAAAGGCGCGTGTTTCTATTCCCTCCAACACGATGCTCCTGCGCGGGTGGATTTCTTCCGGGCGCGCATCGTAGATGGGCTTGGACAGACTATTCATGAGCGCCTGTTCGCCGTCGAGGTGGGGATGGATGGCGAGCCACGTCTGCGTGAGCCTACCCTGCTGGGGAATTTTGCCCCTGCGTCAGTCTCTGAAACCCTCCCCCCTGTAGCCGCAGAGGAAGCGGCGGCAGACTGGCTGAACCAGAATGCCTTCCTGCCCTTTCTGGACGAGGTGCGGAAAGATCGCATGGCCGAGATGGATCGCATCGCTGAATACATTGAACTATCGCTGACTGAACTCCTGCAAAAAGTGGATAACGAGATCGGCCGCGCTGCGGCTGAAGTCGAGGCAGGTGTGCAGGGAGCGGAGGGTCGCCTGGCGCAGGCCGAAAATCGCCATGCCGAGTTGATGGCGCGCCGCGAGCGCCGCCGCCAGGAGATGGAGCGCCAGCATTCGCTTACCCTCCAGGCTGTGGAGCGGGTGACCAGCGTTCTCGTCCTGCCGCACCCGGAGCGGGAAGCGCCAGAGGTGCGCCGGCTGCGCCCTGATTTCGAGACCGAAGCAATCGCCATGCAGGTCGTGATGGATTATGAAAAAGGGCGCGGCTGCCAGGTCTATGATGTACATGAAAAGAACCTGGGCTATGATATTACCAGCCTGGATTTGCAATCCGGCGAGTTGCGCTTGATCGAAGTGAAAGGGCTGGGTGCAGCCAGTGGCACGATATTGCTGACCCCCAACGAGCGACGCGTGGCCGAAGACCGCCGCGATTGCTTCTGGCTGTATATTGTGACGAACTGCAACGATAAGCCGACCTTGCAGGAACCCGTGCGCGACCCCGCCTCGAAGTCCTGGCATGAAGTGATGAAGGTGCAACATTACTGGCTGGAAGTGAACGCCATGACCAAACCGATGCAAGTGAGCGATCAGGGAGGCGATTACCATGTCCATTAATCGCTCCACTCGCCAGATTCTTGACAATTCCCGAAAAGTAGTTATACTTGGCTTAGTACACCCGCCAAGCCTCTACCCTTTGGGCACGCTCAAATGTGGCGGGTTTTTCTTTCGAGATGGAAGCCAATGAGATACACCAAACCAGCTTTGACCTTCGAACAACAGGCGCAAAGACTGATTGACCGTGGGTTGATCGTGTCAGATAAAAAGACGTTGGTCTCCTGCCTGAAAATCGCGAATTATTATCGGTTGAGCGCCTATTGGTACCCCTTCAAGCAGGTTGATGCAACGTCTGGCCAAGAAAGTTTCAAGCCCAATACCACCTTTGAGACCATCTGGTGGCGCTACACATTTGATCGGGAACTACGGTTGTTGGTAATGGATGCAGTGGGGCGTGTCGAGATTGCGATCCTGCGCACGCGCATGGTGGAACAGTTCACCCTCTTGCATGGTCCATTTGGTTATTCCGAACTCGGTAATTTCAACCCGCACTTTTCCCGCGCCGACCATAATCGCTTGCTGACCGAGTTGGACGATGCGGTGATGCGGAGCCGCGAGGAATTTGTTGCGCGCTTTCAACGCAAATACACAAGCGAGCCAAGACTCCCCCTGTGGATGGCCGTAGAAGTAATGACCTTTGGCCAATTGTTCACGCTGTTTAGGAACCTGGATCGCGCCGAACAGCAAGCGATCTCCCAACAATTCAACCTGTTCCCGCCTGTCCTTGAATCCTGGTTGCATACGTTGAATTTTATCCGCAATGCCTGCGCTCATCATGCGAGACTGTGGAACCGAGAAATTCCCGTCCGCCCAGCCATTCCACATCAACGTCATCATCCTGAATGGCATAATCCTGTCGCATTCGATAACCGCCGCATTTTCGCGGTATTGGGTTTGTTGAATTATCTGCTTGACTTTATCGACCCACAAAACGATTGGCAGGATCGCCTGGAGGCGCTGTTGCAAGCTTATCCTGAAATCCCCCTCAACTGGATGGGCTTCCCCAAGAATTGGCAAGACAGCCCGATTTGGAAATAACCTGGAACCCACCCATGACCATCCCCAAGGACTGCAAGCGCCTCGCCGAGGTGGACTTCCCGATCAAGACGGTCGGTGTCCATTCTCTGGCCGAGAAAAAAATTTTCGTAAATCATCCTCAAGGTTTTCACCAATGGTGGGCTCGTCGTCCACTGGCTGCCTGTCGTTCTATTCTGTTAGCTTTGCTCTTGCCTGATCCATGTGATCCTTTGTGTCCAAATGATTTTAAGAACCGCGCAAGAGACCTCCTGAATCGAGTGACCAACGTAGGCTCTTCAGACATCGAGCTTAAACGCTCATTACTAAAATTCATTGGTGATATAGCAGATTGGAACCTTTCAACAAACCGACTTTTTATCGGAGTGGCGCGAGAATTAATTAAAGCAACTGACCAAGACATTCCTTTCGTGGTAGATCCATTCAGCGGTGGGGGATCTATTCCTCTTGAGGCACTGAGATTAGGTTGTGATGTATTTGCTTCTGATATAAATCCTATCCCTGCGTTGATTCTTAAACTAATCCTTGAAGAAATTCCTCGTAAAGGTCACAAAGTAATTGAGGAATTTGACGTTGCATCGAAAAATTTTATGGCTGCCATTCAAGATCGTCTTTCAGTATTTTATCCGGAAGATGAACATGGAGCTAAGCCTATCGCGTATTTATGGGCACGAACTGTACGTTGTGAGGCACCAAATTGCGGAGGAGAAATCCCTTTACTAAGATCAATGTGGCTTAGTAAAAAAACTGGTAAGAAGAAGGCCCTTCGAGTTTCATCCGAGCAGACTCATAATACAAAACCACCTACATTGAGAATTGAGATTTTTTCTCCCCTTTCTGATGAGGAGGTTGATCCTCCTCTTATCGCTAACGCAAGGGCTATATGCCCTCATTGCAGGGTAACATTGGACCCAAAACGTGTTCGAGTTCAATTAGCGGAACAAAGTGGAGGTGCAATAGTAATTTTCGATGAAAGAGGAAACAGAATAGGTGGTGCACTAGGAATTGCTGTTGCACGGCGTTTACCTAATCAGCAAGGAGTTAATTACAGGCCTTTTGTTAACAAGGATTATGAGACTATTTGGCATTCCGAACAGGAATTGAGGTTGCTCGCGAATAAGATAGAAAATGGTGAAACGATCATACCTACAGAGTTAATAAATCCAATTCGACCATCTCCGAACGCTCGTGGGTTGTCAGCTGTAACGAGATATGGAATGTCTCAATTCAAACACCTTTTCACAATTCGTCAAATTCTTTTACTAGTCACAGTTTCGCAATTGATACAAGAATTATCTCCAAAGACCGAGTCAACAAGAATTCTACTGTCATTTATCTTATCGAGATTAACCGACCGCCATTCTTCACTAATTGGATGGGATGCTGGCGGTCAAACAATCGATCATGTTTTTCGCCGTCAAGCGTTGCCAATGAGATGGGATTTTGCAGAGGGGAATCCATTGACGGATTCGAGTGGAAGCATATCCAATATAATAAACCAGATAAAAGGTGCTGTCGGGTCTTGCATTGATATAAGCCGCCAATCAGGAACTTCTCAACTAGCGGATGCACGCTTGCATCCATTACCGGACCAAACAGCGAGTGTTTGGTTTACAGACCCGCCATATTATGATTCTGTGCCATATGCAGATTTATCAGATTATTTTTTCGTATGGATTAAAAGGGCTTTACGAGGTCACCCTTATGTGCGAGACCCTTTTGATGCTCGAAATACCTTAACGCCTAAACTGCAAGAATGTGTTTGGAATCAAAGTTATGTTGTCAACGGGAAGCCGAAAGGAGCGGACTTTTTTGAGGATTCGATGGCTCAAGCATTTGCTGAGGGTCGAAGGATTCTCCGGGATTCAGAAATCGGCTGTGTAATATTCGCACATAAGACTACAGAGGGGTGGGAAGCCTTATTAACAGGAATGATACGTGGGGGGTTCGTAATAACTGCCTCTTGGCCGATTCTAACAGAAAGAAGCGGACGAACTAACGCTCAGGATACTGCCTCATTAGCATCTAGTATCCACCTTGTCTGCCGTCCGCGTCCAACCAATGCCTCCATAGGTGATTGGACTTTGGTCTCGCGCGAACTCCCCCGCAAGGTGGGCGATTGGATGGAACGCCTGCAAAAAGAGGGCGTGCGCGGTGCGGATCTGGTCTTCGCCTGCATCGGGCCAGCGCTCGAAATCTACAGCCGCTATTCCAAAGTGGTGGATGCCCAGGACCGCGAGATTCCGCTCGGCGGCGATCCAACCGCTGGCGAACCTTACCAGCGCGGTTATCTGGCCTACGTCTGGGAGGTCGTCGGGCGGCTGGCGCTCGAGCAGGTGCTTGGCTCCGCCGAGGCCCAGGCGCGCAACGGCAACGCCGGCGCGCTGGAAGAAGATTCCCGCCTGACTGCACTGTTCCTCTGGACGATGCAAAGCGCCGGCAATGGCAACGGAAATGGCAAGGCGGCCAAAGCCGAAACACAAGAAGTGAACGAACTTGAAGACCAGGACGAAGAGGGCGCCCCACGCAAAGCGAAGGCTGGCCACAAACTCATCTATGACGTGGTTCGCCGTTTTGCCCAGCCCCTGGGCATCCATCTGGAGCAATGGGAAGGCCGCATCATCGAGACCGAAAAGGGCATCGTGCGCCTGTTGCCGGTCGCCGAGCGCGCCCGTCAACTCTTCGGGGAAGAGAGCGCGCAGGCGGTCGCCGAGACTTTCGAGCGCGACCCCTCACGCCCGGTACAGATGTCGCTCTTTCCTGATCTCGAAACTGCGCCCCGCTTGAAGGCAGCGCGCAAAACCAGGACAATCCGGGCGTCCGAAACGCTGCGGATTTCACGTGAACCGACTACCCTCGACCGCCTCCACGCCGCCATGCTCCTACAAAAAGGCGGTCAGACCAACGCGCTGCGAATGATGCTAAAATCGGAGGTGGAGCGCAGCCCCGATTTCCTGCGCCTGGCAAACGCCCTTTCTGCGCTCTACCCGCGTGAATCCGAAGAAAAACGCCTGCTGGATGCAATGCTGCAGGCCATCCCGAGGTGAGTATGGCGATTCAACCCTGGCATAAAGTCATCACCCCCCGCAAGGAAGTCAGCGAAGGGCGTTCGTTCAATCCCGACGAGTTCGCCATCCATCTGGAACAGGTCGTGAGCAGCAAAGCGCCGGAAGATTATCGCGACCCGGTCAAGTTCTTCTCGCGTACCTGCTTCACCCGCGCCCTCAGCGAACATACCGGCATGGTGCTGCGCCGCCTGGCTGGTGAGACGGCCAACACCGCGCCGGTGCTGACCCTGGTCACCCAGTTCGGCGGCGGTAAGACACATACCCTGACCGCCCTCTACCATCTGACCAAACATCCGACCGAATCCGCCTCAGCCTCGGGGATACCCGACCTGTTGCGGAACGCCAATCTGTACGCCATACCGACAGCGCGCGTCGCCGTGTTCGTCGGCAACGCCTGGGACCCGCAGCCTGGGGACGAAAATCCCTGGCTGGATATCGCCCGTCAACTAGCCGGGGAGGAAGGCGTTGCCTGTTTGGGGAAGGCTGCCCTCACATCCCCGCCCGGCACCGAGGCGCTGGCTCGGCTGTTCGAGGCCGCTGGCGGGTCCGTGCTGATCCTGTTCGATGAAGTGCTGAACTTCGTCAACCGCTACCGCAATCAGGCCGACTCCTTCTACGCTTTTCTGCAGAATATGACCGTCGCCATGACCGGCGCGCCGCGCAGCGCGGCTGTTATCAGCCTGCCGCGCAGCCAGACCGAAATGACCGAGTGGGATATGCAATGGCAGGAGCGCATTACCAAAGTCGTGCGCCGGGTGGCCAAGGACTTGATTGCCAACGACGAAGCCGAGATCAGCGAAGTGGTGCGTCGGCGTCTCTTCGAGGAACTCGGGCCGGTCCAGACCCGCCGTCTGGTCGCGAAGGCTTATGCCGATTGGTGTTTCGAGCGCCGCAACCAACTGCCTCCCGAATGGACTTCGGTGGATACGGCCGTGAGTGAAGCCAGCGCCCGCGAATACCTGCAAAACCGGTTCGAGGCCTGTTATCCTTTCCATCCGGCCACTCTCTCGGTCTTCCAGCGCAAGTGGCAGTCGCTTTCACAATACCAGCAGACGCGCGGCACGCTGGCCATGCTGGCGCAGTGGGTCTCCTGGGCCTATAAGGACGCCTACACCAACGCCCGCACCGATGCGCTCATCACCCTGGGCCATGCCCCGCTGGAGATCGCTGATTTCCGCGCCGTAGTACTCGGTCAACTCGGCGAGTCTCGCCTCTCTGTTGCCATCGAAAACGATATTTCCGGCCAGCAATCCCACGCCCGCGCCCTGGATGCCGATGCGAAAGGGCCTCTGCGCAATATCCATCGCCGCGTGGGAGCAACCATCCTGTTTGAATCGTCCGGCGGCCAGGCCGATAAATCCGCCCATCTGCCTGAATTGCGCTTCGCCCTCGGCGAACCCAGGCTGGATACCACCTCGATTGATAATGCCGCCTTTGCCCTGGAAACGCGCGCCTTTTATATCCGCAAAGCCGGCACAGATGGTTATCGCATCTGGCACCAGCCGACTCTAAAGAAAGTGATGAACGACCGCCGCGCCGCGCTGGATGCAGAGAACGAGGTCAAGCCGGCGGTGCGCAGCCTGGTCAAATCAGAATTCGAGCGCGGCAAGACACTGCCTATCGTCCCCTTCCCTGCCGAAAGCGCGGATATTCCCGATTCGCCGCGTCTGACGCTCGTGGTCATGGATCCGGACATCGAGTGGGGAGGAAACGGCAATCTACGCCAACGCATCGCCGAATGGACGCGCCAGCGTAGCAAGGATGCCCGTCTCTACCCTGGCGCGCTGGTCTTCTGCATCAAGAAGCCCGGGCGCGAACTGCGTCGAAAAGTCGAGGATTGGCTGGCCTGGAAACGGGTCAAGAAGGACAAGGAAGAGGGCATTCTTGGCAAAGAGATTGACCCAAGCGAACTTGCGGAACTCGAAACAGATTTCAAGGACGCTGCCGCCGATGCCGCCGATGAAGTCTGGGCTGGCTACCGCTACCTGGTCTTGCTGGATGCGCAGGAGAAGGATGGTTTGCGGGTGATTGACCTCGGCCAGGGTCATGCCCACGCCAGTGAAACCCTTTGCAGCCGGATAATATCTGCACTCAAAGCCGAATCCTTGCTCAACGAGTCCATCGGCGCGGGCTATCTGGACCGCAACTGGCCTCCCGCCTTGCAAGAGAGCGGCGCCTGGCCGCTGGCAAGTTTGCGTAAATCCTTCCTGGATGGTTCACTCACCCGCCTGCTCGATCCGGATGCCATCCTGCGCGCTAAAATCCTGGAATTCGTCCAGAGCAGCGAATTCGGCCTTGCCTCCGTTTTGAAGCCGGATGGCAGTTACGAACGCATCTGGTTCGGCGAGATGGTCGCCTCCGAGGAAGTGGCATTCGAAGCCGGGGTTTTCCTGCTGCGAAAGTTCAAAGCAGCTGAATTGAAAATGAAAGCCGAGCGGGCAAAGTCCGCCCAGGAACCGGAGCCGAGTCCGCAACTGCCCCTCGCGCCCGAAGTCATCGGGGGACCGGAAGTGAGGGTAGTGCCGGTCGAACAGCCGACTGCAGGCGTTCAAGAGATAACACTGCGCCTCGTTGGCGAGATCCCATCCGAAATGTGGAACCGGTTAGGCACGAAAATCATCCCGAAACTCAAATCCGCCAAAGACCTGCACGTTGGGATCGAGTTCTCGGTTACCGTCAACGCGGATGCTCTGCCCGTGTTGAAGACCGACCTGGAACAGATTCTGGGAGACCTTGGGGTTGCGGGAGAGGTTCGGATTATTGTCGAGTAAGGATGCAAGAAAAGATGATAGTCCAGAGAAAGGCGGCGTACCTTTCTCTGGACTCCGAGTAGATGCAACCTATCCTTTATGGTGAAGGATACCGGGGGGAACATCCCTCTGGTGGTGCAGGATGGCACTTTGCTGATCTCGGCCTGCGTGGGCGATTTCGACGGCGATGGCGACGTGGACATCCTGGACGTCCAGAACAGCGCCTACCGCTGGAACACCCGTTGCGGAGATGCCAACTACAGCCCGGCCCACGACCTGGATCACGACTGTGACATAGACATTCTGGCTTCGAGTTCACCCTGGCCTACAGCCCCACCATCGTGGAGGCGGTTGCCGCGTCCCTGGGCGATTTTCCCGAAAGCATCGGCAGAGACGCCACACCCCTCGGCCCCGACATTGACAACACAGCCGGGACGATCACGTTCGGGGCCTTCAGCCTGGGGGCCACGCCCGCCGGGCCGAATGGCAATGGCGTGCTGGCCATCCTCACCTTCCGCGCCCTGGCGGCTTCAAGGAACACGGTTGCTGCGAGCAACCGTGTTCCTTGATAGCCCCGTTCACGGGGCGTTGAGTGCTCGAAAATACGCGTCTGGCCTTCTCCCCCGAAATGACCGTCCCGACCGAAGAAGAACCCGAGATGCCGGTCGAGAAACAGTTGTGGTTGTTCGAAGAGCAAGTCGCCGAGAAGGATGATAACAATGATGATGAAACCACCTCATGACGACAATCGTGACAGGATTCGAAATCAACCATGAATCGCTTGACAAATCACACATCTTGGCGTAAATTAAACGCATTAGAGCCCGCGAATAATGCCATCGTCCGATGGATGGATGGGAAACAGTTATTCGCGATTATGACCCCGGAGAGCGCGCCAGTGCTCTCCGTATTTTTTCTCCGAGGCGGATCAACATGATAAAAAGCCGGATATTCATTGACTTCTGGAATTTTCAACTTTCCTTGAATGGCATCGCTGGGAAAGCGTATCGCGCTGACTGGACCAAACTTTCAGCCTGGTTGATCGCCCGGGCGCAGGCCATCATCGGCTCCCCTTTGCAGCATGAAGGGACGACTGTATATCTTTCTTATGATCCGAGGAAACCAGAAGACAAATCGCTGCGCGACTGGGCGAACAATTTCCTCGATCATCTTCCCGGCGTGAATGTTGTCATGCAGGAGAGAAAGCCTAAGAATCCGCCAGTCTGTCCTTCCTGTCACACGAACATCGAGATGTGTCCCCATTGCAGCGCGGCGATGGCAGGAACAATCGAAAAAGGGTGTGGATACAGCCATGGTGACAGATTTACTGGCGCTCGCCTGGGAAAATGCCTGGGAAGTTGCCATTCTCTTATCTTCCGATCGCGACTTTATTCCGGCTATACAAATGCTCGCCTGCGAGATCAGTCCTTGCGCATCTTTTACAGCCCTGCCGACGACCCGCTGAACAACTTCTACATCCCGGCGCTGTCGTCCTGTGTGCGCTACGACCACTCGGCCGGCTATTTCAGTTCCACAGCGCTGGCGGTCGCGGCGGCTGGTGCCGGAATGCCCTATTCAGGAAGCGCGCGGCTCACTCAAGGGCATGGATACCACCATCGAGCGCGAGGAGGACCGCTTGTGAACGTGGTCGATTCCTCTGACTGGTTGGATGCATGGATACATCTAACGTAACTGCTCAGCCATCGAACGGATTAGCCCGAAAAAGGGGTGTGCGAAGGGGGCGCAGCCGCTTTGCGTTCGCACACCCTTTTTTCGGGAACTTCCCCGTTTGGCTGAGTAGTTACCATCTAACAATCCAATGACCGATGAGGCTCACCGCTGGCGGGTCATCGAGAACCTGAGGAGCATCTCCCATGTCCAACCGCCAAACAAGAACATGGGACAGGTCACGGTCAGCGCGGGTAAAAAGTAAACAAGGTGATCAGGAAAGCCGTTCCCATAAAACAGGGCCAATAGCAGAGCTTGAAAATCAGGTTATCTTCATATTGCAAGATCGCTATATTGGCGTTCGAGCGCACCATCAGACCGTTGATGGTGCCTGCCAGGATCGTGACATATAGCAAAATGAAGTAGTATTCCAGATATGTCACACCGCTATACATGATATTCGTGCGGAGGTTGTTGTGGGCAATTGCCGCGCCAAAAAAGAGCGCCGCGCCTACCGAGAGCACATCGAACGCGCTCTTCGAGCTGATGGTGTTGGCGCCAAATAGTTGCACGGCGACCAGCAGAATCACGATGCAGTAGGCAATCACCGGAGAGACGAGTTCCCGCCGGGCAATGATGTTGAAAATCAAAGCCGGCAGAGTGCTTTTTTGCAGTTCTATTGCCCCACCAAAATCGGCATTGTAATCTTCGACGCGATAACCGAAGAAACTCCTCTGCAGATCCCATTGAGGCGCCCATAGGGCGAGGTTCAGGCCTGGCTTGTGGCTGGGCATCATGAATTCATAGCTCTCGAAATCGGGAACCAGCACGATATTTTGTCCCAACTTTCCTGGGTCTATTTGAATCTGCATCGTGACCTGATCCAGGGGGTAGCGGCTGACATCGAGTTTCTGTTGCAGGGTGACATGGAAAAACCAGCCGATGATTTCGTCTCCCCCTTGTTCGAAGTGGTAGGCCTCTCGTATTTCCAACCGGCCGACTTGAGCAGGAAAACGCGCTTCTTTGACCACACCTTCTGGCAACTCCTGGGGATACTTTTGCCAGAGATAGCCGGACAACGTGACCGTGCTGCTTTTGATCTCCAAATATTCGATCATCATGCCGGTTGGGACGCGTATCGGTGGGGGAAGATTACCGATCATCGCGTTTGCGTCTATCTCTTGCAGGATGTTCTCTATATTCGCCTGGTCGGTCAGCACCGATTGGTTGCTCTCTTGCCTCGAGATCGAGTAAACGATATACCATATCCATGCGATGCCAGCAAATAGAACCAGCGACACGACGGCGGATATCTTCCAGATGCGGTTTATTTCCCCCTTCTTAGCGCGGAATATCAGAACAGACAGAGAGCAAAGAAAGCTCATCGTAGCCAGCCCGATATTGACCAACTGACGAATCGTCATGGTGGCATCCGCGGCCATGATATCCTTGAAGATCACCACCGCCAGACCCCACCCCTGGGCCACCAGCGGCTGGAAGAAGGTCCATGAAAGCTGACCGGTGCTCGAGAGTCGCTCGCGATAGAACGACTCTCCCTGGGACATGCGCTCATAATCGGCAAACGATTTCGAAGCCTCTGTCCGAACGGTCTCTTTCATCCACGCTGGGGCCATCTCTTCCAGGAGGGCGGCGACTTCGGCAGTCGTTTTGCCCATGAAATCCTGATTGTAGTGCCAGATGAAACGGTTGTTTTCATCTGAGATGGCCGCATAGCCTTCTTCTCCAATATCCACTTCGCGCATCGAGGCTACGAAGGAATTCAGCGAATGAACAATGGCTACCACGCCGGCTTGAGTCTGGCGCCCGGTCTCGAGATCGGTCGAATAAAAGGGAGTAACATAAAAAACGATGATTGACTTCGAGGCTGCTCCGTACATGTAATACCACTGACCTGTATCCTGCTGGATGGTGTTCGTATACCATCGAGCTTTGGCGTTTCGAGGATCGGTGTAATCATACACATCTTCGACTGCGGTGAAGACGAATTGGCCATGTTCATCTTTGTGATAGTAAGGGGCATGCAGGTTTACAGTTGGCGCGTAGGAATAGGGAGCGAACGCCGCAGCCGCCCCATAGTACTCGGGGTGATTGGTCATCTCTTGTAGCAAGCGAGGCTTGATTCCCGTGTGCGGCAATTCCCCGCTCGATAGGTCCCCGGCGATCCCATCTGCAATATCCTTCTGCTTCCGCATTTTTTCGTTGATTTGGGATGCAACCAGGGTTGCTTGATGTTGGGCGTAATCCAACGCTCGAGCCTTGTGTTGCCTTTCTATCTGAGAATATTGATATATCCACCAGAGCGCAACCCCCAGGCTGGTGATACACAAGAGGAAAGCTATCGAGGAGATCAACTGTTGCTTGTTCAGGCGGCGAAAAGGATTCTTCATAGCTGTTTTCTCCATCATCTCTGTATCTACCGAATCGTGATGTGAGTTCTGAAAAAACTCCTGAACGATGGGGCGGGGCGGCATATATGGGGGTGCGTGCGCAGCACGCACCCCCATATATGCCGCCCCGAATCCTCTATACGTAGTTTTTGCAGTGGACTCGTGATGTGCAATGGATATTTTACCGTAGATGGTGGAACTCAATAACAAGGATCACTGGTACAATAATAACAGCCAACACCGGATCCTTCTCCTCTCCCCCTGGAGCCTGCCATGCACGAGTTAGTCTATTTCTACCCCAACGGACACGAAGCCCATCGCGAGATAGGCCACCCCGAGCGGCCGGAGCGCGTGGAAGCCATGGTCGAGGCTTTGATCGAGGCTGGTTGGTGGGATTCGTTCCCTCATCTGGAGCCGGAAGAAGTTTCGCCAGAGGTATTGTCAAAGGTCCACATGCCGCGCTTTTTGAGGCAATTGGAAGAGGTCTGCGCGCGCGGTCAGCATTTCGATGTGGACACGTATACGACCACAGCCTCCTGGGACCTGGCGCTCAAGGCGGCAGGCGGCGCGATCGCTGTGACCCGTCGGGTCTGGGAGGGGGAGGCGCGGCGCGGTTTTGCGCTCACGCGCCCGCCGGGGCACCACGCCACGCCAGGTCGGGCGATGGGGTTCTGCCTGTTGAACAATATCGCCCTGGCTGCGCAAGATCTGCTGTTAGAGAAGGGGGCTAAACGTCTGGCGATTGTTGATTTAGATCAACATCACGGCAACGGCACGCAGGATATCTTCTGGGCGCGTGGGGAGGTGTTCTATTTTTCGACGCACCAGTATCCGCACTATCCCGGCACGGGAGCGGTGAGGGAAGTCGGCATTGGCGATGGCGAGGGGCGGACAGCCAACTTCCCGCTACCGCCCTTTTCCGGGGATCAGGCTTTTCTGACCATCATGGATGAGGCGATCATCCCGCTGCTGGATCGTTACAACCCACAGATGATCCTGGTCAGTTACGGATTCGACCCGCACTGGCGCGACCCCCTGGGGAGTCTGCTGCTCACCGCGGCGGGCTACAAGTCGCTCATCGGACGCTTGTGCGCCTGGGCGGATGCCCACTGTGAGGGGCGCGTGGCGCTGGTTCTCGAGGGAGGTTATGATTTGGAAGCAGCCGCGGCCTGCACCCAGGGTGCGACGGCGGCCTTGCTCTCCCAGGAGTGGGACGATCCTCTGGGCGCGCCTCACCAGCCCGAAACGTCGGCCTGGCAATCCATGCTCAGGGAGGCGAAAAATCTCTGGAGATTGTGAATCCACGAAAGGCCACGAAGAAATATGAAAACAGCATCTCTACAAATCACCGCCGAAGAATATCGCTTGCGTATCGAGCGATTGTTGGAACATCTTCACGCCGAACGCCTCTCTGGGGCTGTGCTCTTCGACCGCGATTACATCCTGTATTACACGGGCTTTGCCTTCATCCCCACCGAGCGCCCCATAGCCTTTATACTCAATGCCAAAGGGTTCAAAGGCTTATTCACGCCTCGCCTGGAGATCGAACACGCTGCCTCGAATGCCCTTTGCGATCGGGTTGATTATTACCATGAATATCCCTATCATTCTCATCCGATGGATGTATTCAAGGATATTCTTGGCGAGTCGGGCATTGATGAGCGTTGCGGCGCTGACCATGATGGCTATCCCTGGATTTTCGGCTATCGCGGCCCGGCGTTGAGCGATCTGATCGGAGCAGCGCCTGCTCCCCTGGCCGGGTTCATCGAAGACCAGATGATGATCAAGAGCCAGGCCGAGTTGACTCTGATCCGGGAGAGCGTCAAATGGGGACATCTGGCGCATGTTCTCTTGCAGCGTTACACACGCCCCGGCCTGACGGAGACCGAAGTCAGCCTGCGCGCTAGCAACGAAGGCACCTTGACCATGTTAGATGCCATCGGCCCGATCTACCGCGCCCAAAGCGTATTTTCCGCGGGCGTGGAGGCTGGCTATCGCGGCCAGATCGGGCGCGGCGCTGCTATCCCCCACTCGCTGGCTGGCAATATCACTTTCCAGATAGGGGATGTACTGGTCAGCGGAGCTAACGCGCCGGTTTGGGGGTACAACTCCGAGTTAGAGCGCACCATGGTGATCGGCCCTGCCTCCGATGAGCAGAGGCGCATGTTCGATCACATGCTGGCCTTGCAGGATACCGCCTTCGAAGCCATGCGGCCGGGACTGCCCTGCGCCGAGGTGGACAAAGCCGTGCGCGCCTGCTACGAGAAACACGATTTGATGTCCTATTGGAAGCATCATGTCGGCCATGCCATAGGAATCCGATACCACGAAGGGCCGTTCCTGGATGTTGGCGACTCCACCGAGATGAAACCAGGGATGGTATTCACCGTCGAGCCGGGGTTGTACCATCCGGCGTTGGGCGGATTCCGGCATTCAGATACGGTGGCTATCACAGAGGACGGCATCGAAATGCTGACCTACTACCCGCGAGATTTGGAAAATCTGACGATTCAGGGTAACTACTCAGCCAAATGGAGAAATTCCCGAAAAAAGGGTGTGCGCAGGGGGCTACGCCCCCGCGCACACCCTTTTTTCGGGTAAATCCGTTCGATGGCTGAGCAGTTACGATTCAGGTATAATTTTAGGGCAACTCGCCGCATGATTCTGTACACGGATTAACACGGATTGCACGGATGAGTTCACTGAAAAAACTCCTGAAGGAGGCTGATGATGAATGAAGAGTTTCTCTATCACTATCGTGTATTAGTCACCTCTGTATACGATGGCGATACTTGCACAGTAGATATTGATCTGGGGTTGGGAACCTGGATTCGCGGGGAGAAGCTACGACTCTATCGCATAGACGCCCCCGAGATCCGCGGTCCTGAACATTCAGATGCGATCAAGGCACGCGATTTTTTGCGGGGTCTCATCCAGGGCAAAGACGTTCACGTTGTTACGATCAAGGATCGCAAGGGGAAATATGGGCGCTATCTGGCTGAGATTTGGGCACAAGACCAGGATGGCGCCTGGGTGAACGTCAATGATCTGCTGGTCGAGAAAGGATACGCAGAGTACAAAGAATATTAGCGGGACTTCGATTTGGTTTAGACGAATATGAAAGATCATTCTGCTACGCAACCCACAGAATTTACCGATACCTCGGCAATCGCGAAATATCTGATCGAGGCAATCACGCAGAGATTACAGGGCGCTCCCTCTTCGGCTGCTGAACATCGCCAAAATGTGCTGAAGTGGTTGCATCAGGCCTATGTTGATTCAGGGATGACCCTGGAAGAATCTGCCCGCAATAGGGTGTTTCGCGAGATATTAGCTGAATTTGTCGGGTATGGCCCCATTCAACCCTTGCTCGATGATCCTGATGTCAGCGAGATCATGGTCAATGGCCCACGCCAGGTCTATGTCGAACGCAATGGCGAGTTGATAGATACGAATATCACTTTCGAGGATGATGGTCATGTCATGCGCATCATTGACCGAATTTTGCATCCCATGGGACGCCAGGTCAACCAGGATTCGCCCATTGCCGATGCCCGGCTGCCCGATGGTTCCCGTGTCAATGTGGCTATTCCTCCCGTTGTGCTCGATGGCCCGGTCATAACTATTCGCAAGTTTCTCAAACAGGTTTTCACTGTCGAACAATTCGTCGCCCTGGGTTCGATGACAGCCCACATGGCGGAGTTTCTGCGGGCCTGCGTGATCGCGCGTTTGAATATCATCATTACCGGCAACACCAGCTCGGGGAAAACCACTCTACTGAATATCCTCACCGGGTATATACCTGGCAAGCAGCGCATCATTACCATCGAAGATGCCGCCGAGCTACAGTTGAATCAGAAATATATCATTCGCATGGAGACGAAAGCGCCTGGCGTTGATGGGCATGGCGCAGTGACCACGCGTGATCTAGTGCGTAACGCTTTACGTATGCGCCCTGATCGAATCGTGGTTGGAGAGGTGCGCAGTGGAGAGGCCCTGGATATGCTCCAGGCGATGAACACCGGCCACGAGGGTTCGCTGACTACACTGCATGCCAACTCGCCGCGTGATGCCATCTCGAGGCTGGAAACCATGGCGATGATGTCTGGCCTCGAGATGCCCCTGCTGGCTATCCGTAAACAGATCGTCTCGGCAGTTGACTTGATCGTGCACATGCAGCGTTTGACCGATGGCTCCCGTAAGGTGGGGCGCATCAGCGAGGTGCCGCGCATGGAAGGGGAAATCGCCACACTGTCGGATATCTTCGTCTTCGAGAAAACCGGCGTCGGCGCAGATGGGAAAATCTTAGGAGAAATGCGCGCCACCGGGCTGCGACCTGAATTCACACCGCGTTTGGAGGCGGCTGGATTCAAGTTGGGGGGCGAGGTATTTGGAGCGTGAAGCGGTTTTTAATGTTGAAGGACGAAACCCTTAGAGAGTGTTTTAAAACTCAAATCGGCCACAGATGAACACAGATAAAAGGGATTTCGGCGATAAAAGACGGCTGTTCATCAAGAAAATCGGTGTTCATCTGTGTTTATCTGTGGTTTCTGGCGACTTTTAAAACAGTCTCTTTATGAGGAACGAGTATGACTATATCTCAAGCAAAACCATTCGATTTCGATAACACTTCATCTTTGAAGGAATATTTGATAGATGTAGTTACCCAGCAGATCGAGATGTACCCTCCCTCCTCCTCTGAATATCGGCATCGGATCGCCGATTGGGTGAAGAGAGCTTTGAAGGGCACCGATCATGGGTTGGACGAAGCAGGTCAGGAGCGAATCACCAATGAAGTTTTGGCAGATCTGGTGGGATATGGCCCTATTCAACCCTTATTGGAAGACCCCATCATCAATGAAATCATGGTCGTTGGCCCCAACCAGGTGTATATCGAGCGAGAAGGCCAGCTCCTGGATACGCAAATCAAGTTCGAAGATGAAGCCCATGTCATCCGCGTGATCAACCGAATGCTGCATCCTGTGGGGCGCCAGGTGAGTATTGATACTCCGACAGCAGACGCCCGCCTTCCCGATGGCTCGCGCGTGAATGTGGTCATTCCTCCGGTAGCGACGAATGGCCCGTGTATTACGATCCGAAAATTCCTCAAGGGAAGGTTCTCTGTCAAAGACTTCATCAGAGTGGGTTCGATGACATCTCAGATGGCAGAATTCCTGCGCGCCTGCGTCGGCGCGCGCATGAATATCATCGTCAGCGGTAATACCAGTTCGGGGAAGACCACTTTGTTGAACATCCTGAGCGGGTTTATCCCCGGCAATGAGCGTATTGTCGCCATCGAAGATGCAACCGAGTTGCAGCTCCAGCAGAAGTACACAGTAAGTTTAGAAACCAAACCACCCAATTCTGATGGTCAAGGCGCTGTCTCGGCGCGTGATTTGGTACGGAATGCGCTGCGTATGCGCCCTGATCGAATCATCGTCGGTGAGGTGCGCACAGGTGAGGCTCTGGATATGCTACAGGCGATGAACACCGGCCATGATGGCTCGATGACGACGCTACATGCCAACTCGCCTCGCGATGCCATTGCCAGGCTGGAGACCATTGCCCTGATGGGCGGAGTAGATATCCCCATCCTGGCTGTGAGGAATCAGATTGCTAACGCCATTGATTTGATCGTTCATATGGATCGTCTGACGGACGGCACGCGTAAGATTGTGAATATCACCGAAGTGCCTGGTCAAGAGGGTGATCTGGTTACGATGGTTGACATCTTCCGTTTCGAGCAGACTGGGGTGGGCCCCAATGGAGAGATACAGGGCGCGTTGCGCTCGACAGGGCTGCGCCCCACATTTACGCCGCGCCTGGAAATGGCCGGATATAAGCTGGGTCCTGAGATCTTTTGGACAGGTGGAGAGGCCACACAGAGAGGAAGCCGCCGGCGGTAATTCGGCTGGTTGGCGAGCCCCTTGTTTTTATGGTATCCTACTGCCCATGAATTGGCGGAGCTTCGCTGAAAGGAGTGAAATCACATGAAGAAGACATATTCCAAAATCGGGGATACCTGCCGGGTGACCTTCGAGCTTCCGGCTGAAGTGAATGCGAAAAGCGTCTCGTTAGTTGGTGAATTCAATGATTGGGACAAGGAAGCCCATCCCCTGACGCGCCGTAAAGATGGCCGCTTCTCGGCAACCGTCAACCTGAAAGCCGGGGCGAACTATCGCTTCCGTTTCTGGGTGGATGGGTCTCGTTGGGAGAACGCCTGGGATGCGGATCAATACGTTCCCAATCAGTTCGGTTCTGACGACTCGATTGTGTCCACCTGATGTATAAGATTGGCTGCGAAACCGACCTGTGAAAATTGCAGGTCGGTTTTTTATGCAACCTGGCATATCGAATTACGTATTATGGTCGTGTACGATCTTTTTTCGGGTAAATCCATTCGTTAGCTGAGCAATTCCGATAAATGTAGAACCTTCTTGGAGAGAGAAATGAATAAAAGAACACGCTCGAGCCTGGTTTTTGGGTTGTTGTTGATCTTGATTGGCGGTTGGTTCCTGGCCGTTCAGATCGTACCTGGCCTGGATTGGTTCTGGGATATCATCTCGTGGCCGATGATCGTGATCGGGGTGGGAGTGTTCCTGCTGCTCCTGGGGTTGATCCTCGGCGCGCCAGGGATGGCTATCCCGGCTTGTATCGTCGGCGGCATCGGGGGGCTGCTCTATTGGCAGTATGCCACGGACAAGTGGGAGACCTGGTCGTACGCATGGGCGTTGATCCCCGGTTTCGTTGGCGTAGGGCTGATGCTAGCCTCCCTGTTGGGCGAGGGCGGAAAAGAAAACTTCCGCGTTGGCGCCTGGATGAGTTTCATCAGCCTGATCGTGTTCGCAGTCTTCGGCGCTTTCTTCGGCGATAAGGTGTTGGGCAGCTCTTGGCCGATCCTGTTGATCTTGTTTGGCTTTTGGATTTTGATCCAACCCTTCTTATTCCGGCGCAGGAAGAAGAATTCTGATGTCAGCGACGCATAAGTCGAAGCAATAAGCAATAGGAGAAAGCATGAATCGCAGCAGTATTTTCTGGGGAATGGTTTTCGTTGTCCTGGGAGGCTTGCTGCTCCTGGAAAACTTTGCCATCCTGAGTTTCAGCGTCTGGAAATTGTTCTGGCCAACTCTGGTCATCCTCCTGGGGTTGTGGGTGTTGTGGCAATCCCGGTACGGCGGCGAAGCCCTGGAAACAGAGTCAGCTTCCATTCCTCTCGAAGGGGTGGACGAAGCGCATATTGCCATGCATCACGGCGCGGGCGATTTGCGAATCCATGGCGGCGCGCCGGTCACAGAGCTGCTCTCGGGAACCTTCGATGGCGGCGTGCAGCAAATATCGAAGCGCAGTGGAAACCGCCTGGATGTCATCCTGAAGGTGCCAATACGGGGATTCCCGTTTATGGTTTTCCCCTGGTTCTTTAGCCCTGGGAATAGGATCTGCTGGGATGTCGCCATCCATCCTCATATCCCCATTTCGCTGGAAGTGCGCAGCGGCGCGAACGATGCCCGCCTGGATTTGACTGATACCCGGGTCACGAGTCTGGCGCTGCACACTGGCGCCAGCGCGACCCAGGTTCACTTGCCTGCTCGAGTGGAGCATTCGCGGGTGAAAGTCGAGGCTGGGGCGGCGTCCGTCGAAATGTATGTCCCCGAAGGTGTGGCAGCTCGCCTCGAAGTAGACGGCGGATTGTTGAACCTCGATGTTGATCAAACGCGCTTTCCCAAGACGGGCAAAGTCTATCAGTCGCCCGATTTCGATACCGCCCCTTATCGGGTCGAGATCAAGGTGGATGCCGGCGCGGGTTCGATATCCGTTCACTAGGGTTAGGAGTTATCTGATGAAACATCTCGATCGTCGTATCTTGTGGGGGGCGCTGCTGATCCTGGCTGGCGTCCTGTTCATGCTCCAGAACCTGAAGGTTATCCCCAGCGCCTGGGGTGTGATCTGGGGGCTGTTCTTCGGTTTAGCCGGGGGCGTTTTCCTGTACGCCTATTTTTCCGACCGCACACAATGGTGGACGCTGATCCCTGGGACCTCCTTGCTGGGCTTTATGGTGTTGGTCCTTGCCAGTCAGTTCATCCCTGACTTCGAACACATCAGGAGTGGGGGCATCTTCCTGGGCAACGTCGCGCTGAGTTTTTGGGTCGTCTACCTGGTCAATCGGGAAGCCTGGTGGGCAGTTATCCCTGCCGGTGTGCTGACCACGTTGACGGCCATCGTTTTTTTGGATTCTGTCGCGGCTGATTTCGATTGGCTCCTCTTCATCGGTTTGGGGTTGACCTTTGCGTTGGTGGGGATCTTGCCTACCTCGCATGGACGTATGACCTGGGCCTTCATCCCGGCGGGGATTCTGCTCCTGGTAGGTCTGCTGACTGCCTCGACCCTCGCGCCTCTGATCAACTATATCTGGCCTGTAGCGCTCATCCTTTTGGGCGGCTACTTCATTTTGCGTAATCTTCGTGCTTAATATTTTCGTTCAAGGAGTTCTTTTATGGAAAGAAAATTATATCGCAGCCGTGACGACCGTATGTTGGGCGGCGTTTGCGGCGGCTTGAGTGAATTTCTTGGCCTCGATGTCACCCTGATACGCCTGGTCTTTTTCCTCTTGTTGTTCGGCGGCAGCATTGGTTTTTGGGCCTATATCCTGTTGTGGATCATCATCCCAGAGCAGGGTGCAGAGGAGGCGGGCGACTTCAAGGATCGAATTCGCGTCGTGGGGGATGACTTCGTCGCTGCCGTCAATCGCCCCCACCCCAAATCTGGCTTGATCGTTGGAGGGGGGCTGATCATCCTGGGGGCGTTGTGGCTGCTGGAATCCCTGGGGATTTCCTGGCTTTGGTGGTTGGACTTCGACGTTCTCTGGCCCGCATTACTGATCCTGGCTGGGATTGTCCTGATATTCCGCTGGAAACGATGAGTACTTTGAAAAAATTCATGAATGAGGAGGCGGGGCGGCATATATGGGGGTGCGTGCGCAGCACGCACCCCCATATATGCCGCCCCGTATCCTCTACTCGTGGTTTTTTCAGTGGACTCAACTATAGAGGAGATACATCATGGAAGATAAACATCATCAACGAGGTCAGCATGGCGGCCTGGTATGGCCTATTATTCTCATCCTTGTTGGCGTCGTGTTCTTGTTGAACAACCTGGGCTTGATCAATAGCGTCACCTGGGATTCCATCTGGCAATTATGGCCGCTGATTTTCATTGCGATAGGTTTGGATGGCCTGTTGCGCCGCAATGAGATCGTTGGCCCGGTGATCATGTTTGGCCTGGGCGGGGTTTTTCTGTTGAGTAACTATGGCTGGCTGAGCTGGGATGCCTGGGAGACGTTGTGGCGTCTATGGCCGCTGCTGATCATCGCCGTTGGCCTCGAGATCATCGTGGGACGGCGTTCTCTGTGGATTTCCATCGTGGGCGTGGCGGTGATCTTCGCGGCTTTGCTGGGCATGCTCTGGTTAGCCGGCGTCGGCGTCGGGCCATTGGGCGATCAGCCTCTCCGAAGCGAGTTCATCGAACAAGCATTAGGAGATGCTGTAAGAGCGGAAATCAGTCTGTCTCCCATCGCAGGGAAAATGCAGGTGGATGCCTCGAAGGATTCCAAGGCTCTCATCGCAGGGCAGGTCAGCGTGGGGCGCGCCGGACAGGTTCGGAGCAATTATACATTGCGAAATACCACAGCGGTTTACTCGTTGAGCAGCCAAAATCCTATTCCCTTTCCAGGAACCGCCTGGAGTTGGCAACTGGGGTTATCCCCAGAGATCCCTATAGAGCTCGAAGCTTCGATGGCGGTTGGAGATATGGACCTGGATTTGGGTGATTTGATGATCTCCGGGGCGGATGCCAGCCAGGCGGTAGGCAGCCTTTCGGTGATCCTGCCAGCAGGCGAGAGTTTGGCGGGCGACATCAGCCAGGCTATCGGTCAAATCGAGGTAGTCATTCCAGAAGATTGGTCTGTGCGCCTCGAGATCAGCAAAGCGCTTTCCACCCTATCTGTCCCCCCTGACTTCGAAAGGCGCGGCGATTATTACTACTCCCCGGGCTACGAGAGTTCAGGGACGCTCATAGACCTGGAGATCAGCCAGGCCATCGGTAATATTGTGATTCGTTATCAGAGATAGTCTTAATGAGAGATCGGTGTGATACATGGGGGGGTGTATTCCGAACGCACCCCCATATATGCCGCCCCGCCCCCTCGTTCAGGAATTTTTTCAGTGAACTCATTTATCCTTGATGGGTTTTGGTCCCTTGGTGGGTTTATCTTGTTGACCGGGCGCATCGCCGGAGTTCCCCGGTGAGTCGTCGGAATTTCCTGGCGGATCGTCAGATTGACCGGGCGGTTCGTCGGGCTTGTTAGAACCGGGCTCATTGGTGGGATGGGGTGTATTTTGTGGCTTAGGGGTATGGGTTGGATTTGGATTATTCTGCGGCTTGGGTGTGTGCGATGGGTGGGGAGTGTTGGCTGGTTTCGATGTCGTGGTTGGTTCCGAGGTTTCGGCGGGTACAGATGTTCTGGATGGGAAGGGGGTGTTCATTGTCTCGGGAGTGCTCGTTCTCGCCTGGGAATCACTGGTTGGTGAGGCTGCGCCTCCTGAGCCTTTTCTCGTTTCGGGTGTTGCGGTAGGCCGGGGGGTGACGCCAACTCCGCTGGCAGGCGTTGCCGTCGGCATGGGGGTCACAGTAGGGATGGGAGTCATGAGTTGGGCTTCTAGATTTGCTATTCGATCATTTATACTGCCATCCGAGGGGGATTCATCCTGTAGCACATCTTCGACGATTTGCAGCGAAACCGGGCGGAAGGATAAGTTTGGGTCGCTGCTGTAATCCGCCTGGGCATTGGCGCGCATAGATATGGGTATGAATTCGATTCCTTGTGAGGGTCTGATCCCTTGGGCGAACACAGAAGCCCAAATGCCGCTCATCACCAGAAAGGTGAGCAGCAAGGCCAGAATCCACTGCGTGCGGAGGCTCGACCAATCGAACTTATGGAGAGCGGTTCGTTCTACCGTAGCCATCTACGTCCTTACCAGATCGGCGGTCGTTATGTAATCTTTGATTCTTCTAAACCTGATTTTACCAATACCCGAGACTTTTTTGATCTCGTCAATGTGAGAAAAATTCCCATGAGTATTTCTGTATTCGACGATATTGTTGGCGATTCTCGAACTGATCCCTTTCAAGATCATCAAGTCTTCCGGGGGGGCCACGTTGATGTTCACCAGGATGGGTTGTGGGGCCTCGATTCTTACTGGCAGAAGTCGGTATACCATAATTGGCTCGGATTTACCTTTGAATAGATGATCGCCCATTGGGGCAAACATAAAGTCCTCGCGGTAGACGCCCAGGGCTTCATACGTATCCTGGCTGACGATGGCGCTGGTCTCGCCGAGTTCTCTGGTGAGGTCTTCGATGCGCTGGGTAACGTTGACGGTGTCGCCGATCACCGCATAGTGTAGTCTATCAGCGGTGCCCATGCCGCCGGCGGCCACCTCGCCGGTGTTGACTCCAATGCCGGTCACCATGGGTGGCTCGCCTCTTTCGAGGCGTTTTGCGTTCATGGCCTTCACAGCCTGGAGCATATCCACTGCGGCCATACAGGCCTGCCGCGCGCTCTCGGATGGCTCGAGTGTCGCCGGCAGGACACCAAAAAAGGCCATCACGGAATCGCCGACGAATTCATTGGTCACACCATCGTAGGCGTTGATGATCGGGACGATTTCCCCGTAATATTGGTTGAGCCAACTCAAAATGGTCGTCGGAGCTTCACTTTCTGAGATGACGGTAAACCCGCGGATATCGGTGATCATCACCGTGGCGATGGTATTCTGTCCCTCCAGTTTGAGATTTCCGGATGCAAGCCCCTTTCTAAGCTGATCCCGCACCTGAGGGGTGATCGTCCGCCCAAGCAGATCTCTGTAGATCTCCCCTTCCTTGAGATGCGAAACCATGTAATTGAAGGTATGAGCCAAAACCGCCAGCTCGTCGCTCCCCTGAGGCTCGACAGTGACATTCCACTTTCCCTGGCTGACCTCGGAAGCCGCTGTGACGACTTGTTTGAGAGGCTGGGTGATCCTTCTGGCGAGGAGTATCCCGGTAATGATGATCAGGAGCAGGCCCAGCGTGGCTAGAACATAGATTTGAATTTGCGTCTGCTGGCTGGGGTGTACCAGGAAGGTCTCTGCCAGCGAAACGCCGACCAACCCAATATCCTGGCCGCCGCGCACTTCCCACGGGCCAAGAATCTCACGATATTCGATTCCAGCCACATTGATCGGCCTCATTTGACTGGCTTGTTCCTGGCGCGTCAATATCTCTGTCGCCGATTCGGCTGATAGGCCGATTGCTTCCAGTTCTTTGAGGGTGGTTTCTAATGGCTGCCCGTTTGCATCATACAAGGAAATATGGGCGAAGGTGCTTTGTTCCCCCAGGAGTTTTTCCCTGGTTTCCAGCACCATCGTCGAAATCGAGCGCCCAACCAGCAACGCGCCGACGAGTTGATTCTGATCGTCCATGATGGGTCCAGCGATGTAGAAGAATTCGCCCCAGGGCGCCTGGATAAGCCCGGCGAATTTATCGCCCTGCTCATCTACTTGATGTTTTAGCACTTGCTGGACAAAGGCTGCGTCGGCGAAGATGTCATCCCCCCTCGAAAACTCATAGTCTTCTCGCCCGCCTTCCGGCGTATGGCGGATCGAAACCAGGGCTACCCCCTGGAGGTCGAGAACCTCGATCGCCTCTTCTTGGTTGTTGATGGCCAGACCTAAAACCAGGTCGCGCAGCGTTTCTGCATCATGATTGGTGAGCGATTCGGCCAGACCATCGGTGAACGCCAGCAACCGCAGGGTCTCTAAGCGATTGCTTTCCTCTTCCACGAGCCAGGCGGATGTCAACTGCCCGACTTCGATCAGGTTATTCACAAAGCGGTCTTCGATGGTATCCAAGGCCACCCGGCTGACGATATAGCCGGCGCCCATCGCCAGTAGCAGCGATAATAAAAGGTATGGGAGGATGATCTTGATGCGGACAGGGATACGTACACGGGGCAGCGCTGATTGTATACTTCGGCTGCTTTGTTCATCTTCGATGTCGGCATGCTCCAAATTCTTGATTGCCTGCTCCACCCAGGATTTGTTGAAGGGTGATCGTAAAAACGTGTTCACCCCGTATTCTTTGACTTCCAGCTCGCGGGATAGATCCGGATACCGATTCGAAATGATCACGTTCACCTCGGGGTATCGCTCCTGAAGGCCGCGTAGTAACTCGAAGAGAGCATCCGCGGGTAAATGGAGATCCAGAACCATCAAATTTGGTTTTTCCCTCTGTAGAATGGGGATTGCATCGCCAATTTCTACGGTGGTGTAAACCTCGTCTCCGCGTTGGATGAAAATCTCTGTGAGGGTTTGCGCCGCTTCGATCTCGGATTGAACGATGAGAACCTTCATAAATCGAATTGCCTCGAGCAAAAACGAAGCTGTCTATCGAAAGAATGACGAGTTAATCATACCAAATTCGATGAGATGAGTAAATCAAACCTGCGTTCTGGTTTACTTCTTTCGTATTGGTTGCAGTTGGAGGCCGCGCTATGGTAAGATAATGTATACGTAACTGCTCAGCCATCGAACGGATTAGCCCGAAAAAAGGGTGTGCGAAGGGGGCGCAGCCCCCTTCGCACACCCTTTTTTCGGGAACTTCCCCGTTTGGCTGAGTAGTTACATGTATACAAGGTTTTTCTTCAGGGTAATGCATTCCCGGAAATAAGCAATGGCATTATCTACTAACGGGCAGGATGTTCTCTCCCTCTTTCTATTGGATGCCTCTCCTGAGGCCATGCTTATCGTAGATGATCTTGGGTGTATTCGCCGCGTCAATAGTCAGTTGGAGTTGCTTTTTGGTTATCGGCATGATGAGCTGATTGGTCAGGGTGTGGAAATGTTGATTCCTGAGAAGTTTCGAGAGAATCATAGAAAGTGCAGGAGCGTCTATTTCGAGGATGCGGTAGCTCGTCGAATAGCCTCCAACATAGAACTCTCTTGCATAAGAAAAAACGGGGAAGAATTTTTCTCGGAAATCTTTCTAAGCCCCCTGATAACCGAAAGTCAGATTTTAGTTTTTTGCAGCATTCGCGACATCTCCCGCAGAGTAAAAACAAGCGCTACTCTGGATGAGAAAGTATCTCAATTGGAAGCCTTGAATAAGATTGGGTTGGCGATCTCTTCGACGAAGGATACCGATCGTTTGCTGCGTTTGATCGTGGAACAGTCTGTAAAACACGTCCGCGCTGAGAGTTGCGCCTTATTGTTACCAGACGAAAGCACAGGTGGGCTGGTTTTCAGAGCAGCAATAGACGATGTTGTTGGAATGCGCGTTCCTGCCGGGGAGGGGATTGTTTCCAGGGTATTACGGTCAGGAAAGCCGGAGATAATCAATGATGTTTCGACCGCCCCGGGCCATTTCCCGAAAATCGCCATAGACAGCGACCTCCCGACGCGCTCGATGTTAGTTGTCCCATTACTGGTCGAGGGCAAATCGATCGGCGTATTGACTGCCGTGAACAAAATCGAAGGGGAATTCACCGAGGCCGACAGCGAACTGCTTTCCACGATCGCCTGTTATGCGGCGACTTCCTTGCGCAATGCTCAACTCTACGACCAGGTTCAACAGTATGCTGGAGAGTTGGGGGAGGAAGTAGCAAAACGTACTGAGTCGCTGCGGAAATCTCAACAGGCCTTACAGCAGCGCAATCTCGAACTCAATCGCTTATATCGCGCCTCGGAAACTTTATTCTTCACCAGCGCGCCGGTTCTGGAAGATGTGACGGCAACCATCGTGAAAACAGTTTTGGCTGAGTTCGGCAAATCCAACTGTAGTTTGTTCGTCGTCGAGCCGGGGAAAAACGAGATTATCCGGGTGGCTGTGCAAGGTCCGTATGCTGATGAGGTCTCGAAAGGCACCCTGAAGCTGGATGGTCCCGGTTTAGTCCCCCGCGCATTTCGGTCTGGTGAAGTTGTAAACATCCCCGATGTTCGTGAAAATCCTGATTATGTCCCCAATTGGAAAGCAGCACGGTCGGAACTTGCCATTCCGTTGAAGAAAGGCGACCAGGTAATCGGGGTTATAGATGTGCAAAGTAAAGAATCGAACGCCTTCGATCAGGATGACGAGCGTCTGATGGGTATTTTTGCAGAGAGAGCCGCGCTGACCCTGGAGAATGTGCGTCTGTTCGAGTCTGAACGCCGTCGGCGCATCGAGGCTGAAACCTTGCGACAGGCGAGCGCGGTAGTCGCCGCCTCCCTTCATCAGGATGAAGCTATTGATAAGATATTGGAGCAATTGGAGCATGTTGTGCCATTCGATAGCGCATCGGTGCAGTTGTTAGTGGATGGATACCTCGAGATCGTTGGCGGCCGAGGGTGGCCTGAACCCGATGCGATTCTCGGATTTCGATTTCCCGTTCCTGGCGATAACCCCAATACAGAGGTCATCCAGGGACGTAAAGCGATCATTCTCGGTGAAGCAAGCAAGCACTATTCCCCTTTTCTTCGAGAACCCCATAGCCACATCCGCTCCTGGCTAGGTGTTCCCCTCGTTGTGCGCGAAAAAGTCATCGGCATGCTGGCGGTAGATCACACGCAACCATTTTTCTATAACTCGGAACACATCCGTATGGCGTCTGCGTTTGCCGACCATGTAGCCATTGCCATCGAAAATACACGGCTATTCGAAGAGATCCAATGGTTGGCGACGACGGATGAATTGACTGGCATTCACAACCGTCGCCGTCTCTTCGAACTTGGCCACCTCGAGATCGAGCGGGCGCGCCGTTATGGAAATTCTGTATCGGCCATCATGCTGGATATTGATTACTTCAAGAAAATCAATGATACCTATGGCCATGGCGTCGGCGATCAGGTTTTGCGGACTCTGGCTCAAGAGTGTTCGAGCAGCATTCGTGAAATTGATATCCTGGGGCGTTATGGAGGCGAGGAGTTCGCGGTGGTGTTGCCAGTAACCGACCTTTCTGATGCCTGCATCATCGCCGAACGCTTGCGGCGACAAATCGAAGGAAATCCTTTCGAAACCACACAGGGGAAATTATCTATGACGATCAGCCTGGGGGTCGCCGAAATGGCCGAAGATACACCTGATTTGGCTACCCTGTTCGACCGCGCCGATACTGCTTTGTATGCTGCTAAACAGGCTGGCCGCAATTGCGTGCGGGTCAGCGCTATTCAGTGAAACACGCCCACCAGGACATCAAATCGTGGAAGTGGTTTGTTTTGCCAGACGTTCGATCTCGAGGACGACTCGTTCGAGTTCGCCCACCAGGAAATTGTCGTCCAATTTCTTGAAGGTGTCGAGGAGGGAGCGATAATACCACAGCGTGCCTTCTTTTCCCCCATTGAATTTTTCCCAAATGATCTCGCCATCCATGCGAAGGTCGCGCAGAATCGAGCGGGCGTTATGTAGCTTGTCGGCCAGGGATACGCGTCGGATTTCCGGGGAAGCTCCGTGGAGGTGGGCGATATAAGCTTCTTTTCGTCCACGCCAGGGCGGCTTTGGGAAGACAAACGTATCAGTGCATCCCGCGACGATATCGGCCGCTTTATTCCCGAAACGCTGCCGAATCTCCTGCAGTGTCTTTCGACCTCCTTGATCCTCGACAGCATCATGCAGCAGGGCAGCGATAGCCTCATCTTCGCTCCCGCCCGATTCCAGCACAAGGGCGGTGACGCCCAGGAGATGAGCGATATAGGGAGTGTCGGTCTTCTTTCGAGTCTGGCGTGCGTGCAGCCGCGAGGCGTAAATGAGCGCTCCTTCGAAACGGGATGAGAGTTTTCGTGTGTGTGTCATGGATTTAAATTGAAGTAGTGGCGTTTCAACTCCGAAGCGTAATGCGCGCCGACTTCAGCAGCGTTTTCTCTCAACCAATCTCTAAGCTCTTTTTTCCCTGTCGGCGCTTTATCGGAGATCAAGAGGTCAGACATCAGGCCTCGTATTTCATCATGCGTGAGCACCACATCTCGAAGAGCAAGCCCCAGCACCCTCGCTGATGTCAACGCCAGCGAGGGCGAAAGGTGTACGAGCCATGCCCGGCTTCCAACGGCTGCTCGAATTTCCTCCACTAATTCCCTGAATGTGTAGACCTTAGGGCCGACAGCGTCTATGACCATATCCTCAGAACGCTCACCAGCCAAGACGGCGATTTCAGCCAGATCCTCGACGAAGATCGGTTGGAGGCGATAATCTCCCGAACCAGGGATGGCGAAAAAGGGGAATCGCCGTAGAAGGTAGGCGATGTTGTTGATCAGGATATCCTCCTTGCCGAAGACAACCGTGGGCCGGATGATGGCGTAGGACAGCCCCGAAGCCTTCAGGTCTGCCTCCAATTGGGCCTTGCCTGCGAAGTAGGGCAGGGGGGAGTTGATCTTTGGGTTGGTGATGCTGACATGCGTTACCCGCCTGACGCCGGCCTTTCTGGCTGCCTCGAAGAGTATGCGGGTATTCTTGATCGCTTTCTCGAAGGCTGTTTCCCCATGGGAGAAACGCACCCAATAGGTGTTGAAGAGCGTATCTACCCCGCTAAGAGATTCGACCAGCTTTTCAGGGTGATCGAAGTCGAAGGGGTACGCTTGGATCGCTTCGCCGAAGGGATTCTCCCGTTCAGGATGCCCTGTCAACGTGATGACTTCATCGCCCTGGGCCAGCAGGCGCCGGGCGATGTATTTCCCGCTATATCCGTAAGCGCCGGTAATTGCAATTCGTTTAGACATTTTCTACTCCCTGCGCAACCCGATGGTGTGCAGCAATGCGAAATTTGCCGGCCCGCGCGCGCCGATGGGGAATCCGGCGATCAGCACCACTTCCTGCCCAGGGCGGATAGAAGTCTCAGCGATCAGGGCCTTCTCGACGTGACCGAGCATATCCTCGACCGTATCGGAATGGGGCGTCAGGTGCGGAGTCACCCCCCACATCATGCCCATCTGTCGGTAGGCGCATTCGATTGGCGTAAAGGCGATAATCGGCGCCCCCGGCCGCGATTTGGACATCAGGCGCGCCGTGCGGCCGCTTTGGGTGAATACGGCAATCGCAGCCATATCTTTGTCGCGCGCCATTTCATTGGCCGCCCGCGTGATAAAAAGAGCGTCGTCGGCAGGCAGGTCTTCGGCGCGTTGAATCTCGGCATGGCCCCACTCGCGCATATGCGCTTCGGCCTGGCAGATGATCGAACTCATCATTTCTACCGATTTGACCGGGTAGCGTCCCACCGCGGTCTCGCCGGAGAGCATCACCGCATCGCTGCCATCGAAGATAGCGTTGGCTACATCGGAGGCCTCTGCCCTGGTTGGGCGGGGGCTGTGGATCATCGAATCGAGCATTTGGGTCGCCGTAATCACCATCTTGGAATGGCGGTTGGCCATCTGGATGATTCGCTTCTGTTCGATGGGCACCATCTCCGGGGGCATCTCCACTCCCAAATCTCCGCGCGCCACCATCACCCCATCTGCGGCGTGGATAATCTCGTGCAGGTTGACTAAGGCCTCGGGTCGTTCTAATTTTGCGATGATGGGAATCTGACATAGATCTACCGTTCGAGGGATCGCCTGTTGCAGGAGGGCGATATCATCGGCTGTTCGTACGAACGATAGAGCGATGGCATCCACGCCCTGTTCCAACCCGAAGGCAAGGTCAGCCTGGTCCTTCTCGGTAAAAGCCTGGAGATTCAGATCAGCCCCGGGGAGGTTGACTCCTTTATGGGGTTCGAGCCTGCCTCCCAGGATCACCTCGGTCTCCACAGACTCTTTCCCGATGGATTTCACCTGCAATTCGAGGTTGCCGTCATCCAAAAATATCCGCCCGCCGACCTGGACGCTGTGGGTCAGGTTAGGGTAATCCACGGAGACGCGCCGCGCGTCGCCAGAGATTGCTTTTGTCGTCAGCGTAAGCGTTTGCCCTGGGACGAGTTCGATTTGCCCCTCGGCCAATTCCCCGGTGCGGATTTTGGGGCCCTGCAAATCTTGCAAGATCGTCAGGGGTTGCTGAAGCTCCCCAGAAATCCTGCGCAGGCGCTCGACTGTCAGGGCGTGGTCATCATACCTGCCATGCGAGAAATTGATCCGGGCGACATTCATCCCCGCAGAGATCAAGCGTCGGATGGTATCTTCATCCTGGCTGGCCGGGCCAATTGTAGCGACGATTTTTGCGCGGCGGGTCATACTTTACTCCGCAAATATGTATCACGTTGGTAACTACTCAGCCAAACGGGGAAGTTCCCGAAAAAAGGGTGTGCGAAGGGGGCGCAGCCCCCTTCGCACACCCTTTTTTCGGGCTAATCCGTTCGATGGCTGAGCAGTTACTCACGTTGAACGTTCAACGCGAAACGCTAAATATAATGCAATTCCCGCGCCTGTTTCGACAAATCCGCGCGGAAGTCGGGGTGTGCAACAGCGATCAGCGCCTGCGCCCGCTGGCGGATGGTTTTGCCATACAGGTCAGCTACGCCGTATTCGGTGACGACATAGTGAACGTGATTGCGACTGGTGACGACTCCTGCGCCATGTTTGAGCAAAGGGACAATCCGGCTGAAATCCCTGGTCTTGCTGGGCAGGGCGATGATCGGAACTCCGCCTTTCGAGAGCGAAGCTCCATAGATGAAATCCAATTGGCCGCCCACGCCGCTGTACAATTTCGGCCCGATGCTGTCGGCGCAGACCTGCCCAGTGAGATCCACCTCGATGGCCGAGTTGATTGCCACCATGCGATCGTTCCTGGCGATCACGAAGGGATCGTTGACGTACTCGGTGCGGTGGAATTCGATCAGCGGGTTGTTATGCACCCAGGAATAGAGTTTCTTGGTGCCCAGGATGAATCCGGCGATGATCTTGCCCTGGTGGAGGGTCTTGCGCGCGTTGGTGAGGACCCCGGCGTTGACCAGCTCGATGACGCCGTCGGAGAATAACTCGGTATGAACGCCGAGGTCCTTCTTGTCATAAAGGTGCTTGAGCACCGCATCGGGGATCACGCCGATGCCCATCTGCATGGTGGCGCCATCGGGGATCAATTCGGCGATGTGGCTGGCTATGCTCTCGACGATCTCGCTGGGTTCTTCTCCGCCCATGCCCAGTTCTGGAAGCGCGTAGTTCACCGGAACGACGTAATCCAACTTGCTGACGTGAATGAAGGAGTCGCCCAGGGTGCGGGGCATCTGTTCGTTGACCTCGGCGATGATGATCTCCGCTGATTCAGCCGGGCTTTTGCTTAATCCCACTTCCACGCCGAAGCTACAAAAGCCGTGTTCATCCGGGGGGGAAAGATGCACGAAAGCCACATCCAGGGGCAAGTGTCCGTTTTTAAAGAGCAGGGTAAACTCCGAGAGCAGTACCGGCGTGAAATCCGCCCGACCAGCCTGAACAGCCTCCCGATTGTTGTGGCTGATGAACATCGTGTTCACCCGCAGGTGTCCCTCCATCTCGGGTTTCACATAATCCGCCGAGCCGATGGTCAGCGCCTGGCAGATTTCCACGTTTTCTAGATTCGGCGCATAGTCAACCATCGCTGCCAGAATGGTCGAGGGGACGGAGCAGTTTCCGGTGAGGAAGATGCGATCCCCAGATTGGACAGCTCTGACGGCTTCCTCCGCGGTCGCCACTTTCGTCTTGTACTGTTCAGCCCAGCTCATGGCTGGCGTCTCCCTTGCAGCGCGTCTTGCAGCGCCGTTTGCAGGATCTGGCCTTGATGGGTGTACAAGCCGCGTTTCAGGCTGGCGCTTTCTTCCAAAGCCCTCTCCAGGCCGATCTCGGCGATCATTTGGATGAAGGGCCAGGAGGCGTTGTTCAGGGCGTGGGTAGCCGTGCGACCTAAGACGCCGGTCATGTTGGGGACGCAATAGTGAATGACGCCTTCTTCGATATACGTGGGGTTGCTGTGGGTGGTGGGCCGGCTGGTCTCGATGCAGCCGCCCTGATCAATCGAGAGATCAATGATCACGGAGCGCGGGCGCATCGCCCTGACCATCCCCCGGGTGACGAGGACAGGCGCACGCGCTCCAGGGATGAGCACCGCGCCCACCAGGATGTCTGCAAAGCGGCAGACTCTCTCGATATTGAAGGGGTGAGAAACCATTGTAACCACGCGCCCCTGGAATACCTGATCCAACTGGCGTAATCTTTCGAGATTATGGTCGAGGATGTGAACCGTAGCCCCAAGGCCGAGGAAATTGCGCGCTGCCGCGCTGCCCGCGGTGCCCCCACCCAGGATGACGATCTCCGCGGGGGGGACGCCTGGTACTCCGCCGAGGAGGATTCCCTTGCCCCCAAAGTTGTTCTGCGTCAGTGTGGCCGCTACCTGGGGGACCATCCGTCCCCCGGCCTGGCTCACGGGAGTCATCACCGGCAGGTTGCCCTCATCGTCCTGGATGATTTCGTAGCCGATGGCGGTGATCCTTTTTTCGAGCAGCGCCTCGATTTTCCCGGATTGTCCTGCCACCAGATGCAGAAATCCAGCGATCGTTTGGCCCTGGCGCATCCAATCGAATTCGATCTGGATTGGCCGGGCGACCTTGAGGAGCAGATCAGCCCTCCCATAGATTTCTTCGCCGCTGTATACGATTTGCCCGCCAGCCTGTTGGTAATCGTAATCGCTAAAGCCGCTTCCCAGGCCGGCCTCGTGCTCGATATAACAGGTGCGCCCGGCGTCGCAAAGCAGCCTGACTCCCACGGGGGTCAATCCGACGCGGTATTCGGAATCGCGGCGTTCTTTCGGAATACAGATATTCATAGGACCTCACGTTTTACGCTTTACGTTTGTAACTGCCCAGCCATCGAACGGATTAGCCCGAAAAAAGGGTGTGCGAAGGGGGCGTAGCCCCCTTCGCACACCCTTTTTTCGGGAACTTCCCCGTATGGCTGAGTAGTTACAAACGTAAAACGTAATTCAGCTCATAAGATGCACTAAGATTGCCTTCTGCGCGTGCAGCCGGTTGTGCGCCTGGGGGAACAGCCGGGAGTGCGGCCCGTCAGCGACCTCGTCTGTGATCTCTTCTCTGCGGTGGGCGGGCAGGCAGTGCATCACGATGACGTGCTTTCTGGCCTCGGCGACCAATTTCTCGTTGACCTGGAAGGGCGGGAAGACTTGCTGGCGTTTTTGCGTTTCTTCTTCCTGCCCCATGCTGGTCCAAGTATCGGTGTAGATGACATCGGCCTCTTTCACTGCAGCATGGGGGTCGTTCAGGAGCGTGATCGCGCTGCCGCTCTCGGCGGTGAATCTCTTCCCGATCTCGATTGCTTTTTGGGCAATGTTGTATCCTGCTGGGTTGGCAATGGTGAAGTTTGCGCCTAGTTTGGCGCAGACGTGCATCAGCGAGACGGCCACATTATTGCCGTCGCCCACATAGGTGACGTTCAGCCCTTTCAACTTGCCGAATTCTTCGTAGATCGTCAGGGCGTCGGCCATGGCCTGGCAGGGGTGGTTGTAATCGCTCAGGCCGTTGATCACCGGGACGCTGGCCCACTTGGCCAGCTCGACGACATGAGCGTGGTCGAAGACGCGCGCCATGATCGCATTCACGTAGCCTGAAAGCACGCGGGCTATATCGGCAATCGATTCGCGCTTGCCCAGCCCAATCTCCGCCGGCGAGAGGTAGAGGGCGTCGCCGCCGAAATGACGCATAGCCATATCGAAAGAGACGCGCGTCCGCAGGCTGGGCTTCTGGAAGATCATGGCCAATACTTTGTTCTTGAAGATGGGTTTGTTGCCCCCGCTTTTCCACTCCTCTTTGAGTTGTATTGCTGAATCGAGCAATGCTTGTAATGTTTCGGGAGAATAATCGGAAACGGCGAGAAAATCCTTCATGGTTGATCGCTCCTTGGATGCGTGGTTGTGTTTCGGGAAGTATATCACGATTGAGAGGCGTTCCCCTGACCTTGATTGGATGGGTTTTCGGCTTGCATTCAGGCGCTTTTTTCTGTTCGGCGTGGTCATCTTTCAGCGCATTGTAACTACTCAGCCAAACGGAGAAATTCCCGAAAAAAGGGTGTGCGCAGGGGGTTACGCCCCCTGCGCACACCCTTTTTTCGGGCTAATCCGTTCGATGGCTGAGCAGTTACAGCGCATTAAAAATATTCGCCCGGTGAAAACCGGGCGATTTCGGTGAAAAGTCGTCATCTTACCGACATTCATCAGGCGGAGAGGGCGGGATTTGAACCCGCGTTACCTTTCGGTAAACGCGCTCTCCAGGCGCGCGCACTAGACCGGACTATGCGACCTCTCCACTTCGTTTCGAGCGGGCAGCATTATACCATAACTTCTTAACCAGGGAACATGCTTTCCAACAACTCCGGCGCAAACTCGGCCACCATTTCCGAGGAGAGGGCATTCTGCCGGCATATTGCCGCGTATAGATCGGCGCTGGGGCGTTTGCGACGGGTTTGGGTTTCTGGTTCCAACTCCCACAAGCCGAAGCGCTGGGTCCATCCGCGTTCCCACTCGAAATTGTCCACCAGGGTCCAATGATAGTATCCCTCGATAGGCCAGTTGAAGTTCACCCCGCGCCACAGTTGGTGAATGTGCTGGATCAGATAGCGGCGTCGCATCGAGTCTTCATGATCTTCGACGCCGTTTTCGGTGACGATGATTGGCACGTCGAATTGTAAGCCCCATCTGAGCGCATCGAAGAAGCCCAGGGGTTCGTTGGCGATGAAGCCGGTTGAGCTGAGTTCGGCTTCGGGGTCGTAGAAATTCTTGACGAAGAAAACCATGTTGCCGGGAGAAAATGGATTGATGGTCACAAATTCGCGCGTGTAGTAGTTCAGCCCCAGGAAATCCTGGGTGCCCCTGGCCTCAGGGATCCGCTTGCTGTGAGCCAAGAATCGTAAGACGCCATCTTTGGCGGTGCGAGGGAAAAAGTCGTTGAAAATTCGTGAGAGCGCCTTGGCTAAAATCCTGTCTGAAGGCAGGAACTTATGGGCAGGTAAAAAGCCGCGGTAATTGATTGCCATGCCTACCCGGGAGTGGGGCTGAAGTTCTTTGATGGCATGATAGGCGGCGGCGTGGCCGCGCGCCAGGTTGGTCATCACGCGGTAGGCTGCTCCCAGCTTCTTCTTGCCGGGGGGAAAATCCCCAAAGAGGTACCCGATCGCTGCGTAGACATTTGGTTCATTGATCGTGCACCACAGGTCCACATAATCGCCCAGGGCTTCGACGACTCTGCGCACATAGGCCTCGAAGTGGCTTGCAACAGGTTCGTATTCCCAGCCGCCTAGAAACATCAGCCAGAGGGGATCGGTGAAATGATGCAGGGTTACCATGGGGGTCAGGCCCCGTTCGGTCAGGCCGCGCAGCATTTGCCTGTAATGATCCAGGGCGTCATCGTCCCAGCGGTCGAGCGCGGGCTGGATTCGGCTCCACTCGATAGAGAGACGATGGGTGTTCTGACCCGCCTCGGAAGCGCGGTCGAAATCATCTTGCCAGCGACCACCCCACCAGTCGCAGGCCAATCCACACGTATGCCCCGAATCTATGCGTCCCTCCTGTTCCCAATAATGCCAGTTGTTGTTCGTGTTATTGCCTTCGACCTGATGAGAAGAAGTAGCGGTTCCCCAGAGAAATCCTTCAGGGAAATGAAAGGTAGCATGAGCCATGAGGGTGGTTTCCTTTTCGTAATCGCGCCTGGGCAGGCGATTTGCCCGTATTGTACTCGCTGGAGATATTTTTGCAAATCGTAATCGCTCTTGCCTAGATTGGGCCAGTGGGCTATTATTCCTCTCTGGTTTTCCTATGTTGATCTTTCTTTCGATCCTGCTCCTATTTTCCGTTCCGATCATCATCCTGGTATTGGACCGGTTTCGGGTACGAGCTGGTTATTTGTGGTTTTTCGCGTTGGGCGGCGCGCTGACGGCCTGGATCCTGATCCTGGTCGCGCGTTTGCAGTCGCCGACGATCATTACGCTCATGCAATGGAGACCGGCGACATTGTTCTCGGCCACTCCGGCTTTGCTCCTGGATGAAATTTCCTGGGTCTATGCGGCGGCCTTGGCTGCTTTCCCTCTGGCAGTGCTGCTCACCGATATCCTTCGATTTACCGATGTCGATCCCCAGGCCTGGGCTGCCAGCCTGGCGATGACCGGCCTGGGGTTGCTGGCCGTGTTTGCGGGAAACCCGCTTACGCTGATGCTGGCGTGGGCGGTCGCCGATTTGTCTGAAACATTCCTTCTGCTCCAAAGAGTTCCAACGAGCGGGCATCGCGAACGGGTTGTCGTGGCTTTGTCGGTGCGCCTGGTAGGTCTTCTACTGGTGTTGGCGGCTACCTTGCAGGCCCTGTCGTTGGGGACGGCTCTTGTTTTCGATGCCATTCCCGCTGAGGTCAGCGGTCTATTATTGTTGGCGGTGGGTTTGCGGTTGGGGGTACTGCCGCCTCACCAACCATTCTTCCAGGAGCCGCCATTGAGGCGGGGATTGGGCACGATCGTTCGGCTGACGCCAGTGACAAGTTGTCTGGTCGTACTGGCAAGGGTAGCTCATGTGGGTGTCCCCGCGTCATGGCAGCCCTATTTGCTGGCTGTGGGGGTGGCGGCTGCTTTGTATGGCGGATTTGCCTGGTTTCAAGCCCCCAATGAGTTGGACGGGCGGCCTTACTGGATTTTGGGCATGGCGACGATGGCGCTGGTTTCGGCAGTGTATCGCCTTCCCGATGCGAGCATGGCCTGGGGCGTGGCGTTGCTGGCGTCGGGAGGGATATTGTTCTTGATTTCATACCGAAGCCGGTTTGTGTCTGCGCTGGCTTTCCTCGGTATCATAAGCTTTTCGCTGTTCCCATTTACACCAGCATGGCGCGGAGGGATTCTTTATAGCCATTCAGGATTCTTCCTTGTGTTGTTATTCGTCCTGGCTCATGCCCTTTTGTTGCTGGGATATGCCCGTCATCTCCTCCAGAAACCTCCGCCGGGTGAAGGAGTCGAACGGTGGATGCTGATCGTGTGCCCACTCGGATTGATATTGTTGGTGATTGCCCATTGGGGGATTGCCCTATCCCATGGGTTGGCTCGAGGATCAGGTTTATCTATGAACTCCGTTGGCTGGTGGGGGGGGATAGTTGCTTTTTGTCTGGCGGTTGTGTTTCTATTTCTTAGAAAACTGCAGTTCGCGATGTTATCCTCGATCGCGACGGGTTTGCGAGGTTTGCTCTCCCTGGAATGGATGTATCGTCTGTTTTGGTGGCTCTATCATACTGCCAGCCGGTTTTTTTCTTCGATATCCCTGATTTTGGAAGGAGAAGGCGGCGTTCTGTGGTCTTTGATTATGTTGATCTTGCTGGTATCGTTGATGATCCAACTGAGCGGGGGCGGCTGACGAATGAATCTTACCGCTATTGCGCCGTTGGCATCTGCCTGGGTTGGAGTCACCGCCCTCATACTACTGGTCAGCCGTGATTGGCGGGTGAGCATGAGCGCCTTGGGCGCTCAATATGTCGGCGTATTCATACTGGTCAGCCTGGCATGGCCTATCGAGTATGCAGTGGTCAAATTGGTAACAGGTTGGATTTCTGCGGCTGTCATAGGAATGGGTCTGGTGGATCAGGCTTTGGCGTGGGAGGACGAATTAGGCCGCTGGCTGAGCGGCGTTTTGTTTCGCGTCTTCCTTGCCGGTTTCATCGGATTTGTGGCTTTCGTTCTGACCCCCGGCGTCGGGCGATGGGTATTGCGAGCATCAGAAGTTCAAATTATGGGGGGATTGTTATTGATTGGCCTGGGTCTCGTTCACCTGGGATTGACTGCCCAACCGATCCGCGTTGTTTTAGGTTTACTGACGGTGTTATCCGGCTTCGAGATATTCTATGCGACGATGGAAACATCTTTGTTGGTCAACGCCATGCTGGCGGTTGTCACGTTGGGGCTGGCGCTTACCGGCGCCTATTTCAATATCGTCGCTGGAACGGAGAGGGAAAGATGAGTGCGCCGTTTATTTGGATCCTCCTGCCGGGATTAGTCGCCTTTGCGCTGATCTTCTTATCGCGTTACCGCGCCATATCGTTGGTCGCAGCGATCGCTACCGCGTTGATATTAGCAGTGTTGGCCTGGGGGTTGAAAGTTGGCGAAGTGATGAGCTTTGGCCCCTGGGCGTTCAAAATCCAGGAACAACTTGCCGTTGCAGGTCGAAGCTTCGTGATCACGAATCCCGATCGTCCTCAGATCGCCTTGCTCTATTCCGCGCTCGCGTTTTGGTATATCGGGGCGTTGGTGATATCTACCCCTCCCTCGTTTATCCCGTTAGGTTTGGCAAATGTGGCTGTGTTGATCGCTGCATTAGCGGTTCAGCCTATACTCTACGCAGCGCTATTGATCGAAGTGGCCATCTTGTTGAGCGTGTTGATGCTGACTCCGATGGGGGAACCTGTCAATCGGGGCGTGTTGCGTTTTCTCACATATCAAACGTTGGGAGTTCCTTTTATCTTGTTGGCAGGGTGGATGTTGAGTGGCATCGAACCCGAAACGGTGAGCACCCAAGATATCGTCCGGGCAGCGATTTTCCTGGGTTTCGGTTTTGCTTTCCATCTTGGCATTTTCCCTTTGCACAGTTGGATGCCGATGTTGACCGAGACCGCCCATCCCTATGTGACGACTTTCGTCATTTCGACCTTGTTCAGCGTTGGCATTCTATTCCCTGTTGGTTTTATGCAGCGATACCCTCTGTTGTATGAAAGCATAAACCTGTTGGAAATATTACGTATCTTGGGAATCATGATGGTTGTGGTAGGAGGGGTTTGGGCGGCCTTCCAGCGTCATCTTGGGCGCATGTTGGGATTTGCGTTGATCCTCGAGACTGGACGAACTTTCCTGGCAATCGGCCTGCCGGGGGGGGCGCACATGCTGCTCGCATTATTCCTCCCCAGAATTCTGGCTTTGGGCGTTTGGGCGTTGTCTTTATCGTTCTTGAAAGCCCATTCAGAGGACTTGCGGTTTCATGTGGTTCAGGGTTTCGGGCGGCGGTATCCCGTTGTCGGAACGGGCCTCATCCTGGCTCATTTTTGTCTGGTAGGGATTCCCATTTTGGGGGGATTCCCTGTCTATCTAATTCTTTGGGAACAGTTGACAGCTTATGGGTCCTGGATCAGCCTCGGGGCGATTTTGGGAAGCGCAGGCCTGATGGTGGGAGGCCTGCGCTCGTTAGCGGTGCTCCTCATGGGGCCAGAAGAGCTTCCCGCCCCCAAGGCTGGCAGAATTGATTTCTTTTCCTACGCCCTGATATTATTGGGGAGCGGCGCGATATTTCTCTTTGGCCTGTTTCCTCAATGGTTCTTACCTTCCCTCATGGCGATTTCAGCGACTTTTGGAAGGTTGACGCCTTGAGTCTACTGATTTTAGTGAACTCACGCCTTGAAACTCGAAATCTGCGTGCGCACAGGTGCGTTCGTGCTATAATTTTTCAAGCGTAACTACTCAGCCATACGGGGAAGTTCCCGAAAAAAGGGTGTGCGAAGGGGGCGTAGCCCCCTTCGCACACCCTTTTTTCGGGCTAATCCGTTCGATGGCTGAGCAGTTACTTTCAAGCTATCTATTCTCAATCCCATCCTCGAGGCGCACGAGGCTTGCACTGAGCACGGTCGAAAAGGAGTTGAGAATAAACGCAAAAAGAGGAGAAAAAGGTATGGAATTACAACAACTCGAAAAACGCATCGAGTGGATCGATGAGGAACGACTCAAAGACAAGAACATCCTCACTCAATTGAGAGATCGGATCATTGCCCTGGAGGGAAAACTTCGAGCCGCGGAACAAGAAAACAAGGCCCTGGATAGCGAAGTGACACGTTTGAAAGCAGCCATGGGCCGTCTCGACCGACTCGATGAAGCATTGAGCAGCAATCGGACAGAGTTTAGTCAGTGGGTCAATCAACAAAAACAGAAGGCTGAACAGCGCGAATCAGAAGTCAAGAAGCTCTTGCGCGTAGAGGTTCAGGGGGTCGAGAAAAATCTGGCAGAGGCCCAAAAGCTGACCAAATCTATCCCTGCCGTGCTGGAGAAAATGGAAGCGCGCGAGCTGGAGGAGAAGCGTCTATCCACGTTGATTGATAGCCTCACCCAGGCTGCTAACGAGATCCGATTGCAGGTCGAGGATCATGCACGTACATCTCGCGTCCTCACCGATGGGCATAATCAGGACTCCCAACGGCTGACGGATCTGCAGGGGGAAGTCTCCGCCTTGCGCAAACGATCCGATGAGTATCGCGGACGTTTCGAGGTCTTCGATGCGGATTTCCGGCGCATCGATTCTCGTCTGAGGGAACTGGTTGCGGTCGAACAGGAACGCACTGAATCTCAGATCGCCTTCTTCAACAAGCAGACCTCAGCCGAGGCCGACCGAGAAAAGACATGGAAGGATTGGAGAGCCCGTTTCGAAACCATCGAGACTCAGGCGGCAGAGACCGAAGAACGACTACGCTCTCTGGATGAAACGTTCCAAAAGGTCCAACGCAACAACGAGGTCTCTGAAGAGCTTAACCAAAAAGTCGAGCGGCGCACCAATGAGTTGACCGAACTACAGCGTCTATCCGAAGAGCGCTTCCGGCAGGAGTGGAATACTTTCAAAGCCGATGACCAGAAACGCTGGACGAATTATATGCTCTCGCATGATGAGCAGCAAAGCGATACCAACCGTCGTCTGGAACGTGTAGGGGAACGCGCCACTTTGATCGAGGACAACCTTCAGGAACTCCAGGACCTTGTGGGCGAAGTGACCGAGTTTTCCTGGAAACGCCTTCATGCCGTACTGGAAGCTGTCCGTGACTGGACGGCGGATCATGAGCGCCTTCAGGGCAGTCTGCGGTAGATCAACTTGCGCGTCATCGGAACAGCAGGTCACGTTGATCACGGAAAATCGGCGCTCATCGAGGCGCTCACCGGCATGCACCCGGATCGTCTGCGGGAGGAACAAGAACGCGGGCTGACCATCGTTTTGGGTTTTGCCTGGCTGACTCTGCCGAACGGCGAGGAGATCGGCGTCGTAGATGTCCCTGGGCATCGTGATTTCATCGAAAACATGCTCTCCGGCGTGGGAGCCATGGATGCGGCCTTGTTCGTGGTTGCCGCCGATGAGGGGGTGATGCCGCAGACTCGCGAACACCTGGCCATCCTGGATTTGCTGCAAATCCAGGGAGGCGTGGTCGCGCTGACGAAAATAGACCTGGTCAGCGATTCCGAGTGGCTCGAGCTGGTCGAAGCCGATATACGGGAGGCGCTTTCTGGTACCGTGTTGGATTCTGCCCCCCTGGTGCGGGTCTCCGCTCGGACGGGGCAGGGCATCCCGGAATTGGTGAGCGCCCTCGAGAGCACTCTGGCCGAGAAGCCGCCGCGCCCCGATTTGGGGCGTCCGCGCCTATATGTGGACCGTGTTTTCTCTGTATCCGGTTTTGGCACCGTCGTCACTGGCACGCTCACCGATGGCAGTTTGCGGGTTGGGGACGAAGTGGCCGTTCTACCCCAGGGTTTGCAGGGTCGTGTTCGGGGGCTGCAAACGCATAAACGCAAAACCCAACTCGCGGTTCCAGGCAGCCGCACAGCTGTCAATATTTCCGGCATTGACCTCGATCGAATCCACCGGGGGGATGTGGTCTGCCGGCCAGGCGATTATCAACCTACCCGGCGCATGGACGTGCATTTTCGGTTGCTGGCCGAAGCGACTCAGCCTGTTAAACATAATACGGAGATGAAGCTGTTTTTGGGCGCGGCGGAAGTGATGGCGCGCCTGCGCTTGCTGGGGGCCGATATGCTCGAACCCGGCGGAGAGGTCTGGCTGCAATTGGAATTTGCCGAGCCGATTGTGGCCGTGCGCGGCGACCGCTACATCCTGCGGCGGCCTTCACCCCCTGAGACGGTCGGGGGCGGAGCGGTGGTTGACCCTCATCCCAGGGGACGCCACAAACGTTTCGATCAGGCTGTCCTGGATCGTTTCGAGACCTTGGCGAGAGGCACGCCAGCAGAGATATTTTTGCAGGCCTTGGCGCCTCTGGGAGCGGCGCCTTTCAAGGATGTGGTCAGCCGGGCCAGCCTGGATCAATCGCTCATCCGTGAAGCATACGATGAGTTGAACGCCAGCGGCCAGGTGCTCTCGTTGGGCGGCGACCCGCAGGAACAGCACAACACGTTGATCGCCAGCCGTGGGTATTGGAATCAATTGCAGAGGCGTGCAGAGGGGGAAGTAGCGGCTTTCCACCAGATTCATCCTTTACGGCATGGAATCCCTCGCGAGGAGTTGAAGAGTCGACTGGGCATTTCGGTAAGGATTTTCGAAACCTTGATTAAGAGTCTCACCACAGAGGGGCGGTTGGAGGAAATGTCTCTGCGGGGCGGGATGCCGGGGATCAGCGTGAGGCCTGTCGTCAGGCAACCGGGGCATGCCGTAGCATTTACCGGGGAACAGAAAAAGGTTGTTGATGGTCTACTGAGAAAGTTCGCGGCAAATCCGTACTCGCCGCCTTCGGTAAAGGAATGCGTCAGTGAAGTAGGGGAAGAACCCTATTACGCCCTGGTAGACCTAGAGATATTGTTTCCGATTTCCGACGAAGTTGTCTTCCGGCGGGAGGATTACGAAAACATGCTGAAGAGCGTGCGAAACATCCTAGGTGCAGAAGGGAGCATCAGCATAGCCCAGGTTCGCGATCATTTCGACACCAGCCGGCGCTATGTGCTGGCTTTTATGGAGCATCTCGATGCCATCGGCGTGACCATCCGTGTGGGGGACGTGCGCAAATTGAAACAGTAGTCAGACCCCACCCCGACCCTCCCCGACATCGGGGAGGGGGCTGCCCCCCATGATAGCGGGGAGATGGGCAGGGAGTAGCTTCCCTCCGTGGCGGGGGGATCGAGGGGGGTGCGAGACCTGAGAAGTTGCTTCTGGTGATATAATCATTCATGTGACGTAACTGCTCAGTCATCGAACGGATTAGCCCGAAAAAAGGGTGTGCGTGGGGGTGCGCAGCACCCCCACGCACACCCTTTTTTCGGGAATTTCTCCTTTTGGCTGAATAGTTACCATGTGACATTTATATCGTAAGTTGACGAAAGGTAAATCATGAAAGAACAATCCAGACAAGAGAGAGGCACATTTGGCACCTATCTCGACCTGTTGCAACAGAAACGCTCGTCTGTGCAAGGGCCAGAAGATAGCCTGCTGCATCTGTTGGGCCAACTTTCCGAGGACGAAGCGAAACCACTGCCTGAAGTGGCCGTAGCCAGCAAGATGCCCGTTGACGAATTTGCCAGTTCTTTGGAAACCTTGCAGTCTTTGGATTTGATCACCGTGACGGTGACCGAGGGCGCCAAAGTCGTCCTGCTGACGCGTGGAGGCGCCGAGTATGTCATGGCGCGCCTCAGAAGTTGAGCCTGGGGGAAGGTCGCTATGAACATTGACTGGGCCGCCCTGTGTGATGGGCTGATCGTATTCTTCTTCGGCGTTCTGGTGGGCATGGGTGAGTTGATTTCGCGCTATCGTGACGACCCCTGGAAAACGCTCATCAGCCGCCCAGGAGTCTTTTACCTTGGCTTGAATGCAATCGTTTCTGTCGCCGCCCTGGTTTTGATCCGCGGCTTTGGGTGGACGTTCGACGCCCAGGGGGATACCGTGCGTTGGACTCAGATTCTGGTGGCTGGCTTCGGGGCGATGGCTTTGTTCCGCTCGGCGTTGTTCAATGTGCGCGTCGGCGATACGGATGTCTCGGTTGGCCCGAACAGTTTTCTTCAAGTTGTGCTTGGCGCAGCCGACCGCGAGGTGGATCGCCAGCGGGCGACCGTACGAGCCGACCGCGCCAAAGAGATCATGAGTGGGATATCATTCGACGAATCTCTGGTGGCGTTGCCTGCCTTTTGCATCGCGTTGATGCAAAATCTCCCCCCCGAAGACCAACTAGAACTGCTGGAAGATGTCGAGAAATTAGCCAGCACCAAGGATATTGATCTCGATATGAAGCCCTACTTCTTGGGCGCAGCGTTGATGAATTACGTCGGAGAAGATGTCCTTCGGGCGGCGGTCAAATCTCTCCGGGAACACATCGAAGCCGAGGTTCGGCCTGTATCCCCACAGTGAATTCAGATACCTGGAATTCCATCATCGCAACGTTCCCCGAGCCTCATCTCCTGCAGACCTGGCAGTGGGGGCAGGTCAAGGCGCGCTTTGGCTGGGCGCCCTCGCACCGCCTTTGGGGGGATGAGCATAAACCGGATGCCGCCGCGCTGATCCTGCAGCGTCACATCCCCATCGCCGGATTTGCCGCCCGCTTGCGTGTGCTGTATCTTCCCAAAGGGCCGTTGTTGCGCGATTGGGGGGATGAAGCGTCGAGGGAAAAAGTGTTAGACGACTTGCAAAGCCTGGCGCGTCAGCGCGGGGCGATCTTCCTGAAGATGGATCCCGACATCATACTGGGGGTGGGGGCGCCCGGCGAACCCGGGGCTGAATTTTCCCCCCTGGGCGGGATGCTGCAAGCGGAGCTTCAGTCCCGCGGCTGGCGCTACTCCGCTGAGCAGATCCAATTCCGCAACACCGTCATCGTAGATTTGACTCTCTCCGAGGAGGAGATGTTAGCCCGCATGAAACAGAAGGCGCGCTATAACGTGCGTCTGGCCGACCGCCAGGGAGCAAAAGTGCGCATAGGCAACATGGCGGATTTCGGTTTGCTCTACCGCATGTACGCCGAGACGTCGGCGCGCAGTGACTTCGTGATCCGTGGCGAAGAGTATTACCAAAAGCTATGGCGCGCTTTCTACGACGCCGGAATGCTCGACCCGTTGATAGCCGAGGTGGAAGGTGAGCCTGTAGGGGGGGTGATGCTCTTCCGCTTTGGGGGTCGCGCCTGGTACCTGCATGGAATGTCCCGTGAGGCCCATCGGGAGAAGATGCCCAATTATCTGCTGCAATGGGAGGCCATGCGCCGCGCCAAAGAGATGGGCTGTACAGTATACGATCTGTGGGGCGCGCCGGAAATCTTCGACGAGAGCGACTCAATGTGGAGGGTATTCCGCTTCAAACAGGGATTGGGCGGCACAGTTTTGCGCACCCTTGGCGCATATGATTACCCTGTGCGGCCTGTGTTGTATAATCTATACACCCAAACCCTGCCGCGCATCCTGGAACTGATGCGTCGCCGCAGCAAAGCGCGTCTTGGCAATTTATAGCAATTTGACCGCGAAGAACGCGATATGAAAAACCTACCACGCCTGCAAATCGCCCATCTTCCCACCCCCGTAGAGGTATTGCCTCGTCTGACCGCTCATCTTGGTGGGCCGCGGCTCCTGGTCAAGCGCGATGACCAGACCGGCCTGGCTTTCGGCGGGAACAAGACCCGCAAGCTGGAATATCTGATGGCTGATGCGCGTGCGGCGAGCGCGAAAACCGTGATCACCGCGGGGGCGGTGCAGTCGAATCACTGCCGGCAGACCGCCGCGGCCGCGGCTCGGCTCGGCCTGGATTGCATCCTGGTATTGGCCGGCGAGCAGCCCCGCGAACCTTCGGGGAACCTTCTCTTAGATTACCTGGTCGGCGCGCAGATCGTCTGGGCGGATGATATGAGCCATCGCGACGATGTTCTGCAGTCCACTTATGAAAACGCTCGACGAGCAGGGCGTCAACCCTATCTGGTACCCTACGGCGGCTCCAACCCGATAGGCGCGGCAGCTTATGCCTTCGCGATCCAGGAGTTGATGGCGCAAGCTGTGGCGCCTGACTGGATCGTGTTTGCTTCGTCCTCGGGGGGCACGCAGGCCGGCATGGTAGCAGGGGCGGAGTTGTTCGATTTCGAAGGCAAGATTCTGGGCGTCAGTGTGGATGAACTGGAGGATGTGCTGCGAGCCCGCGTCGCGGGACTGGCCTCGGAGACAGCAGATCTTTTGGGTTCGCCGACCACCTTCAGGCCAGATCAGGTGCTCGTCAACGCCGATTATACAGGGGAAGGCTATGGGATCATGAATTCTCAGGATCGAGAAGCGGTCCAACTCTTTGCCCGATTCGAAGGCCTGCTGATTGATCCTGTCTATACTGGCCGGGCCGCCGCCGGGTTGATCGCTCTCATTCGCAAGGGTTTCTTCTCGAAAGATGAGACGGTTCTCTTTTGGCATACGGGTGGAACCCCAGCCTTGTTGGCAGATAAATATCGTACTGTGATCGAAGATCATTAGGAGGCGAACGATGAAATACATACAAGAAATTCGAAGTGCGAGCGAAGACCCACAACAGTTGGAGTCGATCTACCAGGATGCGTCGGCGCGCCGTGAGAACACGGCATTCCAGTCAGCCCTCCTCGCTGCGTATGAGGAGACGCCGGAGAATAATTTGCTAGGGGCCTGGTACTATCGTTTGCTGCACAACGTCCCAGCGGCGGAAGCGCTCTCCAGGAAGGGCGCCAACTGGAAGCTGGCTATCCCGTTGAGCATACTCTCTGGCCTGGCGCTTTGGCTGATCAGCGCCGAAGATGGGCCTCTGTTCCTCGAGCAGGTGCCTTATTATGTGCTCTTCTGGTCGCCCATCGTAACTCTGTTCGCCGTAGGGTTTTTAGCGGGGACGGCGAAGAAGAACTACGCCCGCGCCGCCGCGACGACCGCGGTTTTGCTGCTGGCAGGGCTATATGTCTTCCTGATAGCTCCCAGCCTGGGTTATGAATTTCAAGAGTATTATCTGATTTTGATGGCGATCCACCTGCCCCTGCTGGCCTGGGTCACGCTGGGGATCACTACCTTGGGGTTGAAATCCGGTTATGATGACCGCTTCGGTTTTTTGATCAAGTCCGTCGAGACGATGATCACCGCCGGGCTGTATCTCATCTTTGGCATAGTGCTGGGCGGGATCACCGTTGGCTTGTTTTCCGCCCTGAACGTGGAGATTCCTGATGTGTGGATGCGCCTGATCCTGATCGGCGGATTCGGCTTGCTGCCCACTCTGGCGGTCGCCACGATCTACGATCCCACAACCAGCCCAGCCGGGCAGGACTTCACCCAGGGCTTGAGCAAATTCATCGCCACGATGATGCGCATCCTGCTCCCGCTGTTGCTGGCTGTGCTGGTGGTGTATACCTTCCTGATCCCCTTCCACTTCATGGAGCCGTTCGAGCAGCGCGAAGTGCTGATCGTCTACAATGCCCTGCTCTTTGCCATTATGGGCTTGCTGATGGGCGCAACGCCGATCGATCCGAAAGAGCTTTCCCCCCAGACGCAGAAATGGCTGCGTTCCGGTATTTTGGCGGTAGCCGTGCTGGGCGCGCTGATCAGCGTCTATGCCCTGGCGGCAATCATCTACCGCACCGTCGAGGGCGGCATCACCATCAATCGTCTGACAGTCATCGGCTGGAATACGATCAACATAGGCATATTGATCGGCCTGATCGTAAAGCAGTTCAAGGACGGCAGGGAAAGGTGGGTCGAATCTTTGCAGCAGGTCTTCGGCTTTGGGGCGAATTTCTACGTGGCCTGGGGACTGTTCGTGGTGGTGGGGATTCCGTTGCTGTTCAGGTAGAAGTCAGGTATGTAGGGTACACAAAGTAGACAGGTAAACCAGCACTCAGGCAATCTACTCATGATGGGTTCGTAGAGGGCTACGTAGTGAAACGGAGTAGCGCCATTAGGATACTCCACTATCGTTGCGTATCCTACTACGAACCTCTTCTTGACAAAAAACTTCGCGCCCTTCGCGTCTTCGCGG